>WNGM01006586.1_pt1 | contig 10118 bp, 10 predicted proteins | sample 5400571 | NCBI WGS metagenome assembly WNGM01 (sample SAMN13153378, study PRJNA577476) | soil metagenome | isolation source: 100 cm soil or saprolite under Garry oak tree replicate 2 | place: USA:California | collected 2016-06-15 | reverse complement strand
TTAGTGGAGGAGGGGCAAAAGTATGGCTGTTCAAACAGCACAAACACCACGAACAGCGACCATAGAGTTTATCAGCATACAACCCAATTATCTACGAGCCAAACGGGCAATTGACATTCTGTTTACGTTACTCATTTTTATTCCTCTATGTATCCTTATTGCCATCGTGGCAGTTCTCATACGGCTGGATTCCGAAGGTTCTATCTTTTACCGGCAGAAGCGTATCGGGCAAAACGGTGTCGAATTCGAGATGCTGAAATTTCGCTCAATGTACGAAAACTGCGATGACACGCTTCATCGCTTAGCCATTCAACAGTACATGGAAGGACAGAAATTAGCTGAGGATGCAACGACAAGTTATAAGCGAGTCGACGATCCGCGCGTTACCAGAGTTGGCCGCTTCATTCGTAAGGCCAGTATCGATGAGCTGCCTCAATTCTTCAATGTGCTACGCGGAGAGATGACACTTGTCGGGCCACGTCCACCGGTGGCCTACGAAGTCGAGCAATATAGCTCACATGACTGGCTGCGTCTCTCCAGCAAACCGGGTTTGACAGGTCCCTGGCAAGTTTATGGACGCAGCCAGGTACCTTTCCAAAGCATGGTCAAAATGGATATCGACTATCTCACGCGTCAATCTTTGCGAGAAGATCTCAAACTCATTGCTCTGACGGTTCCCGTGATGATCACAGGGCGCGGCGGGGCATAAGGGAAAACGTGATGACCGACCAAAGCCAGCTCCAAAGCAGTGAGTAGAGGCATGCCTTACTGCTGTCCTGACCGCTGTCTTTGCTGGTCACCCTCTTCCCATTGCCTGGGGACCTGAGTAGTTACATGCAAAATACCTTTCCCTGCAACCCCCTCCATTCCCAAATCGTATGTATTTAGGAACGAAAGCATACTCAATCTATTTGCTGCGATTTAGAAAGTGCATGAGGGGCAATATCTGTGCAACAATTTGATCATTTTCTCACCCAAAGACAGTCTCTCCCATTCGCAGCTGTTACCGTTTTTGGCGTCGCTGCCTTACTGCTGGGACTTGCTCTGATCATCTTCGCGCATTATCACGAACGCGCTTATGTCTTTCTGGGCCTGGGCGCAGCAGGCTTCATGAAGGTTAAGACTGCGCTGAGCTATGGCGTGGTCGCTCTGGGTATGGTGGGTATCATCGTTGGCCTCAACTACCTGATAAATATCTATGGCTCGTACCAGAACCAAACACGAGGAGGCATCGTCATTGCTTTGAGCATTGTTACCATCCTGGCAGGGATCGTCGGGGCGCTGACCGTCCAGCCTAAAGGTGGCATCGCCGCTTTTTCGAGCGTGATCATGCTGGGTGTGGTCGCGTCAATAGGCATCGGGGCGCTGATCGTCGCCACAATCTACCTGGTCGTGCTGCAATACCAGGGAGCCTATCCCCTGCTTGGCGTGGGTGCGGTGTGCCTTATCGGCGGCACCGCCTGTGGTATCTTCGCTCAGAACAGAGCGAGGGACAGTTCGCGCTAAAATGTGCAGCTTTACATAGAGATGACTCGTAAGGGGCGGGTTATTTCCTCTACCTCATGCTCTTCAGTAGCATGGCGTACCAACGTGTAACCTACCCCTGGCACCGTCAGGATATACTGCGGCTTGCTCGCGTCCGGCTCAATCTTCTGGCGCAAATGGCGAATGTGGGCTTTTATCAAGCAGGCGTCTCCATCCCCATCGTAGCCCCACACATGGGTCACGATTTGATCCGCGCTACATACGTCGCTGGCGTTGATCGCCAGCAAATGCAGTAGTTTACTTTCAGTGGGTGTTAAATGAGCAGTTTTTCCATGGATGCTGACTTCGTTGTGCAGTGAGTCAACACAAATTGGGCCTACGTGAATAATGGCAGAAGGCCTGCGCTCCAGGGTGAAACGAGACCTCCGGCTTACTGCATGGATACGGGCCAGCAGTTGTGAAGGAAAGAAGGGTTTATACAAGTAGTCGTCGGCGCCCGATTCCAGGCAACGAATTTCATCATGCACGTCTCTCGTATCAGAGAGGATAAGCAGCAGTGCATCATGCTTACTTTGCATTTCCCTGCACATTGCCAGTGTATCTCCACCCTTCATTGCCGTATCCAGGATAACAAGCTCAGGTCGCTGCTCTCGCCACAGCAGCCGGCCTCGCTCCGCTGTATAAGCACGATGGACTTCGTGCCCAAGAGTTTTCAACCACCCTGTGAGCATCTCTACCAAATCACGATCACTATCCACCACCAGGAGTTTCATCACAGTTCCTCACTTCCACCACTTGTTTGTTAGAAGCCAGGCCCATTTGGCTTGAATATAACAAAGTCATTATAGCATTGGAAGGTGAAATACAGAAAAACAGGTACCTGAGTACTGATCATATTGCTGCTTCCTTGCCCCGTGGCCCACGCAAAAATTGTTTACACACCCACTATCAAGATGTCCCTTGTGTACACCTCAGTTTGAGGTTATAATGGTTACATAAGCAGCTTGCTAAAACGGGGCTTTTTCCAAGCTCTCACTGCAGAAGTACGTGATTTATTTACCCAGACCAAGGACTAGCGCATGACTACTACCGCACGTTCCGAAACCTCCTTCACCTCCACTCTTCCTGGTCGCTACTACTATGACCCGGCAATTTATGATCGGGAGCAAGAGCGCATCTTCTCCCAGATGTGGGTTTGCGTTGGCCGCGCCGATGCCATCCTCACCGTGGGCTTGTATCAGATTGTCAGCATTGGACGAGAAAGCGTCATCATAGTTCGCAACCGGGACGATAAGCTCAACGCTTTCCTTAATGTATGCCGGCATCGCGGTTCTCGCTTATGCACCGTGGCAGCAGGACAGCTCAAAGGGTCGATCCAGTGTCGCTATCATGCCTGGACATATGGGCTGGATGGACGGCTGATTGGGGCACCGAACGTACTTCACGATGAGCACTTTGACCGCACAGCATTTGGCTTGATGCCAGTAGCTTTGGAGATCTGGGAGGGGCTTATCTGGCTCAACCTCGCCGATGAACCGGCACCCATTGAAGATCAACTCAATATGCCAATTATAGAACGTTTCGGGAGCTATGCTCCGTTTGCCCGCTATGGGGTAGGGAAGCTTAATGCGGGCAATACGATTACGTACGAGGTGCAGGCCAATTGGAAGCTCTTGCTTGAAAACTTCATGGAGTGCTATCACTGCGGACCAATGCATCCCGAACTTTGCCAGTTGCTGCCCGCGTTCCGCTCCGGCAAATCCGATTACCTCGCTGGCGATGCTGCAACGTTAGCTGATACTGCCGAGGCATTTACGATCACAGGCAAGGCTTCACGCCCACCATTACCAGGATTGCTCCCCGCAGATTTACGCCGCTACTATGGGATAGTTTTGACGCCCAATGTGCTACTCAACCTATTAGACGACCACGTCGTCATCCACACGCTGTGGCCAGAAGGGCCAATGCGTACGCGAGTGACCTGCGACTGGCTCTTCGATCCAGGAATGATGACCCGGCAGGATTTCGACCCGATGGATGCCGTCGAGATCTTCGACATTGTGAACCGCCAGGACTGGGAGGTATGCGAACTGGCCCAGTTGGGGATGACTTCGAAGGCGTATAAGTCGGGCGGGATCTATATACCATCTGAACGGCATATCCGTGCGTTTGCTGATTTTGTGCTGGAGAGGCTTGAAGGATAGACTGAGGCATAGCATGCAAAACGTGCAAACCACTCTCCCTGTTGGGACCATCTTACAAGGACGCTATCTTGTGCAAGGCCTGCTTGGCAGCAGCCCTTCTGGTGCTGTTTATCTAGTGAAAGATCAGTATGTCAAGCCTGAGCTTGTTAACCTTCTTGTCCTGAAGGAGGTGGTTAATCCAAGTAAACATAAGCTCAACCAGATCGTTCTCGAAGCTATGACGCTCCGGCTGCTTCATCATCAGGCTCTCCCTCATGTCTATCAGGTAATCAGCGGAGGTAACCACGACCGGGTCTATCTCCTTATGGATCACATTGAGGGACCAGGTCTGGAACGCCTGCGCGTACAGCAGCCGGAGCAGCGTTTTTCCTTTCCTCAGGCCATGACCCTGATGGCTCCGATCATGGAAGCGGTGGCCTATTTGCATCGTCAACAGCCTCCCATTATCCATCAGAACATCAAACCGGGGAACATCCTCGTGCCCACCACTAGTGACAAAGCCGTGCTCGTCAATTTTGGCATCGACAAGAGATACAACCTGATGGCCACCACCAAGACGACTCCAGGACAGTTGATGACGGGGTATGAAGCGCCTGAACAAGACAGCCAGGCAGCCATCAATCGGAGCGATATCTATGCACTGGGAGCCACCTTCTACACGCTCTTAACCGGCGTAGGTCCTTTGAATGCCTCCTATCGAACCATCCAGATGGAAAGCAAAGGCAACGACCCTTTGGAGCCAGTAAACCGAGTGAGATCGACTGTCTCCTCCTATATTGCTGAGTCTATTCACCGCGCGCTGTCTCTGAACAGTGAGAATCGCTTTGCGAGTGTTGAGCAGTTTGCAGAGGCTCTCCGAGTCGATCCTACATGGAAACTGCTCCCTGTGGAAAAACGAGAGTTTGATTTGGCCCTAAAGGTTGTTTCCGGGGGACACCACGTCCCAGAGCCGATCCTTGCGCCTTCTTTGTCCATGCTTCCGGAGCAAGAAGAAGGAAGACCTCCGACTGAGCCACGAGCGGAATCAGAAGAAATCAAACTTGCATTCGCATCTATAGTAAAGCAGGACGAGGTAAGGCCTCTGCCAGTGTCAGTAACGAAATCGGAAGGAATCAAACCCGCACTTGAGCCTGTTGAACTTCAACCAGGAGCGAATCCAGCAGCCAGTAGCATCGTGCCTGGAGCGGACCAGGTAGAAGGAGAACGCATGCCTGCGGCTGAGCCAGTAGTGAGAGAAGAAGCAAGCAGACATATCCCTGAATCCAGCACAGTTGAACCAGTCGAGAATCCGGCCGCCAACAGACAAGAGCCTGGAGCTGAGCCACAAGCGGTGCAAGAAGAGGTTTTGCTGGCATCCGAGCCACAGGCGCTGCAAGAAGATCCGAGATCCGTCACCCCACTGCGATCAAGACCACTGCATCCCATAAGTTTCCTGCACCGGGGTAGACTCGTCCCCGTCTTCCTACTACTCGTGGCGAGTATAAGCCTTGGAACAGTCCTTTTGGTCTCTGCTTTGCGTCCCCTTGCTGCTGGTCCTGTCTCCCCAACGCCATCCCTGGTACAGAAGGCCACTCCTTCATTTCCTCCCTCCACATCTGGTTCGAGCAGACCAACCCCAAGCCCCGCTTTTCACCTTGCCCACTCGTATGAAGGAACTATTTTCAACCTGGCAGCGAATGTGCGCAGCAATATATACCTCAGAAGAATCCAGCAACAGCAGAACGCCATGAGTGGCTATTTCAGTGGGCTGAGCATGAACGCTCCCTTCCATGGAAGCCTTGATGCTTCTAGACATATCCGGTTCAAAGTTATCAGCCCCTCAGGGTCGGCAATGTTTTCTTTCGATGGGTCAATGCAAGCGGGCGGCACTTTCGGTGGCAGCTACTGCCACCTTGACCAGCATGGTCAATGTTTTGGTGAATATGGTCTCTGGAGTCTTTCTCCTGTGTCATAAAGGTGACAGCAGAAGATATTTTTCGTAACTATTCAGGTACCGAGCTTATGCCGCCTGCGGAGGCAACCGAGAAGGGGGAAGGTTGCTCAAGCAGCGATATGCTAAGTTCCGCTATTTCGAGCGTTTCTCCCAATGCTGATCTTATCAGCTGTTACGGTACTTATTGACTCCGGTCAATAAAGTATCGGCCTCTCATGGCATGTATTGACTAATCAGATTTTTAATTGCATGGTACTGTGCTTTGGGTCGATCATTTTTGGTAATGTCAAACATGTCAAGATGCCCATAGCCTCCATAGTCCTGGGCGTCAAACTGGCAGGCACCGTCAAGACCAGAACTTATCATGGCTTTCATTGATTGCTGGGTAAATTGTGTCATAAAGCTTGCATTTTCTTGTAATGGATTTGCGCCAGAATCGGCATTCCATTCCGTAATTAGGAGTAGAACATTTCTTCCAAGGTCATTTTGAATAGCTCTATTTCCAGTTGGGTGATGTGGTCTTCTGCTATCATGCCCCTATTTTAACAGCCTCTGCAATCCCCTACCTGAGTAGTTACCCCGGAACTGTGCCGGTTGCTGCCCGCCTTCCGCACCGGCAAATCCGATTGCATAGATGGGGAGGCAGCGCCATTGGCTGATACTGCTGAGGCATTTACCATTACAGGAAAGGCTTCGCGCCCTCCGTTGCCTGGACTACTCCTCGCAGACTTACGCCGCTACTATGGGATTGTTTTGACACCCAACATGCTGCTCAACCTGCTAGACGACCACGTCGTCATCCACATGCTGTGGCCTGAAGGGCCAACACGTACGCGGGTCACCTGCGACTGGCTCTTTGATCCAGAAGTAATGACCCGGCCCGATTTCGACCCGATGGATGCAGTTGAGATCTTCGATATCGTGAACAGCCAGGACTGGAGGTATGCGAGCTGGCCCAACTGGGTTGACCTCGAAGGTGTATAAGTCGGGCGGGGTCTATGCACCATCTGAGCGACATATCCGCGCGTTCGCCGATTTTGTGCTAGAGAGGCTTGAAGGGTAGATATTCATTCTAGCGGGGTGGTCCTGATTTATAGCGATTTGCATGAAAGTCTATAACGCCCTGTTTTTCTCTTTTTAATCTCGCCACCATGCTAGAAGTATGATAAAGCTCTTTGATAATTGGTTTGAATTCAGGGATTATTTCACCCATGAATTTATCAGATGAAATAAGTGTTATATGTCTTCCTTCTGCTGCTAAGCCCTGAGCCTCAAAAAAAGCAAGCGCTCTTCGTAGGTGCCAGGAGTTTGATAGCAGACCAATTTCTGTACACTGTTTAAATTTTTCTGAGCGAAGTAGCTGAGCGACTTCAATAGCATTTTCTAAGGTATTTAAAGACTTATCCTCTTCAGTGATATAATCTGCTGGAACACCATAGCCGATCATTTCCGCTTTCATAACAGCGGCTTCAGTAGGAGCATAAGGATGAGGATGTGTTTTGCCTGTAGAAACAATGAAGTGGGTAACTCTGCCCCAATGATAAAACATAGCTGCTGTTACTACTCTTCCGCACCCGCCAAAGCTTTTTTCTGTCCCTTCCTCATAAGGTGTAGAAACATAGTCACCATTGACTAGCCTGATATTGCCTCCTAATACTACCGCCACATCAAATCTCAAGGCCCGTTTGTAGCATGAAGGGAGGACCTGCCCCAGGCCACTCGCTTTTTGGCTCAAGCCTGGCAACACCTCTGGCTTGCTCTGATTTATGACGTCTATCAGCACTCCCTTTGAGTTGGTCATATCATTGTTCCTGAGTGAAGGGCTTTTCTGACCAGAGATCGATGTACTCCGACCATATTCAGCCAACGCTAAATGGTATAAGTGACTACTCCCTCATTACTGAAGCCAGAGGCTTCTATGGATAATCCAATTTGCATAGTCAGCATTACGCCTTTCAAGCAAATGGTTATAGAGCCAGTGACACTCATGCAGTGAGTCGTTGAGCCCCGCTCTTGCTTCTTCGTCGGATAGGTACGGTACTATAGCACTTTAAGCATGTTGCCATTATATGTTTAACCGCAACAATTGTCAATGCGCAGAATTCTAGGGGAATACCTTAAACAGGTCGCTCAAATCGGTGGCATGAACTGCATCTCCTAAAAGCGGGGCCACCCCGAATATCTCCTCTAGTGTGCGTAGGGTCGAGCTATGTGTATAGTGAATCGTGTTCGAATAGCCGCTACCCTTAGCGTCAGGAGAAAGCACAATCATCCCGATTGGACCGTCCCTACCTTCGCCCTCGTCCCAGGTGATGAAGACCACACCTCCGTTCTTGTATGGCTGTGAGGTGAGGATCGTGGGTAGATTCTGTGCAAGCCAGCCGTCACCTTGCTTCACAGGATCATTGACAGGCCCACAACTGTCGTGCATGTCATCGCACAGGTTCGGCGTGATGAAGTTGTAGCGTGCCTGGGTATGCTGCTGCAAGTCGGTGACCAACTCTGTGTAGGGTCGGACATGTGCAATGCAGTAGGACGAATGCGGATCGGTGGTGTTGGTGACATCGTCATAGAAGACCATCGGATTGTGCTTGGGAGCGTATAAACCATTCGCAGTGAGCGGGCAAACCGTGCCGCTCATGCTTTCTTGATACGATTTCCACGAGATGTGAGCGTTGTTCAGCAGGGTGACAAGATGTTGCGTCGTGCTCTGATGATTGGCGTCCGGGTTAGCGTCATTGCTGATGCCAAAATTGGTCCCGGCCTCCAGCCACACATAGTTCGGTTCGCTTGGGTGGTTCCCTGGCGGGTTGTAGTACTGTTCAGCGTATGACGCCATCGGCAGGAGCGTATGGTTGATGTACGGGGCGGAAGGACTATTCTTGATGTTCGACCAGTTGTGATTCTCCATTACTATCAGGAAGACGGTCTGGATGGCAGCCGTCACAGTGTTCTTCGTCTGAAGGGTAGTGGTTGCAGTGTGGTTGACCGGGCTCGTGTTCGTGACAGTTGGATTCCCACATCCTCCCCCAACAACCAGGATTCCCGTCACAGCCAAGATGAGGATACATTGAAGGAGACGGCGCGGCATCTTTTCCTCCTCTATCATATGTGCAAGTAAGCAAACAGCACAAGAGAAATGTACAGGCTATCGCTCAACATCTTACCACACGCATGAAAAATGCTGTAGCGATCCATTTCGGTTTGCTTATTGAAAATGGTGTGTCGTGAAAAAACCTTTACCTCAACGTAGTACCTTCTGACTAGAAAACTGTGCATGCACACGAAAACAGTGAGAGCAACTATGTTAACCTGAAAGCAGTGTTGATGTACCACGAATCTTCAGGTGAGTTCACAGTGCCTTGTCGGGAAAGAGTAATTTTGGCGCTCAGCATTTTCTTGAAGAGACGGCAGAGCCTGCCACTTGTAGAACCTATAGAGGAGGATGCATATGGATATGCCATACCCAAGAAAGCAAACAAGGAAAGAAAAAACGAATCATCTTTCTTCTTTACAAACAAGAAAACTGGTTTCTTTCCTCTCCTTACTTCTCATCCTCCTCACCCTTCCTGTTACTATATTTCTCGTTAATCATCAGCAGATTTTTACCGGGCATGCATCAAGTACTGATTCTGCACGAGCTGAGGCAGAGAGCGCAAGCCTTTCCGGGCCAGTCACAACAGGATATGATGCAAATGCTTCAGGCACCAGCACCACTGCCAATTATATCCAGTTTCACGCGAGCAGTGCCAGACTGAGTCCGCTCCTTCCTGATACGACCAGCAACATCCATATCGGTTTGCCTTTTGACGGCAACACGACCCCTGCTGCCTATACTGGCAAGGTGGACTACATTTGGGGCTCTCAGTATCCCCAGCAGCCACCAACCGGTGTTTTCCATACCTTCTACCTTCCCTATGACCGTGATGATGATACGAGGTGGTACAAAGAAGCGCATGATCTCACCTGGTGGAAAGCCAACCATCCTGACTGGGTCGAGTATAAATGCGATAAGACCACCGTGGCCTATGAGTTTGGCGAAGCCAACGTCCCGCTGGATATCACCAACCCCGATGAGGTGGCCTACATGCAGCACACCTATGTGGACGCGGCCGTGCAAGGAACATTGCTTCACTATCCGGGGGTAAAGTTTGAAGGCATTGCCTTTGATAATCCGAATTTCCAAAACGCAGGGAACTGGACAGGGCAGCGGTGTGGCCATTATGACCCTGCTGGCAATTGGGTGCAACAGTTTAATGGAACAGGTAATGATCCTGCCTACAGGCAAGCCGTCATTACCTGGACAAAAAACATGCAGTCATACATACACAGCCACTACCCCAATAACCCGATGTCTGAGAACTTTTCCTTTGATTTTTCCTTCCCCACCGATTCAAACACGCTGCTGTCCTACATTGACATAGATAACGATGAACAGGGTTTTACCAATGGCAATACCGCTTCCCAGCCTGACCCTAATTCCTGGTACTATACTG
>WNGM01005879.1_pt1 | contig 10118 bp, 10 predicted proteins | sample 5400571 | NCBI WGS metagenome assembly WNGM01 (sample SAMN13153378, study PRJNA577476) | soil metagenome | isolation source: 100 cm soil or saprolite under Garry oak tree replicate 2 | place: USA:California | collected 2016-06-15 | reverse complement strand
GCAAGATCGACGGCCATCCCTTTGTCGACTGGGACCATCGCGACGAAGGGGTCATCACCATCCGGCGCGCACTGGTGGAGTCGCGCAACATCCCCGCGATTTTGCTCCTGAAGCAGCTGGGCTACGACCGGGTTTTCCAGACGGCGCGCATGATGGGGCTGACGAGCGCGAACCTCACGCCCGAGCGCGGGCTCGCGCAGGCGATCGGTGCGAGCGAGGTCTTGCCGCTACAGCACTTCAACGCCTACGGCGTGCTGGCCTCAGGCGGCATCTACCACGAGCCGACCGTCATCCTCGAGGTGGTAGACAGCCAAGGAAAAGTCCTGCAGGAATGGAAGCCGAATACGGGCGTCCGCGTGCTTCCCCCGCAGGTCGCCTACATGATCAGCGACATCCTGCGTCCCGTCGGCGCCGCGCTCAACATCAAGCGACCGTATGCGGCGAAGACGGGCACCACCGAGAACTGGCGCGATTCCTGGCTGATCGGTTATAACCCCGACGTCGTGATTGGCGCCTGGATGGGCCATACCTGTGCGGGTGGCTGCCGTGAGGGACTTCCCGGTGCCGGACGGGCTCAAGAAAGTGACCGTGTGCGCCGCCAGCGGGTTGCTCGCGACGCCCAATTGTGCCGGCCAAACCATCTCGGACTGGTTCATCGCGGGCACCGCCCCGACCCGAGTGGACGACTGGTACCACCCGATCCGGGTCTGCACCACCGACGGACTGCTCGCCACCTCCGACATTCCCGCCAACCTCACCACGGTCAAGACCTTTGTCAGCTATCCCCCGGGATATCCGGACGACATGAAAGACAAGAACGCGCCCCAGGCGCCCACCCAGAACTGTCAGCTGTTCACGGAAACCACGCCGCCGACGCTGACACTGGCGCAGGCACCGCAGCCGGACGGCAGCGTCCTGGTCACCGCCACCGCGACCGACGATGAAGCGATCAAGGAAGTCGACTTCTACCTCAATGGATCCAGCAAACCGATCCGGTTGACGCAGGCTCCCTACACATTCGTGGTCAAGGGCTCCTCGGGCAGCACGCACACGCTGACGGTGCAGGCGTACGACTACAATCCGGCGAACGCCCCAGCGGTCCAGATGATCACCGTCACCCTGCCTTGAGATCACTTCGACACTGACGGGCTGCTAACCACCGCAAAGCGGTAAGGCAGGTCGACCGCGCGCGAGATGCCGATCCGCCGCGAAATCGCCACCTCACGATTCGCTACCGGCGCGCCTGCGGCGAGGCCGAGCGCGCCTCGGGTGAAGTCGCGGCCGTTGTCGTCGAGGCTCAGGCCGAACGCCCGGCCGATCTTCCCAGGACCGCTTAAGAGCCGGCTCTCCGGGCCATGGTCGCCGCGGGCGCGCATGACCTCGACGCCGGCCAGCGGCTCCAGCGCCCGCAGCAGTACGGCGCCCGCGGTACCGGAGGCTTCCGCCGTGACGTTGAGGCAGTAATGCATCCCGTAGGTGAAGTAGACGTAGGCGTGCCCCGCCGGTCCGAACATCACGGCATTCCGCGCGGTCCGGCCGCGGAAGGCGTGCGATGCCGGGTCGGCCTCCCCCGTGTACGCCTCGGTCTCCACGATGCGCCCGGCGAGCAGGCCCTCCGGCGTCTTGTAGAAAAGAACGCGACCGAGCAACTCGCGGGCGAGGACCACGGGGTCACGGGAAAAGAACCGGCGCGGGAGGCGGGGCGTGGTCAGGGCCACGTCTGCTTGCTTAGCAGATTTGCGGCTAGTGGCTGAGGAGCTGGGTGAAGTAGCTACTGATGCTGCTCGGCAGGACGAGCGAGAAGACCGCTCGCGTCAGCGGCTCGAAGGCGTAGAAGTGTGGGGCCAGCAGTGAGTTGTTGAACCAATCCTGGGCGGTGATGAACCCCGGCGGGTAGGCGTAGCCGCCCGGCAGCTTGGCGTTGACCAGGCCAACGCCGACGATCAACATGACGGTGACTTCGAAGGCGCCGACGACTGCGCCCGCCAGGACCCCGGTGACGCGATCAAAGGCCGGCGCGATCATGGCATCGAGGTAGCGCTGGTAGACGGCGCCGAGCACCTCGAACAGGATGATCGCCGCGGTGACGATCACGGTGTAGGTGACGACGTGCGCCCAGAGCGCCGAGGTGATGCCAAACGTGGTGGCGATATAGGTGGAGGTGTTGGCGCTGGTCAGGGTCGCGGCGCCCACCCCGGCGAAGAGTCCGGCAAAGGCGACGACCCGCCGCACCAGCCCGAAGGCCCAGCCGAGGCCGATGTTGGCGAAGATAATGCAAACGATGATCAGGTCCAGGAAGTCCATCAGGACCGCACCTCGGCTCCAAAGCGAGCTTTGAGACCGTCGAGGATGCGCTGCTGGACCGTGGCAACCTCTTCGTTCGTCAAGGTCCGGTCATCGGCCTGATAGTGCAGACGGAAAGACAGGCTGCGGGCACCAGCCTCCAGCTGGGGCCCCTGGTATTCACTCACCATAGAGATGTCCCGCAACGTGTAACCGCCCTGCTGGCGGATAACTTGCAGGACGTCCCCGCCCGCGATCGTGCCCCGAACCAGCACCGTAAGGTCCCGCCGGACCCCCGGAAAACGCGGTAGGGGCCTGGCCTGTGGCGTTCGCCCACCGCCGGCCGAAAACCGGTCGAAAAGGACCTCGGCAACCACCGCCCGGCCGGGTAGGCCAAGCTGCGCCAGCAGCTGCGGGTGTACCTCGCCGACGATCCCGATTGGTTCGCCTTCCTCGAGCACTTCTCCCGTGCGGCCCGGATGGAAGCCGGCGAAGACGCCGGGGTTCTCGCTCCGGAACTCGGCCTGCTTGAAGGCGGTCGCCGGGATCGCGAAACGGTCTCGCATGGTCGCGAGCGTCGCCTGCAGAGACCGCAATTCGGCGACCGCCGCCTCCGCACCACCGGCCGGGACGTGGGCGGCCAGCGCCAGCGCCTGCGGCTCGTCGACCGCGTTCGCGGCATTCTTCCAGAAAACCGAACCGAGCTCGAAGAGTCGGGCGCCACCCTGGTCCTGACGAGCGTTCAGCGCCAGCGCCTCGAGCAGTCCGGGCAGCAGGCTGCGACGCAGGGCGTCCCGGTTCTCTGCCATCGGGTTCTTGACCGTGACCATCGCCTGCGCCGCGAAAGGCATGGCGATCGCGGGCGTCCCGTCGGCGCTCACCAGGCTGCTGGTCACCGCTTCGTCGAGCTCTCGGCCGGCGAGCACCGCGCGGGCCGTTTCGTCGGCGTCGCGGCGCTCGAACAGGTCGCGCACCGGCGTGCGCGCGCCGGGCAGGGTGCTCGGGACCCGATCGTAGCCATGGACTCGCCCGACCTCTTCGACCAGGTCTTCGGGAATCGAGCAGTCGAGACGAAATGGCGGAGGTTGTACCTGCAGCCGGGCGCCGGCCCGCTTCACGGTGAAGCGAAGCCGCTCGAGGATGCTCGCGGCATCCGCAATCTCCACCCTGACGCCCAGAACGCGCTCGATCCGATCCGCATCCAGCTGGATCGTGACCGGCGTCAGCGGCACGGGATAGACATCACTCGCCCGCGTTGCCCTGCCGCCTGCCAGCTCCGCGACCAGGGCCGCGGCCCGCTCCACCGCCGGCAGGCTCAGCGCCGGGCTCAATCCCTTCTCGAAGCGGGACGAAGCTTCCGTCCTCAGCCCGTGCATTCGTGCCGTCCGGCGGATCGATCGTGGCTCCCAGGTGGCGGCCTCCAGGAAGATGTCGATCGTCGCCGGCTGGACGGCGCTTTCGGCGCCGCCGATGATCCCCGCCAGGCCCTGGGCCCGCTCCGTGTCGGCCACAACCATGTCGTGCGGGGTCAGGCGGCGCGTCTTCCCGTCGAGGCACACGAGTTCCTCGCCGTCACGGGCGCGCCTGATGACGATCCGCCCGCCCGTGAGGCGCCGGTAATCGAAGGCATGCATCGGCTGCCCGCTTTCGAGCATCACGTAGTTCGTGATGTCGACGATGTTGCTGATCGGCCGGACGCCCGCGGCCCGGAGCCGCGCCTGCATCCAGGGAGGGGACGGCGCAACAGTGATCCCGGTGATCAGGCGGCCGACGAACCGGCGGCAACCATCGGGGGCGTCGATGTGGACCAGGTCGGGGGCATCGCTACTCCGCGCCTTCGGGATCTTCGGCTCCCGGACGGACAGGTTGAAAATGGCGCCCACCTCTCTCGCGATGCCCAGGTGGCAGAGGAGATCCGGGCGGTTCGACTTGATCTCCAGCTCGAGGATGGTGTCGCGGGGATAGAGCGCGTGCAGATCCTGTCCCGGGGTCGCGCCCGGGTCGAGGATCATGATTCCCGCCGCGTCCTCCCCCAGGCCGAGTTCGATCGCGGAGCAGAGCATCCCCGCCGATGGAACGCCGAGGAACGTCTTGGTCTCGATTCGCCGATCGCCAAGGCGCGAGCCGGGGATCGCGTACGGCACCCGGTCACCGACGGCGAGGTTCCACGCACCGGTGACCACCTCGACCGCGGCGCCACCCGTCGTCACGCCGGCGATCTGGTTCTTCGTCGACCCGGGAAGCGGCCGCAGGCTTTTGACCTCGGCAACCACGACGCCGTCGAAATCGACGTCCTGCTGGACGATCCGTCCGACCTCGTTGCCGGCGAGCGTCAGCCGCTCGGCCAGCGTCGGCACGTCGGCCGTGATGGCGACGTACTCGTGGAGCCAGTTGAGCGAGATGAGCACGCTAGAACTGCCTCAGGAAGCGCACGTCGTTCTCCAGGAAGAGGCGGAGGTCGGTGACGTTGTACTTGAGCATCGCCAGCCGGTCCAACCCGGCGCCGAAGGCGAAGCCGGAATAGCGCTCGGGGTCGATGCCGCCATTGCGAAGGACCATTGGGTGCACCATCCCCGCGCCGAGGATCTCGAGCCAGCCGCCCTTGCAGCTGCGGCACCCGCTCCCACCGCAGATTCCGCAGGAGACGGCCGCTCCGATGCTGGGCTCGGTGAAGGGGAAGTGATCGCCCACGATCCGAATGCGCCGTTGCGGACCGAAGAGCGAGCGGGCGAAATATTCGATGGTGCCCTTCAAGTCGGAAAGACGAATATCGTGGTCGACGACCAGGCCCTCGACCTGATAGAACTGCGAACCGTGCGAGGGATCCGTCGCATCGCGCCGGTAGACGGCGCCGGGCGCAATAATGCGGATCGGCGGCTGGTGGCTCTGCATGAACCGGATCTGCACCGGCGACGTATGGGTGCGCAGGAGGAGGTCGTCGGCCTCGACGTAGAAGCTGTCCATCGTGTCGCGCGCGGGATGGTCCTGGGGGATGTTGAGCGCCTCGAAATTGTGGAACTCGTCCTCCACCTGCGGTCCAAGCGCGACCTCGTAGCCGAGCCGCGAGAAGATCGCCTTCACCTCCCGCAGGATCAGGGTGAGCGGATGCAGGTGGCCGCGGCGGACCGGGTTCGGGACGAACGTCATGTCGACCCATTCGGTCTCCCCCAGGGCCGCTTCACGGTTCAGTTGCAACTGAGCGGCCTTCATCCCCAGCCAGACGTTGATGTTTTCCTTTAACTGATTGGCTTTCGCGCCCGAGCTCGACCGCTGTTCTGGAGGCAGTTGCCCAACGCCGCGCAGCAAAGACGTAACCTCGCCTTTCTTCCCGAGAAGGCGAACGCGAAGTTCTTCAAGGGCGGCCAGATCTGCGGCTGCCATGATTTGAACCTCTGCTCGCTTGGCCAGATCGTCGAGGTCAGTCAATACACGTTCCGTCGAGTCCATCAAGCCTCCAGACGTGGTCCGCCCGCGCCGCGCACCCGAGCGCAAGAGGCGTTCAACTGCTCTGCGCTAGTTCAGGACTTGGGGCCGCCCTTGGCGACGGCGATCAGTTCACTGAAGGATTCCGCATCCCGCACCGCCAGGTCCGCGAGCATCTTCCGGTTGATGTTGACGCCGGCCACTTTGAGGCCGTGCATGAACTGGTTGTAGGGCATGCCCTGGCTGCGAGAGGCGGCGTTGATCCTGGCGATCCACAGCTTGCGCATGTCGCGCTTGCGCGCCCGCCGGTCGCGGTACGCGTACTCGAGCGCGTGCATGACCGCTTCGTTGGCGGGCCGGAAGAGCGTCCGATGCGTCATCCGGAAACCCTTGGCGAGGTTCAGGATCTTCTTGTGTCGCCGGCGGGCCGGGACGCTGCGCTTGACGCGTGGCATCTCAGGTCTGGTCCTTCATATAGGGGGCCGCGCGGCGCAGACGCCTGGCATCCTTACCGGTCAGCACGAGCAGCTTGCTGTACTGGCGCTTGCGGCGCGGGCTCTTGTGGCCCAGCAGGTGGCTCTTTTGCGCGTGCGGGCGCACGATCTTGCCGGTCTTGGTCATGCGGAACCGCTTGGCCGACGCGCGATGGGTACGAAGCTTAGGCATCGCTCGCTCCTTTAATTCTTCCGTGCCTGGGCTTGAGGCGGGGGCGGGGGCGGAGCTTGAGCGGCGGCCGCCGCCGCGCCGGCCGGCGCCAGGATCATGATCATGTTCCGGCCTTCCAGCAACGGCATCCGCTCCACGGTGCTGATCGGCTTCAGTTCGAGCGCCATCCGCTCCAGCAACCGCTTGCCGATGTCCTGGTGCACCATCTCGCGACCGCGGAACATGATGGTGAGCTTGACCTTATCGCCTTCTTCCAGGAACGACTTGACGGCGTGGAACTTCGTCTGGAAGTCATGCTCGCCGATCTTGGGACGGAGTTTCATTTCTTTGACCTTGATGACGTTGTGCTTGCGGCGTCCATCTTTCTCTTTCTTGATGCTCTCGAATTTGAATTTGCCGTAATCCATGATCCGAGCCACCGGTGGCTGCGCCTGGGGGGCAACCTCCACGAGGTCCATCTCCCGCTCGATCGCCAGTGCCTTGGCGCGGTCGATGGGCAGCACACCCAACTGTTCGTTCCGATCGTCGATGACGCGGACTTCGGCGGCGCGGATCTGGTCGTTGATCCGAAGTTCCCTAAATGCCGTGGATCAAGCCTCCTTCGAAAATAAAAAAGATAGCCCTGAGGCTATCTTCGTCCGCTTGACCTCTTCGGCGCCGGCCTGGAGGTGAGAGTTCGGACAGCCTCTCTTGGCAGGCGCGAGTATATCACTCCAGCGGAAGTTGCGCTTCGCGTTCGAGCCGCGCGAGGAACTCATCCGTCCGGACCGACTCCTGGTCGCCGCCTTCCCGCCGCCGGATATTGAGGGTGCCTGCTTCGAGTTCCTTGTCGCCGACGACAGCCATGTAGGGCACCTTCTGGAGCTGCGCGTCGCGGATCTTTGCCTGCATGCGTTCGCTACGGCCGTCCACCTCGACCCGCAGATCTGCCTGCCGAAAGCGATCGGCGAGCCGGCCGACGGCCTCGAGGTGCCGGTCGGCGATCGGGATGAAGACGAGCTGGACGGGAGCGAGCCAGACCGGGAACGCCCCCGCGTAGGTCTCGATCAGGTAAGCCATAAAGCGCTCCATCGAGCCGATGGGCGCCCGATGAATCATCACGGGTCGTGCCATGGATTGCTCGGAAGTCACGTACTCGAGGCCGAAGCGCTCCGGCATCAGGAAGTCGATCTGATTGGTCGAGAGCGTGAATTCGCGGCCGATCGCGTCCTTGATCTGGACGTCGAGTTTGGGTCCGTAGAAGGCGGCTTCGCCCGGCGCCTCGACAAATGGATGACCGGAAGCGCGCAGCGCCTCGCGAGCGGCGTCCTGGGCGCGCTGCCATACCGCCGGGTCCCCCATCCATTTATTGCTGACGTCATCGCGGAGGGAGAGCCGGAAATGAAAGTCCTTGATGCCGAAGGCCCGATACACTTGCAAGATCAGCTGGATCACCCGCTCGAACTCCTCGTTGAGCTGATCCGGTCGGCAGAAGATGTGGGCATCGTTGATCGTGAAGGCCCGCACCCGGATCAGGCCGGAGACCTCGCCCGACTTTTCGTAGCGGTACACGGTGCCGAGTTCCGCGAGGCGCACCGGCAGGTCCCGGAAGCTGTAGGCCCTTCGCGCAAACACCCGAATGTGATGGGGACAGTTCATCGGCCGCAGCTGCCACTCTTCGTCCTCGATCTCCGATGGCGGGTACATCGACTCCCGGTAGCGCTCGAAATGCCCGCTGATCTTGTAGATCTCGAGCCGCGCGATATCGGGCGTCTTGACGTGCTGGTAGCCTTGCCGCTGCTCCAGCCGCAGAATGAACTCCTCCATCTGGCGCCGGACCGCCGTGCCCTTGGGGGTCAACAGGGGCAGGCCCCGACCGACCATCTCGTCGACCACGAATAGATCGAGATCCTTTCCCAGTTTGCGGTGGTCGCGCTTGGCGGCGTCCTCCAGCATCTTCAGGTGGCTCTCGAGCTCCGCCTCCGTCGGGAACGCCGTCCCGTAGATGCGGGTGAGCTGCTGGTTCTTCTCGCTGCCCTTCCAGTAGGCGCCGGCGATGGAGAGCAGGCGAAAGGCGCCGAGCTGGCCGGCGCTGGCGACGTGCGGACCGAGGCAGAGGTCGACGAAGTCGCCGGTCCGATAGACGCGCGCTGTTGCGTCGGTGACCTTGTCGGCGATCAACTCCACCTTCAGCGGCTGGTGCAACCGCTCGAAGAGGGCGACCGCATCGCCGCGGGGAATCTCCTCCTTCACGAACGGGGGTGCCTGCTTGATGATCTCGCGCATCTTCGCCTCGATCCGCGGCAGCGCCTCGGGCTGCAGTCGCTCCTTGAAGGCGAAGTCGTAGTAGAAGCCTTCGTCGGTCGCGGGGCCGATGCCGATCACGGTGCCCGGAAAAAGGTCCAGCACGGCCGCCGCCATCACGTGCGCGGTCGAATGGCGGAGGGTTTCCAGGTCATCACTCATGGCTCACCCTTCACGGGTGCAGCCGATTATACGGAGCGAGTTGGAACGGAAGGGACTAGGTTAGACCGCCCGCAGCCGTAGCAGACCGGCCGGGATGTCTTCCCGGCCGAAGGTTCGGTCGTCGAGCGACGCCTCGATGTCCCGATGGACCTGAAACATGAGAGGGAGTTGATGCGCCAGGGGAATAATCGGCGCGCGACGGGCCTGACGGCGAAGGCGCTCTTTTCGGCTCGGGTCGATTGCGCAGCAATGGATGCTGCAGTACTTGGCCGTTGTCTTCTTGACGGAGGCTTCGCATCCCGGACGGGCGCAGATCTTGAGCGAGGCAGTTTGCTTCAAACCGTGAGCGATCACCAAACGTTTCCCTCCATCTTCTACTGCGGTCCCTGCCGAGACCGGTCTCCCTGGCGCGTTATTGATTATGCGCGCCCTTTGTTGCGTGTCAAGCATCCGCCGTGCTTATCCACATCAAGACGTCGGCGAGAGGAATAGCTGGGGATAAGGCCGACCGCCGATCAATTGGAAGACGAGGACCTGTAAAGAAAACGGTAGCCCTAATGGCCTGGGTCTGGGTGCGCGGGCTAGAGCGGTGTCGAGGGAACACGAGGCTTGAGCTTCCCCTCGCGGCGCTGCTGGAGCAGGTCGCCGGTGAGCCGCGGGAGCGCCGCCGCGTCGTCGACCCCGCGGACCCAGAGGCCGTCGGCACCGAACTTCCTGGCCCGCCGGACCTGGTGAGGAAGGATGCAGAGGGCGATAGTCACCGGTCGCTCGAAGCCCAGGGCCCCATTGAGCACGCCGAAGACGTAAGCCGTGTCCGCTTCCCAGATGGCCATGTCGATCAGGACGGCGGCGGGCGTCAGGCGTTCGCACAATTGCTGTACGTCCTGGTCGGGAAGCGCGGTCTGCGCCTGGTAGCCGCTCTCAGCGAACAACTCTCGATAGGCGATCGCCTGCCGTGGATCGTTCTCGAAGATGAGGACGGCGCCCGTGGAGTCGTCTTGGACGGTGCTCATCGCCGAGCGAAATTATTGCATGCACCATGCCCGTAAGCGATTGGCCCCCGGCCCGCGGTACCAGAGTGGAACCGCCCTTCGCTCAAATCCCCGGGTTCGGCTCCGGGGATTTCTTACTTCCCCAGCCAGGCGCCCAGCCGCCGGCCGTCGAGGTTGCCCCCGCTGAGCACAACCACGGCCGGGCGCTCGATCGCGGGATCGGCCAGCAGCGCGGCCATAGCGGCGGAGCCCGCGGGCTCCACGACGAGCTTGCCCCGCAGCACGATCGCGGTCAGCGCCTCGATGATC
>WNGM01005257.1_pt1 | contig 10126 bp, 5 predicted proteins | sample 5400571 | NCBI WGS metagenome assembly WNGM01 (sample SAMN13153378, study PRJNA577476) | soil metagenome | isolation source: 100 cm soil or saprolite under Garry oak tree replicate 2 | place: USA:California | collected 2016-06-15 | reverse complement strand
CTCAATTTGCCTTCGACGATTTTGCCGTCGAGATTTGTGACCACCATGTGTTCCGGTTCCATTTCTTCGTACGGGACGCCGCTCGGTTTAATCACGACGAGCTCATCTTCGCGCGAGATCCCGCTGACATTGCCGAAGGTGTAGAGCACCAGCCCGCGCCGTACCAGTTCAAGATTGGCTTGGAGCACCTCTTCACGTAGTTCCTGTAACAGCAGCTTCGCCATTGGTCGCCATTTAGAGAGAATGTCCAGTAAATCCGAGTGGGTAATCGTTTACTGACGTGCAAGAAAAAACTAGAGTACTTGGCTCCTTTTGTCAATCAACCTTCCGCGCCAATTCACGTGACCGATGTCCCACTGCGCCCGAAAGTCTATTCGAACTTCGTTGACACTAGTACTCAACCTCAAGGATATGCCCGTCCAGAGCGACCGAATCTTTCTCGCTAGATGAGCACCGTATAGTCACTGCCTCTCCGGTTGTCATTGCGGAATGTTTTATCTCGCCAACTGCCCAGGAAAGCCCACTCCAAATCGCCTTGTCATAGTTAATTTCAATCGGAAGTGGCCTGCCACTTTGCCAGGCGCGCAACATAAAGATTTTGCCCATGGTAGTTCCATTCGGTGGAGCGCCACCCGAACTGCGCCGGATACGACCGTCACTTCCTCCTTGCTGCATTACAATTCGGAGGTCGCCGCGTTCTGGTGCTGATAGCTCAGCTTTAATCGCATTTTTGCCATCGGATATGAATTTAGCCGCGAGTGGCTGGATTCTGATCGGAATTCGCACATCTTCCTGAATACCCAAATCGTATTCTGGATTGGCATATCTGGCGAAACCCACAACGCCTAATTGTCCCGGCCCTAATTTGATTTTGTTGCCAGTTAACACCGGCACAAAGCCCGCGTCCCGAAAGAGCATGCGGCGCTCCTCATTAGACTCCTGCAGACGAGAAAGGAGTGGCATTTCAATCTCTGCGATACTTTCTGTCGGATTCAGAATTGTGTAAACTGCGCCCCCGCTATCCACAGACCCGAAGCCGTACGGCTTAACTTCTCCTGGGATTCCGCCAAATGTTTTGGTTCGACCCGTTGCCTCAAGGCGAAGATAGAGAGACTGCACCTTGGCAAACCAGCGTGCGTCTTCGTCAGAGATGAACTCCAGATTCCCGTGTACCGTGTTCACCCACCCTCCGCGGGCAAGCATCAGTACAAGCGCCCCTCTCCACGCGTTGGTTTTTCTGTAGTAGACAGTTCCGGTGTTCCCGACCATGAAGCCGGTCGAGTCGATGCGTTCAAGCGGTACGTCACTTTGTTCGTAGCGCCGCACCATGTGATCGCTGTAAATATCCATGGAACGCCAGAAATTCATCTCGGGTACGTCGGATGGCCGGGGATCGCCCGAGTACAGAGAATCGAAGACTTCCAACCAGCGCAGGTCAATAGGATGCTGGAATGGGAAGGGGCTAGCCGTAGATTCGATATCGCCGCCGAAACCATTAAAGGCTACGAGCACCACGTTAGGATTTTTTCGCCGGAAATTTTTGAGCGCGGCGCGGAAGGCGTCGACGTTCCGGGAATAAATCTCTTCCCGCGACTGTGTTTCTTCCGCTTTGGGAGTTGCAGCCGTGAAATCTACAAAATCAAACTTGAACATCCGAATTCCGCGCTCATACCAATATTGCAATGCATCCATAAAGCCGGGAAGAAATCCGCCTTCATAGAAGGACATCGCCCGCCGTTGCCGATTCAGCGAGTCCTGCCACTGGGGAGCAGGATCGATTTTCACAAGAGTATTCGTGCCGAACCAAAGTCCAGGAATGAGGGCGTTGTCTTTGCACCTCTTCAACCATTGATCTGGACCATTGGGCCAAGTGGATTTTCGCCAAGTTCTATAGCCGCCGTCCGGTGCAAACCAGAACGCGTCCATCATGTAGTAGTCGAACCTGATGCCAAACTGGCGCAGCCGGATGATCTCATCGAGTTCTTTCAGGGCGAGTTGTTCCGTCAGCGGCACGTTGTCGGAGAGCTCATCGTAGGAAGACCAATTGTTGTACACAAAAACTGGATCTGAAACGAACGGCCCTCCGAGCAGTCGAGGAGACCAGGATGTCGGTCCTGCCGCACGGAGATTGGTTTCAACACTGATGCCGTTTGCTTGCACTATGGCGGCGCAACTCACCGCGCACACTAACCCTATGCAGCAGACAACACGCAAAGCAGCTCCTTTTGTTCTGTTTTTCATCGCCAATATCACAGCGGGGGAGGGGAGCGACTTGGAGGCGAGCCGCTCCCAATACCGAGCCGCACTAAACCAGCTCAGAAGTACAGGTGCAATCCGAGTTGGATGACACGGTTGCCATAGAAGGACGTGCCGCTGATCGCGCCGAATCCAGCGGCGCGATTGCCATTCGCCGCGGGAAAGTAACCGAGTGTCGGATCACCTGCTGGTTCCGCGAATTGAGCATGATTCGGCAAGTTAAAGAAATCTGCCGAGAAGGTGAGCCTCGTCTGTTCTCCAGCAGGAATCTTGAAATCCTTCTGCAAAGAGAAGTCAAGATTGTCAACACCCGGGTTGCGGACATTGGCGAAGAACCGCGGCGCATTGCCAAATGCTTTGGTCACATCACAGCAGAAATCCCCGCTTTGCATGGAATTAACCAAGCCAGCTGCAGGACACGTTCCAGCAAAGTCCAATGCCTGATTATTGAACCAAAGATTCGGACTACGACGAGATCCTGATATTGAAGCTGGATTGCCAATGAGCATGGGGCGATCCTCCAGCACGCCAGCGCCGTTACAGAATCCATAAGAGTTATCAGTAATTCCAAACGGAGTTCCGGCGCTGATGGTGTAGATCGTGCTCACCCGCCAGCCGCCCAATAGATTACTGGCAACACCGCTGTTCAACCACTTCTTTCCCGGGCCAAAGGGCAGCTCCACGATCGGCGCAAGCGTGAAGCGTTCTGGTACATCCCCAGCGCTTACGGATCGCTCCGCTTTGCGGTTGTAAAAATCTTGGCCCAGCACATCGAGTGACCAGAAGCCGCCCCAATCGGACGATGAATCGTCAATCAGCTTGCTCCAGGTGAAGTTCGCCAACAGCGAGAAGCCATGCGAGAAGCGATGGTCGAACTGCGCCTGCATCGAATGATAAATAGAGCTGGAGAGCCCCCACCATCCCGGGTTAACGGTTAGGCAGCAGTAAACCGCAGTGAAGCCGGAGTTGCCATTTACGGCCGCTGCCGCGGCGGGGCAGTAGGGAGTACTTGTGGGGCCGACGAAATCGAACGGATTTCCTTCTGCCGCAGTGCTAGCGGGAGTTTGCTGGCAGATGTTATACGCATAGTTGATAGGCAAGTGCGTTCCCTTGCTGCCCACATACCCAATCTGGGCAGTCGTGTCCCTGCCGAATTGCTTTTGCACGGTTAGGTTCCATAGCTGGGTATAGGTCGGATACTGCTTGCGCGGCGCCCAGGAACTGAAACTAACCAGGAAATTCACCGGTATGGGCGCCGTCGTGTCCGACGGGGGTACAGACACAGGCAGCGGGCTATCCCACGGAGTTCCTTTCCCAAGACTAGATCCCAACAGCAGATTAGGCCCGGGCTGACCATCACCGGCGCGGCCGTGACCCACATAGCCAGGATGCATAATGCCGTAACCGGCACGAACCACGAACCCGCCGATCGGATTCCATGCCAATCCGATTCGAGGCTCAAATTGATGCTTGGAAGGATCAAGCGTCGTATCGGGAGTGTTACCTACACCAAACTGTTCCCAATGGGGAACACAGGACGGGTCTCTCCCCGAATACAGAGTTGCGCAAGGATCGAAGAAGGCATCGCCATGGTGGAGTTCGCGGAACGACTGATCGTATTGCCACCTCAGGCCTGCGTTCAGTGTCAGTTTCGGGGTCAACTTGATATCGTCTTGGAGAAACAAGGAGTAGGACCAAGCGCGCGAGGAGACGAATTTAGGTTGTACTTGAACACTACCCTTGTTCATGACTCCAAACAGGAAGTCCGAGAAGGGGTTGCCGGTCACAGATCCGGTGAAATGGAAGTTTCCGACCACGTCGTTCGGCTGGTAATTGTCGATCGAATAATGATCGGCTTGACCTCCCATTTTCAGGCTGTGTCTGCCGACCGATTTGCTGAGCGTGTCGCTGAAATGCAAGGTCGTAGCGGGCTCGTACAGCATTCCCGAGTTAAGAAAATCGGCGTAGCCATTGATGGCAACGCCTGGCGTGCCGCAGGCCGCGCCACTCTTGGTATCAGGAACGCTGGAGAGACAATTGGGAATGCCACTGATCCCAAACGCTGACGGCGAAACTGAGCCGACGCCAAAGGGCATCCGGTCACCTTTGTGGTGGCCCCAGCCAAAACGAAACTCGTTGAGTGTTGTAGAAGTAAAAGTATGCGTCCAGCCCGCCGTTCCCGCATAATTGGATCCTCTCGAGATTGACTTGCCCTCAGGCCCGAGAATGATGTCATAGTTAAAACCGGAACTGTAATCTGTATGAAATGCGGTGAACAGATGGTCAGCCTGTGAAAAATTCAGGTCCACGCGCGGATTGAACCGGTTGGTTGTGTTGCTGAAGGGGGGATTAATGGTCATCGAATTCGTCCCAATTCCAATTGCTGACCCGCCATTGGGCCAAATTGCCAGGAAAGCCTGAGAAACCAGGCTGACGGGAGTAGTTGCCTTCGCGACATTGTTAAACGGAATTGGGTTCATGTTGGGATCGTGGATTTGTTGGCCGTTGCCTCCGCTGCATATACCGGAGGCATCAAACGTGCCTCCGTTATCAGTGCACAATGTTCCGAGGTCACCGCTTCGGAACAAAGAATTCGGGACTAAGGTGTTAGGTCCAACGGTATCGCCGTGCTGACGGATTCCCTCGTAATCGGTGAAGAAGAAAAGTTTGCCCTTGATAATGGGTCCACCGATGGTGCCGCCGAATTCGTTGTAGTTATATGGGCTCTTTCGCACCTTCGGGTCCTCAAAGTAATTTCTTGCGTCCCAATTTTCGTTACGGTTGTACTCGTATGCCGATCCGTGGAACTGATTCGTGCCCGACTTGCTCACCTGAATTACGATCAGGCCACCGGCTTTGCCGTATTCCGCTGACATGCTGTTCTGCTCGATGCGAAACTCCTGGATCGCATCGACACTGGGCTGTACGTCTTGGCCGCCAAACACAGGTGGCGTAATGGAGGCGCCATCCAGAATGTTGTCGTCGGTGCGCGGCCGACTACCGCTGATGCGTACATTTCCATCATTTCCGCAAGAACCGAGACCACCGCCGCCCGTCCCGGCGCCTGTGCAACCGGTCTGCTGCGTAACCCCTGCTGCCAGCGTCAGGAAGTTGTAGGGCCGCCGGCCGGCATTGCTGAATGTTGGCAGTTCCTGCAGCCGGCTCGTGTCCATCGTTTGTCCCAGATCGGTTTGCTCGGTCTGCAAGATGGCAGCATTCGCTGCTGTGACCTCAACAACCTCGGTGGTTCGCCCCACAGCTAGCGACAGATCCACTTTGGGAGTGGCACCCACTTCCAGAGTGATCCTATCGGCTACCGCCTTTTTGAATCCCGCTGCTTCGGCTTCCACACGGTACGTGCCGACAATCAAGCTGCTGGCGACGTACACGCCCGCCCTGTTCGTTTTGAGAGTGGAAGTGACGTTCGTATCTACATTCGTCACCTTTACGGTTGCGTTCGGGACCACGGCGCCGCTGGGATCGGTAACCGTCCCAGTGATGGTCCCATAAAATTGTTGAGCTCCGAGATTGGGCGCGCAGACCAAAACGAAAAACAGGGAGCTCATGACGGCTGCAACGAATCTCGCTCGTCTCACGATGTCCTCCAAAGTCGCGGTACCTGATTCCGCGAGTGTTGCCGGCTTACGCTGTGGCGCGTTTTTCCGTGGGGTTTTTAACCCGACCCCTAAACTTGAGTATACGTTTACTCACAAAACGGCATCATGTTGGGCCTAATTGCCGCAATTTGTCAAGTATTATTTGAAATTAATTCATGAGGGGCTATTGTCAGGCAAACGCTTTCGCCCCAGGCATCTTTACTCGTAAGAATTCTGAGCCTTCTTCGCCATCGCGCCCGACCTTTGGGACTTGATCCGTCCATTGTGAACAGGGGCCAGAGCGGTGGAGCGCCGTAATACGAGGTGAGTGTTCAGTTCGTATTCGCTCTTGCCCTGAGCCGGCAATTCTCGTCCTACATCGTTCATCAGTGCTTTGAACGCGATCTGTGCCAGCTCAGTTTGCGACATTTGTACTGTCGTCAATGGAGGAATCATAAACTGGGCTAAGCGTATATCGTCGAAACCCACGACTGAAAGATCGCGTGGGACGTTGATCCCCTGGTCGTAGGCTTCGCGCATCAATCCGATGGCTGTCATATCGTTCGAGCAAACCACGGCAGTTGGCCGCCGGGCGCCGGTAATAAGATCAAGGGCTCGCATGCCGCCCTCCATCGTGTGATCTCCGACTACGATCTGCTCTGGCGCAACCTCCAGCCCAATTTCCTCCATGGATGCCTTGAAAGCGTCTCGCCTGGCCAGCGCCGACTTAAGGTGCAGCGGTCCGGCAACGAACGTGATCTTCGTATGTCGTAGAGCCGCCAAGTGTTGTACAGCTTGCCGGATACCATTTTGGTAATTGATCCGGATATTGCTAACCCCTGGTATGTCCGGTCCGACATCGACAAACACCAATGGCACGTTGCGGAACCGGAGATGCTCGAGCAGGGAATCCTCCATCCCAAATGTAAGGATGGCTACACCATCCACTCTACGCTCGATCATGCGGCGCACCGACGACTCCATGCGTTTGGGGTCATGTACGGTGGAGGTTAGAAGGATCTCATAATTATGCTGGACTGCCAGGTTCTCAAAAGTCTGAACAATTTCCGGGAAAAATGGGTTGGTGATTTCCGAGACTACGAGGCCGAAGATGCGGCTCTTTCCAGAGACCAGCGCCCGCGCTTGGGTGTTCGGATAGTAGCCCAGTTCATCGACCACCTTCCATACCCGTTTGGCGAGTTGCGGATCAACCGTGGGAATACGGTTAATAGCTCGTGACACTGTGGCGGTGGAAACCTTAGCGCGACGCGCAATTTCCCGGATATCCATAGGTAACCAGCTAGAGCATCTTAGCATGGCGAGAATACGTTTGCTGGCTTTATGGCTTGTCGTCGCATTTCTGTTAACGCTGTTCGCTCATCTCGCGCAACCGGGCGGCTGCGGTTTCAGGTGTGATGTCACGCTGCGGGGAGCCCAGCATTTCGTACCCAACCATGAATTTACGAACCGTTGCTGAACGCAGCAGCGGCGGGTAGAAATGAGCGTGAAGGTGCCACTCGAGATGATCACCGCCATCTGTCGGTTGCTGGTGGAAACCCATTGAGTAGGGAAATGAGGCCTCGAAGAGATGATCGTAACGCGTGGTCACGCGCTTGAGGATATCGGCCAATCCGCAGCGCTCTTCCCGAACGAGCTCATTGATGCAAGTTCGATGGTGCCGTGCCAGCACTAAAATTTCGAAAGGCCACACGGCCCAAAAAGGAACCAGGCCTGAAAAAAAGTCGTTCTCGCAAACGATTCGCTGGGCTAATTCGTGCTCGAGCATCAGGTAGTCGCAAAGCAGGCAAGAATCGTGTGCCGAACGATACTCCTGCTGCGCTAATTGCTCTTTTGCAGGCTCATTTGGCAGGCGGGCATTGGCCCAGATTTGACAATGAGGATGGGGATTGCTGGCGCCCATCACAGCCCCGCGATTTTCAAAAATCTGGACGTGATTGATGAAGGGAAGCGAGCCCAATTCGCGATATTGTTCCGACCATATACCCACCACTCGACCAAGCTCGTCAGCGGACAGTCGCGAGACTGTCAAGTCATGGCGGGGCGAAAAACATACTACCCGGCAGATGCCCGCTTCGCTCTCCGCCACAATCAACCCATTGCGATTCACGCTGCAATCTGGAGTATTCGGCACCAACGCTGGGTAGTCGTTGTCAAAGACAAATGTGTCGCGGTAGTTGGGATTGCGAATTCCGGCAGCTCGTAGGTTTCCTGGGCACATGTAGCAGGTGGGATCGTAAGCAGGTGGCGCCCCACCGGACAGCTGATCGACTTCTCCCAGCCACGGCCGCCGCGTACGATCGGGAGAAACCAGCACCCATTCGTTAGTCAACGGATTGAAGCGACGATGCGGATGCTGCTTGAGATCCAATGAGCTCATGCGGATCGGTGAATAGATAATTTCTCTGATCTAGACCAAGGCCGATCGCGCCTGAGGAGAATATCTGACATTGGTCCGGCATGTAATTGCGTCGAAACAGAGCACCGGCGTTTCGGCAGGATCTCGGTCGCACAACCAGCTTCGCTCATGCTTTAATCTCACATGCTCCTTGGGCGGCGGCGGATGCGAGTATCTGAGGCGAAAAGCCGGTAAAACGTGGATATTCAGCGCGAATGTTTTGCGCGAACTCGGCGACCGACTCAGATGCGACAAGACTGATCGTGCAGCCTCCAAAGCCGCCTCCGGTCATGCGTGTCCCGAAAACGCCACATTGTGCTTTTGCCAGATCAACCATGAGGTCGAGTTCGGAACAGCTAACTTGGTAGTCGTTCCGCAAGCTTTGGTGGGACTCAGCCATGAGCCGGCCGAAAGTGGGGAAGTCGCCACGTTCCAAAGCATCCGCGGCTTCCGCCACGCGGGCATTTTCGGTGATTACGTGCCGGCATCTTTTATAAATGACTTCGGGAATTCCGCTGGCGTGCCGTTCCAGATCGGCGAGGCTGAGGTCGCGCAAGTTGCGAGCGTTTGGCAACCAACGGGAGAGCAACCGTACACCTTCTTCGCATTCAGCCCGTCTGGCGTTGTATTCGCCGCCCGCGTGCTCGTGCTTCACCATGGTATTGCAAATCACGAGGCTAACGTGGCCGGGCACCGGCAACAAGTCGTACTCCAGGGAGCGGCAGTCGAGTTTAAGCGCATTCCCAGCATGACCATAGCACGCGATCAACTGATCCATGATGCCGACCCTGGCTCCGACGAACTCGTTTTCGGCGCGCTGGCAGATCCGGGCGAGATCGAGTCGATCGACTGAGATTCCAGAATTTTCCAACAGCGCGAATCCTGCAGCGACTTCGATTGCGGCAGAGGAACTGAGACCTGCTCCGATGGGCACCTCCCCGTGGATTAGGAGATTTGCGCCCTGCAGGTGGTATTGTGCTTGTTCCAGCATGCTGGCCACGCCCGCCACATAATCGCTCCAATGCTTTCGCGGGCGAAGCTTGCCCTTTTGCAAATCAAGTTCGACGCTCTCGGCAAAATTGTCGGAATAGACCAGCACTTTGCGATCGTTTCGAGCAGAGACACCAGCCCAGACATAAAAGTCGATCGCGGCTGGCATCACCAAGCCCTCGTTGTAATCCGTGTGTTCGCCGATCAGGTTCACGCGTCCTGGGGCGCGGTAAATCCGCGCTCGCGCGCCATAATGCTCGCGAAATTTGTCTTGCAATTCCGCGGCGATCGTGCGCGCAGTCCGCTGTTGAGTCGGTGCAGTCTTCAACATCTGTTTCGTAGATGTTTGGCGGTCGGGCGTTTAGCCTGCTCCTGCTTTTGGCGCGTACCGCGATGAGGTTGCGTCCTGCGAACAAAATCATTGTAAGGGATCAGCTGCTCCATCCCGGTCATCGAGTGCGCCTTTTCCACATGCATTTTGATAGCTTACCGCAACTTAAAGAGCACTCTACGGCTCTCAGTTGCCAAGCGGTCGGCATATAATCCGGGCGGACCATGTTCACAAGTCAGATGGCAGGCGCGCCAGCGGACCGGAGTCGGCAATGAAAACTCGGAACATCATCATCGTTCTTCTAGCGCTGGTTTCATCGGTTCTCTCGCTTTGTTGCAAGCATCTTCGCCTCACAGGAAGCACGTGATCAAGAATCAATCATTTGGCACCGTTCCAGAGGGCCCGGTTGACCTTTACACAATGACGAACACGCGTGGTATGGAAGTCCGCGCCATGAATTACGGCGGAATCATTGTTTCCCTGCGACTTCCCGATAAGAAAGGTGTGCTGGGTGATGTCGTGCTCGGCTTTGACACT
>WNGM01037331.1_pt1 | contig 10127 bp, 12 predicted proteins | sample 5400571 | NCBI WGS metagenome assembly WNGM01 (sample SAMN13153378, study PRJNA577476) | soil metagenome | isolation source: 100 cm soil or saprolite under Garry oak tree replicate 2 | place: USA:California | collected 2016-06-15 | reverse complement strand
CAGATCAGAAAGGAAAAAGAAACAATCGAAACCCGATGACCGCCGCCTAGAGTTGGCATTGTTAGTACAGTGAACTTCGTAACAACCCATTCCAAGCATCTAAGGTCGCAGCGTATGGCGTGTTCCTCCGACTGACTGGACAGCAGGCTAGGTCCGGGAAACTTCTTTCGGCAATATCCATGAAAGCGGGACTATAGTAACAGAGGATTAGAAAACCTCCCATGCCTTCCGACATCTCGCGGAAAATAGCTTCCCTGGGACTGAGACGACTTGAGATCTGACATTTTCATTCTCGGAATAATAATGGTCATTCTAGGCCCTGTACTAATAGCCGCAGCCGCGAGCTCCTGTCTTCTGACGATCCTCTCAGGCAATGTGTTCGCCTGCGCGAACGATCTACCAGTCTTCAGTCTAGTAGGAGTAATCATGCCCGAACCCTATCCACGACCGCGGACTCCATCGGTTCCAATGTCACAGCCCCAGCCAGGACAGGTTACGTGCAAGAAATGCGGCCGCATCAACACCTTCGGCCTATTCGCGTGTCCGTTCTGCGGCGAGAGAGCAAGCTGAGAACAAAAGCTACATCAGAGACCTTGATCGAGACCTAGGATAAGATAGGAACCGATAGGTATCTATTGGCGAGAGTTCTGGTTTCTATCCTGTTCAGGGTTTACCCTCTTCAGAACAGGCATCGTCCCAGTGATTACTGTTGAAGGAGTACCAGTCGCAGTCCTAACAGGAGCTGGATTTGGGGGAACTTGCACAGGAGGAGACGCTGGCCCTGCTTCTTTGACGTCGAGTTGCGGAAGAGGCTCCATGGAGGTTTGGTGTGCCATATCCGCCTTGAGTGCGGCCACCATCGGATGCAGGTCGACTGCCGGCTTAGAACTTGACGCGAAAGGAGCTGATATCATCGGAGCTTGAGGTTGGTTGACCATTGCTCCGATTTGTCTGTGAGTCGATTTTAGAACCTTGAGAAGTCCTACTGCAAGGCCTAGCGTAGAGACGATAACGAGGATAGCGATGAGAGAGCCGTCGGCCTGAACAACCTCGTTAACGTAGGATTGCAAGTAGATGTTGTTAAGGTACTCCTCGTAGATCCAAGAGGAGAGGAGAACAATCACCAGCATCTGCAATAATATGATTATCTTTGCGAACCCTGGAACACTCTTTCCCTGACCAAAATCAGTACTCTGAGACGTATCGCAATCCTCCGACTGAGTTCTCTTTGTACCCGAAAGGGGATGGCGCTATGTCAAAGTGGTGAAACAGAGACCCTGGAAGCGTGGTACTTGTTTTGCGCGAATAGGACAGCCTGGAAAACTCTCAGCTTCGGCGCATTCCCCGCAGGATTCCGAGAGTCTTGCTTGTCGGTCGGATCTCCAGGATGGACCCTAAATTCTCCAGCCTTGTCTTGGACTGCTCGAGCCGTTCCTGCGTGTAGGCGTCGAGATGATATTCTAGTGAAATAGCAGATACGTTCCTGAGTAGCTCATCAGGCGTATTTTCAAGGATCTCCATCTCCGCACCCTCGCAATCCATCTTGAGCAGCGAACACTCCGAGATGCACGAAGATCTGAACAGGTCTGAGAGGCTGACGGTTCTGAGCAGTCTCGCGTGGCCGCCTCGGGTGTAAAAGCTGTGACCGCCGGTATTCGATGGGGAAGCGTGCATCCATCTTTCGCCTGAATTTCCTGCAATCGCAGCCTGAACTAGGGTGGCACCTTCGACACGGTTAGCAGAAATATTCTCGGCGAGAAGCTCGAAGTGCAAAGGATCAGGCTCCACACTAACAATCCGCGTGGCCTGAAGCGCTGTGGACGCGATTAACGAGAACAGTCCAATGTGGGCGCCAATACCAACGACGGTTCCGTGACGAGCGACCTCGCCGATCGGCCCCGCCGTATACCGTTCGTGATCCCAAACCTCGTGGAATATTGCTAGATCCATTGAAAAGGGGCGAAGCCGCAACACATTGGAGTCCCTCATCCGAAGCCTCGCAACATATCCCGCCAAGAACTTGTTGAGGAATCTCGACAGTCGTGTTTCTCTGGTCAGCTCTGGGAGCAGGAGTCGAATCGCCTCGATGATGCCGAATCTTCGGACAAGTAAAGGAGCCTTCTGAAGCCTCGTGAAAGCCCGAGAACTCGTCACTTGTGACGTTCCATTGATGTTTCGATGGGTTAAATATGAAATACCAGACAAACTCTCCGCTGGCACAACATGACGACTCCCAAGAAATTGATGGAGCTGCAAGAGACCATAAACGAGGACCTATTGAAAGCCAGTCTCCCAGGAGTAAGAATTGATGGGTTCAGGCTACCGGATCAGGCCTTGGAGATCACCTTTGAACGCGAGACGGTGACCGGTGAGAACCGCGAGAGACTCTGGGAGATCATAAACGGTCACTACAAGAAGCTGCTGAGAGAACTTGGGCTCAAAGAGTAGCTTCCTAAATTCCGCTTACTTTGAGCGTTCGTTCCATCTTCGCAGAGAACGATGCAGCCGACTAATCTCGTCCACTGGCTCCGCCTCCGCTACTTTGAGAACAGGCATCGTCATCGACGTCTCCAGACGGGCCTGGGCAACATCCGTCTGATCCTCGACCCTCTCTGAAAGGTGATCAATGTCTCCAAGAATATTCCCCGCTTTGAGAAGGATTCCGACTAGGACCATTGCTACGAGTCCTCCTAGGCCCATGACCCCTATAATCGACCCCGTCCCTTGGAGCCGGCTAGCCAGGTATGTCTGAAGGTACAAGTTGCTCACATACTCGTTATACATCCAAACAGATAACCCAACAATAATCGCCGTCTGTACCACTATGAGGAACTTCACAAACATCGAAGTATCTCGCCAGGAATATCCCATAAAATCGAACCCGTTCTGACCTTCTGAACTAGATAGACCAACTTCCCTTATCTCAAAATGGTGGAACGCTAATCCTCAATGTATGGTACCTCTGATGGTCTCGCTTAGCGTGTCGTTCAACTGGAAGAAAACTGGTACAACCTATTTCGGCATTCGACCTTGCCCGGATACGAAATGACGGACCCACCCCCTTTCACAACTGTCTTTGACTAGAGAACTCTGACTGCTACTTTGCACCCTTGGCAATACTGATAGATTGCCAGCAGATCTCCAGGCAAGTGTTTGACGGCATCGGTCTGAACTAGAATGTTAGTTAGAGGCTTTCCACAGACCAAATGAGGAACACCCTCAATTGTGAGAACGTCGATTCCCTGGATGCGGGCTTAGTTTTCGGTAGAATAGCCACATCCGGACGAGTTGCGCTCTGTCGCAACAGGCGCTCACTCAATGAAACGTGCAGCGGCTCTAGCTTAAGGGTAAAGTAACCGAACGCATGCCGGTCCAAGTTATTCCTTCCGATTTCAATCAGGCAGAAGAACGTAGATCAGGAGGGTCCTGTCTGGAACTCATATTGGCTAGCGTAAGTGATTAGCCCGCGATAGGAGTACTTTTGCAACTGACTAGTCAGGGTCAAGGCGGAGCCAGTGCACTGAGAGTACACCAATGAATTTGGGTTAGGAGGCACGTACTCGCCAATGCAGATCCATGCCTTGGACACTTGGAAGTTGGACGAATACGTAACCTGTCTCATCGATGTCTCAGATGGACTCGGATGATACCATTCCGTCATCAAACTCGTAGGCGTACGAGTGCTAGGGACACTTGAGGAGCCTGTAAAGATCGCCCCGCCCCAAGCCTTGTCTGTGTGAGAGGAGTATGCGCCCGTCTTGTAATCCACGGCGTACATCGTGACCGTGTCGGCGCCGCCGGAAAACGAGAGGGTGAGCCCCACAACGTCACCCGAGTTGACGTTATCCGGGATTCTTGATAGGACTGGATTGTTTGTCGTCCCGTTCGGTGCGAATACCTCCCATATGAAATGGAATCCTGGGTCGTAGCCAGTGCCGGAAGCCAACGGCCAGTTGTACGCTAAACCAACTTGGTACCAATAACCCGCGTCAGATAAGCCGTTCAGAAGATATGCTGGACCAAATCCAGACGAGTCAGTCTGAGACACAGCGGTAACATTGTAATTCAACGCGTTGAAGTCTTGCGCGAAAATCATCGACACCTGCTGGTCATACGTGGCCTTGCCCGCAGTTGTGGGAAAAGTGGAGTTGGTGCAAAGTGCCGGGTCGAGGCAGGTCAAATTCCGCAGAACATTCCTCGCATCATCGTACAGTCGTGTCGCAGCCGGAACCAATAGACCCGCGGCAAACAGACTTCCAGCCACAACAAGGACGATAAGGACTATCGCGACACCGACATGTTTCGAGCCAGGCGAACCTATTCTGGTAGACCCGGGCCAGTCAAGCCTTGTCCCGCAATACGGGCAGAAGCTGCCAGAACTTTGCAACTCCCCATGGCATACAGGACACTTCATGCACGATCACGTTTGTAGCCGCGCCTTAGCCTTTTGTTCCATCCGAGCTTCCAAGGAGCTTGAGATCGACAAAGCCTTTTCATTTGGCATTAAGTCCAATTTGGCGATCACGGGTTGAAATCTGACAGCGTGCTTACCGCTTTGAAGAAGGATAAAGAGATCGAATTGACCGTTAAGGGCCGAAAGAGCGGAAAACCTATTCCCCGTCCCGTCTGGTTCGTACTCAAGAGAACCGAAGTGCTGCTACTTCCCGTCACGGGCACAGACTCTCAATGGTACAAGAACATCCTTCGAGACCCCCAAGTCAAAATCAGCTCTAATAGACAAGCCTTCAACGGCAAACTCCGAACGATAACCAACAAGAGACAAGTCGAGGAAGTTATCGAGTTGTTCAAGGGAAAATACGGACCATCCGACATCAAGAAGTACTATCCGAACCCAAACGTGGCCGCGAGCCTTCTGCTTGAGTGAGATCAAAGGTACCACGAGATCTTTCAAGCAGACACGATGAACGACCTATCAGGGATTAGTTTTACCAGGAATCATAATCAGGTTAGACTATGAATAGAATTTCAAGCCCCGAATTGTAGCCCGAGCATCGGGCCAAACAAGAGAACTATTAACATGAAAATCACAGGAAAGACTCCAAGTACAATGAAAAGTATGACCTTGCCCGATGTGCCTTGTTCTTGCTTTCGTCGAGTCATTTGCAGAGATACGTCCTCGAGCTAGGCTAAAAAACAGTTGCTCCTCACATTTAGAAGAGAACATATTTTGGTCTCGACCAAGTCGAGGAAAGTGCGCCGTGGAGCCTAAAGGATTTGAAAGGCCCCGATTCGCTGACGGTAGAGCATTTTGAGCCTGAACGACACGATATTCACAATTGCAGTGAGCCTACTATCTCAATGGGGCTACGCAGGAGTCTTCCTGTTAATGACCCTTGAGGGCGCGACGCTCCCGGTTCCAAGCGAAATCGTCCTCCCGGTAACTGGGTTCTTGGTTTACAACCATACTCTAGATTTTTGGCCCGCCGTGGCAGTGGCGTCACTAGGAGGACTTCTTGGAACAGTGATCGATTTCAGCATCGGGTACTATTTGGGGAGGCCAACTGTGCTCAGATACGGTAGGAAAATCAGACTGAACGAACGATATCTGGTGATTGTTGAAGGTTGGTTCGCAAAACATGGCAGCGCCGCCGTCTTGTTTGCGAGATTTGTCCCCCTTCTTAGGACACTGATCGCATTTCCGGCAGGAGTAGCCAAGATGAGAGTTTCCAAATTCTTAGCCTTCTCCGCTATTGGAATAGTCATATGGGACATTGTTCTCATCTATCTAGGGGTTCTCGCGGGCCAGAACTATAGCTCGATTGTTAACGGCCTGGACGCGACCCTGCCACTCATTGGCTACGCAGCGTTGGCGGGAGTCGTACTCGCTTTGGTGTTCCTCACAAGAAGAAAACGAGAGAAAGAGAATCCGAATCCGAACGCAACTAACTGACAGTGCAATGGCTAGGCCCAAGCAGCAAGGAATTGATTATCTTGTTGCGGCGTCTCAAGGAAGCAATGCACCTAAGCGCTGGAATCGCTCTGTCGCGTCAAACTATGAAACGCAAAGACGTTTCTCAGCGGATAGACCTAACTAGCACTTCTGGATAGATTCGACTGGTTGCGTCCAGCGATGGAGAAAATTAGAACTGCGGAAGAGATGCTCCAGTGCGATTCGATCTGCCCTAAGCATGATGCTAGATGCGAGCTCAAGGGGTATCAACAAACCTCCTATCGCTACCATGGCCATAAAGATGCTGCGGGTAAAATGTGCATCTGGCCGAAGACGGCACCAGTATAAGTGCTCGAACGTGCGCGGGCCCACGTGAGAGACGTATCTAGATGCAACGCTGCCCGGACCTGGTTACAGGAGCCGTAAAGTAGCGACATGACAAAGTATACTACAAGGGTTGAGTTCGGAGGAATGTACCACGAATCTGTCCAAGAAGAGGGTCCCTCTCAAAGCCCTACTTCTGCTTCTCACCTTCGCGTTCGGCTCTTTCACGGTTAGCGGGACCGTTCTCCCCTTTACTATTAGTGATGCCCACAAGACCACAGGCAGCTTCCTGCTAACAATCAGCCCGTCCTCAATCGCCGTCCCACAAGGCGTGAACGCCACTTCGACTGTCACCATTCTAAGCACTCAGGGTTTCACTGGGACTGTCGCGCTTACTGCACAGGCAACCAGTGGAATCCAAGCCGCTAAGAACGCCTCGATGGGAGCGTCCAGTATCATTGTAACCGGGACCGCTGCCGCTGGAAAGAAGGTCCTTAGCAGCTCAGCCCTGTTGACAGCCACGGTCATCCCGCAAGCTGACTTTGGAGTGTACGCGTATCCCTACTCAGTTACGGTCGTCGCCGGGTTTGCCAACTCTACGAGCATTGTCCTAGCCGGCAAGAATGGTTTCAATGGCTCTGTGACCCTGTCTGCAACAGTGCCTTTCGGATTTCTAGGCGTGATGGGAGGTCAAAACCCGGTAAAGCTTACTCCAGGAGCTACGACCAATACGAGTCTACAAGTATCGACTACCATGTCAACCGTGCTGGGAAAGTACAATATCACAATAACAGGGTCTAGTGGAAATGTCAGCCACTCGTGCATCTTGACCGTCAACGTCGTAGACCCAGCTCCAGAATCCTTGTCCCTATCAGGATCCTCCGACAACTCGCTAACCAGTTTGACCCTGTCTTTACGCAATAACGGCAATACTCCGATAACTCTCCAATCTTACACCGTGGCCGACACTTCCTTAGACGTGTGGACCCTTGCGAATTGGACAGGGCCTACCATTTCGCCAGGAAGTACCGATTCCGCGGTAATCTCGATTGGTTCCAGTTGCAACACGTGCACTTACAACGGAATAACTGGGCTCTTCCAACAATTCTTTACCGGCCACACCTACGTGATTACGGTAACCACAAAACTGAACGGCCAGTTCACATTCACGGTAATCTACTAGACCTACCAAAGTCGCACCTGAAAAATAAGACCTCAGAACGCAATGACCTCGACATGCTGAAAACTCGATTACGACTAGGTCTACTGCACCGTGTGTTTCACACAGGGACAAGTTATCCTTTGGCTATCCGCGAAAGGTCCAAGCCCTAGCTTGTCCCACTAGTTTTTGCCACCCGGGATAGCGAGCCCGGCGCGTGCTGGCGAAGATACAAGAGTTGTGACCGAGCGCCTGTAAGAACTAGTTTTCGGATGAAATCTGCCTTTGAGATAACGCCTTCCCGATTACGATGGTCCTCGTAGAGCGCGTCAACCACCGCCCAATCGCTTTCGTCCAATTTGATCTGCTTGGAGAAAGGGGCCCAGTCCTTGCTCGCCTTCGTGTCCGACATTGCTAACAGGGCATCTCATCAGAATATCCTCTTTAGTGTATAGTTACCCAGCACTTCACGTAAAGATACCAACTGGACTTTGCAATACGCAAATCCGTTTAGACGCATTTATTTTTCCTCCCAAAACTACTAAAGGAAAGTCACGAACTGTCTGGAATTGTTCCGCCGAGATGCCCAGCCCCGTTTGATACGTCAGCTGTATCAGGGGTGAGCGTCGTCGCTTGGACTCAGGAGGCGTTGGCTCGAACAGGTTATCGTGTCTTCTTAGGTTTCGGCATAGCCGCAACGGGAAGGGTCGGTGTTCTGGCTCTTGACCTTGAAATCCGCTTCCGACGTCTCTCTGACTGGCTATCTATTCCATCTTGTTTCTCGTCCATCTTCAGCCAGTCGGGTATGACTATCGCTCTGATCAACTCCTGCACTGTGATGTCCCTGTCGTCAGCGATTTTTCGCAGCTTCGTATAGGCGGAGTCACCTAAAGACTGCATGAACTTAGACGATTCGGTAGCCCCCAACAAATACCGCTACCATTATCTGCCAGAACCTCAAGTCCGGTGGAACGGTTGGGCGCGATATAAGGCCGAGCGCCCGCACCATACACCAACTAACCTTTTGCGACACTACGGTACCTCTAGATATACAATTCAATCTCAGGGGTCGGGGTCAAAATGGAGGAACAGATTTGGACCCGAATCTACAAACTTACTTGGCCAGAGACAGGGTACGCTATCTCTCGGATACTTGCTGAGTAAAGACCCACACTGTCGGCTTGCAGAAAGATCGTAAACGTCACCTGGTTGGGAACTGCCCAGCCTTGAGCAAGCCAGGCCTGGTTTCCATCAATGGATACAGTAGTCCAGGCAGAAGCGGCGACAGGAACTATATTTGTGATGTTGTAGCTGGAAGTCAAAAATGTCGACTTCGCGGTGGTATTTGAAAAGATGTAAGATAGTTGGTGGACGCCATCTGTCACCGTTACCCCGAGGACAGCCCTAGTTCCGGTGTCTGTTGCTATAGGATTGAACAGTGAGAGGTTCACGGTAGTAGCGTTGAGGAGAACCTTCTGAGAGAGCATTATCTTCTCCAGATTTAGTGCCTGACTCGTGTAGTTGAGCTGGAAGCTTATCCCTGCGGTCTGGTTATGGTCGAGACTTTGGATGACAGATGCGAGCGAGTCTAAGTTCGTCTTGGTTAGCTTCCAGCTGAACGGAACTTTCGTACCTGCTGCGAAATCCAAAGTCCACCACCTGAAGTAAGGATTTGCAAGTGATGGCTGGGAAATGTTTGCAGTGTATGGAAGAGATTCACCGGCTAGACTTCCGGTGTTTGCGTCATAGACGAAGACCCTGAAGTTCGCCATTCTCGGCAGCGCGGCCAAGGCGTCGCTAGCCGTTACAAGGTACGATGCGGTCGACGATGCTGCAAGACTCGAATTTGAGCTTGACGTCCAGAGGTAGGGAAGAATGTTCCACTTGACGAAAAATAGTGGAGCGATGGGTTTTGGAGTAGAATTGCTGAGTGTAATATTCAGATTTGTTCCCGCTCCCACTCCATCTGGATCGGATACGGAATTGATCCGAACTTCAAACTTGGAGGATGGCGAGCTGGAAACATATGTTCCATAGGCACCTACGAATACGGTCGTTAGAAGAAGGCCCGCAAGGAGAGGAACCCTCAGTCCTCCGCGGACAGAACGCAAACCGACTGCTATCGTCGGGCGCCAATGTGTTCCCTTGAACGGCGAAAAGTGCCAGAAGGACAGCGCGGGTCTATATCTGAAGAATTCGAGAGCCAGGGGGAATGCCCAAAAGAAGATGTAGGTTGGAAACGACCGGTAGTAAAAGAACATGATTACAACGGGAAATATCCAGACGTAGTATCTTGATTTCGCGAACCGCGTCGCATAGAGATAGACTGAAGCGACGCTTACTAATCCCATCATGATGGTGAAGAAAATCGGTGATGGGGCGATTCCCATGTCCAAGAAAATCTCGGACAGCCCTACCCCTCCGGGGACCATAGCTGCAGCACCCGGAAAGTAGGGCACGACAGTCGAGGCCCACCAAGACGAGGGCGATGATAGAATGAAGGGTAGGTTGGGCCCTAGAAACCCGGCTGCTGCTACTCCGGCGCCGACTAGAGTGTTCCTCAGTTTCGAGCCAGGAGATTCTTGCCAGAGACGGATTAGGAGAAACGGGGCGGCGACGAGGGCAATCTGTTTTGTAGCCCCTGCAAAGGCGACCATCAAGAGGCCCAGGTTCCGGTTTCGAGACCATAAGACAGGGCTCAATACTAAGAAGAAGGCCCAAACACTATCGGTC
>WNGM01010667.1_pt1 | contig 10127 bp, 10 predicted proteins | sample 5400571 | NCBI WGS metagenome assembly WNGM01 (sample SAMN13153378, study PRJNA577476) | soil metagenome | isolation source: 100 cm soil or saprolite under Garry oak tree replicate 2 | place: USA:California | collected 2016-06-15 | reverse complement strand
ATGGACCAGCTGTCGCAAGAGCTGAAGAACTCGCCGAAAGCTCAGGGACAAAATCGGATCTACGTCCACGGCGAGAAGAGCTATGCAAGGATGGAAAAGCACAGGAGAGAAGGAGTTCCACTTGGAACGGCGGTAGTCGAATCATTGAAACAAGTAGCAACCGAGTTAGGTCTTCCATTATCACTTTAATACATCACACGTCAAAATCCGCGGCACACCAGAAATACCCAGAGCTTCCGTCCCAACTACGACCTGTGAACTAGTCACGCGTGAAAATGGTCAATCGGCATGGAACCATGGGATGTTGTAATCATAGGCGGGGGGATCCTAGGGACATCCGTCTCTTACTGGATAGGAAACCAGTACGAGGGACGAGTTGCAGTCTTAGAGAAGGAACAGGACGTGGCGGTACACACATCCAGACGGAACACTGGCGTGGTTCATCGTCCCTTCTACCTTGACCCAGTCAAGCGACGAATCTTCGCCAGATGCTCACAGGCCGCCTATGGGATGTGGAAATCCTACGCCAAGGAACGCAATCTGCCTTGGAATCCCGTCACGACCCTAGAAGTGGCTACTCGACCTGAAGATTTGAAGAGAATCGAAAAGTACTATCACTGGGGGGTCCAAAATGGAATGGGAGAGGACGAGCTTGAGGTTCTCACTTCCGAAGAGGTTCGAAAGCTCGAACCTCATGTTCGAGGCCATGGTGCCATCTGGTCAAAGACGGATACCTCTGTAGATTATCGCGCTTTCACCAAATCTCTACGAACGGATGCGGAGAGCGAAGGTGTCAAGTTCCTAACAGGAATCGAAGTGGGATCTGTCAAAGTTGCAGGAGATTTACTGGAGATCAAACCGACAAGAAATGCCATTGAACCCGTTCGAGCTCGATTTCTCATAAACTGTGCCGGAGGCAGCTCACTCCGCATTGCTCACATGCTGGGCTTAGGAACTCAATATTGCGATCTGAATTTCAGAGGTGAATACTGGGAAATAGGTAATGAATGGACATACTTGGCAACGAGAAACATCTACACTGTAGCACAGCATCCGGAGCTTCCGTTTCTGGATCCCCACTGGATTGTGCGAGCCGACGGCAGGAGAGAGATCGGACCGAACGCGGTGCCAGTAGCTGGCCCTTACACATACCGAGGATTCTTCAGGAACCCTTCGGACGCAGTAAAGAAGATATTCGAACAGCCGATCGCCAACAAGATAGCTTTGCTTTACAACCGGGACTTCATTGAGCTAGCCGGCCAGGAGTGGCTCTCTTCCATTTCGAAAGGCGAGATGGCGCGACGAGCTCGAGAGTTCATCCCCGAGCTGAAAGTACAATACCTTGCGAAGCCCGGAATCGCTGGAGTTAGAGCTCAGGCGATAGACCGTAAGGGGAATTTCATCAAGGAAGCTATCGAACTTCATGGATCGCGCTCATACCATATTACGAATTACAATTCTCCTGGAGCAACAGGATCTCCCGCCTTCGCTGCTTGGTTAGTGAATAGGCTTGGGCTCGGAGGTCACCTTGAACATTTGAAGAGTGCATCCGGTCAAGTGGGTCTATGGGATTTCCAAAAGGTGAACGAGCAAATCAATCTCGAACTGTCCAATGACATTTCCCTAGCTTCAAGCTAGGCAAATTGAGAGCTAGTCAACCTGAGGTTTCTGCCTATGTTTTTCTGCGAGACGTCAATTCTTTCAAGTGTTCTATCAGGTTGACTAGTTTGGGCGCTGCGAAGACGGTGAGAGGTCCGGCTATGAGTATGGCGGCGATTGTGGACGAAAGCATTACCTCGGAGAGAACGCGGTTCGCTCGGCTCTGAGCCAGAGTGTTCCAGTCTAGGTATCCCAGCCTCGCTCCGTAGACAGGATCCGCTCCGCCAGCGAGACTAGTTGCTTCAGGTACACTTTTCCCAGTGGATAACAGTCGCGCCAGCGTGACTGTTGAGGAGTCGGTATGGATGATGCTGACGAGTCCATCCCATCCGACGAAGAAGTTGGCTCCCTTGTCAAGGAATGCCGCTGCCATGTCGTGAGTCCCCTGAAGAGCCGCGCACCCCATGACTATTATTGTCGATCCGGGAAAGCTACCAATCATATCCTGGTGCACGAACCTTGGCGTCAGGGCAAAGTACACTGGACCGCTCCCAACTTGAGCAGGAACTAGTCTCCCGTCCAGCTGCTCCGCCAAGTACTCAGATCTACTATAGGATTCAGTTGTGATAATCGCTTGGCTGGATCCTTGGTGCGCTCTTATGATTATCAGATCATATCCCTGCTCCGGGAGGTGTTTGAAGTAGTCGATTGCTGTTGCGCTGGGTCCAGAGTAGTCCACTCCATATCCCGCGGCTCTCAAAGCGCTAGTAACGTTTGTAACAAATGATGGATCTGGATAGTTCAGCGCGAGCTGGTCCACTACAAGAGCCCTGTTATGCGAAGATGATTGCGGTGAGGGGATTCGCCAAAGATAGTTGTAGGTGGACCAGACTCCGACCCCTGCTAGAAGAGTGATCGTGATCATGATAGATAGGACAAGCTTCGCTTTCCACCGCGACTTGTTCAATCGTGTTCTTTCTCGTTGCAGGCTTCGTCCACCTGACTACAACGTGTGGTCTACTGGTCTTCATTCCTCCTTTGGATCAGACTATCGATCAAGTCAAAGCGCATGTGTTGCCCTTGACCTTCGACGATACATTGCCATTACTGTAGGTAGTGCGAAATCGGCGATATTGACGTGGAGTCTACCTTTTCGCATTTTTCTTCTTTGGAAAGGACTGGTCTTGATCGGCTTATAACTTTAGGGGGGACCGGGTGCTGGACTTACGGAGCCTTCCACAATGTTCTGTGGCGTGGTGTAGATCGCGGGCTCGTGACAGCAGTCCCCATGTCGAGCTGAATAGGGTGGTTCCCTTCAGGTGATTAGTCTCAGGTCTATCGTATTATGGTGAAGGAGAACTGGTTGTTTCTCTGTGTGATGAGTGTGATCGTGTAGCTGTTTCCAGCTTGGAACTGGAACGGGCTTCCGGTATGGGTGCAGCTGAGGCATGCTGTGTTGATGGGGAGGAATACTCCGGTCGCGTTTACTATGTTTGTGGGAGAGGTGGGAGGCACTGACCATGTGGTTCTGGCGTATTGATTGCCGTTCTGGTCTTGTACGTAGTAGCTGGCGAGGGTGGTTGGCGTGGAGCCGGTATTTCTCAAGAATAGAGTGAGCTTCATATTAGTCGCGTCGAAGCCCTGGTTTTCGATTGTTAGTATCTCCCTGCCGCTGGGTGGTGTGGGTAGTATGGCTCCGAATACGCCGAGTGACCATGAGTAGACGATGACTGTCATGACTACGACTATGACTACGAGTAGGAGGGTGGCGATGATGGTGTCGAGTCCCTTCCGGTCATAGTGTCTGTATAGCATTAGCTGTCTACCGAACCCCGTTCGAGCACTTCTATTCTAAGCGTCTCTCAAGCCTGTGTCGTCACTCTGTGGGAACCAGCCTAGTAACATCGGCGGGCAAGAAGGACGAGTTACTGGGGCCGTCCTCGTGGCATGCGGATGTGTGACGCGTCTTGCCGGTCGAACTTCTTCATACTGGTCAACTCTTCCGAAGACCTGTCTTGTGTCGCGAGGATCATATTCCTACCCCCCTTTTTTTCGGAGGCCTCTTGCCAGTTGAAACTATTCTGGGCAAGTCTCCCGGTTTAGGGCTTAGAACATGCAAGTCAAGCATTTTCCTAGGATGGATTTCTCCGGGTCGTCAAGCGTGAATCTTCCCTAGGTCAAAAATTGCCTGCCTAGATTTCGGATCAGGGTTTGTTCTGCGCCTGTCCACTTTCAAACCGAACAGTTTTGCGGATTTCTATATTCGAAAAGCCGGGGTGAGTGAAGAGTTACTGATTGTTAATTCCCTCCGAACTGCGAGTTTTGTGTCGCGGGAAAGATTTTTTTTGCATATCATGGGAACCGACTTCGTTTCCTGTCCGAAACCGTTTCTAGGCGAGATAATCGATTTTTCGCGCAGAACAGCCGAATCGGAAATTTTCAATCTGCGTAATGACGGCATCAAGCGCGCGCAAACTCGGCATCATATCGAACCTCCTCCCAGATTCCGGATCAGGGCTTGTTCTGGGCTTGTCCAACTCCAAGCGGAACAGTCTGCGGATTTCTTACCCGGAGCAGCGGGACGGAGAAAGGATTACTTCTTTGCTAATTCCCAAGATCCGAATTTCGCGTCGCGAGGATCAAGTGCAATTGACATTTCTCGGCTGGTAACGGATCGGGTAACCGTGAATGGTAACAGAGAGCCGTGCGGGGCTTGGTTCTTTCCCGATTCAGGCATGCAAAGGGATCCCTTAAGTGATTGAGAGCTCCTGATTTCTCTCATTATCTTTCCAACTCTCGCTGGTGTCGGTCAATTATTCGACCTTCAACGGAACATCATGAGTTGACGTTGAGCCGACCGGATTGCATTAAGATATGGATAGAACAGCCTATGTTGCATTGCACTGCAAAGCTTCCTGCAAGGTTCGCAGTGAACTTGACATCATAGCACTTCCCCGGCGCTAGCCCTCCTAAGATTCCACTGTCGAAGTAGTGGATAACTTGGAAACCGTGAGCTTGCACTGTATCGTTATTGATGACATGGAGGATAACGTTCTGTCCAAGTGTGACGTTCATGACCGGCCAGGGAGATGAATGATAGGCACTTCCATTGAACCCCACTTTAGCGCCTTCGTTCGCCATCACTACGCTAAAGACTGCCGTATTAGGCGGATCTTGAGGACGGGTCCAGCAATCCGGAACCTGTGAGCCGAAGAAATGAAACCCGTAAGCGGCAACGAAAAAAGCTGCGCCAACTATCACGATGGTCGCACCCGCCAAGGATGTTCTTCTGGACCTTAGACGCCAACGCTTGACAGTTGCATCAGATGATCCCTCTCGATTGCTTCTCAGCGGAGAACTTACCAAGATGGATCACCAAGACTTCTGAAGAGTAGGATATTGAAGCATTCTCTAGGAGTGAAAGAGGGCGGAGAAGTAGAGCGCCATGATTCCAAGAATCCAAGACACAGCCACTCTGATTGAGTCTCTGTTCGTCGCGGCTCCACCTGGAACGAATAACGGCCCGGCAAGCCTGAAGACCACGTAGACTGTGGCACCAGTGCCGAGGGCGAAGAAGTATGTGGTGTCATAGGCGACTAAGTAACCTGTCACGGCTCCCAGAAGAGAAGGAACCACGAATACAACGCTAATCAAAAACATATTCTGGAGCCACCCGCCAACAGAACCCTCCTCTCGCTCGGCGTACACAGAATAACAGGCACCTATCATCATCGGTTCCAGAGCCTTGTGCAGAGTGTAGGCCACACCCACAGACAGCCCCCCGAACGCGGTCAGAAGCGACGTGCTCGATGCCGAATAAGCGGTGGCGCCGAAAGCGGCTCCTTCGCCCAGACCGTGTATTCCTAAGGCGATAGCCACAAGCAGAGGGATAGTCAAGCCGTACTTTCCGACCGCAGATTGCGGCGATAGAATCTCACGCTTGCGATCGACCCAGAAGAAGAAGATCACGCCAGCCAAGAAGAGAACCAATACACCGATCTGAGCCAGGCCGCCTCCAAACCCACTATTGACATCGAGAACCGCAGAACCACTAATAGTGTCAACAAAGAACCAGAACAAAATACCGAAGGCGAACGCTACTATGTATAATACAGGAATCTTCTTGCCCACCCAAGTAATTACCAACAATCCTCCAAAGGCGGGGAAGAGGGTCGACGCCACCCAAGTCAGGACGCTTTCCGCAAATCCGATCATAGCCGTTCGTTCCAAAACCGAAAGTTTTGAGGATTGCGGTCTAACCTACGAACTAGAAATTACTCTAAAGTCAGATTGTCCTCATGCATAGTCTAAGAGCGTGATCTTCCGCCTGGGTCTCGGGGCCCTGCTCTTGACCGTCGCCAAGTAGCGGTGCATTCGTTGCTCCTTCCTTATGCTGGTCCAGTAATACGCCTCGTCTATAGTTCCTTCAGTCATCAGCACTGTCGTCTTACCTGGCCTGGTTCGGCCAGTTCTTCCCCGCCGTTGAATCATTCGAATTTCAGACGGGACAGCCTCATAGAATATCACGTGATCAACATCCGGCACGTGCAAACCCTCCTCACCTATGCTCGTGGTCACCAGAACGTTGTGCTTGCCATCACGGAAGTCTTCGAGAATCTGCATCTGCTCACCTTGACTCAGACCTAGGTCCTCTGTGCTTCGGCTGGCCTGTCCAACAAATCGAACCGGCCGGACGGCATCTATCATGCCAAGGTCTTCGACAATAGACTCGACGCTGTCTCTAAACTGGGTGAATACGATGACTTTCGAATCGGGATTTGATTGAAGGTCAGCGGAGATTAGCTCTCGGAGTCGCGTCTGCTTCGGATGCGGGGTCTTTGAGAGAGAAGCACTGAGCTTCTGGGCTTCGGTTACCCGGGTATCGCGAGCCAGTCCACGAGCTGACCTCGTGCTAGCCCGGTCTAGCTTGGCGAGAAATCTGTTGGCACTCTGCGATCCCTGTGTCTCCAACAAGTCGATAGCGTGGTTCAGCGACATAGCTTGCGCCTGGAGTTGTACCGCGCCGAATAATGCGCCGCCCCCGCCTCTTCTCAAACTGTTGTGAAGCTTTTCGCCCAAGTCTAGTAGGATCCGTTTGCTTATCCTCGCGTTGGATGGGAGCTGATGCATGGTTCTTAGTTTGTTTATCCTCTCGTCAAGAGCTGTGCGCAGAATCTTGCTTACCTCTTTGTAATTCTCGGGTAGCGCTAGTCGCTCATAGTTCAGGGAAACGTCTTTGACGTACGGCGTAACGTCCTCGTCAGCTTCAGTTCGGGTCCGCGGCTCTTCTTTGCACTTGGAGACGCGGTCAAGCCTAGAATCAAGGGGTTGCCGGCTTGTAGTTTGTACGCTTGGGCTACCTCAGAATAAGCGTAACTTCTGACGCATCTATGAGCCTCGTCAAACACGATAAGAGAGACGTTTCGCAGATTGTACCGATCGCCTGAAACGTCGTTTCTGATGACTTCAGGCGTAGCAAAGACCATTGTTGAGTCGTCGAAAGCTATCTTCCTTAATGGGGGCGGGGTCTCGCCAGTAAGGACAGTCGATTTTGCCTCTCGATCTTGGAAATGCTCTTTGAAGAATTGGGCATGCTGAAGCACTAGCGGCCTTGTAGGTGCTAAGATCAAGATCTTGCTTTGCGGATGGGCGGATAGGCGTTCGGCAGCTACGAGCAACGCCACAATTGTCTTCCCGAGCCCGGTCGGCAAAACCACAAGAGTGTTAGCGGCCAGGGCGGATTTCGCAATAGCTCTCTGATACTCTCTAGCTTCAATACCCACCTGCTGCAAGGCTTGCAATATGGACGCGCGTCACTAGTTTCTAACGGTTCGGTGAAGGGTAGTTGAGCGGAGCGTTCCGGAGAAGGAAGAAATGTCTTCGCCCATACTTGGTCACTAGGACGGCGCTTGCCAGCCAGGCCCCTAAAGCGGTTGCTTCAACGACCAACCGGACGGGCCGATCGAAGTAGAGGAATCCTGTTAATCCGAGCAAGAGTCCGATCAGGGCAAAGAATTGGTATCTGTCTACGAAATGGAAATCGGACACCCCAGCTCTCCAGGACTTGAGTGCGGTGGCCAGATAGAGAAGGAGCCCGCCGCCCGCCAGAATGCCCACTGATATGGGATTCCAATAGGACAGTTTGATAATGAGCAAACCGATCTCGTCTGCTACGAGTCCCAGTCCGATGCCTGCGACGAGCGCACTGTCCCATCTTGCCCGTGCGTCTGAAGCATAGATCATCACACCAGTAGAGACCAACAGCAAAAGAACGCCATAGTACATGTGGTGAAATCTGAAGCCTTCAACTCTAAGGACGGGACAGTGTTGAGTACAGATTGATTCCAGGGCGACGAACAGACGCGCGATTCCGGCCGAGACCGTGTAGCCTAGTGAGACGAAGAATAGCCCAACAGGGCCAAGGAAGGCTCCGGCCCGCTTCATTCTAGTAACTCGATACGATTCTCATTCTCTTTAACCTATCCGGTCACATTATTGATTCTGGTAATCGAGAAGAAAACCCTCATTTAGAGGCTAAGCAAAAACAAAGTTCTAAACAAAGGCGAGACCAGCATTACCTCTCTACCGTCTTCAGTGAAACGCCTGTGACTATTGGTGTCTTGCAATGAAGTGGAAGGATCTTAGACACAATGGCGTCGCATTTCCACCAGCCTACGAGCCTAGAGGGCTCCAGATCAACATCAGGGGCGAGACGGTCCGACTCTCGCCCGATGCTGAAGAGATGGCTTACGCGTGGGGAAAGAAGAGGACAACACCATACGTTCAAGATCCGATCTTCCAGATTAACTTCCTTTCCGACTTCGTGAAAGTACTCCCCGCCAAGTTTGCTGGCGCGAAATATTCTGAGGTCAACTTCTCACCAGTCTACGAGTATCTCTCGAAAGAAGAGCTTCTCAAGTCAGACAAGGAACTGAAGAAGAAAGTGGCTGCTCAGCGAAAGGAGCTCCGTCTTCAATTGAAAGAGAAGTACGGCTACGCGGTCATCGATGGGACGAAGACTGAGTTTGCAAACTACATGGTTGAACCGCCGAGCATATTCATGGGGCGGGGGAGTCACCCTATGCGTGGCCGCTGGAAGCCAAGAATATTTCCTGAGGATGTGGTTCTGAATCTCTCAGAGGATGCGCCCGTACCACCCAGGCGATGGAAGGAGATTGTTCACGATCACGAGTCTATCTGGCTGGCATACTGGGTCGACAAACTGAGCCAGGTTAGGAAGTATGTCTGGCCCTCTGATGTCTCCGATCTGCGTCAGGAACGGGATAAGATGAAGTACGATAATGCGAAAAAGCTTCGAAGAAAGCTTTCTGATATTCGCGATTTCATCGAGAAGAACCTTCACTCGCCGGATGTTAAGGTCCGGAAGCTGGCGACCGTCTCATACCTGATCGACAACCTGGCCATGAGGGTCGGTGACGAGAAGGAGGAGGACGAGGCTGATACTGTTGGCGCATCGACGCTTCGGGTCGAGCACGTCAAGTTCCTCCCACAAGGCGTCGAGTTTGACTTTCTCGGAAAGGACAGCGTGCGATGGCAGAAGACGCTCAAGATAGATGGCGCTGACAGTCCGATACGGCGAAACCTCCAGGAGTTTGTGTCAAACAAGAAGCCTGAAGACCTCGTCTTCGACGGGATCACTTCCGCCCACGTAAACCGGTTTCTCGGGAAGGCAGCGCGGGGCCTAACCGCCAAAGTCTTCCGAACTCATCATGCCACTGAGACAGTGCAGACTTACCTCGGTCGACACAACGGGTTCCAACCTAACGATCCAGGATTCGTTAAGCTGTACCATGCTCGGGTTGCGAACCTGGAGGCGGCGATCCGGTGCAACCATAAGCGGACTCCCCCGAAGACCTGGGAGGGTAGTCTAGACAAGAAGCAACAGAGGCTGGCCGAGCTGAAGAAGCGGCCTGCGAAGACCGACAAGCAAAGGGAGAGGCTAGCGGAGAGGATGAGGAAGCTCAAATTCGATATTGAGCTACAACGGCGGACCAGAGATTACAATCTGAATACTTCTCTCCGCAACTACATCGACCCGAGAGTGTACAAGAACTGGGCTAACAAGGCAGAGTTCGACTGGGCATCGATATATCCGAAGACTTTGCAGAGAAAGTTTCTCTGGGCAACCAAGAGCAGAGCCCAATAGCGTCGGAAATAATGAGGAAGGACCCGTCTCCAAACGGGCATCATTTTCTCTCTTAGAAGATTGATCGCGTCATTTCCATTATCTTTCCGAAGTCATTCAAGAGCCCTGCGTAATTCTCGTCAGCTCCAGCCCAGACTTGGCGTTTACTCGTAATCGTATTCTTCGCGTCTGCCGCTGACATTCCTGACAGCATCAGATATGCCGCGGCGCAGGTGGGACTTCTGCCTCTTCCCTTAAAGCAATGGAGAACAACTTTCTTGCCAGAGTCGACATTGTCTCCGATGACCGAGGACACTATCTTGAGACGGCTTATGGGAATAGGCTGACCTGACTCAGGCACCAGTGGAGTCCTCTCATCATA
>WNGM01005256.1_pt1 | contig 10127 bp, 8 predicted proteins | sample 5400571 | NCBI WGS metagenome assembly WNGM01 (sample SAMN13153378, study PRJNA577476) | soil metagenome | isolation source: 100 cm soil or saprolite under Garry oak tree replicate 2 | place: USA:California | collected 2016-06-15 | reverse complement strand
GCCACGGGGTGTGGGACGAATGTTGGACAAGAACCTATTCCCCTCCTTGCAAAGGAGGGGTGTCCGCGCCATCAAGAGGATGATGCCGAAGGCCACCAAAGTTCAGAACTCCTGAGGTCGAGGAATTCAGGATGAACCTATATGAAGCGAAAACTCCCCTCCTTGGCGAAGGAGGGGTGGCCGCGCCATCAAGAAAAATGGCCCGAAGGCACCTTGTTTGGCGCGGACGGGGTGGTTCGTTCAAGCTACCGTTAGAATCTATTCGGAGGTTGAACGAACCACCCCGTCTGCGCCCAGCTAAGGTGGCTTCGCGACATTTCATTGATGGGCGCAGCCACCCCTCCTTCGCCAAGGAGGGGAATTCCGGCTCAATCTGTTTTCCTCGTTTGCTGCAAATTGTCTGGCGAGATCAGGATCTCTGAAGTTGGCGCGGACGAGGTGGTCAGTCCTCGAAACGTGTTTGGAATGCGTTTCGAAATATCTCATCTGAAATGACCACCCCGTCTGCGGCGCTGTGGTGGGCTTCGCCTGCTGCGTCTCACCGGCGCTATTCCGATCGACGGCGGCACTCCGATCATCATGGATGGCAAGATTGTCGGAGCTATTGGGAGGGGCCGGCGATCAGGACGGCCGAGTTTCCAAGGCGGGGGTCGACGCTCTTAAGTAGGGATGGGTCTTCATCTCGCCGAGCAGGGCTCAGGATTCCAGGCGGAATTATCAGGAACCTTTTTGAAATGAGTGCTCACGACCCAGGTCTCGCTGTAATACTGCGGATCCCTGAGCTCGGATATTAGCGTGAGCCATTGATCGCCGTTCGGAGCCGTCATGCGGTGGTAGTACTCGGTCAATACTGTGTTTGCACTATAGGGAACGCCGTTCTTGCGCGAGTATCCCGACCGCATGTGGGTGGTGACAGCCTTCAAATCACCCTTGCGAGGCTCTCCTCGTCCTGTGATTGCGTTATCCCACTGAGCTGAGGAATAGCCCTGCCAGGTCGGCTCTCCGGCTGGTTCTCCTGCGCTAAAATGGAACAGGCGCGTCTGAGTTCCTGCCGTCAATTCCATTTTCAGAGTGTTGTCGTCTTGCCACGAAACACGCATGTACCCGGGCTGCCTCATGACACCCACTGCCCCGTAACCCTTACATTGCTCGCCAGCCGCCTCGTCTCTCGCTGGATCCCAGGCGTTCGCTACCCGAAAGGCTTCGACGGTCCCGGGAACACTGTCGTAGTCACCCTTGCGCGGAGTCACCATACGGAACTTCCAGTCTTCGCTGATGACGGACACCCACATCCCTGTGAGGTCGACCGCGGCAGCCGCTCTCGCTGTCTGCGGAGGCTGGGCGCCTCGCTGACCCCGTTGAGCAAAGATGCCCAGTGGTGCTGTAAGCAAAAGGGTCGCGACGATGGCAAGCAGGGGCACACCGCGCCTCCGCACAATTCCGTAATTCATTCCGCCTCCAAATGACGCGGGCTAAAGCCCGCGACTACATGCTTGCCGAAACCGTTGTCACATGAATGTAGTCGCGGGCTTTAGCCCGCGTTCGCTTTCAAGATGGCAACCTTCTTAGTCGACAACTTCACCCGCGCGGTTGCCCCACGACAATCCATCCGATGTGCGCTTAAAGGTCACCATTCTCAGCCTGCGTTCTCCAGCGGTACGCGTGGGATTCCCCGTAATGATGACCGGATCGCCGACCTTAAGCGTGGTTTTTTGGATGCTGCTTCCAGCCAGTTGGCCACCACCGGTCCACTCGACGGCCCACCGCTGCATCTGTCCATTCGCGTCCGGAGCTTCGATGTGAACGAACGAATGGGGATTGCGGAACAAAAACTGGACCAGTTTTCCTTCGACTTTGATTTGCTGGCTTAAATCGTAAGTTCCCGCGAAAGAGTGGTGGGCGTACGCGGTTATGCCGAACAGCAGCGCCCCGGCAAGAGCAAGAACAAGCATTTTGCCTTTCACGATGTTTCCTCCTGATAAAGAATGTGATTGCATGATGGGATATCTATTTTTTGCTGAGGCCCCGGTACACGGCCTCGATAAACGCATCTGGTGAACCATAGCGTCCATCATAGTCGATGGTCGGCCTGGACGCTTTCACTTGCTGCAGGGTCATACCGCTCTTGATCATATCCTGAATGCGGTCGCGAATCTTCACAACCATATTCCGGTAGTTGGCCACGTCACCTTCGTCGCAGAGCCGTCCATGACCGGGAATGATATACGTACCGCCTTGTGACCGGAATTGAGGAATAGCGATATCCAGAATCTTGTTCAGTCCGTCGACAGTCCCTTGAATGGAGCCGCCTTCTTCCAGGTCGATCACCGGATACGTGGCGATCGATAGGACATCACCGGCGCTGATCACATCGGAATACCGGAAAAACACGATCGTGTCGCCATCAGTGTGAGCTGCCGGAATATGAAACAACTCAATGCCCTCGCCATTAAAGAAACCATTCCACTTATAGGTGGGCGTGTAGTAGGTGTCCGACGGCCACGCCGTATCCGGCGTGTTCGCTTCTGTCATCCGATTGAGAATCGTTTCAAACGCCCAGACTTCCGAACCTTCTCCTGAACCGCCAGGCCCCCTGGCTACATTCCCGCCGGTGAATGTGACACCGGCCTTGGCGATCTTCGAATTGCCACCCGTATGATCCGGATCGATGCTGGTATTGATGATGTAGCGAATGGGCTTTATGGGAGACGGTGAAGTGATAAACGTGTTGATTGCCGGACTCGTCCACCCCCATTGATTAAAGGCTCCAGAGCCGGCAACCCCAGGACAACGGAGCCCCACGCAGGGACTCGGGGGATAGGGTGTCGCCGTGAGCGCGACAGCAAGCTGTCTTACAGTGGCAAGAACCTTATCGCTCATCTGTGCCGTACCCGTGTCCACCAGCATTGTGCCGTCGTAGCCCACCGACACCGCGATGTTGCCGCCGGCGCCGATTAGCATATAGAGGTTACCCTGCACCGGCAAGACGCGGATCTCCCCGTCGGAGCGGTTTGGATTCTGCTGGGCGTAGGCCGCCAGATCCGCCGTTCCCAAGAAAACGGCCGTGGCAAAAATCAAAACCATTCCCAGCGCCGCCGAGAGTTGAAACATTTTTCTTTTCATGGTCTGCTCCAACTCGGCTTCAATTGGACGTTTTCATGTTCTTCAATTTCTGCCGGTATTCCGGATACATTGTTTCAGCGCCGCCTCGGGTTGCCTCATAGGGCAACTTTTCCGTTTGCGCAAACTCCTTCAGCCACGGGTTCTTTCCGGGCAAGAAGTGCGGCACGTTATCCGAGATATTTTCATGGACAATGGTGCAGGGGAAATACTCCAACTCCGTATGCGGCTCCCACTGATAAGTCACCGACTGGATGAAAGGCTCCTCCAGATAGATGGGGTCTTCATAATACGTGGTTATTGTCAGGTACTCGCCATGCCGCGTGAGCCATTCCGTAATTTTGGCTTCGTCGCTGAACGTCGGGCCATTGCGCCGGAAATAGCTTTCTTTCAGGTGTGTGGTTGTGATCACCAGGTCGTTCCCGTCGAACTTCGCGGTAGAGAAGCCAGACCAGGTGTGAGGCGCATACTCCGGAGGATGCGGGCGTCCATCCAGGTAAACCGCGCGGTCTAAAGACCGGACAAAAGCGAAGTGGTAGGCCACGAGCTCGCGAGAGACCGGGTCAATTTCCTTCACGATCCGCATCGCCCCCTGAGCACGCCATTGATAGGGACCCGGGTGTGGTCTGCACTGCAAATCCAGCACGCTCCACTCGCCTGCGTCAAAAGTCTCGGCCCTCATCCGGCCGGCAGCATTGAGCGGCATCCCAAGGTAGTCCCCCAGCATAGGACCGTTGCTCCGCTCCAAACGATCCTCCCAATTGCGGACGACCCATTCGCCGGCAAAGTCGGTGGACTGGGTCAAGACTTGTTCAACACCAGCTCCGGTACCCGCTTGCAACCCCCGTTCTACCGCTGCTCCTTGTTGGGAAAAGGCTGGAACACTTAGCAGCGCCGTCAGCAGCAGAAGCAAAGGAACTGCAATCCTAACTTGATTAAGGTTGGCCATATCTCCCTCCGGAGAAGACATCGCTGTCTACGATTTCGCGGGTGTTGTTCGCTCGCGTGATGCGGCTTTTCACCACTGTAATATACGTTACTTACGGCGATTTTGTTACCAGTCTGATATGAAGTCAAGGGAAGAACCTGATCCTCAACCAGGCTGCTTGACTTCCTGATTTTTCGGCGACTACGAGGCATTTCTCAGAACGTGGCCTGATCATGTAGTCGCGGGCTTTAGCCCGCGTCCTGTTCTGGGACGCGGGCTAAAGCCCGCGACTACATGCTTTCTCACGGATAGCCAAAACGTGGTCAAGATTTTCTATCATCCCCCCCACGAGATTTCTATAATTGCGACATGAAGATAGGCAAAACCACGAGACTTGATTTCGGCAAGTGCACCTGGCTGACGTCCATCGTTTGTTCAACGGTGTTTTTACTGAACCAACAAGCCAGCGCTGAAACCGTCGGTAAGAATGGCAGGTTTGGTGGGATCACGCTCAGGTATAAGGTTATTCTTCCCAATGGCTATGATCCGGCCCGGGCCTATCCCGCCGTGCTTGCATTTCCGGGTGGCCGTCAGACCATAGACGGTGTCGATAGTTCGCTGGATAGAAATTGGCGCGCCGAGGCCGAGGGCCGTGGCTACATCATCGTGAGTCCGGCGGCGCCCAGCAATCACTCCTTCTTTGAACAGGGGGCCGAGCGCCTTTTCCCCGAGTTTCTGGACCAGATTCTGCGGGATTACAAGATCGAAAGTGGAAAGTTCCATATCGCCGGCGCTTCCAACGGCGGCCTCAGTGCTTTCTATATTGCTGCGATGCATCCGCAGTACTTCCGGTCCGTGACAGGCTTCCCGGGCTATCTGCAGTACGAATCGGATTCGAAAATCAACGCTCTTAAGCCGTTGTGCATGTACATGCACGTCGGTGAGCGGGACCCGGAGTGGCTCGCCCCGATGCAACGGCAATTCGAATCCTTCCGCGAAAAGGGTTTCCATGTCCGGTTTAGTATCGAGGCGGACGAGGGACACGGGATTCAAGGCCTCGCCGGAGAAGGCGCCAAACGCTTGTTTGACCAGCTCGAAGAGGCGGCACGGGGTTGTCAGTTTTAGCTTGCCATGTCCCACATCTTTTGCTGGACACGGGGGCATTGAAAACAACTGAAGAGAAAGCCGAAGTCCCCTCCTTGGACAAGGAGGGGTGGCTGCGCCCATTAAGAAAATGCCGCGAAGCCTCCTTAGCGGGCGCTGACGGGGTGGTTGGTTCAAGCCACCGATTATCGGAAGTTGAACGAACCACCCCGTTCTTGATGTTTCGCCCTACCGGGCTCACGCTTCGCGCCGCGCCTCCAAAGGAACGGGACCATTTACTTGATGGCGCTGCCACCCCTCCTTTGCCAAGGAGCCAAGGAGTGGACTTCGCCTTTCCCGCCGATTGTCCCAGACGCCCGTGTCGGTAATGATCAGCCCAGGGGGAGAGGGACTTGACTGTGGATAGTCACAAGCCGGTGAGAAATCCGGACTAAGCGTCTGCTGGTTCCGATACCCCAGGCTTGCGCGGGGTCAGCTAAAAAACATATTTCAACGCGAACTGCATGATTCTCGGATCAAGAGCATTTATGATCTGGCCGAAGATGGGACTGTTAAGAGCCGTAACGGGATTTCCGGGCCGAAAGCTATTCAAGACGTTGTACGCTTCGGCTCGAAACTCCAATTTCTGCGTCTCGCGGAACCGGAATTCTTTGGACAGCGCCGCATCGAATTGCCAGCTACCCGGGCCTCGAACACTGGCACGACCCATAGTGCCGAGCGTGCCTAAAGCCGGTAGCGCGAAAGCCGCCGGGTTGATGTAGCGGGTCAAGGGGCGAGCGGACTTGTCGAGATACGGATCGGCGAGTACCTTATTGGGCCGTTGACCACCGATGCCATTCAACGCTTGATCGCTGCCGGTGAGTATCGTGAGATAGCTGCCGGTCGACTTTCTGTAAATTCCCGACACTCTCCATCCTGTAGCCAGGGCGCGCAGCGTTGGATCGGCAAACCGCGGTGTTTCACCCACAGCCATCAAATTGAAGATGTGCCGCCGGTCCGAATCGCAATTGCCGCGATCGAAATCTCGGTTGTTGGGATCCAGGAAGCTCGAACCGGCACTCGGGCCCGTCCCGTTCGTGTCGCCGTAGTCGCCGATGCAATGCGACAAGGTGTAATTCCCACTGACGGTCACCCCGTGGCTGGCGCGGCTCTGAACGGAAAGTAGCACGGCGTTGTAACTTTGCGTGCCGCCATCGTCAAATTCATCCAGAATTCCGTAGGACAGTCCCTCCTGCGGCCTCTCCAGATTCAATCGGCGGCGTTGGTTCGTGTTGCCTATCGTGGAGCATGGGTTGTAGGTGGTCCCGTTAAGCACGCATGGCCCGCCGGGCATATAGACGGCAGGATTCAGTGGCTTCTGAACCCACATGTGCACGGCCTGGCTTCCGATATAGCTCGCCGACGCGAGCCAGTCCGCCGCAATCTGTCTTTGGATGCTGAGGTTCCACGACGACACTTCCGGGGTATGGATGTTATAGGGTGTGGTTTCATAGGACCCGAAGACGGGAAACTGGGCATTCTGGTCGAGCTTAAGCGGAAAAGGATCTCCACCGGCAAACCCTCGCCATGGGTCATCCAAACCGCCCACCGGACTTATAGTGGTCTGTAACACCCAGGGCGCTGCGCGACCGGCGCCTATTCGCCATTGTAGAGGGAGGTAATCGTAGCTCAGCCCATAGAAGGCTCGAACCGACGTACGCCCGTCCCCTTGCACATCCCAGGCGAGTCCCAGGCGCGGTCCAAAATTCAGCCACTGTTTGTTAATGCCCGACTTCCCCGGAAAGCCAGGGTCGCCAGGATAGTAAAAACCGGCTGGCGCATTCTTAAACACGGTACTCTTGATGCCTTGTCGAAACCTGTCGATGTCAAAATTGTAGACTCGGCCATTCGCACTGACCTGCGGAAGAAACGGCTCCCACCGCACACCATAGTTCATGGTCAGTCGCGGTGTCAGTTTCCAGGTATCCTGCCCATAAAGGCCAACGTACCACTGCCGCATGTAAAGTGCGTTCGGAGAAGCCGCGGTGAAGGCGGCCGGCCTTCCCAGGAGAAAGTCAGCCATCCCGAGGCCGGTGTTGATGCCGGCGAAGGCGAAGCCAGGCGCCGAAGTTAAATTCGTGTTCGACCTCGATTGCGCGATGTTCGCGCCGAAGAACATTTGGTGCGTTCCCCGGGCCAGACTCACATCATCACTGGTCTGGTACGTGGTCGTTCTGAAGGTAGAATCAGTGCCACTCGCGAGTACAAACCCGCCAGTCACACTCAACGCCAGGGCTTTCGGAACGTAACTGTAGGCATTGATTCCGACGTCGGCGGGACCGAAAAGCCTGGCGCCGGTGCGGGAGACGGCCACTCGATTTACCGCCAAATGAAACGCGTTGACCATGTCGGGGCCGATCCGATAGGTATCGCCAACAGTAAACGCCTGGGCCAGGCTGTCGGAACCGGGAGCGGCGCTTAATATGTTGCCCGGCGTTAAGGTGAAGGGGTCTGGAGACTCACTGGTGGTGGCGAGATAACGTCCAAACAGGGAGTGTTTGTCGCTCCATTGATAGTCGATCGCGCCCACGCCCTGCCCGTCGTTTGCTATATTCCTGGAGCCGTACACGATTGCCCCGCAGGGATCGCCGGGCAGCGGAAGTTTGCTCGCGATGTTCAGCGCCGCTTTGCTGTAGAGCGCGGGATCGATCCGATTGTTAGCAAATGGCGCCGCCAAATTGATCGACCGGCCCGCGTTGCAGGCGGCTGAGGCGAAGGCGGTGAAGTTGCCGGCCAGCATTGCTGCGGTGGGGACAAACGCCACGCGGTTGACCGGTTCCTGGCGTAGGGTTGTGCGCTGATAGCCGCCAAAGAAAAAGAGTTTGTTCTTCACTATGGGACCGCCCAGCGTTCCGCCAAATTGGTTCCGCTTCAAAGAGGGGCGTCTGAAAGAAAAATAGGGCCGGGCGTCGAATCGATCATTCCGCTCAAACTCAAACGCATCACCATGCAATGCGTTGGTGCCCGATTTGGTTACCGAGTGGACTACGGTCGCTTGCCCGTGCTGGGCGGACGTGCCGCTGGTCTCCACCTTCAACTCCTGCACCGCATCCGGAAACGGGAGTGGCAGACTCTGGCCGGTATACGCATCGGCGTGCATGGCTCCATCGAGGCTATACGCCGACGCGAAGCCCAACCCGCCGGACACATCGAGAATCGGTACCCCGAAGAAACTCGTCCCAGTTTGGGTGGCGGCGCCGGTCAGGACGATCAGCGAGTTCACGTTGCGTCCGTAGGGCAACTCCAGGATCCGCGAGTTCTCGATCACCTGACCGACACCCGAGTCCCGCGTCTCCACCATGGCCGCGTTCGCTTGAACCTGGACCTGCGCAGATACCTGACCTACGTCCAACACGGCATTGATCACCGGATTGCTATCGACTTGCAGCACGATCCCGGTTTGCACATAGGTCTGGAAGCCCGGCAAGGCCACCTCCAACCGATAGGGCCCGATCGTCAGCATCGGCAGTACATAGGATCCGGTCTGATTCGTAAGGGTGCTCTGCGCGACACCGGTGTCGGTTTGTGTCGCAGTGACTTTTGCACCCGGTAAGACGGCGCCCGTTTGACCCTTCACCGTGCCGCTGATCTGAGCTGGCGCCTGTGCCCAGAGCGCTGCGCAACTGAAGGCGGTTACCAGGAATCCAATGGTTCTCATATCCCGGCGATGCGAACACGGGCTAAAGCCCGCGACTATATGCTTGGCCGAAACGTTGTCGCAAGATGTAGTCGCGGGCTTTAGCCCGCGTTTGTACCCATCGTCAACAAAAGTTACGAAGCAATCCGAAGCAGCTTGATCAAGTTCCCGCTCAGAATTGCTTCTTTTTCGGCATCTTTCAAGAATGGCGCCCGGAGAATGAGGTCCACCGTGACGGGCCAGTTGAACGGTATGTCGGTGCCATAAACAATCTGGCTGACGCCGAATTCAGCGACGAGATGCCGCAAACCTTCTTCGCTAAAAACCATCGAATCGATGAGGATCTGCTGTTTGAAATATTCCCGGGGGTGTTTTTTGTTGGCGCAATTGGCGTTTTCCCGTACGTCGCATGCCACATCCGTGCGGCCGATGTAGGAAGGCAGATAGCCGCCGGCGTGAGCGCCGCAGATTTTCAGTCCCGGAAAACGGTCCAGCGTTCCGTCGAAAATCAAACGGGTAAGGAAGACGGTCGTTTCCAAAGGATTTCCGATGATATTGCCCAGATCGCCTCTTCCGCGTAACGCGCCGTCGCGGAGGACGTTGTCGGCGCCGCCCGGATGCACGAAAACCAAAACTCCAAGCTCCTGCACTTTGGCCCAGAACGGATCGAACTTGGGTGACGACGGCACCTCACCTCCTGCGTGCCCGGCAATGCCGACGCCACGCAGACCCAATTTCTTGACGGCCTCCTCTAACTGCTCGGCCGCCAGATCGGGATGCTGCAACGCCACCGACGCCAACCCCACAAAGCGATCCGGATGCGCCGTGCACCATGCCGCGAGCTTTTCATTTTGAACCTTGATGATCTGGCGAGCCAGGTCGCGGTCTACGCCGTACCACCAACCCCCCTGGTGGCTCAGCACCTGAACATCCAGCCCTTGTTCGTCCAAAAGCCTCAAACGTGCTGGTCCCAGAACCAGAGGTCCATTCAGGTTATTCCTGATATTCCCAACGAGGTTGGTATCTTTGATGACGTCCAACTCCTCGGGTGCAATGAAGTGACCGTGAACGTCGATGACCTTGATGCGACGTTTTCCGATGGACACCTCGCGGCGTTTTGCAGGAGTGCCTTGAAGAAATAGGACGCCGGCATCCACGAGACCGGGCCCCATAGCCAACATTCCGGCGGTCGCGCTCGCCACAGTTTTGAAAAAATTCCTGCGATTTGGCATTGGTTTTCTCCTTGGAAGAAGGAAGCCTGTATAACACCCCCGATCTACCCTGTCAATTTCGATTCTG
>WNGM01005255.1_pt1 | contig 10128 bp, 10 predicted proteins | sample 5400571 | NCBI WGS metagenome assembly WNGM01 (sample SAMN13153378, study PRJNA577476) | soil metagenome | isolation source: 100 cm soil or saprolite under Garry oak tree replicate 2 | place: USA:California | collected 2016-06-15 | reverse complement strand
CCGCCTCGATGTAGCCCTTTTCCTTTTCGGTGAGGAGTTTCATATCCTCGGGATCGCCGGAGGACGGGGTGGCCAGCGTGTTCAGGTGCAGTCCGATGACGTGCTCCGGCGCGCTCAAGCCAAGCTGCCGAGAGATGGCTGAACCCCAGTCGCCACCCTGAGCTCCGTACCGGTCGTAGCCGAGGCGCTGCATGAGCTGCGCAAACGCGGCGGCGATGCGCTTGACGTCCCACCCTTTCTCTTTGGTAGGTCCCGAGAACCCGAATCCAGGAATCGATGGTGCGACGACATGGAAGGCGTCCGACGGGTCGTCGCCATGGGCACCTGGGTCCACGAGCCGACCGATGATCTTCATGAACTCCACCACCGAACCGGGCCAGCCGTGCGTCAGCAGTAGCGGAATGGCATTTGGTTCTCTGGATCGGACATGCAGAAAATGGACGTTCTGGCCATCCAAGATGGTTGTGTACTGGGGAAAGTCGTTCAGTCGGGCCTCGTTCTCACGCCAGTCGTATCCGTCGGCCCAATACGTCACGAGGTCGCGTACAAGGCTCAGAGGGATTCCGTACTCCCAGCCTGCGCCGGGCAGCTCGTCAGGCCACCTGGTCTTGCGCAACCGCTCGCGAAGGTCATCCACCTCGGACTGCGCAACGTCGATGCGAAAGGGTCTGAGGTCGGTGAGCGCGTCAGTCTCCAATTCTTGGCCCCCTGGTCTCGACGATATGACAGAATATTGTCATAGTTAGGTTAGCAAAACGACAGAATGCTGTCAAGTCGGGTCGGCGCTCTCAAGCTGGTGAGATCCTGACGTCGATGATCATCCCCGTGATCCAGCTCGAGGCGCACTTCAGCCGCGCAGGAGAGTCGATCGCGGCGTCGGGAGGCCAGACTCTGGCCCGCTGGCTCGCGCTGGAGATGGTATTTGACAAGCCGGCCACCGTCGCGCAGATTGCTCGACGGTTGGGCCTCACCCGGCAGAGCGTCCAGCGGGTGGCTGACCTGCTGGCGCACGATCGCCTGACCGGATACGCATCCAATCCGGCTCACCAGCGATCGAAGCTGGTTCAGATCACACCACGAGGCCTAAGGGCCCTCAGGGCGATTCGAAACGCCCAGCGCGTCTGGGCGAACAGCGTGGGCGAAGAGATCGGGGAGGCAAACCTGCGACATGCGAGTCGCGTGGTCGATCAGCTGACTAGGGTCCTGACGAGGCATCGCACCTAGGCCGAAGCTTGTTAACTGCGGGCCGGGAGCCCTCCCGGCCCACCACTGGCCGAATCGAAATCGCTAACGACGACCATTCCCGAGGAGGCCTGACCTAGGCGCGTCCACGCGACGATGCCAATCCGGTCCAGCGCACGAGGGGCGCCATCTCTAGAGTTACGTGCGCGACCGGCTGTCGCCGATGCGACAATCGCCCATCGCGCGGGGGAAAGGAGGACCTTCAGGGTGATCCCGAGACATCGCTTCGTGTTTCCGCACATCGGCGCGCGGCCACGTGTCCTTGTGCCCGTTCTCATGGGCCAGATGGCTCGACCGGCGATCAGCATCGGCGACGCGCTCGCGACCTCACCAGGCGGATCGGGCAGCGTACTTGGTCTCGTGGAGATCCGCGCTGGCCGCGACAATGAGGTTTTCGCGCAGGACCAGCGACGACGAGACATGCTTCGCTGGGTCGCGGGGCTCGAATATCCGGGTGACGGTCGCCGCCGGTTGAGCCTGAGTTTGCGAATCACGGCGAACCTGGCGAGCAGCATTCGTGACTTCGCCGCCGAAAACGAAACCACGAGCCTCGTGCTCGAGTGGCCCACTGTTTCCAGCGCCCGTCGCCATGGGTTGATCGACCTTAGCCGCCAGCTGTTGCCTGACCATAGGACGGACATTGTGTTCGTCCGCTCCAACCCCCGCGCGCCACACGAGGCAATCGCACCGCGGACGATTCTGGCCGCCATCAGAGGAGGATCGAGCGCCCGCGTGGTCGCGTCAACAGCATCGGCCCTGGCCGATGCATGTGGCAGCGCCCTGACGCTGACTCACATACAAACGGACTCGCAGCACCCCGACCGCTCTCGCCGCGAATGGGACAGCTTTGAGCAGATCGTCGCTGAGTTGCACAGACCGTCAGCAACGGTCCGGGTCCACCACCACGAGAATGCGCCGACTGGCCTCCTCGAAGAAGCCGCGGGTCAGGACCTCGTGGTCATCGGTTCGCGGCTCAGTCCATCGAAGCCGGACATCCCGATCGGTCGAGAACTCCAGCGCATTGTCCGCCGGCTCGAGTGTCCGGTGCTGTTGGTCCGGCCAAAGCACCTCTCGCCCACTGGCTCCACCCATGGTGTGGCGTCCAACGGTCACGGAGTCTGAGCTCGATGGAGCAGACCCCCGCGCTCAAGGCGATTGGACGCGACGCGGCGAGGCTACTGGGCCAGTTCTCGCCGATCATCCTCAGCAATCGGGCGCCGGTGGAACCCCTGGCCGACGGCCGGTTCGCACCCGGGGCCGGAGGCCTGGTCAAGGCCCTGACTTCACTCGCCAGCGCCACCAAGGCCTCATGGGTCTCGGCTTCCAGGACGGACGTCGAGCGCGACATCGCCAGGTCGGGCGTTCCTCTCAACTCGAGCACGGATCCCGACCAGGGCTTTCCGATCTTTCTCGCGCCGACCGATGCAGAGGGCTACCAGCTTCACTACACGATCATCAGCAATCCGCTGCTCTGGTTCGCGCACCACTATTTGTGGAACATCGCCGTGGAGCCGGTCGTTGACCAAAGTCTTCACAAGGCCTGGTTGGACGGCTACCGGGTGGTCAACGAGGCTGTGGCAAGGACGGCGTTGGCCACAGCTCGCCTGCTCCCTCGCCGCCCGCTCTTCCTGACCCAGGACTACCAGCTTTACCTCGCTCCGGAGCTCATTCGATCCGAGATGCCCGATGCGGCAATGCAGCATTTCGTGCATATTCCCTGGCCTGAGCCCCGCTATCTGAAGGTGCTCCCGGCAACCATGCGGGATCCCATCTTCAAGGGTCTTCTTGCGAACGACATCATCGGATTGCAGACCAGCCTGGACGTGCACAACTTTCTACGGTGTTGCGTCGAGTTGATGGGCCTGCGAGTCGCGGAGGCCGAGGGTGCGGTCTTGTACGGGGGCCGGCTGGTCTGGATTCGAGCGTATCCGGTCTCAATCGATGTGGACGCGATGAGGCAGCTCGGCGAAACGTCGAGGGTCCGGGAGCTTGAGGCCGAGGTCGAAACGTGGCGCACCGAGAGGCTGATCGTCCGCGTGGACCGCACGGATCCATCGAAGAATTTGATCCGTGGTTTCCTTGCTTACGAAAGGCTGCTCGAGGACCACCCGGAATACCACGGTCGGGTCGTGCTGTGGGCGTTTCTGCAACCCTCGCGACTCGACGTCGTGGCCTACCGCAATTATCTCGACTCTGTCCAGGCGACGGTTCACCGCATCAATGCGCGATTCCGATCAGACACGTGGGAACCGACACGACTCGAGCTGGGCGAGGACATGGATCGAGCGGTTGCCGCATACAAGTCGTATGACGTTCTGCTCGTCAATCCGATTCTGGACGGGATGAACCTCGTTGCGAAAGAGGGGCCAGTGGTCAATAAGCGGTCGGGAGTGCTTGTCCTCTCGGAGTCCGCCGGCGCGCATGAGGAGCTTGGCGCGCACGCGCTGAGCATCAATCCCTTTGACGTCGACGTCACCGCACGAGCAATCCATCGAGCGCTGCGGATGGCTCCGCTGGAGCGAGCCGAGCGATCGAATGCGATCGGTCAGATCGTGGCCACCAATGACGTCGCGCGCTGGGTCCGGCTTCAGCTCGAGGACATACGCTCTTTAACTCCACCGCTCCGCGGTCAGTCGCGAGCCCGAGACACGCGGCCGGTGCTCGTCCGCCGATAGGCGCCCGTCACGAGGTAAGCGGGCCGCTCGGCACTTCCGCTTCAGTTCAGGGTCAGGATGACGTTGCCGGTCTTCTGCTCGGTTTCGACGTATCGAGACGCTTCGATGACCTCGTCGAGCGGGTAAGTGCGGTCGACCACGGCGCGGTATCTGCCGGCTTCGATCAGCTGCTTGATGAACAGGACATCCTGCTTTGTGTAGCGAGGCGGGAGCCGGAACACCACTCTCTTGGCTCCTGAACGAGATGGCGACACCGCTCGGATCAGATTTTCGAGTCCGTCAGTCGGCAGGAAGGCGCCGCCCGGCTTTAGCGATCCTCTGCTCCGCCGGAATGAGTGCTTGCCGACAGCGTCGAAGATCACGTCGTACTTCTCACCGTTCTGGGTGAAGTCTTCCTGTGTGTAGTCGATCACCCGGTCGGCGCCGAGCGAGCGCATCAGCTCGACGTTCTTCGTGTTGCACACCGCGGTGACATCGGCCTCGAAATAGCGGGCCAGCTGCACGCCGGCTGTGCCGATTGCACCCGAAGCGCCGTAGATCAGGATGCTCTGACGCTTCTTGAGATTGGCGCCCCTCAGGCACCAAAGGGAGTTGAGGGCTCCGTCGGGGATCGCCGCCGCGTCCTCGAAGCGCATCCCCGCCGGCATTTGCGCGATCCGCGCGCTCTCCTTCACCCGGAGGAACTCGGCGCAGGCACCAAATCTGAATCCGGTGCTCCCGAATACCCGGTCGCCGACGCGAAACTCGGTGACGGCCGATCCTACCTCGGCCACTTCGCCCGCGAACTCGCTCCCCAGGATCGGCTGTCTCGGGCGCCGGAAGCCCGAGATGGCGCGGCTGATCAGCGAGATAGCTCGGCCGCTGCGCCGGTTGGCTTCGCGGGTCGCGCAGTCCGCCCGGGTCACAGCCACGGCGCGAACCCTCACCAGCACGTCGTCGTCGAGGGGCGCCGGCGGTTCGACCTCTTCGATGCGCAAAACGTCGGGCGGCCCGTACCGGTAGTAGACAACCGCTCTCATGACCGAATTCTCGGCGCATCGCTGAGTTCTAGACTTGGCGGCATCGTGACCGCCCCCACCCCGCGGGATGGCTACGCGACCATCTCCGGTCGCGGCCTGGATTGGGAGTCGGTCCCCATGCGTCTCTTCCAGAAGGCCAAGAAGCTCGGCACGTGGGATCCCCAGGCGCTCGACTTCTCGTCCGACGCCGCCGACTGGACCGGCTTCGACGACACCGAGCACGACTTCCTGCTCCGCACTCTCGCCTTGTTTCAGGCCGGTGAGGAAGGGGTGACCAGCGACCTGCTGCCGCTGATCATGGCCGTCGCCGACGAGGGCAGGCTCGAGGAAGAGATCTACCTTACGTCCTTTCTTTGGGAGGAGGCCAAGCATGTCGAGTTCTTCCGACGCTGGCTCGATGAGATCGCGATGGCTCACGGAGACCTCGCGCACTTCATGTCCCCCAGCTACAGGCAGCTGTTCCTGGTCGAGCTGCCTGCTTCGCTGAACGTGCTCAAGACTGATCGCTCGGTCGAGGCGCAGATCAAAGCGTCCGTGACCTACAACATGATCATCGAGGGGGTGCTCGCGGAAACCGGTTACCACGGATTCCGCCAGTCCCTCGAATCCAACCACAAGCTTTCGGGACTGCTCGACGGCATCCGCCTCATCGCCCGCGACGAGAGCCGTCATATCCGCTACGGCGTCTTCCTGCTCAACCGCTTGATCAACCAGTCTCCTGACGGGTGGGAGGTCATGAACCAGCGGATGAATGAGCTGCTCGGACCCGCGCTAGGGGTCGTCAGCGAATTCTGGGAGCACTACGACGAGGACCACGCCCCCTTCGGTCAGCGCCTGGAAACGTATCTGGATTTCGCGAGCACCCAGTTCGACAAGAGGATGAAGGTTCTCGAACGCGACCGCGGCAAGAGCATCGACGAGATCGTCAAGGCGGCCGTGGCCGACCTGACCGAGGACGAGATGGCCGCCGCGCTTGTCCCCGCCAATACGGCATAACAAACGCACGGGCCCAAGAGCAACAGGGCTGCGAGGGCAAGTCCGCCGCCGACTCGTGGACTCATCGATTTGTCTGTAGCCAAGCCTAATTTGGTGTCAGGTGCCCGCATCAACCTTCAAGCGACCGAACGCCCCCCTCAGGCTTTAGCCGCTCCACGTGCCGCGCCCAGGACCTCTTTCGCCGTGGCGCTGTAATCGGTGAGGCCGGGTCGCGCCAGCCGCACCACCATGTGGCGCGCGCCTACGGCGGCGTAGGAAGCGAACCACTCGGCGGCCGACTCGAGAGTTCCTGCGTGGCACGCCTGGGCCCGGGCCATCACCTCGGCCGGCACGCCGTAGTAGGCCCGCATGTAGACGTCGAGCTCGCTGGCCGCCTCAGAGGCGCCATCGGCGATCGCCACGGTCAGATAGACGCCGGTCGCGATGCTGTCGGGGTCTCGGCCGGCGCGCTCCGCCGCCTCCTGCACCGCTCCGAGTCCGGTCGCGTATTCGCCAGGGGTTGGGCTGAACGGCAGCCATCCGTCGAAGTTCGTGCCGGTCTCACGAAGCATGCGCGGACCATTCCCTGCCAGCCAGATCGGCGGACCGCCTGCATGGGAAGGTTTCGGCTCCAGATCCATCCCTTCCTCGCCCAGCCACAACCGCCTGCAGCGCCCGATTGTTTCCAGCATGGCGCTGATCCGGCGGTCGCTTGGCACGCCGATGGCGGCCAGCTCGGCATGCGTGCCCGGCAATTCCGCACCGGGACCAATGCCGACGATGACGCGCCCGCGGGAGAGGCGGTCCAGTGTCGACAGTGCATGCGCCAGCGAGACAGGGTGACGTAGCAGCGGCAGCAGGACGGCGGTGCCGAGACTGACTCGCGTCGTCGCGCCCGCAACTGCACTCAGCAGGGAGAGCGGCTCGGCCCGGGGCCGCGCCAGCAAGGAGTCGCCGGCCCACACTGAGTCGTAGCCGGCTTGCTCCGCGCGCCGTGCCGCCTCCACGATGAGCGTCAGGTCGCTGTCCCCCCACAGGAGCGCCTCACGCGAAGGCAGCAGGAGGCCGATTGCTCGCGATTGATTGGTCATCCGATCACCATAGGTCACAGATGCCCGAGGGCGACACCATCTGGCGAACCGCCGCGACGCTGCGCCAAGGCCTCGAAGGCAAGCGGGTCCTCGCCGCTCGTCCCGACGCACTGAAGCGCCTGGCCGGAACGACCATCACCGAGGTCAAGCCGGTAGGCAAGCACCTGCTGATCCGATTTGACAACGGCCTCGCGATCCACTCCCACATGCGGATGCAGGGCTCGTGGCATCTCGACAAACGCGGCGAGCGATGGCGCCGGCCGGCGTGGCAGATCAAAGCCCTGCTCGAGACCGATGACGTGGTCGCCGTCTGCTTCGGCGCTCCTGTGGTGGATCTCGTCCGCGACGAGACGACGAAGGTGGGCCATCTCGGGCCAGACATCCTCTCCGACGATTGGACGGCCAGGGAGGTGGTGGCACGGGCGCGCTCGTTCGGAGCAACAGCGCTTGGCGAGGTGCTCCTCGACCAGCGCGTGACGGCCGGGATCGGCAACGTCTACCGGTGCGAGGCGCTGTGGCACACGCGCATCAATCCGTGGACGAAGACGACCGACCTCGACGACGCGCAACTGACCGCGCTCTTCGAGACCGCCCACGAGGCGATGCGCGCCAACCTGAACGGCGGCTTCAAGCGGCGCTTTCCCGGCTACGGCAGGGGCGCGGTGCATGGCCGCGGCGGCAGGCCGTGCCCGCGCTGCGGCACCCGGATTCGGGTCCGCGCCCAAGGCGAGCACGCGAGGCTCACCTATTGGTGTCCAGCCTGCCAGCCCTGATCTGGCGGGGCCGGGATCGCCGGGGCCTGTCAGCGGCCCGGACGTTGACCTAACGGCAATGGCAAGCGTTCACAGGGTCGCCCAGAAGGCTAGATCGGCAACCAGGCGAGGTGTCTCCAACCCGTGGTTGGAATTTCTCGAGCGGGTCGGTTACGTGATGCGTGGCGTCATTTATGCCGTGATGGGCGTCCTGGCCCTTGGCCTGGCGCTCGGAATCGGAGGCGGCGCGACTGATCAATCCGGAAGCCTGAAGCTCATAACCGCAGGGCCGACCGGCAAGGCCTTGCTCCTCGCGGTAGCCTTCGGCCTCGGCGCCTATTCCATATGGGGCTTCGTGCGGGCAATCTTCGACCCGCTGCATCGCGGTCGCGACGCTCCGGGCATCGCCGAGAGGCTTGGCTTTGCCTGGAGTGGGGTCGCCTACGCCGCGATCGTCCTGTTCGCACTTCGCCTCCTGGCCGGGACCTCACAAGCCGGGTCGCATGACAGCGCCCAGTCGACGATCGCGAGGATCCTCACCGTTCCGGGCGGCCACTGGGTGGCGATCGTCATCGGCGTCATCGCCATCGCCGCCGGTTTGGCCCAGCTGGTCGAAGCTGCCAGAGCCACCTTCAAGAAGGACCTGAAGCGATTCGATATGAACAGGGTGGAGAAGCAGATTGTCGATGGCCTCGGGCGATTCGGCATGCTCTCGCGCGGCATCACCTTCGGCCTCGTCGGATGGTTCGTCCTTCAGGGCGGCCTGCACCGGGATCCGAGCCAGGTGCACGGATTCGCAGGCGCTTTCATCTTTCTTCTGAACCAGCCTTACGGTCGCCCCCTGCTGGGCATGGTCGCCGCCGGCTTCATCGCCCTCGGTCTCCACTCGTTCGCGTGCGCGCGCTGGATCCGCCTCCTCGGAAGCCGGCCTTGAGCTTCACCAAGACGGAGACGAAGGCCACGCGCCTGCTGGTCATCAGCCGCGGCGCCGGGTCGATGAACGAGGAGGTCGAGAAAGAGCTGCGCTCGGCCTTCGCCGATCACCTCATCGTCGACTTCGACCCCCACGAGGACATCGAAAAGCTGGTCTCGTCGCGGGCACGAATCATCGTGGCGGGAGGCGACGGCACCGTGGAATTCATGGTGAGGAAGTTCGCCGATTCTCGACATCCGATCGGCGTCATCTCGCTTGGCACATTCAACAATCTCGCTCGCGCACTCGGCCTGCCTCCAAAGATCGAGGACGCGATCGATGTCGCCCGCGATGGTCACGCGCGGCCGATCACGCTGGGCAGGGTCAACGATCACGTTTTCGTAGAGGCCTGCGCGATCGGACTGTTCGGCGAGACAATCGCGCTTGGCGACTCGGCCAAAGACCTCGAGTTCGGTCAGCTCGCGGTCAAGCTGAAGAACGTCATCGCAGCCAAGCGATTTCAGTACGAGCTCGCCGGCGATATCGAGGGCGGCGGCTCCGCGATGTCACTCGTCTTCAGCAATACCTCTTCCATCGGCAGCCAGCTGCCGATCAGCGACGGCACCCCGATCGACCCTCACCTCGAGTTCTCTGTGCACGCGGGCGAATCGCGGACCGACATCGTCATCCGCGCGTTGAAGTCGGCGCTGCTGATGAAGCACACAGAGGACGGAACCGGCCAGGTCTTCAAGTTCAGCGAGCTCGAAGTCAAGACGAGGCCGCGCGTGCGCGTCTATGCCGACAACTTCCAGGTGGGGCGGACGCCGGCGAAGATCAGCGCCTACACCAGCGCGCTCAAGATGCTGTTGCCGAAGTGAGCGCGCAACCCGTCGAAAAGGCCGCCCAGGAGGTTATCGCCGGCGATCCGCGCGAGAGCGCCCGCGCATGGCTTTGGCCACTGACGGTCGCGGTGGCAATCATCTTCGCGATGGACACCTACCTCGTGGCCACCCAGCCTCTGCTGCCCTTCGACGTCCCCGTGGCGACGTTCATCCAGTCGTTCCCCTGGGGCCCGGTTATATACATTTTCGAGGCCATCAACTACACGGCGGGCTACGTGCAGGTCGCCGTCGGGGTAGCGGCCGTATTGATTCTTTTTCTTGTCGAGCGGCGCGCCGGCTACCTGATGGCGATCGGCTCCATCTCCAGCGGGCTCGACAACCTGATCAAGCTCGCCATGGCGCGCCAACGTCCGGCCGCCGACCTGATCCACATCCTCACACCCGCACCTGGTTACAGCTATCCAAGCGGGCACGCGGTTTTCTTCACATGGCTCAGCTTCATGCTTGCGTTCTCGCTGGCCCCGCACGTCAGGCCCCGCCGCCGGTGGGTCCTATGGGTCGCGGCGGCGCTCGTGATCTTCCTCGCCTGTTGCTCGCGCGTCTGGGCGGGCGTTCATTG
>WNGM01005253.1_pt1 | contig 10130 bp, 9 predicted proteins | sample 5400571 | NCBI WGS metagenome assembly WNGM01 (sample SAMN13153378, study PRJNA577476) | soil metagenome | isolation source: 100 cm soil or saprolite under Garry oak tree replicate 2 | place: USA:California | collected 2016-06-15 | reverse complement strand
TTTTCGGCTTGCCAATTTGATCGACGATGATGGTCACATCGTCGTTCATCCAGGAAGAAGGAAGTTTCTTTTCCGTTGCTACCAGTTGGATTGCCTGCTGGATGGTCTGGTAGGTGCGTGGATCATTTGTTGCAACCACCACATCGATATCTTGTGTTGATTTTCGGTTTCCTATTTGGGTCACCATCAGCGCTCCCCCCAGGAGAATAATAGTCGCCTTGATCTGCATTTCACCAAGTTTTTGACCCAGGAACCCGAGATATCGTTCAATTTGCGTACTGTCCATGCTTTTCCTTCCGAAGTTGATGCCGATGGTTCGAGAGACCTCAAGTGTATCCATTGCTATCACACATCACACATACCTCACTTCTGTGCAGGATGCTTCGCTCGTTCTGGTCTCCACCCGCCTGCAGGCTGGAACGTAATCGCTTCTTTAAAATCGTGGAGTGCCTCAAGCATTTCCTGGATGGTTAAGGGGTCTTGCGTCCCACGCTTCCAGATGGTCTTGTCTAGGGTTCCAACCACCAGATAGGTGTTGCCAACGATTTCTGGCCTGAGTTCAGTGAAAATAGATGCCAGGAGATGCTCCACGTCGTCTTGATGTGTAATGAGCAGATCACAGTGAGGGCAGTAGCGGCATGTTTTGTTGAGAGAGAGCAGTTGCATCGGATCGATATGGATCACCAATGGCAACTTTCGTTGCCGCATCGGCTGATCACACTGTGGGCAGCGCGTAAACCGCGCATCCTGGTATGGATTGAGGAAGAAACGGTATTGTGGGGGTTGTTTGCCAAGCCGGGTCACGGCTTTCTTTTTCCGGGGTGCCATGGTGACCTCCTTTCATTCCACTGTGCACGTTCCTCATACATGCTCATGTCGCCTGGCAGCCAGGCGCTTTGGTGAGAGATCGAAAGGCAAATGGTGCATCATTGCACTATCGTATCACAGACACGCAACTGAACCGTTCAAGCATATCAATCGCTGGTTCGAACACGTTCGTATACGGTGTTGAGGAGAGAGCAACGGGTTTTCTGATACGACATGGCTACACACGAGAGCACGAAAAACAGCCTCTCTCAATGGTGCTATGGGAGGAAACACATGCCATGGTGAATGCATTCCAGCGCCGAGAGACTTGTTTCTGGTTATGTGGAGTGAGACGGGAAATCGCAAAGAGAGGTAGCGCATTCCTTCACGAGAAATCGTACCCGCGGGTCGGATTTCCCCCTTTTTTTTCTCCGCGCATCGGAAGTCCCCACCATCGTCGCCCGTTGCTTTCGTATGCGTTTTTGGCAACGGGAAAGGATGGCTTTTCGTCGTTGGACGGGTACGATTTCTCGTGAAGTCGGCCTTTTTTGCTGGCGGTCTGCTTGCGTGACTAGAAGGGCTGTCAACGCGTCTGACCAGTTGGGAAAGATCGGGGGAAAAGGAGGACGAAGCGAGCGCACGCGCCGTTGCGCGTTGGCACGCTGGCAAGTCTCTTTGCCACCCCTTCTCCGATGCAAACCTGGCTGTTTGGGGGAGGACACCCTGCTATGCCTCAACGAGTCTCACGTCCCTTTCAGGCCCGGCGCGCGCTGCTCAGGTATCTGGCTCCGCGCTACCAGCAGGCGTCCCCGGCCCAGAAAACGCTCCTGCTGGATTCGTTTGTGGAATGGACGGGCTATACCCGCAAGTATGCCATCGAGTTGCTCAACCACAGGGAGTATGACCAGCCGACCATTCAGCGCCGCCGTTTGCCCCAGTACCGTCAAGAAGTGCAGCAGGCCCTCTTTCTGGCCTGGAAGGCGACCCACTACGTGTGTGCCAAACGGCTCCTGCCGTTCCTGCCCAGCCTGGTGGCCTTGCTGGAAGGACAGGGACGCCTGCAGCTCACGGAAGAAGAGCGCCGCCAGTTGCTCGCCATGAGTGTGTCCACGGCAGAGCGCTTCTTGCGCACCCAACGCAAACCCCGCCTGCAGGGCCTATCCACGACCACTCCAGGTCTCCTCTGCAAATCCCAGATCCCAGTGCGCACCTTTTCCCAATGGGAGCAGGACCGCCCCGGCTTTGTGGAAATGGAACGGGCGCGCTCATTGTGGTGAGCACCTCGATGGGAGGTTTCTGTACACCCTGACGCTGACCGATCTCGCCACCGGCTGGACCGAATGTCTCCCTCTGCTCTCTAAAAGTGCTGACGCCGTGCTGGCCGCGCTTGCGCAGGCTCGCAAGCTCTTTCCGTTTCCGAGGCTTCGCATTGACACCGATAGCGGCTCTGAATTTCTCAATGAGGAGTTGATCGCGTATTGTGAACAGGAACAGTTGACTTTTACACGCGGGCGCCCAGGGATCAAAAATGACCAGTGCCATGTGGAGCAGAAGAATGGAGCCGTGGTACGCGGGGCCGTGGGCTGTGCGCGCCTGGTGGGAGTGCAGGCGTATCATCAACTCCGCGAGGTCTACCGGGCGCTGCGGCTCGTGGTCAATTGCTGATCGCGCCTCCCTCAAGCTCCAGGCCAAAATTCCCAAGGGCGAACAGGTGCGCCGGGTGTATGACGTCGCCCAGACGCCGCTGCAACGTCTGCTGGCCTCTGGAGTCCTGCCGGAGGATCGGCAGCGAGCACTCCGCGAGCGGGTCCAGCAAATCGATCCGCTCGCGCTGAGTGAACACCTCGATGCCTTACGACACGCCCTGTTGTATGGTGCCCATCTGCCCCCTCTGGTTTCTGCCGACGGGCGTGCCTGGCCACAGCTCCGCTCCCTGGCGGCCTGTACGTCCGTCCCGCTACCGACGTCCGAGGAAGAACCTGAGCAGACAGACTACCAGGAGGCGCCTTCGAGCAGTGAGGATATTCTGAGCTGGCTGCACACGCCACATGGCCCTTTCGCAGGCGTCTGGGAGGAGATCCTGTCTCTGCTCCAGGCCCACCCCGAGTGGACCAGCACCCAGATCCTGCAGGAGATCGGGCGCCAGGCCCCTGATCCCGCAGTCTCCGCACCCATGGAGGCGCTCATTCATGGTCTCGACACCATCTGTCCGCCCCTGCGAGCCAACTGGGAGGAACCCTGGCCACCAGAACTCATCCAGGGAGATCCCCCGGAGTCACGCCCAAGGGAGCGGCACCGCCCTGAAGCAGCGGTCTCGGCTGTTGAGCAGTATGCAGCGCAGGCGCAACCTCTTCCTGTAGCAGCCCCAGGGACGCCGAGCAGTCCCGCTGGGGAGCACGAGGCCGGGCATCTTGCCTCGACCACGGTCGAACAAGCCACCGCGGCCTATGTGCAGGAGATGCGTGCTGCTGGGCGCGATCCCAAAACCCTGCAGTGGCATCAGACCGAGCTTTCAGCCTTGCGGCGCTATTTGTGGAGGCAGTTCCATCTCACGGACGTGTGCGAACTCACCAGGGACTGCCTGCAGAGCTGGGTGACCGACCTTCCTATCGCGCTGTCGGCTCGAACCGGGGTGACGCGAACCGTCAGCACAGTTGCGGCCTACATGCGTTCGGCGCGCGCGTTCTGCAACTGGCTGGTTCGGCAGGGGTATGTGTCAGAAACGCTCTTTCCGAAAGGCGCGGTGCCTCAGGCCCAGCGGGGCTTGCCCCATCCGGTGGAGCCAGCGGCGTTTGTCCACCTGTTGCGCGCCTGTCAGCTCGCAGGCTCGCCCGGAGGGCAGAGCGCGGGCATGACGGCGCGCAACCGCGCCATCCTCTGGCTCTTGTGGGACACGGGACTGTCCGTCTCCGAGTTGTGCGGCTTACGTCTCGGTGATGTGGACCGTGCGGGCGGAACCGTGACTGTCCATAGAAAAAGAGGGCGCCTCCGCGTCTTCCCCTTGTCAGCAGACGGGCGGCGCGCCGTGTGCGCCTATCTGGAGCAGGCCCGTCTCACGCCGGCCTGGACATCAGTGGTGCCAGAGGCACGGGATTTGCTCTTGCTCACCGAACGGCGGCATCCCCTGACCAAGAATAGCCTCACCCTTTTGTTTCTGCGGCTGAGTCAGCGGGCAGGGTTCGCCAGGGAGCCCATCTGCCCATCCATGTTGCGCGATACCTATGCGATTCGCTTCTTGCGGGCAGGAGGTGAGCTGGCAGCCTTGCAGGAGCAGCTTGGGGTCGCTGATCTTGCATCCGTGAAACGCTACCAGCACTTCTGTGAGCAGCGGCGTCAGGAGCAAGAGATCCAGGCGTGTTCAGAGGAGTCAGTGTTCACGCAGCAATCCAGGCGAGACAAGAGCAAACGCCGCAAGGAACAAGGACGGGGGAGAGGTCGCAGACGCTCTTCGTGAGAAAAGAGCGGTTTTTGGAGAACCTCTGACTGTGGAAAAATGATGAAGCTGTTGTTCCCTCCCGCAGCCGGACGCCGCATGAGCTGATCCGCGCAATGGCGTCTCCTGGCTCTCCTGAAAGCATCAGGGCGAATATCTTCTTTCAGGCACCCTCAGCGTTTAGGAGGGAAGCGGAGAGAAATCGAACTCATTGGCCAGATTTCTCATGACGTAATGCGTACACAACAATAATTCAATGCGAAAAGCGTAAAAATGGCAGAAAGATGCTGTGTTGTCTTGCTTTTTCTGTGCTGACCTGCTTTACTAGAAAACAACACGGAGAAGAGGAGACGCACTTGGGCAGTTATCAGTCAGAGAGCCGCTACTACCTGCACGTCCAATTGACGGGCATTGAGCCACCTATTTGGCGCAAAATGGTCGTGCCTGGTGCCATCAGCCTTCATACCCTCCATAAAATGCTCCAGGTGGTGATGGGATGGGAGAACACTCATCTGTATTTGTTCCGGCTGACCATCAATGAGAAGACCATCGTGTACGGTCTCCCTGACCCGGATTGGGAAAGTGCAGATATGCACATCCGGGATAGCCGACGCACAAAACTCGATGCGACCGTCTGGGCCGATTGGCTGAAATTGACCTACGAATATGATCTGGGAGATAGCTGGATGCACCAGATTACCATTGAACGCATTGAGCATCTTGCAGATGACGCCATGAATGAGGACGCTCTCTGGGTCACGCCTCGCTGTCTGGCGGGTTCACGGGCCTGCCCCCCAGAGGATGCAGGCGGGATAGGCGGATATGCTTTGTTCCTGGAGGCATGGCAGAATCCCAGGCATCCAGAGCACGAACGCCTGCGCCAGTGGGCAGGCGCGTCTTACGATCCTGAACTCTTTTCTGTCCAGCAGGCCAATTCAGCGCTGGCGATTCTGGACTGACCGAACCTTTCAACACGCCTTGAAGCGGCTGCTGCGGAATTGCAAACAAGCCGGGATAATGAAGGGCATTCTTACGGGAAATGTCACCCATGAGGGTGTTTGTGGGAGGCATCTGTCCACACTCATCTGGGCAACCAGGGGGCACCCCGCAGCATCAGACATGCCACGAGAGACCTGAATATATTCATCAGAGAGAGTAGCTCTATCACCACGAATAGGGCATGGTTGTGATAAGGCAAAAGAAAGCTCATGGCACCCCGGTTGAGGAGGGGAGTGGACCTGGCTATTGAGATGTGCAGGTGAGAACGACGGGGAAACGCATCAAACGTCTCACCGCGATGCTCAATCGGCAGTATCGTCGTGGCTATCTGGTCTGGCGCGAACGAAATCAATGAAGAGGGGAGTCGCAACGCCGTATGGGATCACAAAGAGAGCTTCTCGGAAAAACGATTGGAAGTTCTCACCTGCTGCGTTTTTTGGGAGAGAGGGCCTTGGTGAGGTCTATTCCGCAGAGCAGGTGTACCTGGGGACGCTAGGAGCGGTGAAAATAGTGTCGCTTCGTGGCGATCAGCAGGTGCGGGATTTCATTCGCGCCGAAGTGCGTATCAGCGCCCGCCTGCGCCATCCTCACCTCATTCCCATGGTGGATTTGGGCTTTGAGGAGGAGGTGCCGTATCTGGTGATGATGGATGCGGCGCACGGTACGCTCCGAACGCTCCATCCACGCTCTTCCCAGGTGTCTCCGCCGCGAGTGGTGTGGCATGTCCAGCACATCGCGCAGGCACTTTTCTATGCACATCGAGCACACAAAGAACGTAGAAAAGAAAAGGAAGTGTAGTAAACGTTCGCTCGAACTCTTGTCAAACCAGGACAGGTATTGTCATCCATGCGAGAGTTCTTTCTTGACATCCTTCTCCATGTGTAGTACAATCGTTCTACTGAGCGTAGAGGTTGAGAGGCGAAGTCGTGTCTCTCGTAAAAAGCCGGCGCGATATTCCGATGCTGTTTCGCTAGCCTCATGGGTTCCATGAGAAGCACAGACAGCGAACCTGCAGACAGGAACACGTAGTCCCGACAGCATATGCCTAGGGATAGAGGCCACCGCAGTTTGGCCCGTACGGCAAGCCGTGCGAACAATGGGTCATGTCATCATGTGAAATCACTTTCTGATACTGTGTCATGACATATCGCCTCCACATCAGAGTAACAGATCACTTGCTTCTGGATGCAGGAACGTTGGAAGAAACCCGTGATCCAGAGAACCGCAGAGTTCGGATGATCACCCCTGCGCCGCAGGCCTTCTATCAGCAGGTAATTGCTTATCTGACAGATGCCACAACACAGGAAAAGGTCCCCCCTCAAACCGCTGTAGACTTTCAAGAAGTCACCTACGCAACTGTGGCTGTCTGTCTTCGATGGGGATCATACTTTGCCGTCCTTGCAGATAAAGAAGTCCATGAGTGGACCCCTCTGTTCCAGGAAGAAGTGCCAGGGATACGTGATACAGAGATGGCACGAATGAATATTGAAATCTCATCTGCATTCTGCCAGTGGTTGACCCTGATACACACCGATCCCAAACGATTTCGCAAACTGGTAAAAGCCGCATTGAAGTTCCTCCCACCGCTCCCTCAGATCATATTTGATAAACAATCCTACCAGAAGGAGCTATGGCTTCGGACGTTTTTTAACTCGAAAGCTGGGAGAGCAGAGTTTATGGAGTCCTTGCAGAACAAAGTTGGTGAAGACTTCATTGTACGCAAGAAAGAAGAAATAACACCTCACCTGATGCGGATCTTAGCAAATGGCGTGATCAACGAAACCTATCGGTATGGCCCTATTGAGAACATCCATGCTGGGAGCTACTTGCCGGATAGCAGCGTTCCCAGTCGTATTTCTCCGTGTGCTGAGCAGGAGGTATTAACAACGACTGCTCAGCGCCTCCTTCCGACAGTACATGCTCTCTATCGGATTATTACAAAGAAAACAGGCGAAACTCTGGAGGAAAAGATCATTCCCTATGTCTTTCGTTTTATTCTTACCAATCTGATTTTTCCATCTGACTGGTCATTAACAGAAGAAACCAGAGGGATAAAACTTCTGGTTCGTAAGTAGTAAATACGGTGCTATCAGGACAAAGACCCGTGAGCTGGCTACATCGGACATCTGTTCACAAAATCGAAAGATTACTCCTCAAGCACCTTTCTTGCCTCCCACATTCCTTCACGAACAATGCGATATCCAGGGAAATCGAGAATAGGCAAGCCTGTCCTCAAGCACTGTGCCTGGAGATATCTGGGCAAGCCAGCAGAGATATGCCATGTTCGACTCGCTCATGGAAAGAAAACGGGTGAATAACGCAAAAACGTAGAAAGCCTTGACGCGACCACTCTCTTCGGCCGAAGCGGCTTCATGTATCATTGCTCAATGCGCTTTCTACGGTTTATGCTACTCTCTGGTAATCGTGGTGTAACCCACCTAACGTGGGAACTGCGATTACTTTGGGAGGCTGATCCGGTAAAGGAGCAGAAAGTATCGGTGGGTCCGGAATCCGCTGCTGGATCCCTTGATGGGGTCGGGCCTGATTGAAGTACACGGTATACGCCATGAGAAGCCGGGAAAGGTGCTTCTCATGGAAAATGAGGAAGTGATCCAGGCATTCTCGCCTTACGCTCCCCAGAAAACGTTCGCTCACAGCATTTGCTCGTGGCGTTTGGTAGGGCGTCCGAAGCACCTTAATGCCACTTGTAGTCGCCACGCGTGCAAAATGTGATCCGAATTTGCGATCATTATCCCGGATCAGATATTTTGGTCTTTGCCCATACGGAGTTGCTTCTCGCAGTTGTTGCGCGACCCAAGGATCAGTCGGAGAGCGCGTCACATTCACATGGATGACCTTCCGCGACTGCAGCTCAATGATAAAGAAAGCAAAAAGCGGACGAAAGAAAAGATCGGTCACCTGCAAGAAATCGCAAGCCCATACCTCTGCCGCATGGTTGCGCAAGAACGTCCTCCAATTTTGCCCGCTGGGCCGTTTTGAACGACTATGCCTCATATACTTCTGGATGGTCCGTTTACTCACCTGAATATCCAGTTTGAGTAACTCGCCACGTATCCGCTCCGCTCCCCAGAGCCGGTTGTGAGCCGCCATCTCCTTGATCAAGCTGATCGTTTCAGGCGAAAGCCTCGGCTTTCTTGCATGCACCTTCGATTTGCGCTTCCAGAATATGCGGAAGAGCTCACGATGCCAGCGCAGCAGCGTCTCTAGCTGGACCAGGAAGAGCGTTTGTTTCCAAGTCCGAGCCATCCTAGCCAGGAGCACCAGCAGAAGCCGGTCTGTGTTCCGGCAGACGGGGTGTTTGACCTGTCGACGCAGAAAGATCAGTTGCTGTCTTAACAGCGCGTTTTCCGCCAGCAGTTCGGCTTTGCCTCTGGTCAGATCGGCGAGTGTGCCGAGTACGAAAGAGGTCGTCACTGGCTTTATCCACCGCAAAGCACGCTCTTGGAGTCGGTGAAAGCTCAAACTGACGCATTGCTTGATCAGGGAAAACACGCAGAGCACGGTTAGGATCTCCTCTTCAGGAACAGAGGTGCTTGGTCAGAGCATACGCACAGAGTGGACCTGGCTGATTATACATGCCTCTCCCATGCTTCGGCAAGGAGACCTATTCCGCCCTCTATAGCATGCTCATTTCCTGAACAGATGCTTCTTTTTTAGAATGGACATTCTATGTAGCCAGCACAGGGCTGCGAGCTCGCAGCGCGCGCAAGCCCGCCCGGATTCCCTACCTCCATTGTTCGTTGTTAGCAACCGGGCGGGCTTGCGCGGTGACCAGGCTACTGGGTTTGCCCGTCCACGGCGGCGCTGCGCCCCTGCGCCGATCCCGGCATTCCAGCTAGGTGTTGCATCCCTCTCATGATAAAGCAGAGCCGCACAAGCTAGCGCGGCAAACCATGCAAGAAATCCAGCACGGCGCGGTTGAACTCCTCCGGCTTCTCCATATGAGGGTGGTGAGCCGTCCCGGCAACGACAACCTTTTGCGCACCAGCGATGCCCTGCTCCAATATGCCGGCGGCCTCAATGACCTGTGGCACATCCTCATCGCCAACCACAATCAGCGTCGGTACCCTGACCTCCGCGAGCCGGTTGATCGCCGATGGTTCGAGCGGAATCATATGCTGTTCGTGAGCCATAAAGTCGCCATGCCGCTCTATCTGTTGCATTGACATTGTGGTGATGCGTGCCCGTGCCTGCGCATCCACCTGCTCGGGTGCTCTCCTGGGGCCATCGGTCCAGAAGCGCACGGTGGCTTCGACCGCACCCGCACTATCTTTTTGCTGCAAGGCCCCATAATATCGACCAGCAAATGTCTGAATGGCATCCGTCATAGGCGGTGCATAGCCACTCGGATCCGATGAAACCAGGATCAGCGCGTCCACTTTGTCTGGATGCTCAAGCGTGAAATCGAGTGCGAACGTGCCTCCTCCCGAGAGACCGAGCAGATAGGTCTTCTCGATGTCCAGGTAGTGCAGCAGGCTCAGGAGATCCTGACGCGGCGAGAACGGCGGCTCGGCCTCTTCCTGCGCCGAATCTCCCCATCCCCGCAAATCGTAGCGCAGCACTTTATACTGCTGGGCGAACACCTCGAACTGGTCGTCCCAGGATCTGCGATCCAGCAGCAGGCCATGAATCAATGTGAAGGGATGTCCTGTCCCGGCAACTTCGTAATACAGTTCCGTGCCGTTCACATGAGCGATCCCTGTTTGATGCGTCCCTTGTGCCATGCCATATCCTCCTTTTTATGGACGATGCTTTCTTATTATAGCATGGTAAAGCGGACATGATTGATCCTGATGTAATACCAGAATTGGCAATGTTGGATCGCGAAAGGCGGCTGGATGATGAGAATTAACTTTTAAATTGACCAATG
>WNGM01008394.1_pt1 | contig 10131 bp, 5 predicted proteins | sample 5400571 | NCBI WGS metagenome assembly WNGM01 (sample SAMN13153378, study PRJNA577476) | soil metagenome | isolation source: 100 cm soil or saprolite under Garry oak tree replicate 2 | place: USA:California | collected 2016-06-15 | reverse complement strand
TGGTCTTGATTTTCTCCCCTGACATCCCATCCACTGTTTCTCCCGTGGTGTCTGGCGTCATGGCTCCATCATTGGAATAGAGACGCGCATACGCCTGAAAGTAGAACTGTGGATTGTACAATTGTCGATACAGATTTTTGAGCGGTCGTCCTTGTTCACCGCGTTTTCGGATGATACCCAGGACTGTTGTGGCGTCCTGCATTTCGCATACCTCGCTTTGCTGAGTATCTAGGTCCCTGTGCTCCTTCGCCGTGTACGAGCTTACTTGTTTACTCGCGCTGACTACTATGAGCACTCTGCTCCCTTAGAGGTCGTCCTCCGTAGGGAGTCCCGTGGTACGTCTCTGAGATACGTTCTAGCTCACCGTAGAGTCCCCACTCATCTCTTTATCAGACCTCGTTGGTCCTTCTTCACACGCAAGGAGTGTATCGGCCACCAGTTCATGCTGATACAGGATGTGACATCGTTTTCATGCGTTCTTCCGATGGGTGCGCACATTCACCAGTCGAGATTGGGGTTCAGGCAGTCTAGCTTTACTCATAGTGAGCGAGCCGTACGGTTACCCTGTCCTACAACGCCTTCGGACATGCACCGCTTGCCCAACATGCTCTTGTTCCCTTTGGTTTTCACCGTCAGGTGAGTTGGTAGCTCAAGAACTTCTCCTTAGTTCTTCCTGTCTGCGACAGGGATATCTCAAAGCGCCTCACGGCGCACACCGGACGTGCGAGTTTCCAGGCATCCGGCTCTCCAGCATCGTCGGAATGTGCCGTTCACGAGCTTGATCTGTGTCGCCTCATAGGACGCCCATATTGAACGTCCTGATGACACGTTCGACAGAGGACCAGTGTTTTTCGGCGTCTTGCCGCCATGATTTTGACCCAGAGAGGCTTCTGGCGGCCCTCGTATTTGTTGAGGTCTTTGAGTGCTCGGATGTGATGCACTTCAATGGGGTCGGTGAGAGAGGTTGCCCCGCATTGCTCACAGACCTGTGCCAGCAGTCGCTTCTCTAATTCTGATCGGCGGTTCCAGCGCTGTTGTGGCTGGGCCTCAAGGTTTGCCTGAATATCCCATGTCAAGGGGATGCCACCCCAGATCGCTACAAGCGGTTTCTTGCCTTCTCGTGGCACTACGACGCGCAGCCCTTTGTAGATGACGTCATCTACGATCAGTTCAGCTTTGTACTTGTCGAAGATTTTCTGGACTGACATGTGGTGTTTTCGCGCTAACGTCTTTGTCAGCGATTGCTCCATCACGAGAGCGCAGATAGTGGAGCGTGTGCATGTTGTAGGCCAGTTGATAGTAGTTGGCAATGCCCTGAAATTCGAGCTGATAGGTGGAGATGATGGTGTAATCACTCTCGTTCACCAACTCTGCCCGGTGCATGACCTTGTTGCGCCTCTTGTAGCGGTTACTTTTGTCTACCAGCACGGTTCGCGGGACGCGTAGCCCGATGTGACCGTTGATACTGCGGCATTTTGTTCCGCGTACTCGGTTCTTCGTGCGTTTCCGATTTTCTTGTCGAACCGTGATTTCATAGCCGAGAAACCTCGCAGCATCGCTTCTCGCATGCGTGATGAGCGTCTTTTCTTCAGAGAGTTCGAGCTTGAGTTCTTCGCGCAAGAACGTGTCTCCGCTGCTGTTTGATCTCTTCGGCTTCCGCTTTGGGTCCCGTGAAGCCGAGCACGAAGTCGGGTAGGCCGCAGGCGAGGTACTCCAAGAGCCCTTTTCCCCCGGCCCCCCGCCGAACCACGCATGCCCGTTTCCGTAGCACGTTGCGACCCATGGCAAAGTTTGGCGTCAGACGACAGACTTTGCTTTTTCAGGAAATTCTTTCGATTGATTCCCTGTATTTTGTCTTTCTCGTATGGCAGAGCGCCGAGCTTCACGCACCACCGAAGAACGGAGAATGCCCGGTTTTGATAAAACCAGGGCGACGTTTCTCCCGGTTGGGGGGATGTTCTGCTCAATGAGTTGGCGCACTGCCTCTTGAACCTCAGCGCAGAGCTGTTGCTCCGTAGCTAGTTTTTTCGCGCTCATGTATGCGGCATACCGATCAGAGATCGCCTGGCTGGGACCTGGATGATAGGTCTTCAAACTGTGAGGGTCTCCTCCTAATTGACGAGCTACGGCTTTGAGTGATGGAGGTGGGATCTGCGCACTCAAAGCAATAGTTTCGAGCTTCTGACGGATCTGCTCACTCTTCCAGAAGCCACGCGAGGCTCGCCGATGACGGCTTTCCCAAAGTGGTAGCGTCTCCTTGGAGCGAAGAGAGCAGACGAACTGTTTCTCCAGAAGCAGATCTTGGAGCGAAAGATTCACGGCGAAGCAAACCCGGAGAAGATTTTCGACGCTAGGGAGTTGTTGATGATAAAACCAGTCTCCTACCATCTTCGGTGAGAGACCAACCAGGCGTGCGAATGTCATCTTTCTTCCTTGACTCATTTGCTCAAGTATTGCAGGAAGCCCTTCTTCAATACGCGACCGGCTGGGAGCGTTTGTGGTTGTGGGCGCGAGAGCCAGCAAGCTCCCGACTTGGTCAGCACACCAATGGAGCCATGCTCCTTCTCTTTCATGTTCTTTTTGTTTCGTTTCACTGCTCCCTAACCACCCCTGGCAATGCGGACAATATCCTGACCGACTCTGCCATGCCAACCAGGGAGCCGTTTTGCTGCACATCGGACAGTGCGTTTCCAGCAACCGGTCGTGCTGGGGACATACTTTCACTGCTTGTATTGCCCACAAAAGCGGTTCATAGAGCATGTGATCAGCCAATCGCCACTCTTCCAAACAACAGGGACACCACGCTCGCATTGGGCGGATCAAGCCGAACAGAGGAAATACCTTTGCCCATGTGAGCATGGTCAGCACGCGTAATCCGCCCCGCCTGGTTAAGCTCTCCAGCACACGAACTGCATTCGAGGCCGTTTGCTGCGTAGAGTTAAAGGCCCCCGTTGATTTGCCATCTCGAATGTGCATCGCTGCTGCGCCCCTTCCATCTCCAAGGGAGTTTTCTGCAAAAGGGGCAATGACTTTTCGCATGAGCACCCCTGGAAAAACGCAATGCGCTCCTGCAAGTCGAGTAATGTAACTGGTCATGCACTCCACCAGAGGGGTTCCAACGCCAACGGGAACCAAGGCGTAGAGCACGCTCGGTGCTGGTGTGAGTGGAAGAGCTAATTGCCACTGCTCATACAGCGGGTGCGCAGGCTTGTTCATCCGTCTGTGCTCCTCCTTTTACCGGATCATGTGAGGGTCTTCGATGTCCGACCGACGAGGCACGCTTCTTTGTCGTTTTTTGCTCTTTGTTGGTCTCTTCTGGCACTGCCTTTTCCTCCTTCGTTTTGCGACGCCTGGGGAGTCCCATACGTTTGCGCAACTCATTTTCTGCAGCTTCGTCGTAGGTGAATCCTTTTTCACCTTCTTCAATTTCCGTCATCATCTGCTCACGGAGAGCAGTCGAGGGAACATGGTGTGCTAATATCTCTGGTGAAATGGTTTTCGCCTTGGTTTCCAGGGCTTCAGCCAACGCTTTGAGCAACCATTCCTTGAGCAGGCCGACACAGCCCGCCGTGCAGGCGTAGCAATCTTGCCATTGCGATACCAGATCGGGCATCTCTTCTAACGGGAGATGTCGCTGAAATGCCTGCAAGACCGTTTTGAACGCCCGCACATCGTCCTTGGTTGTTGCCTGATAACGCGGAAAGTGGACGATGATACTCCGTCGTCCAAGTTGGGCACTCAAGGTATCGAGGGTGAGCAGTTCGTAGGTGCCCGCTAAGACATAGACCGTATTCGTCAAAATCGCCAGGCTTTTGAGAAAGTCGAGCTGTCCAAGCAGGCTTGATCCACTCCCGATTTTTCCGAGATGTTGGGCTTCATCAATGAACACGGCCACTGGGCGTCGGTAATGGACGGCATGTTCCCAGGAGAGTTGCAAGGTCGCCACGTCTGCTCTGTTCCTGGGCGTAAAAGAGGGAGACCCTCTTTCGGCAAGTGCTTGTGGGTTTACTTTGTAGTCCACCAACGGCTCTCGTATGGCAAGCAATGCGCGTGTGAAGAAGTCGGACCATTTGAATTGGCGTGTGGCAGGATTTGCGGCGAACAATTTCACCACTGGCAGATGCCCTGGGTCTTGCTCTAGACGTGGCAGCGCTTCCTCGCACAAGCGCTGCTCCAGGTGGTCGAGCATCGTCGTTTTTCCCACCCCTGTTGGTCCTGCCAGTAGGACTAACAGCGCTCCAGCTGGTTCATGGATCGCGTTCCAGACGAGACGATCTACCGTTGCGAGCGTTGGGTGAGCGACGGTGTATGCTCTGAAGTAGTCACGGCGAGCTGTGTTGGGCTGCTCAAGCAACGCGCGTGGGAACAGCGCAGGTTTTGGTGTACGTGCCATCAGCGATATTCCTCGTAGTCGTCCAACTCTTCCTCCTCGTCTGGGTCGAGAACAAGAGCGTGGGCATGAACCACGTCTTCTTGCTGGTTCTCTCCTCCCGTCGCGACTTCCGTCAGGACAGCAGGGGGGAGTTCCTCCAGAGTCATGGCCTGCTGATAGCCATGCATGAGAGTGAACACATCACGCGCTTCCAGGTCGTGCTGCCGTTGTATGAGCACGGTTTCGTAGTCCGAAGCTTTTGCAAGCAGCTCTGCGAGCCGTCTTGCGGTGATGGCCGCCTCCCCACGATGATTCTGATAGCGTTTGCGAATTTCGGCGCTGGCACATTGCAGCTCGCGTTCGGTATGTCCACGCAGTTGCACATGATACTCCGAGAGGCATTTGACCCAGCGCCCCTCGACGTACGCATAGGCCAGGCCAATGTTAAACGGATCGTAACGGACGGGAACCTGGGTCCCGTGCACTTTTCTGGCATCAAACGCTTTGGAAAAGTAGTACAGATAATGGATCTTGACGCCACGCCCTGGCTCGACCTTTGCCGTCCCTTTTTTCGTTGTTGGCAAGGACAGATAGCGGAACTCTTCTTCATACAATTTCGTGAGATGGGCACGCTCCCCGCTCTGCATGAGCCCCAACCTCCACGCCTCGCGCGGACTCATGCCGAGGGTCAGATGCATGTCCTGATCATACACGTCGTATGCCCAGACGCACAAAAAAGCATACAACTCCCCAAGGGTCCACGCCGCGTGCTCTTGTGGGTGCATGGCCTTGGTCACTTGCCGAACTTGCTTCATGACTTGTGTGTTGCCCACAAGGGTGTGAATGAATTCGGTATTACTGGTGCGAAACAATCGTTCGCAAACGGACCCGTAATGGGGTTTGGCCCAGGGGCGCGTGGCTTTGGTGCAGTGGTAGTAGGTCACCAAGGTCTCAAAGTAGGTGCTGCGAAAATCAGGGCCGCCATCAACGACCAGCGTCTGCGGCAGTCTGCCGTAGCGCCAAACGCATTCGCGCAACACCATCATGGCTGAACGATAACTCGGCGGGTCAAACGTCACGTAGACCACCAGTAATCGGCGGGTAAAAGCATCCATCAAGAACGTGGCCCAAGGGCGTCCAAGAGGTCTGCCGGTGCGCGCACTGACCAGCACAATATCGAGTTGCGTATGGTCAAGATGGGCAACTCCCCAAGGCCGTGAGCCATGCCGTGGCGTCTGTGGCTCGATTTCCCAATACCATTCCTCCGCTGCTGCGGCACGCGGACCTTCGCGTTTGCGCGTCGCTTCCGGGTGCGGACGAAGTTTGATCCGTTGCCGAAAGGTGGTGTAACTGGGGACGGGCAGATGCTTCTCGCGTGCCTCACGTTCCAGGAGCAGATACACTTCTCGCATTGGCTGTTGTTTGAGCGTTTCGTAGGTGGTGGTAATGAAGCGTTCGAGGAGTTCCTCCACCGCTTGATCCAACCGAGGATGACGATTGCCACAGGCGCTCCACCCTGGTAAGAGACCGAGGTATCCATTGCCGTAGGCGATCTCGCCATCACGAAATTGCTTCTGCCAGCGCTGAATGCTCCGCTTAGAGACACCTGGCGGTATCTGTCCCTGCATAGCTGTCGCTAGAGCGGTGTAGCGCTGGTTCGCCACCTCAAAATGCTGGGGCTTTGCCTGCTTGAGGCGCTCTTGGGCGGCGGTCTGGCGCTCTTCATCAGCAGGAGATGCGGTCCCGGTAATGACCCCCTGGTGCCACAACTGCTCAAATTCGCCTCGTGGGAGTGAGACGAGTTGCCGATCCTGTGTCAGAAGCGCAACCTCCCGTTCTCCAATGTTGAGCAGGGTGAAGGCGCTGCCATCCCACCACAAGAGCATCCCGATCTGGACGGTCAACATGAGCGGGGCTGGAGGAACGGTAACGGTCTGAGGGGTCATGAGTGCGTGGGCCTGAGCCACCTCAGAATCGAGAAAGACGGGGACATGATCGGGATGCGCCAAGTCAAAGCGATGCAGATCAACGTAGAGCTGATCGGTAATGAGCAGCGCGTACACATCGTCAGCAGTCGCATGACCCAGCGTGCGCAGGAGATCGCGCAGATACATCCCCGGTTGACGCATGACCAGCGAGCGGAGGACCGTGACCGTTTCGGGGCGGACAGCAGCACGTGTCCCGATGAGATATTCTTCGAGAAAGCGGAGATTGTCAAAGTACACCGGGTTAGTCTCCCGTGAGGAGCGCAGCCAGTACGAGAGACCCACGCTTTGGGCGTAGGCTACACCCGGCGGACACGTCCAGTTCCCATCAGGAGTTGGCACGTAGCGTGGTGAATGGTGCTCGGCAAAGCGGAGCAAGGCTTCTTCCATTTTGCACTCCAACCACCCCACGCCATCGGAACGGAGCACAAAGAAATCAGGGGTATGCCAGACGCCTACCCGTTTGTGCGCTCCCTGGTAGGTCAACTTGATTCGCTTTGGCTGGTCGTAGTATTCCAGAACCGTAGGATCATGCTCCATGAGCGTGATGGCGGCTAATTCGTTGCGACGACTCTCGAACTGAATGCCAAAGCCCATTTTGCGGCTGGGATACTGACCACTCACATTCCCCGCACGCCCCTGGACTCGACGAGAGGGAGGAGAGGCACGAATGCGAGCGATGATAGTGCGCGCTTGTTCAGACAATTTGAGTTGTTGGCACCACTGCTCAAAGGACTCATTGCTCAGCATGAAAGGCTTCCTCTTTCTATCCAAGTAAATACAGTATTTTCTGTTCACACGAGGACCGAAGTGAAGTCTTACCACCTGAGGACTTTCGGACAATCTATGCCGCCTGGTGCACTTTCGGACAAACTTTGCCTTTTTTGGGGAGCCAAAAATACCGGTGAAAGAGGGTAAAATGAGATGTTGCACGACAGATTATGATTCTTTTGGGCGCCAGACTTTGCTGTGTGCTACATCCGGCTCTCTAGTATCGTGGTCATTCTGGCCGATCTTTGGGCCTTGACCTCTTTGAGAGTAATAAGCGTCCATGTGATCGGTAGTCCATGCTCTATCGCCTCATGGCATCTTTTACAGAGTATCAGCGTCTTCCGTCGTAGGGCAATCATCCGTTTGACCCATTCTGGCTTTGACCGTCCTGGGTATTCGTGGAGCTTTCGCATCGCTCGTATATGATGCACTTCTACATCTTTTTCGCTTCCGCAGAGTTCACAGAATTCTGCGAGGAGTCGTTGCACGAGTTCCGTTTGATTGTCGTAGAGTCGGGATGGCCGTTCCTCTAGGGTCGCCTTCATATTCCGCTTTAAGGGAATACCGCCCCATGTTGCTACTAACGGGGATTTTCCTTCTCTCGGTACGCTGGCTTGGAGCACTTTTCTCGTACACCTTTACCACTGGCAGCTTGTATTTTGCTGCTAACGTTTTGGTCAGCGAGATTTCCATGATCCACTTCAGCTCCTTGAGATGGAACATGTTATGGGCGAGTTGGTAGTAGTTGGCGATGCCCCGATACTCTAGCTGGTCCGTCAAAACTATGGTGTAGTCCTCGTTATCCAGCAATTCGGCTCGGTGTTTTGCTTTCTTCTTTTGCCCATAGTAGCGTTGGCACTTGGCCTCTATCACGTCTTTAGGGACACGCAATCCTATCTGCGCATTGACGCTTCGGCACATCGTTTCTGAACCGCCGTTGGTTCTTCGCTTTGTGCATTGTTCGTCATTGTGCATTCGAGTGATTTCGTAGCCGAGAAATTTTGCGGCTTCGCTCCTCGCATGAGTGATGAGCGTCTTTTCAAGAGAGAGTTCCAACTTGAGGTCTTCTCGTAGGAACGTCTTGAGTTGCTGCTTAATCGTTTCGGCCTCTGACTTCGGGCCGATGAACCCTAAAAGGAAGTCATCCGCGTATCTGACGTAGTTGAGGCGTCGGAAGTCGGGGTCGTCGGTCGCTGTTGAGGGGAGTTTCTGAGCTTGATTTCTCAGTTCTTCCGCCTTTTCAGTGTTCCCTTGTCGTCTGAGTCGGTCGGAGCGTCCCATGAGTTTTTTGTACTCTGGATTCGCTTTCCTTTTAACTCCTTTGGTATATTGCGGGATGAGCACGTTTTCTACAAACGTATCGAGCTTGTCGAGGAGGATATTTGAAAGGATGGGGCTGACTATTCCGCCTTGCGGTACGCCACTCAGCGTTTCGTTGTACGTCCAGTCTTCCATATACCCTGCATCGAAGAGATCTCTCATGAGCTTGATAAATCTCGTGTCATGAATATGCTCCTGCAACGAGTTGAGGAGGAGTTCATGATCGAGGTTATCAAAGCATTTCGAGATATCTCCCTCAATGAACCATGTCGTTCCTTTCCACTGGTAGTGGATTTCTCTGAGTGCGGTATGAGGGCCGCGTCCAGGGCGGAACCCGTGTGAATGGTCGCTGAATTGCGGTTCGTAGTATGCCTCAAGAATGAGGCGCACTCCTTCTTGCACCAGCTTGTCCGTCCAGACCGGCATCCCTAACGGTCGCTTCTTGCCGTTTTTCTTCGGGATGTATGTTCGTCTCGCTGGCAGCCATTGAAACCGTTCATATCGCAGAGCTTCAATGATGGCATCAATCTTTGCCAGGGACATGCCATCGGGAGTCTCATCCGTCACGCCGTGCGTCATCGCGCCTTTGTTTCGGTAGATTTTCCCGTAGGCTGTGAGGTACAAGTTCCTGTTGTACAGGAGTTTGTAGACTCGCTCTAAAGGCAATCCCTTCTTGCCTCTCTCTCTGATGAGTCCGAGGAGAGTGTGGGCTGTACGCATCTCACGCACCTTGCTATCTTTGGTTCTTCAACGATACCTGTTCCCCTTCGTCATGTCCCAGGCATTACCCTGGGCATTTGGCTACTATGGGAACTCCGTCGCCATGAGGGTCTTCCCCTGGTAGGCGATCCCGCATTTGCACGTATCGAACGTCTAGTGTGCTCTAGGTCTCCCGTTCGCTTCCTTCTACCACTTCATTGGTGGTCGCTTGCCGAAGAGAGCGTTCACGCTAGGTTGCAATCCTAGCGGTTTCGTATGTCCTGATGACTCATACGGATTTCGGCATCATCGCTTCAGGTATGGTGCGATGGGCGGGACATTACACCGCTGGAAGTTGGGTTTAAGCCAGTCTAGGCTTGACCATACACACAGGACTTGCGGATACAACTACGCTACATACCTTCACGCTTCTCCGCTTTCCGACTATGCTACTTTCCCCTTTGGGTTTCCCCGCTAGGTAGAGTCGGTGTCCTAGAAAGTCATATGCTCTCAACTTTCTACCCCTATGGGGCTATTCGATACGTACCGAAGCGGCGCACATCAAGTAATCCATCGTCACTCGACCAGAACTGGTGGGGTCAAGAACTGGCTGCGTGAGCCAGGTGTAGATGGAGCCTGTCCACCGACGCAAGTTGAGCTGTGGGAAGAGTTCACGATACATCGTTTCCAGGGCCGCCAGGATCTCGCGGATTTCTTCGCTGGTGGACATGTGACCGCAGCGGTCAAGAGGGGCGCAGGCACACCAGCAATGCGAGTGAGGCGCTGGCCAGGATCCACCAGACCCGCACCGGGAATGACGAGCGCCACGAAAAACGGTCCCCAGTAGGCAATCGGGATGAGAGCGGCCATGGTGGTTGCGGTCTCCGGGTCAGTCGAGCGGCGCCACAGGAGAAAGACGGAGGCCGGAGCGAGCAAGGCCGGCATCCCCATGGATACCACCCCATGAAAGCGCGCATGAGGAGA
>WNGM01016335.1_pt1 | contig 10139 bp, 8 predicted proteins | sample 5400571 | NCBI WGS metagenome assembly WNGM01 (sample SAMN13153378, study PRJNA577476) | soil metagenome | isolation source: 100 cm soil or saprolite under Garry oak tree replicate 2 | place: USA:California | collected 2016-06-15 | reverse complement strand
GGCCGCGCCGGAGTACACGTTCATCCTGGCCGGGTACAGGCTCGGCGCGGTGCTGCACGGCCAGATCGCCTGGGAGGACCTGCTGCTGTCGCTGCCTGACCGCGCGGCGCGAGCCGGACCGGTACAACGACTACCTGATCGGTCTGCTCAAGCACGCCAACGAACCGGCCCTGGCGGCCATCGAGGCGTACGAGACCGGGCGGGACACCGACGAGCGGATCGTGGTGCGGGCGGGGGAGCGCGCCTACGAGATCGGCCGGTACTGCCCGCACGCCGGCGAGGACCTCGCGATCGGTGCGATCGTCGAGGGCCGGACGCTGCGCTGCCTCGGCCACAACTTCGAGTTCGACCTGGCGACGGGGGAGTGCCGCAACGGCCGGAACAGCGCCGGCCCCGGACTGCTCAGCCGGACCGCGAGCGCCAGGGCCAGTAACGGCAGTCCGGACGAGAGCCAGGGCCGCGAGACTCACCACGATGTCCAGGCAGCGCCGGGCGGTGCTCGGCGCCACGCCGGTCGAGGTGTCGCGGCCGGCGAGGTGTCACGCAGGATGGGCGCCTTTGCAGGGTCATCGCGATCATCCAGTTCCGGCGGCGACAAACAGGTCGGAGAACGCCTGGGCGACCACCGCCACGTCGGCCTGCAGCCCTTTCTCCAACGAGGAGGGCGACAGGTGGGTGAAAAGGCTGGCGCCGTGCTGGCGGCGGTCCAGCAGCGCAGCCCACAGCGCGTTGTGACGCAGGCCCGGGTCGAGCAGTCGATACATCTGGCCCTGGTACTGCTGCCGCCAGGTCCACACGTCCACTGCCGCGGCGCCTTCGTCGCGCGGGATGTCCACATAGGTGGACAGCGCCGACTGGGCGTCGGTGGCGCTACCGGAGTAGCTGCCCGGGTGTGCCAGCGCCTTGCGGGCCTGCAGCCGGACCTTCTGGTCCCAGCCCCGTAGATGCACCTCAGCCCAGGCCGTGCGCTGCGCGGTGGCGAGGTCGACCCCCCACCCGCTGTACGTGGTGTTCGACAGCAGGTCGGTGGACAGGTCGATCACGTCCAGGGTATGGCTACCCAGGTAGCTGTCCACGGCCTGGAGGGACAGCTGCGGGTACTGACCACGTTGCTGTGCCGCGCAGATGGTGGCCCAGCGCAGCGGCGGCGCGTGGTCGGGCAGGCAGCCGAGCTCGGGTACCAGCAGGTCGATCAGGATCAGCTTCCCCGGTGCGGCGGCGTGCAGCGCGGCGGCGCTGTCGCGCAGGAACCGGCGGATCTTGTCGGCCGAGTTAAGGCCGTCGCGGTACCCGATCTCGTCGGCGATCTTGACGCCGACGACCCCCGGCCGCACGGCCAGCGCACCGATCCTCCCGATCGCGTCATGGAACCGATCGGGGCCGGCGAGCCACTGCTTGACCAGGTCGCTCTCGATCCACACCCGCAGGCCGTACTGGTGCGCGACGTCCACGGTCCGCTCGTACGGGGTACTTGCCGGCAGTACCGCGGCGGAACGGCTCGGGGCCGTGGCCGGGGGCGGATGACTTGACCGGGCATCGAGCGCGACCACGGAGGCCACCACGCCGAGCGTGGCGACCGCACCGGACACGAACGCGAGGGGCAGCCTCCTCATCGCGCGCCCCCGTCACCCGGGCGCACGAACGCGAAGCAGACCAGCAGCATGCCGACCGTGGCGAGGCTCGACACGGCCGAGGCGGTGGCGGCGCCGACCGCGCCATAGCGCGGTATCAGCACCAGGTCGCCGACCGCCGCGACGGCCACGCCGACCCCGATTGCCATCGAGTTCCGGCCGGGCTTGCCGACGCCGTACAGGTAGGCGCCGACCAATCCGGTCACCCCGGCGCCTACCGCGCCGACGAGCAGGATCCAGGACGAGACGACGGCCGCGTGGAAGGCCGCGCCGTAGACGAATGGCAGCACCGCGCCCGCGGCGAGCCCGAGGGGGACCGCGGCCAGCAGGTTGAGGCCGGCGGCGGCGGGCAGCATCTGCCGGGTACGGGTGCGGGCGTCGCCCGGTCGCCCCCGGGCGAAGGCCGGGTAGAGCACGTAGTTGACCGCGAGCCCGGGCAGCCGCAGCAGCTCCACGTATTTGGTGGCGATCGCGTACACGCCGAGCACGGCCGGGCCGGCGAGCGCGCCCAGGATGGCAACGTCCAGCCGGAGGTTGAGCAGGGTCAGCAGACCGCCGACCTGGCCGCGGGCGCCGTACCCGCAGATCTCCTTCGCCAACCGGTAGTCGGTTCGGCCCCAACCCCGGAAGAACCCGGTCCGGCGCAGCCGCTCGGCGATCCCCGCCGCGACCACGACGTCGGCGATGACCAGCGCGAGCAGCAGGGTACCGACGCCCCGGCCGGACGGCAGCAGGGCGAGGTACACCGGCAGGTAGGCGGCCTCCTCGGCGACGATGGCGAAGTTGGCGCCGCGCAGGTCGCCGCTGCCCTGCAGCAGCGACTTGCCGACCGCAACGAACAGCTGGGTGAACACGGCAGCTGCGGCGGCGAGCACGAGTTCCCGCCGCCAGGTGTGGAAGAACACCGGGTACAGCACCGGATTGAGCAGGAGCCAGCCGACCGCGGCGGCCGTCGCGCCGGCCCAGGTCAGCATCACCAGGGTGGGGCGCAAGCGGGGGTCGTCCGGGCGGGCGGCGAGGAAGTACGGCGCCGCCCCGGGCAGGCCGGCCGCTCCCAGTACTCCGGCCAGCCCGGGCAGGACGCGCAACAGCGTAAACGCGCCAACCAGCGCCGGCCCGCCGGCCCGGGCCACCAGGATGGTCGCGATCCCCAGCGCGCCCAGCGCGGCGAGCCGGGCCGCAACGTTACCGACGAACGGTCCGCGTACCCGCTCCGTAGTGCGAAGCGTCGTCTGCAGGGCTGTCAAGACGCGCTCCGATGCACCGGCGGCCGCCCGGCCAGCTCCAGCGCGGCGATCAGCCCGAATAGCGCCCAGACGTGCCGGAAGTGCAGGGTCTCGTAGAACGCGGCGGACATCCCGACCGCCACCAGCCCGGCACCCAGCAGGTCCGGGCGCGGTACCGCGTCCCGATAGTCCGGTGGCAGCCAGCCCGACCGGGCGATCCGCCGGGACCGCACGCCGACCGAGGCGACCAGCAGGATCAGCCCGACGCTGCCGATCAGGCCCCGTTCGAGCAGGGTGGCAACGTAGTCGTCGTGCGCCTCCTTGACATACGCAGCCTGCCGGGCCGACAGGGTGGTCTCGGTGTTGGCGGGGCCGAGGCCGAGGACATTGTCCATGTTCAGGTACAGCACGACGCTCTCCTTGATCAGCGTCGTCCGGCTGCCTCCGCTCTCCGCCGAGCGACCGACCGAGTCGCGCAGGAATGGGGACGACTGCGCCGCGCTGGTCACCAGCGCGTTCAGGTCGACCGTGCGGTAGACGACAGCGCCGACCAACGCCAGGCTGGCGCCCAGGACCAGGGCCAGCCCCAGCCCGTGCCGGCGCGCCACCCGGAACAGTGCACCGACAGCCGTCGCCACCAGCAGGGCGAGCACGCCGCCGTTGGACAGAGTCAGCACGATCCCGGTGATCACGAGTGCGCAGGCCAGCCAGCGCCAGCGGGCCCGGCGCGGCCGCTGGGCGGCCCGCATCACGAAAAGGGCGACCAGGAAGTAGTCGGCGGCCAGGTTCGGGTCGCCGAGGGTCAGCGATGCCCGGATGCCCTCACGGGCGGTGATCCCGGTGATCGCGCTGATCCCCAGGAGCTCCCCGACGATCAGCAGGCCGGCCCATGCCGTGGCGCTGTACGCCCACGCCCGGCAGAACAGGTCCAGGAGTTGTTCGTCCTGCCCGAGGGTGGCGATCGCGGCGGCCCAGGCGAACACGAAGACGTCCTGGAAGATGGCGACCACGCTCTGTCCGGCCAGGCCGAGGGTGGCGTCGCCGACCAGGCCGGCGTGCGTCGCGGCGAGTGCCCCGCCCAGGATCATGAGCGCGACTGGTACCGCGTAGGGCAACTGGATGCGGTGTGCGCGGATCGAGGCCCACAGCCCGGCGACGCACATCGCACCCAGCAGCGCCAGATCCACCAGGCCGGTGTTCAATGGCCCGGTCGGGCGCAGCAGCGGCAGCGCGACCATCGCCGTGCACACCGCCACCCGGGTGAGCCGCCACCGGCCGAGCCGCTTCGCCGGTACCGCGGATCGTCTCGCGGCCGCGAGTACCGTCATCACCCGGCCCCGCCGTCCGGGCCGGTGAGCCGCATCAGGAGATCGAGGTGGTGGCGGGCGAAGTCCGGATGGTCGGCGGTGGCGGCCACGTCGGCGATGCCGGCGAGCATGATCTCCGGCCAGAGGTCGCCGGAGATACCCAGCCGCTCGGCTGCGGCGCCCAGGTACCGGCGGACCAGCGCGCCGAACCAGCCGCGGCCGCGGGCGGCGTGGACCAGCCCGGCGCCCCAGGAGTCGGCGCGCAGCCCGCGGTGCCCCGGTACCCGGTGCCCGGGCCGGACGTGCCGGTCGAGGTAGAGCGCGTAGCTGACGGCGAACCGGGCGACGTCGCGCAGCGGCTCGCCGGACAGCGCGCAGGACTCCCAGTCGACCACGCCGACCACGCGGACCGCGCGCCGTTCCCGCGCGACGAGCAGGTTGCCGTACCAGTAGTCGCCGTGCACCACGGTGCGCCAGCCGGCGGCCGCCGCGAAGTCCGCGTGCACCCGGCGCCGCCGCGCGGTGTGCCGCCAGGCGTGGTATCGCACGCTCATCGGGGTACCGGCGAGCGCGTTGGTCAGGAGGGCCGGCAGGCCGTCGGCGTCGAGGTACCCGAGGGGTTGCGGCACAGTGGTGGCCAGCCGGCCGATCGGCAGCCGCCGGACCGCCTCGAGCAGCTCGGCCTCATCCTGTACGACCCGGGCCGCCTCGGCGGTCGTCGGTACCTTGACCACGAACGCCGCCCCGTACCCGTCGAGCAGCACGAGGGTCACCTTGGCGTTGGGGTCCCTCGAGCCGGCGAGCAGTACCGCGCGGGTACCCGGCCGGGCCAGCACGCCGGACAGCGGCGGCCGGTCCCGCGCGACCACCGCGGTGAGCGGGACGGCCTCCATGGTCATCATGACCGCGTCCCCACCAGCATCCGATCGCCCGCGGGCAGCCAGGCGAGCAGCCTGGGCAGCGCACGGATCAGCCGGATCGCGGACCAGACCAGCAGGTGCCCGCGGCTGATCCCGCTGGGCACGGTGAGCGCGTGGCGGGCGGCGAACCGCAGCGGCTGCCGCCGGCGATCGATGATCGCCACAGGGTGGCCGAGCGAGGGCAGGGCGAGGTACTCGGCACCGACCCGCAGCCCGGCGAGCCAGGCCAGTGCCCGCAGCTGCCGCCCGCCGACTAGCACCACCGCGGTCCGGGCGGGCAGGGCCCGGACCCGCCGGATCGTGGGCCATGCGGAGCCGGTGGCCACGATGACCATCGCCCCCGGGGGTACAAGCAGCCGCCAGCGCCGTTCGGGCCGGGAGAACACAGACACGGTCGGCTCCCTAGTTGAGCACAGCGATGGGGCGCATCCGGGCCACCGGTCGGACGAGGCCGTTGTCGACCAGGACGCCGAGCGCCGCGTTGACGCCGTTGTCGTCCAGGTGCGCCGCCCGGCTCGGGGCGGCGTCGGAGTACCGGAAGCGCAGCGTCTCGTGGCCGCCCGGGTGGGTGTGCGACCGGCCGCGGTCGGCGAAGTCGGCGACCAGCGTGCCGGCGCCGTGGCAGGCCGAGTAGAGGCTGGCCTGCGCGCGCGGTCCGGCCACCGCGAGGTAGGAGGAGGTCCGGTGGGTGCCGGGCAGCAGCACCGCCTGCCCGGTCCGGGCGAAGACGGTACCGGCCGGGGCCAGCTCGGCCGGGAAGGCCCGGCAGGCGTTGTGCCGGTGGACGACCGCGGTACCGCCGGGTACCGGTTCCTCGTAGATGGAGTTGTGCGGGGAGTCCACGACGAGCCGGCCGCCGCTGCCGCCGAACACGTCCGCCACGATCGACTTGAGCGCGGCGTACGTCGCGGTCCGGAAGGCGAAGCCGTAGTTCATCGCGCCCGCGTTGGCGAGCATCAGCCGCCGGCCCTCGGGGCTGTCCCGGTCGACCGGCGGGCACCCGGCCGAGAAGTACAGCGCGAGCCGCTGCCGCAGCTGCTGGTACGAGCGGGCGGTGGCGAGGTGGAACAGCGGCTTCTGGACGGCCATCGCCATCCGCAGCTGCCGCGGGTAGTGCCGGCGCCGGCCGAACAGCGCGCCGATCTCGCCGGTGAGTACCCCGCCGCCGGCGTGGTACTGCAGAGTGAGCTGACCCTGGCGGACCCCGAGGGCGTCGGCGGTCGCCGGGTCGAAGACCTCCTCGACCTGTTGCAGCTCGACGAAGTGGTTGCTCGGCCCGACCGTGCCGAACCGCAGCCGGGCCAGCTGGAACGCCAGGCCCGGCAGTTCGCGGCAGAGCCGGTCGGCCCCGCCGTAGCGCGCCAGGTCGATGCGGCCGAACTCCTCCACCCGGGCCAGCTCGTCGCCATCGACCCCGTACCGCTCGGCGGCGAACCGGGAACCGTCCACCGCCGCCCGGCGCACCTCCCGCGCGGACAGCTCGCGCCGTGCGCCTGCCGGGTATGGGTACCGCTCGCGGATCCGCCGGTAGAACTCCACGATCCCGGCCTCGCCCGGCCGGTCGCTGTCCAGCGCGAGCAGCGCCATGCCGCAGTTGACCGAGGCCGACGTCAGCGTCGGGCGGATGGTGCCGACCGTGGCGACCGCGACCGACGAGGGAAGCTCCATGTTGGACTTGTGGTGGAAGTCCGGCAGCACGACCGGCGCGGCGGCCAGGTCGGCACCGGCCACCTGGGCATCGAGCGCGGCCAGTACCTCGGGATCGGCGGGCACGCCGGGCCCGTCGAACACCCGGGCGCGGCGCTCCAGCACGGTCAGCTCCACTGTGCCCTCCCGCGGTAGATGTGGTCGAGGACGACGCCGAGGGTGTGCGGGGTGAACTGCTCACCCAGCCGGGCTTTGGCGGCTTCCGCCATCCGGCGGGCCTCGACGGGTTCGTCGAGCAGGTAGCCGATCGCCCGGCCGAGCATCCGCGGTGCCTGCGCCGGTACCAGCAGGCCGGTCTCGCCGGGTACCACCACGTCCGGTACGGCGTTGACCGCGGTGGCCACCACCGGTACCCCGGCGCCGATGGCTTCGATGAGCGCGCAGGGCAGGCCCTCGTACCGGCTGGCGAGCGCGAATACGTCGAGTGCCGGCAGCAGCTCGGTCACGTCGTCGCGGTGCCCGAGCAGCCGGAACCGGTCGGCCACGCCCCGCTTGCGGGCGCGCGCGAGCAGCCGGTCGCGCAGCGGGCCGTCGCCGATCCACAGGCCCCACACGTCGTCCGCGCCGATCTCGGCCAGCGCGTCGATCCACTGCTCCGGCGCCTTCTGGTAGTCCACCCGGCCGACCGTGCCGACCAGCCGTACGCCGGCCGGCAGCCCGAGCCGGCGGCGCGCCAGCCCGCGTGCCGCGGTACCGGTGGGGTAGCCGACCGGGTCCACCGCGGGCGCGATGGTCCGCAGCCGGTCGGGGGAGACCAGCCCGCGGCGGATGGCCTCAGCGGCGACCCCGCTGCCGACCGCGAGGCAGACGTCGGTGCGCTGGCCGAGCCACCGCTCGATGCGGATGTACGCGCCGCGCCGCCAGCGGGACTGGAACTGGTGGAACGGGAAGCCGTGGTACGTGTGCACGATCCGGTCCACGTGGGCCCGCGAGGCGGCGATGCGGCCGAGCGCGCCGCCTTTCGCGCTGTGCGTGTGCACCACGTCGAACCGGCCCTCGCGCAGCTGCTCGCTCAGGATCCGCAGGGCGGCGGCGTCCTTGCGCGGCGAGATCTCGGGTACCAGTGCGGGAACACGGACCACCCCGAGCCCGGCGGCGTACGCCTCGGCGAGCAGGTCGCCGGCGGGTGCGTCCTTGACCGCATCGACGCCGGTGAGGACGTCTTCGGTCCGGTCCATCGCTTGGCCGTTGGCGCCCGTGCCGCCGGTCAGGATGACGACCGCGTACCGGTCGGGGTTCAGCGCCAGCGCGCCGCGCAGCGCCACCCCGCCGGCGCCCGCCGTCAACCGGGTGATCACGGTGGCCACCCGCATCCGCCGCTGGGTCATGCGCCACCTCCCGCAGCCGACCGGGAGCGAGGGAGCGCAGCGACCGAGTCGGACGGTCGGCTACAGGGAGGTCGACAAGGCGCATGACCCGCGCGATCGAAGGGAGCGCCAGTTAGTTCAGTCATGCCAGTACCTCCCCGCACAGTTGGGCCGCGGACACCGCGTCGCCGTCGCCGACCCGGACCCGGACGCAGGACAGCCGGGCGGCGTAGGCCCGGGCGACCGCGTCGATCGGCGGGTGCGCCGGCCCGCGCCCGGTGGCGAGCGCGAGGGTGGCCGCGAAGGCCCAGTACCGGCGCAGCTCGCCGGCGGCGTACGTGCCGGCGACCAGGACCCGCGCCGCCTCTTCGGGTTCGATCGGGGTGATCTCGGTACGCGGCCCGCGCTCCAGTACCACCAACCGGTCCGGGCACAGCTCATCCACCCGTCCGGCCAGCGGCCGCTCCACCCGGCCATGAGAGGTACGGGTGCCCCGGGCGGCCGGGGTATCAGTGCGCACCGGCTCGGCGATGCCGAAGCAGGACCGGGTGTCCGCGCAGCACAGGTTGTCCGAGATGGCCGCCGCCCCGGTGGCGAGCGCGCCGGCGAGGACCGTGGACTTGCCGACCCCACCCGGCCCGGCCAACAGCGGGGTACCCGCACCGGTGCGCAGGACGCAGGCGTGCAGCGGTACCCGGCCGCGCCGGCCGGCCCGCCACAGCACCGGGTAGTGCACCAGTACCTGGCCGGCGAGCAGGCCGAACCGCTGGGCCAGCAGCCGGTTGGCCGCCCGTACCGGATGGCTCGGCAGGTACCGGGCGGTCACCGTCAGCGGGTCGCCGGCGAGCACCATGAGGTCGAAGCCGGAACCGCCGGCGTTGTGCAGGACGGCGCGCCGCCCGTCGCCGTACCCGCCCCGCGTGATCAGCCGGAGCCCGGTGCGGTCGAAGGCGGTCGTGTCCGCCTCGACCCGGACCCGGACGGTCGGCGCCGGCCCCTCCGGTGTCGGTGCCGACCCTCCGGTGGCGCGCGCCACCAGCCGGTCCACCCAGGCCAGCTCGCTGTCCACGGCGACGACCTCGCCCCCGGAGCGCAACCACATGGCCTAGAACCCGTCCGGGTACGGGGCGCCGACGCTGGCCGGGGTCTGCGGCCGGCGGGCCGGCCGGTACTCCGGGAGCATCTTCTCCAGCAGCGCGAGCGTCGCGGTCGCGTCGTTGTCCTCGGCGGTGACGTAGAGCTCGTCGAGCAGGTCCGGCAGGTCGACCGGTACCTCGTCGGTCCGGGTGGCCCATACCTTGGGGTGCGCGGTGGGCAGGCGGATCTCCGAGTCCGAGAAGATCTTCTCGGTGAGCTTCTCGCCCGGGCGCAGCCCGGTGAACCGGATGGTGACCTCGGGCAGGTGGACGGCCGCGGCGTACTTGTGCACCAGGTCGACGATCGGCACCGGGTCGCCCATGTCCAGGACGAAGGTCTCGGCGTACTCCGCCATCGCGGCCGCCTCGAGGACCAGGCCGACCGCCTCCTCGATGGTCATGAAGAACCGGGTCACGTCCGGGTGGGTGATGGTGATCGCCTGTTCCCGGGCCACCTGCGCGGCGAGTACCGACAGCAGCGAGCCGCGCGAGCCGAGGACGTTGCCGAAGCGCACCGAGGCCATGCACGTCGGGCCGCCCGCGGCCCGCTGGACGACCAGCTCGGCGAGGCGCTTCGTGGCGCCGAGTACCGAGGTCGGGTCGGCGGCCTTGTCGGTCGAGATGAGCACGAACCGCTCGACGCCGTACTGGACGGACAGGTCGACCAGGTGGTGGGTACCGAGCACGTTGCTCTTCACGCCCTCGCACGGGTGGCGCTCCAGCAGCGGGAGGTGCTTGTGCGCGGCGGCGTGGAAGACCAGCTCCGGCCGGGTCTCCGCGAAGACCTGCGCCAGCCGCCGGCGGTCCCGGATGTCGGCGATGATGATCTCGTCGGAGTCGAGCAGCCCGGATCCGGTGATCTCCAGGTGCAGGCTGTGCAGGTTGGACTCGTCGTGGTCGAGCAG
>WNGM01011217.1_pt1 | contig 10145 bp, 9 predicted proteins | sample 5400571 | NCBI WGS metagenome assembly WNGM01 (sample SAMN13153378, study PRJNA577476) | soil metagenome | isolation source: 100 cm soil or saprolite under Garry oak tree replicate 2 | place: USA:California | collected 2016-06-15 | reverse complement strand
ATTCACCGGTGTGGACAACTCAGACCACCACCCTCAACACTTCCTCGATCGACGTGACCCCGAGCCGGACCTTGGCCAGCCCGTCCTGGCGAAGCGGAATCATTCCCTGTTCGATGGCGACCTTTCGAATGTCGTCCGACGAGGCCCGCTCCACGGCCAGGCGCTCGATCTCCTCGGTCACCGGCATCACCTCGTACAGGCCGAGCCGCCCCAGGTAGCCGGTGTGGGCGCACAGCGCGCACCCCACCCTTCGGTACAGGACCGGGATGTCCTGCCAGACATGCTCCGGATATCCGACTTCTGCGAGTTCGAGGGGGGTAGGCCCGTACGGCTCCTTGCACCGGTCACACAGCTTCCGGGCCAGGCGCTGGGCCACCAGGCAGTCCAAGGCTGACGCCACCAGGAATGGCTCCACTCCGATCTCGTTCAGTCGAGTGATGCCGCTGGCCGCGTCGTTCGTGTGAAGGGTGGACAGAACCAGGTGACCGGTCAGCGCGGATTCCACCGCGATCAGCGCAGTCTCACGGTCGCGGATCTCGCCGATGAGGATTACGTCCGGGTCCGCTCGGAGGATCGATCGCAAGGCCCCCGCAAAGGTCAATCCCGCCTTCACGTTGACCTGGATCTGGTTCACGCCGGGGAGCCGGTACTCCACGGGATCCTCGACCGTGATGATGTTCCGGTCCTCCTGGTTGACGATGTTCAGCGTGGCGTACAGGGTCGTCGACTTTCCCGAGCCGGTCGGACCCGTCACCAGGATGGCCCCGTACGGCTTGCGGAAGGACTGCTCGAAACGCTTGTACGCGTCGTCCAGCAGGCCCAGCTCGTCCAGCCTGAGCAGCACCGACTCCTTCATCAGGATCCGGATGACGACTTTCTCGCCGTGGACGGTCGGGAGCGTGGCCACCCGAAGATCCACGGTGGACGCGCCCACCCGCAGGCTGACCCGTCCGTCCTGGGGAACGCGCCGCTCCGCGATGTTCATGTCGGCCATGACCTTCATGCGGCTGATCAATCCCTTCTGGATGTTCTTGGGGGATCGCATGACCTCGTGCAGCACCCCGTCCACCCGGAAGCGAATGCGGACGTCGCGCTCCATTGGCTCGATGTGGACATCCGAGGCTCGCTCCCCCACTGCCCGATTGAGGAGCATTTGGACCAGCTTGACGATGGGCGCGTCTTCCACGGCAGCCGCTGCCGTGTCGAGATCGATGATCTCATCGGAGGCATCCGAGGCCTCCTGGGCCAGTTGCTCTACCGCTCCGCTCATGTTGGTGTACTTGCTGATGGCGGCGTTGACGTCCGCGGCTGTCGCCACCACCGGCTGGACCTCGCGCCCGGTGACCGTGCGGATGTCGTCCAGGGCGTAGACGTTGGCGGGGTCGGACATTGCCACCAGCAGTCGCCCGTCACGCTCCCCGATGGGGAGGGCGCGGTATCGCTTGGCCATGCTCTCAGGGATGAGCGCCGTCACCGCCGGGTCCACCGAGTAGTCCGTGAGGTCAACGAACTCCATGCCGATCTGATGCGCCAGCGCGCGCACGAGATCTGTCTCCTTGATCAGACGGAGGTCGATCAGGATCCGCCCCAGTGACTTGGGCACGCGCATCTGCTCGGCGAGGGCAGCGTCCACCTGCTCTTGGGTCACCAAACCCTGCTCAACCAGGATCTGGCCAAGTTGTTTGGTCTTGTGTCTCACCTGTCGTCCTTCGGTGCCTGGGGTGGTGGCTACCGTCCTTCTTCGACACCGAACGGCGGGTCCTGTAGGAGTTCGGCAAACTCCCTGGCCAGCGCAACACGGTCGATATCCTCAGGGTGGCCGGCCGGCTCGTCGGGTTCGGCCTCGATCGGCATCGGTGCCTGCGGAACGGGCTCGGACGGGGGGCGGAGTGCCGACGTGAACCGCGCCCAGAGCCCCTCGGGTTCCGGCGCCTGAGGGGGACGTGGGTCGACCGGCCACTGCACGGGGACTTGCGGTGGGGACGGAGGAGGCACTGAAGGGCTTGCCACTGGATGGGGCACGTCGAGGAGCGCCGCGGGGACCTCAGAGGGAGCCGTCGGCGTGTCGAGGGGTGCTGCAGGCGCGTCGAACTGAGCCGCTGGGACGTCGGGGGGAGCCGCGGGGACCTAGCTTCGACCGTTGGATGCGCCGCCAGCTGGGGAGCCGAGTCCGGACGGGACCCGACGGGCAGCACGATGCCGAAGCGCTCACGATTCAGGTCAACCGTCTCCGGGCGCCGCACCGCTGCGCGAAGCTCTCGTGAGTCCTCCGCGACCAGCAGGGCCTGCTCCAGGTAGTCGAGGAGGACACCCGCTCGGGTCCTCGGACTACCCACCGCGAAGGCCGCGTACGGGCCCAGCCGGCAATAGGCCCACAGCTCATCGGGAAACTCCACGAACCCACGCTCCGGCTCGCCCACCGAGGAGAACCGCAGCCATGCAGGGGTCACGTCCCGCTCGCCGTTCGGAGGGAACGCGCCCAGGACGAGGCCGTCCCGGGACAGGATCACGCAGCCAAGGACGTCCGCCCGCGCCGCGACGCGCGAAGCCAGCGCACTGAAATCGAGGTCCATGAGGGTCCGACCAATGCATCGGCACACGGTGATGAGGGACTTGAGAGAACGGGCCCTCGGGTCCCGCCCTCCGGGGCTTCAGGTGAGGGGCTCGGCCAGGGCCGCCAGAGCTGCCGCGGACATGGCGGCGACGGGCGCTGCCTGTCCGGTCCACAGCTCGAAGGACAGCGCGGCCTGGTGGACCAGCAGGCCCAGGCCGGTGAACGCGGCCGCGCCGGTCTCGCGAGCCGCCGCCACCAGCGGGGTCACCGCCGGCCGGTACCACAGGTCCACCACCAGCCGTTCCGGCCCCAGGGGTGGAAGCGGAAGCTCCGCCGGATCGGTCACGGGCGTGGCGTTCACCACGACGTCCGCCCGGATGGCCCGCGCACCGTCCCACGGGATCGCGGCGGTCCGGACCGGCGTTCCCTCCAGCGGGCCGAGGGCCGCCGACGCCCTGCTCGGGTCGCGCGCGGCCACCGTTAGTTCGGCCACGCCGCCCCGGGCCAGGGCCAGGGCGCAGGCGCGGGCGGCCCCTCCCGCACCCAGCACCAGGGCGGACCGCCCGGCGGGGTCGTAGCCGGCGTCCTCCTCCAGGAACCTGGTGAACCCCGGCGCGTCCGTGTTGTGCCCGGCGAACCCCCTGGAGCCGACCACGACGGTGTTCACCGCCCGGAGAAGCCTGGCGTCCTCGGTGAGTTCGTCCACCAGGCGGGCCACGGCGTCCTTGTGGGGCATGGTGACGTTGGCGCCGCCGAACCGGTCGGTCCGCCGGAGCTTCCGCAGCGCCCGGCCGAGCTTCCGGGGCGGAACCGGAAAGGTGACGTAGGTCCAGTCCAGCCCGAGCGCCTGGAACCTCGACCGGCCAGCCGATGATGCCGGCCAGGCGGGTCCGGGGGCCGACCGGCTCGAGGCGGTCGAGGCCCGCTAGCCCAGGCACTCGTTCTTGTTGTTGATGAAGTCGTCGTAGGACGTGGAGAACCGGTGCTTCCCCGGACCGTCCTTCGGGCACAGCACGTAGTAGAGGTAGCTGACGGGGGCCGGGTTGAGCGCGGCCTCGATCGAGCTGAGCCGGGGGCTGGCGATCGGCGTGGGCGGGAGTCCGGGGTGCAGCCGCGTGTTGTAGGGGCTCTCGATGAGCAGATCCGATGCTGTGAGGCCGTTCGAGGGATCCGGGTCGATGTACTGAAGGGTCGCGTCGATGCCGAGCGGCATGTGGATCTTCAGCCGGTTGTAGATGACGGCGGCGATGAGGGGCCGCTCCTTGTCCAGCTTCGCCTCCCGCTCGATCATCGAGGCGATGGTGACCACCTGGTAGGGGGACACCCCGAGCTTCTTCGCGTTGTCCCAGGGCAGGTCCTGGACCTCCTTCTGGAACTGGGACAGCAGCAGCCGGATGATGCTGTCGGCGGTGGCCGTCTTCTGCACCACCTGGTAGGTCTCGGGGAACAGGAAGCCCTCCACCGTGCGCTTGCCCTCGGGGAGGTACGGCGGCAGCGTGTAGCTCCCGCTCTCGGCCTCCGTCAGGAACTCCTTGGTCGGGATGCCGAACAGGGAGTGGACCCGGGCCGCGATCTCGGTCAGCCGGAACCCCTCCGGGATGGTCATCCGCACCGTCACGGCCTTGTGGGGCGGAGTGGTCAGCACCTTGATCGCCGCGTCCAGGGTCATGTTCGTGGTCAGGTGGTACGTCCCGGCCCGGAACTCGTTGGAGATGCCCTCGCGGCGAAGGACGAACTTGTCGACCAGGGAGCACCGGATGACGCCCTTGTCGTGGAGCATGGAGACGATCGAGCTGCCGCTGGTGCCCTCGGGGATGGTGAGGGTGATCGGCTTCTGGGGCCCCGAGGCCTCCTGGCACCAGTGGTAATAGGTGGTGACGGCGAAGACCCCGCCTCCGGCCAGCAGCGCGAGGATCAGGAGCACCGCGATCCAGCGCTTCCGTCGCCTCCGGGGACGGGCATGGCGCGGGCCGCGACTGGTCGACTCCTGGAGCTCCTCCAACATCGGCCGGGGGAGCATACCCGTTCCCCGCTGCTTCCTAAGCTGAGGGCGGATCCGCCGGCCTCCGGCCGGGGGAGGCGTCCAGGTAGGACTGGAGGATCACAACGGCGGCCTGCCGGTCCACCACGCGGCGCCGTTCGCGGCCGCTCAGGCCGGCCTCGCGGAGGGCCCGCTCAGCCTCCACGGTGGAGAGCCGCTCGTCGTGCAGCACCACCGGCACGTCCAGGAACGAGCGAAGGGCGCCGGCGAACGCCTCGGCCGCTCGAGCCCGCGGACCGCAGTGACCGGACATGGACAGCGGGTGCCCCACCACCACCAGGGCGACATCGTTGTCCCGGACCAGCGCGGCGATGGACTTCAGGTCCTGGGGCGCGCCGGTGCGGACGGTGCCCAGCGGGACGGCCATCCGCTGCCGGTCGTCCGAGATGGCCACCCCGATCCGGACGTCGCCCAGGTCGAGCCCGAGCACGCGCCCGGCCGCCCGGTCGGCCGCTGCGTCTCGGCCGGCGTCGTCGCCCGTGCTCAGACCTCCCGCAGGAGCTCTGCCAGCCGGGCCGGAACCGTGCCCAGCGCCTGGTCCAGGTTCTCGGCCTTCGGGCCGCCGGCGAAGGCGAGGATGGGCTTCCCCCCCATTCCCCCACCGATCGCCTCGGCGGCCGGCCGCAGCAGCTCGGGCGCGCTCACCCCGCGCTGCACCAGCGCAGGGGTGCACGCCGCCACCAGCAGGGCCCGGTTGCCATCGGCGTTGGCCAGGACGGCGGCCCCCGCTCCGTCCCGCTCCAGGCGGGACCGCAGGGACTGGGCCAGCTCGCGGAGTCCGTCGTCATCCTCGCCCGGCATCGTGGCGACCACCAGTGACACGCCTTCCACGTTCTGAGCCTGACCGGCCAGCGAGTCCACCATCGCGGCCCGGTCGCCCTTGCGGATCTTCCCGAGCTCGCTCTCCAGCTGCTTGATCCGCTCCAAGGCGCGGCGTGCGCGTTCGGGCGCCTGGTCGGGGTCGCCCGCACCCAACGCCGCCGTCACTTCCTCCAGCAGGCGCCGCTCCGCGTTCACCCGCTTCAACGCGTCGGGCCCCACCAGGGCCTCGATCCGCCGCATCCCCGAGCCGATGCTTCCCTCGCCCAGGATCCGGACCACGGCCACCTTTCCCGTGTGCGGCACGTGGGTCCCACCGCACAGCTCCCGCGAGTAGTCGCCGATCTCGACCACCCGCACGATGTCGCCGTACTTCTCGCCGAACAGCCCGATGGCGCCTTGGCTCTTCGCGTAGTCCATGGTCGTCTCGTACGCGCGCACCGGCGAGTCCTCGGCCAGCCGCCGGTTCGCCGTGTATTCGGCCTCCTCCAACACGTCCCGGGGGAGGGCCTGGTGGTGGCTGAAGTCGAACCGCAGCCGTCCCGGCGCCACCAGCGACCCGGCCTGCCGGGCGTGCTCGCCCAGGAGGTTCCGCAGGGTCCAGTGGACGACGTGGGTGGCGGTGTGCGAGCGGGCCGTGGCCTCCCGCGCCTCCGGGTCCGCCCGGGCCTGCGCGTCCTCGCCCCGGCGGACCTCACCCGACTCGACCCGTCCGATGTGGACGATCGACCGGGGACCCGCCCACTGCGCGTCGCGCACGGCGATGGCGCCGCCGGCCGTTCGGATGACGCCCGTGTCGCCGACCTGGCCGCCGGACTCCGCGTAGAAGGGCGTGCGGTCCAGGAACACCCTGACGTCCTGGCCCTCCGCGGCGACGTCCAGCTCCTCGCCACCGGGACCGAGGAGGCCCACCACCCGGCCCTCTTCCTCCAGGCGCTCGTAGCCGACGAATTCGGTCTCGGGCGCGGCGAAGGACTCCGACCCGGCGCCCACCCGCTTGGCGGCGTCCTGGGCTCGTCGCCGCTGCTCCTCCATGAGCTCGGCGAACCGGTCGGTGTCCACCTCCAGCCCCTGGTCGGCCGCGAGCTCCATGGTCAGCTCCAGGGGGAAACCGTGGGTGTCGTGGAGGCGAAACGCGACGTCGCCGGGGAGCCGGCCGACGGAGGCCTTGTCCACCTCGTGCTCGAACAGGACCAGACCCTGGCGCAGCGTGGCCCGGAACCGTTCCTCCTCCGAGCCCATCACCTGGAGCACGTACTCGCGGTTCTCCACCAGCTCGGGGTACGCGTCGCCGAAGCCCTCCACCGTGGCCTCGGCCAGGGGCTGGGTGACCGTGCGCTCGATGCTCAGCCGGCGCGCATGCGAGACCAGCCGGCGGAGCATCCGGCGGAGGACGTATCCGCGGCCCTCGTTCGACGGCTGCACCCCGTCGGCCACCAGGAACGCGGTGGCCCGTCCGTGCTCGGCCAGGATCCGCAGGCTGACCTCGGCCCGCTCGTCCTCGCCGTACTTCCGGCCGGCCAGCTCCTCCACCACCGCCATCAGCGGCTGGAACAGGTCGGTCTCGTAGAAGCTCGGCTTGTCCTGGAGGACCATGGCCACGCGCTCCAGGCCACTGCCCGTGTCGATGTTCTTCTTCGGGAGGTCGCCCACGATGTCGCCCGCGTCGTTCATCTCGTGCTGCATGAACACGAGGTTCCAGATCTCCAGGTACCGATCCTCGTCGACGGCCGGCCCCCCGTCGGGGCCGTACTGGGGTCCCCGGTCCGCGAAGATCTCCGAGGACGGACCGCCGGGACCCGCCGCGTGGGTCCACCAGAAGTTGTCGTCCCAGCCCCGTCGCACGATGCGGTCCCGGGGGATCCCCACCTCGCCGGCCCAGATCTCGATGGCCTCGTCGTCGGTCTCGTACACCGTCACCCACAACCGGTCCGGATCGATGCCGTATCGCTCCGTGACCAGCTCGAAGGCCATGGCGCACGCCCCCGACTTGAAGTAGTCGCCGAAGGAGAAGTTCCCCAGCATCTCGAAGAAGGTGTTGTGGCGGGGGCTGTGGCCCACCAGGTCGATGTCCGTGGTCCGAAACGCCTTTTGCACGGTGGTGATCCGCGGCGCCGGCGGAGGCGCGTGGCCCAGGAAGTAGGGGATGAACTGCACCATCCCGGCCGTGGTCAGCAGGAGGCTGGGGTCGGGCGAGATGAGGGAAGCCGAGGGCAGCAGCTTGTGCCCCCGCTCCTCGAAGAAGGACGTGAACGTCCTGCGGATCTGGCCGCCGAGCATCGCGGCTAGTCTAGCGGCGGCTCCCGGCGTTTCCGCCGTTCCGGCGAGCGGAGGCTCCTCAACCGCCCTCCACCGGGAGCCGATGAAAGGCCAGGATGTTGGATCGTCCCCTCAGCTTGAACGAGCGCGCCAGCGAGCGCCTCCTCAACGCGGGCCTGGAGCCGGACCTGCGCTCGGTCCGGCAGCTTCGCATGCTCCACAGCCTGGCCAGCCGGCTGAACGAGCTGAACGACGTCCGCCACATCGCCGAGGCCGTCTGCACCGAGCTGCGCACCATCATCGAGTACCACAACTGCCGGGTCCATCTGATCTCGGACGACGGGAACACCTTGCTGCCGGTGGCGTTCCGCGGCGAGCTGACCGAGTACCAGGGGGAGACCTTCCAGGCGCTGATCATGCAGGTGGGCCAGGGCATCACCGGACGCGTCGCCGCCACCGGTGAGTCCTACTACGCACCGGACACGAACGACGACCCGATCGCGGTGACCATCCCGGGGACGCCGGAGATCGAGGAGTCACTCCTGGTCGTGCCCCTCAAGTACACGGAACGCGTCATCGGCACCATTGCCCTGGCCAAGCTGGGGATCGACCAATTCGACGACGAGGACCTCCGGGTGCTCGAGGTGCTGGCCTCCCATGCGTCCGTCGCGATCGAGAACGCCCGCCTCCTGCAGCGCGAACGAGAGGCGGCGGACCGTGCCCGTGAGAGCGAGGCCCGAAAGAGCGCCATCGTCGAGTCGGCCTTCGATTCCGTGGTGGTCATGGATGGGGCCGGGAAGATCGTGGAGTTCAACCCCGCCGCCGAGCGGACGTTCGGCTACCGACGGGAGCAGGTCCTCGGTCGAGACATGGCCGAGCTCCTGGTCCCCGAGCGACTGAGAGACCGCCACCGAGACGGCCTGCGCCACTATCTCGAGACGGGCCGCTCTCGGATCTTGGGACAGCCGATCGAGACCAGCGCGCGTCGGGCCGACGGCACGGAGTTCGCCGTCGAGGTCGCCATCACCAAAGTCAATCTTCCCGGCCCCCCGCTGTTCACCGGGTATGTGCGGGACATCACGGTCCGCAAGCAGGCCGAGGCGGAGATTGAGCGGGCCCTGGATGCAGAGCGTCAAGCGGCACAGCGCCTTCGGGAGCTCGACGACCTGAAGAACACGTTTCTGGAGGCGGTGTCGCACGACATGCGGACGCCCCTCACGGCCGTGCTCGGCCTCGCCCTGACCCTGGAGCGAGGGGCGTCCCTTTCCCGCGAGGAGCAGCTGGACCTGTTGGCTCGCCTGGCCACGAACGCTCGCAAGCTCGAGCGGATCCTGTCGAACGTCCTCGACCTCGAACGACTGGTCCGAGGGGTGGCGGAACCGTTGCTGAAGCCGACCGACCTGGGAAAGCTGATTCGCTCCGTTGTCTCGGAGGCGGACTTCCTGGCGGGGCGGGACGTGCACCTGGAAGTTGGCTCGGTCGAGGCCGACGTCGATGCGGGGAAGCTCGAGCGCGTCCTGGAGAACCTGCTGGTCAACGCGGCCAGGCACACCCCCCTGGACAGCCAGGTGTGGGTTCGCCTGAGGCCGGAAGGCGATCATGTCCTGATCGTGGTGGAGGACGACGGGCCGGGCTTGGCCCCGGAGCTCCGCACGGCCGTCTTCGAGCCCTTCCGGAGAGGCCAGGTCGACCAGCCCTCCCCCGGTCTCGGCATCGGGCTCTCCCTGGTGGCCCGGTTCGTCGAGCTGCACGGGGGGACCGTGCGGGTCGAGGAGCGTCCGGGCGGCGGGGCCTCGTTCCGGGTACGCCTCCCGCGGCGTTCGCCCGCGGCCTGACCGTTACTCGAGCGAGGCCCGGATCTCGGCTTCCTTCTCGGCCATGGCGGTGCGGCCCGCGGCGACCGACTGACGGACCAGCTCGACGAGGTCCGACACGCCCCGGCTCGCCTCGCGGGCCACGTTCGCCGGAGCCATGGCCTGGCCGGTCCGGCGTATCCACCGCGACACCAGCACCGCCGCCGCGGCGCCGGCGCCGATCCCGACGGCGGTCCAGAACATGCGCCGCACTATTTCCCGTTCCTGTCGCCCCTGAACCGTTTGACGGCGCGTGACGCCCCGGCGGCGAACGCCACCACCTTGATCAGGGGGCTGGAGACGGTCTGCTCCACCACGGCGGTGAGCCGCTCCGCGGACTTCGCCATCTTGCCGGCGGACTCCATGATCCCGTCCACCCGGTCGAGCTCCTTGTTCACCGAGGTGACGGTGACCTTGACCTCACCGAGCAGGGGTACCGTTTCGTCCCGGATGCCATCGATCAGGGTCTTCGTGCTCTCTAGCACCCGAAACAGGGTCAGCAGCATGAGGGAGAGGAACAGCACCAGGACCCCCCAGAACGCCGCCAGGACGATCAGCGCGACGTCTCCGCCGGATAGCCCCAGGACCGACACGCGTCTCCTCCCGCTCGATGGAGTGG
>WNGM01005239.1_pt1 | contig 10145 bp, 8 predicted proteins | sample 5400571 | NCBI WGS metagenome assembly WNGM01 (sample SAMN13153378, study PRJNA577476) | soil metagenome | isolation source: 100 cm soil or saprolite under Garry oak tree replicate 2 | place: USA:California | collected 2016-06-15 | reverse complement strand
CGGAATTCAATGACAGCAACAATTTCAATTGCGAGTAACTTTGCAGTCTGGTGGACTGGTTGATGTCCATGCCGCGTCGATGCGTGATCCAGTCAAAGGCTTTGCAGCACAGGAAATAAGCGCTGTTGACGGGCGACCAGGAAAGAACATTGGTGGCGACATCTTTAGTAATGCGATGCGAGATTTCGCGCGCCTTCGGGTTTAGCGGGTCCCGAAAATCGACCAGCAGCGTGGGAATTTTTGGATTGTCCAAACCATAAACAGCTAACGGAATCAGTTCGACCGGGTGCGCGCCGGAAACCGAGGTCCTTAGCGGACGACCATCGGCATCGAAATAGCGAACCTTCGTCAGGCCTCGCCAGTTTCGCAAGCGTTCGTCAGTCCAGGGATTCGCGATGTTAAGAAATCGAAGATTAGTACCAGCGTCAGCGGGTTTAGCCAGGTCCGATTTCGAAATCCAAAGCACGGCATGCGTCGCGGTTTCGTCGGGCATCCTCAACGGCTCAAAATACAACCCGGCGGCCTCGGCGCTTTGTCTCAGTAGCTCCCAATTGCGTCCGACAGAATCGCGCGAGTTAATTCCCTGCTTCTCGGCAAAGCGTGAGAACTTGTCCGGATTTGTGAAGCTGCCAAAAGTTCTTTTGGTCAACAACAAGCGCGCGCGGATCTCGAGCGAGTCGGCGACTGAAATTACCGCCGTCTGGTTTTGCGGTTTAGCGATTCTCGAATCGTCCGAGGTGCGAAACATTCTAAACAGCTGTTCACCGTTCGGAGCTTCGGGAGGCGCTTCCAGAGTGGCAATCGTCTCATTCTCGTCACGCGTCTTCGGACGCAGATGGTCATACATCGAAAGCACAGCGAGTGCCTGGGTTAAATGGGCCGTGCGGTAATCAGTCCAGTTGCGACTGTAGGTCCGAGAAGCGGCTTTGAGAGCGAAGCCATGGGTATCCAGTATGAGATGTTGCAGCCCGAACCACCATATTCGGCTCCACGCCTTCTGTCGGGTCGTGGATATGTTGAGCAGCGGCGGTGGTGGAGACGACGAGGTCGATCTGTTTGCCACGCGCGTGTAGAGAAAAGGAATGGCCGCTGCCAGACGCTGGCGCAAGCTCGGCTGCGCGTAGGTCAGCATCCATATATAAGACAGCCGATCATTTTCAGGATCGTCATCGCCTAACGTATCGCGGACGACGCTTACCAGCGGAAAATTTGCCATTTTCCCGTTGGGCGTCTTGACGTTTGCAGAGATGGTTACTAACTCAGCGCCATTTCTAATCGAGATGTGTTCGAGGCGGAATTCGGTCGGTTGACGGCTCAGCCGCCCCCCTTCGCCTTCGGTGGTCGCCGAGACGGGCTTTTCAGGATCGTCCTGTTTGGATTCAGGCTTTATGTCCGGTGTACTTGACTCAATTTGAGGCAGCGATTGAGCGTGACAAATTCTATATCCGCACGGCGTAAAACCCAGAGCGGCCAGAAGAACCACAAGCAGAATGGGCGGCGTCTTTTTCAGAAGGCGTGCGCCTTTCATTGAGAAAGTCCCTGCTACCAGTCTTCAATCTCGAACTCCAAAAGAGCAAACCTACTGCGCCATCAGAAACAAAAACCCCTCTTTCGGTTGCCCGAACGCCCTGATCCTAAGCAGCAAAAATTTTCTCAGCAATGCTCATGCCAGTTCTGCGCGGCTTCGGCAGACGTCACCGTTGAGTGGCCGTCTTGGGATTGCCTTGACCGGTGTTCGCTCCCTGCTCAGCCTCTGGCGCCTCGGGCGGCTTCCACCCGGATCGCTCGAGCAACGTTGTCGCGTAACGCACCGGAACCGCAAAATTCGAAGCCGCATTTTCAGTAAAGATGCCAAAGCACACCCCGATCACACGCCCGGATGGGCCAAACAAAGGAGCGCCAGATCCGCCTTCCGCGGTGCGCGCATCGTAAACGATTCGCCGCACGTCGAGATCGGTGATATTGCCTTGCGTCGTCAACGGCTGAATCAGTTTTTTTTCAGCGAGATATCCCAGTGATGCAAGGGGCGAAGAGTAACGAGCTTGAATGCTGCGCGCTTCGCTTTCATCCAGCAAGGCGAGCAGGCGGTCAGGGCCGTTCGGATATCCCATCATGACCACCGGCTTTCCGACGGCGACCGATTCAGCTTCTTTTTCCAATGGCAGAAATGGAAGCTTTGGGGGAATCTCTTTGGCGTCGATCGTACAGATGGCGACATCTTCTCTTTGGCCGGCCTGCTTGAATTTCAAAGTGACTGGCTGCGGATGGTCCGGAAAGAAAGCCATGAACTTCTTCAACCGCGGTTGGCCGTTAACTTTGCTATTCAAGCTTTGCGCGCGCTCATCAGCGAGCCAGGGCTGGGCGACGTGGCGGTTGGTGACGACGTAGCCGTCGCCGACGTAGAACCCGGTGCCCGCAAATTCATATTCCGCAATCGGACCGCGGCCCTCCGGAGTCAACACCGGATTATCGTTTCCGCTTTGGACAGACTCGCCGGATTCGTTCGTTTGGGTCTCGGGATAACGTAACGGTCGCCCGGTTCCAGCTTCGACGAACATGTAAGAACCGGCGATCAAACAGACACCACTGCCGTAATCACTACGGAGCTTCACGGCGAGCGAGAGGCTTCGAATGACGTCCTTGTTTGAACGGTCGAGGTCTGAAAGTTGTTCATTAGTTTTGGAAACCTGATCGTTCATTGCCGCCGCCTGGCTACGTAGATCGTCATTGATCTTACGCAGGCGCCGGATCTCGCTGGATAAGGCGATGCCGATGTAAAGCGCGCCGAGGACCGAGGCGATCAAGATCGCAAAAACCAGGATCTTGGTGCTGGGATTAATCTCACGGACCAATTCGCGGGTGAATTCGCGGAGAAAGATCTTGGCATCGTCCCGCCGCGCGGTTGATGAAGACTCCATCGCCGCTTGTTCGATGAAAGGCGCCACGTGCGCCGTATCGCGGCGGCCGGGAACAAGAGCGGCCGTAGATCCAACAGGGAAAAAATGGATCGAAGGACCGGAAGGACCAATCCAGACTTCGTCACCGTCATCAATCGCCGCATTAGGTCTGATTCGCTTGCCGTTGAGTCTGATTTCAACGCCGGAATTCAGACTCGTGACCCGATAAGATCCGTTCGATCTGGCCAGTTCGATAACGGGAACTTTCGCGGTCGCTTCAATCAGTTGCTGCGGTAATCGGATCTTGACGTCGCAGTCTTCGCAGGCGCCGATGCGAATGCGTTCGCTCATCACAACTTCCGTGGACCGATCGTTCACGGATGAGATGTGGATGACCAGGCCGGTGACATCGTGTGCAGCCATTGTTCGTCCGCCAATTGTGCGCCAACATCAAATCAGGCGCCCGCGCGCGTGACCGCCCGATGTTTCCCGCGGTCGGCGAAGCGGTCGCCCGTTCGCATAATCTTACAATGAATTCAGTTGCCAGAAAAGATTTGGAATATCCGCCTCGGTTGACGTATTCCGAAAACAACGAGTGCATCCCGCCTGGACTTAGCCTGACTAATCGACAGTAGGCGTTCATGTTAGGATAACTGCGGGTACTTTGGGAATGGAAAGCATATTTATTGAAGACATTGACGAACTAAACAGGTTGGCGCCGGTGATTTCCGCACCTATTCGCTATCACATTTTTGTTTGCACCGGGAAGTCCTGCTCTGCAGCCCGTAGTCCGCAGGTCAAGGAGACTTTCGAGCGCGAACTGAAATCGCTTGGCATATTGTTCGGCAACGAGAAGAAAGGGAAGAATCCAAAGGGCAGCGTGGTGCTGACTGAATGCACCTCAGTCGGATTCTGTGCGATTGGAGTCGCGGTACTGATTTATCCGGATGGGGTCTGGTATGCTCAGGTACGCCCGGAAGACGTCCAGGAAATTATTCAGCAACACATCATCGGTGGCAACGTCGTCGAGCGGCTGGCTTTACTGAAGCTGCCGGTTGCCCTTGCCTCTGATCGCGTCGAGCTCGCCCCAGCCGCAGATTGGGAAGCCTGACGCTTGCCGCTGATCTCAAAAACAAATGCCGCGACCAAAGTCGCGGCATTTTTGTCCAAGGAATACGTCTGGGGATACGCTCGAATTACCTAACAATCGACTTTAGAACGGGAATCGTCTACCGAAGATTCCGCCCCGCCGATTATTCCCATAGCGCCGGTAGCCTTCGTCATATCCGCGTAGGAAGCCCTCGCGGAACGCCTGCCGGTACCCATCGCGGTTACCGTTACCATATGAACCATTGTACCCATCGCTACCACTGCGATAGTAGTGCGACCGTTGCGGGTTATAGTTCTGGCCACGCTGAGCATCACTTTGGCCGGTGTAGAGCCCGTCGCGATAGCCCTGTTCCATAGCATACCGATAAGCGTTTCCGTATCCACCACGTCCGTTGCGATAATCACGGTCACGGTCGCGATCGCGCCTGCCTTGACCTTGACCATTCGGATATTGGGGATACTGCGGGTACTGCGGGTACTGCGGATACTGTGACTGCGGGTACTGCGGATACTGTGGATAAGGATACTGGGCTTGGGCAGTTATGCTTGAAGCCAGGCCGATACCGAACAGAACCGCCAGCGACAAGATAACGCCGCCGATTTTTGTCTTTAAATAATCTGAAGTCATATACAACCTCCTGTCGCGAAGTCTTAGCAACTGGTGTGCCCTTGGTCAAAAATAACCGGGCACAACCGCATTGCCCAGGTGAATGCCTGAGATCGTAACTTTTCTTTCACACGAAACACGATATCGTGCGGACTGGCTCTATATTTAGCGGATCAAGGGCTATCGCCGCGGATCAATTGATTCTTATGACGCGGTGGGAGCTTTGCTCAAAGCGGCCTGGGGCGTTTTCCAACGCAACACGGGTCGGCGCGCCGCAGTTGCTTCATCGAGCCGGCCTATTCGTGTCGTGTGTGGGGCATTTAGAACGAGCTCGGGGTCCTCGACGGCTTCGTGTGCTATCGAACGCATAGCCTCAATAAACTGGTCGAGTTCCTGATGACCGACCGACTCGGTTGGCTCAATCAACATGGCGCCCTGAACAATTAATGGAAAGTAAATCGTCGGCGGATGAAATCCGTAATCGATCAGCCGTTTGGCAATGTCCAGCGTGTGCACGCCCTTGCGCGACTGTCGCTTGTCGGTGAAAACGACTTCGTGCATCGGAGGTGCTGCGAACGGTTTGTCATATTCGGTAACAAGTCCGTGCGCAATGTAGCGCGCATTCAGGACGGCCGCCTCGGTCGCTTCCCGCAGCCCATCAGGGCCATGCGTGAGAACATAGGCGAGCGCGCGCAACATCATTCCATAGTTACCATGAAACGCCTTGACGCGTCCGATTGATTTCGGCCGGTCGGAGTCGAGAAGAAACCGGTCATTCTCTTTCACAATGCGAGGCACGGGAAGAAACGGCTCAAGTTCTTTTGTGCAGCAACATGGCCCGCAGCCGGGGCCCCCTCCACCGTGAGGAGTCGAAAATGTCTTGTGCAGGTTCAAATGAATGACGTCGACGCCCATATCTCCCGGGCGCGCGACACCAACCAGCGCATTCATATTCGCCCCATCCATGTAAACAAGTCCGCCGGCCTGGTGCACAATGCGGCAGATCTCCTGAATATTTTTTTCGAAAAGGCCAAGCGTGTTGGGATTGGTCAACATCAATCCGGCGACGTCTCCATGCGCGCAAAGCTCGCGAAGGTGGTCGAGATCGGTGAAACCTTCCGGCGTCGAACGGATTGTTTTTACCGCAAAGCCCGATAAATGCGCCGAAGCGGGATTCGTTCCGTGCGCTGAATCCGGAATCAACATCGTGCGCCGGCGCCCCGAGGCTTCCTTGCCGTCGCGAGCATCAATAAAGGCTCGAATTATCATGATGCCGGTCATTTCACCGTGAGCACCGGCTGCGGGCTGGAGAGAAATACCGGGCAGGCCCGTAATCTCTGCCAGTGCCTCCTGCAATTCATAAATTACCTGGAGTGCGCCCTGAGCATCTTCCTTGACAGCAAGCGGATGGAGATGAGCAAAACCCGCAATCCGCGCGACCCGCTCATTAAGTCGCGAGTTGTATTTCATCGTGCACGAGCCAAGCGGATACATGCCGAGATCGATTGAATAGTTCCAGGTGGACATTCGGATGAAATGACGAATTATGTCGACTTCGCTCACTTCCGGAACGCCTTCAAGATCATCGTCACGCAAAAAACTCTGCGGAATGATTTCGCTTACTTGCTGTTCGTCGACATCGAGCTGCGGCAGACGATAACCCACACGTCCGGGTTGCGAGCGCTCAAAAATCAACGCTTCGTTGTGACTGATGTGATTTGTTACTTTGGTAATTTCGGACTTCACTTTGCAACCTATGGGGCGCCTTACCCGGCGGAAACCGAACGCAGCCCGTCAACGAGCGCATCAATGTCTTTTCTTGAATTTGTTTCTGTGACGCAAACCAGAAAATCGTTTGGCCGATCTTTGAAGTAGCGTGATAAAGCGAGTCCGCCTGTCAGCTGCTTGTTCTTTGCCAGCCTGGAAAGTAACTCGACTGCCGCGATCGGTGCGCGCGCCACAAATTCATTGAAACGCGGAGCCGAGAACGGGAGCGAGAAACCTTCAATTTCGGCAATTCTTTGCGCAGCATAGGCTGCCTTTTGCGCGCACTGGGCGGCGACCTCCTGGAGTCCCCGCCGTCCCATTGTTTCCAGATAAACAGTCGCCGCCAGGGCAATCAATCCTTCGTTCGTGCAGATATTCGAGGTCGCCTTCTCACGCCGTATATGTTGCTCGCGAGTCGCCAGGGTCAGGACAAAGCCGCGCCGTCCTTGTTTGTCAAAAGCTTCACCAACCAATCGTCCGGGCATTTGCCGCGCGAATTTTTCCTGCGTCGCGAACAATCCGACGTACGGTCCACCGAACGACAGCGGCACGCCGAACGACTGGCCTTCGGCGACTACGATATCGGCCCCACAAGCGCCGGGAGACTTCAATAGTCCCAGCGAAATTGGCTCAGTGATTACCGCGATCAGCAGCGCGCCGGCGCGATGGGCGGCATTTGAAAGCGCAGCTACATCCTCAATGCAGCCAAAAAAGTTCGGCGACTGCACGACGAGTGCAGCAGCGTTTTCATCCAGGCGCAGATCCCCGGGGTTAACCTGGCCGCTATCAGGATCAAACGCTGTAGGTTGAAGCTTGATTCCGGCGTGCTGCACGTAAGTGTGCACAACTTCCAAATATTCAGGATGGATCGCGCCCGCTACGATAACCTTGGATCGCTTTGTGACTCTCTCAGCCATCAAAACCGCCTCTGCCAGCGCCGTCGAGCCGTCATACATCGAGGCATTCGCGACTTCCATCCCGGTCAGCTGACACACTAGTGTCTGAAATTCGAAAATCACCTGCAGCGTACCTTGCGAAATTTCAGGTTGGTAGGGCGTGTAAGCAGTAAAGAACTCTGATCGCGAAAGGATATGATCCACTACGGTCGGAATGTAGTGTGAATACGCGCCGGCACCGAGAAAGCAGGCCCGTTGGGCGGCGATATTTTGTGCCGCCAGATTCTCAAAATTTCTCAGCAGTTCTATTTCAGACAGAGCATCAGGTGTCTGCAAGGCGTTGCTGAGACGCAACTCTGCAGGAATCGATTGAAATAATTCTTCGGGAGATTCCAGGCCGATTTGCCGCAGCATCCCGGCCCGTTCTTCGGGCGAGTTGGGAATGTAACGCAATTCTATTCACTCTCTGCTTTCGTGAAGTCTTCGTACTCGGCGGCAGTCAGAAGGCTATCGACTTCGCCGGATTTGCTCATGCGGATCTTGATCATCCAACCGTCGCCGTACGGATCCTTATTTACCTTTTCCGGTTCGTCGGCGAGCGAATCGTTGACGGCCATCACCGCACCCGTTACCGGCGTGAATATCTCCGAAACGGCTTTGACGGATTCAACTGAACCGAATGGTTCGTTCGCCGCAAACTCCTCACCGACTTTTGGCAATTCAACATAGACGACGTCGCCCAGTTGATCCTGTGCGTGATCGGTGATGCCGACGACGGCAGCCTCACCTTCAACCTTCAGCCACTCATGATCTTTGCTGTAATGGAGATTTTCCGGAACGTTAGCCATTGATGCTCCTACGAGATTTGATTTTGACTTCTTACTTTCCGCGCTTATAAAAAGGCGTCGAAACAATCAGCGCGCTTACCAACCGGCCGCGCACGTCGATTTCAAGACGCTGGCCTTCGCGCGCGAATTCGGCTGGTACATAAGCCATGCCAATGTTCTTTTTCAAAAACGGCGCCGGGCTCCCCGAAGTTACGCGCCCGACATGTTCCCCGCCAATAAACACTTGCTGATCGTCGCGCGCGATGCCGCGGTCGGTAACTTCAAAGCCGATCAGTTTTTTGCTTGTGCCTTCCTCTTTTTGCTTCAGCAACCGGTCTCGCCCAATGAAGTCACCTTTATTCAACTTGCAAATCCAACCCAGGTTCGCTTCGAGCAGCGTTGTGGTTTCGTCGATTTCATGACCGTAGAGACACATGCCGGCTTCGAGTCGCAAGGTGTTGCGCGCGGCCAGGCCGCAGGGCAGCACTCCATCATCCGAGCCAAACTTCCCTGCTTCGAGCATCTTGTTCCAAAGCTGCTCGGCCTTGTCACCGCGCGCGTAAACTTCGAAGCCGTCTTCACCAGTGTAACCAGTGCGAGAAACGATGGCCGGAACTCCGTCAACCTTTCCTTCGCGAAAGTGATAATATTTAATTTCAGACAATGCCAGCTCAGTTAGTTTCTGTAGAATTGCCTGCGCACTGGGCCCCTGCAAAGCGATTTGGCAATACTCGTCGCTTACATTTCGCAATTCCACATCTTCATTTCCGTGATGCGAGAGGATCCATTTCCAATCTTTTTCAGTCGTGCCGGCATTTACGACCAGTAGCAAATGATCTTCCGCAAATCGATAGACCAGCAGGTCGTCAATTACTGTGCCTTCAGGAGTTGTCAGGGCCGAATACTGCGCCTGGCCATCAGCCAGCCTACTTGTGTCATTCGAGGTTATTCGGTTCACGAACGGAATCGCTTCGCGACCACGGATGTCGATCTCGCCCATGTGCGAAACATCAAACAGACCGGCAAATGTACGGGTACGCAGATGTTCGTTGACCGTTCCCGCGGAATACTGGACCGGCATGTCCCAGCCGCCAAACTCAACCATTCGTCCGCCGAGGCGACGATGAGCGGCAATGAGCGGAGTACGTTTTAGCGTTGGCGAAGGCGCGGACAAATCCGTCTCTCAATCCTGTGTAAAGGTCACAAGTTGGGTTTTGAAAATCCTGTTTTGCAAACTTGACTAGATTCGCAAACCTAACACGCTGATTAGAGTGCGTCAAGCGAGTGCTTCAGGAGGCCGGAATGGATTCCGAGCGACCTCCGGTGCGGTTCAACGGCGAAGAAGCATGTGCGAAACTACGTAGCCGCGTGCGCTCCACGGTTGCTCGCGACGGCATAGCGGCCGGAACTTCAGGCAGCGTGATGCAAGTCGACGAGATTGAAAATGATGGCTTTGAGTTAATCATCGAATGCGACAGTCGGATTGATAGTAAGCGCCAGCTCGACTGGTTCAGTAAAGAGCAATTGAATCAATATTTGATCGACGAGCCTTGCTGAATTCTTATTTTGGAATTCGAACCTTGAGAAACATATGTAGACAAGGAAGCCGCGTCCGGCGGATTGCCAAACGCGGCCTATTATGCCGAAGCCAGCAGGTCGTTACCGGCGCCAGCTGCTTTACAGTACTTGTTTGCACCCGCCGGAGACTTAACAGCAAGTCCCTGGACAAGGATCGAATATCCTGAGCGCGAGTGTCCCGCGTGAACGTTAGAAGCCGGACCGCAACGGAAAAAGTGGCTCAGAGCTGCCTCGTAATTTGATCCAACAACCGGGAGGCGAGTTCCGTGTGCCCCAGGGTACTCAAGGTCTCATGTTCTTTCAGAGCTGACTCTTTGTCCTTGAGGTCAATGTGAACCTGCGCCAAACCGAAATGTGCTTGCGCATGATCGGGCTCTAGCTGCACTACTTGTTTGAACGCTTTCATTGCCTCGGGGTAGCTTCCGATGTTGAAGTAGGCGACGCCTAAATTATTCAATACCTC
>WNGM01006921.1_pt1 | contig 10149 bp, 8 predicted proteins | sample 5400571 | NCBI WGS metagenome assembly WNGM01 (sample SAMN13153378, study PRJNA577476) | soil metagenome | isolation source: 100 cm soil or saprolite under Garry oak tree replicate 2 | place: USA:California | collected 2016-06-15 | reverse complement strand
CCATGAACTCATCCGCAAGCTCGGCGGCCTGCACAAGTTCATGTCCTGGCCCCGCGCGATTCTCACCGACTCGGGCGGGTATCAGGTCTTCAGTCTTGCGGATTTGCGTAAAGTCACCGCCGAAGGCGTGCGTTTCCGCTCACATCTCGACGGCTCGGAACATCTCCTCACGCCGGAAAAGGCCGTCGAAATCCAGCTCGCCCTCGGCTCGGATGTCGCCATGGTTCTCGATGAGTGCATCGAAACGCCTGCTCCGCGCGCTGCCGCCGAATCCGCGGTCCGACGAACAACCGCATGGGCGCGCCGCTCGCGCGCCTGCTTCCTGGATTATGGGAAGCGTGATGGGAACGTCGCGCAGCTCCAGTTCGGCATCGTTCAGGGCGCCACCTTCACCGACCTGCGCCGCGCAAGCGCCCGCCAGCTTCTTGAGCTCGATTTCCCCGGCTACGCCGTTGGCGGCCTCGCGGTCGGCGAGTCGCACGCGCTCACCTGCCAAATGACCGGCGAAGTCAGCTCGCTCCTCCCGGAAGACCGGCCGCGCTATCTCATGGGCGTCGGTCGGCCGGAGCAACTCGCTGACTACGTCGCGCTCGGCATCGACATGATGGATTGCGTCCTGCCCACTCGGGCCGCGCGCCACGCATGCCTCTATACAAGTGAGGGGCGCGTCCTGATCAAGAATGCGCGCTACGCCGGTGACGAACGCCCCATTGACGAGCGCTGCTCCTGCTCCGTTTGCCGGCGCTACACTCGCGCTTATCTCCGGCATCTTTTCGCTGCCGGCGAACTCACCGCCGCGATTCTTGCCACCCACCACAACGTCCACTTTTACCTTGACATGATGCGCCGAATCCGCGAGGCTATCGAGTTTGGGAGCCTGACAGCTTTCTCATCAGAGATGTGCGCGCGCTATGCGGGTTGACCCCGACGCTGTCGGGGTCACACAAGAAAATGACCGCTTGCGGAGTTTACCCCGATAAAATCGGGGCGGTCACACATGAAGTTGACCCCGACCCTGTCGGGGTCACGCAAGGAAACGCCCCGCTTAATGGCGTCTCCCGCTAAGCGCATCCCCCGCTTTGCGGCCGCACACAAAGAAGCGAAACGATTCCGCCTTTCCTGCGAGACCTCGTCTCGTGGGTGGCCAGCGTTGCTATCCGGATCTCGCTGGAGGCTCCCCGGTACGGGGAGAGTTTGGTAGAAGGGCCAGCTCAAACGTGACTGTGTTCTCCACAATTTGGCTTCAGGCGTCCGGCGGCGGAAGCATTTTAGGCAGCCCGCTCCTCATGATGGTCGTCGTCATGGGGATCTTCTACGTTCTTCTGATCCTTCCCCAGCAGCGCCGTCAGAAGCAGCATCGCGCCATGCTCGAAGCCCTCAAGAACGGAGACAAGGTGGTTACCTCGGGCGGCATCTATGGTACTGTCAGCGGCATGGACGGCGATACGCTCATTTTGAAAATCGCCGATACGGGTTCAGCCGCGGTCAAAATCCGCGTCGCGCGCTCCGCAATTGCCCAGGTGGAGGCTTCAGAAGATGCCAAGTCCTAACCTCCGGCGCGAGTGCGCGCATCTTATCCTCTGAACATGAATCCGCATCTGAAGTGGAAAGCGCTGTTCATCTTTGCCGTCATTCTCATCTGTCTGTTCGGCCTGGTCGGTTTGCCGTCATTTCCGACGTCCTGGGCGCAGGTGAAAGAGAATTTCGGCCACCAGATCAAGCTCGGGCTCGATTTGCAAGGCGGCACGCACCTCATTCTCCAGGTGCAGGTGCAGGAAGCCATCAGCCAGGAAACCGACCAAACGATTGACCGCCTCGCCTCGCAACTCCGCTCCAAGAACATTCATTACGATGAGGTCCGCCGCATAAGCGACACGCAATTCCTCGTCCGCAACGTCGCTCCGGAACAGTCCGCGCAATTCCGCGACCTTGTGAACGATCAATTCTCCCGAGAATGGGATATGACGCCCGCGCCCGGCGAATCCTCCGGCTACCTGCTCGCGCTGCGCCCCACCGCCATCGTCACCATCCAGCAGCAGACCATGCAGCAAACGCTCGAAACGCTCGAGCGCCGCATCAACGCCCTGGGTTTGACCGAGCCGACCATTCAGCTCCATGGCCGCAACGACAATGAAATCCTCATCCAGCTTCCGGGTGAGGGCGATCCTGCCCGCGCTAGGCAAGTCATTCAGGCCGGCGGTCAGCTCGAGCTGAAGCTCGTCCAAGATCCCACGCCGTACCCGTCGCAGGCCGCTGCGCTTGCCGCGCACAACGGCGTTCTTCCGGCAGGGACAGAACTCGTGCCCGGACGGTCTTCAGCCGGAAGCACCTCCGGTTCCTCCACGGCGGAGAATTGGTATCTGCTCGACCGCGCCCCGGTCGTCACCGGTCGCGACCTGCGCAGCGCCCAGGAAAACCGCAATGCGCAAATGCCCGGGCAATGGCAGGTCAATTTCTCGCTTTCCACGGACGCCGCGCGCCGCTTCGGCCCCTTCACGGAACAGAACATCGGCCGCCAGATGGCCATCGTCCTCGAACATCGCGTCTATTCCGCGCCGGTCATCAAGAATCGCATTGAAGATACCGGCCTTATCGAAGGAAACTTCGGGCAAGAAGAAGCCCACGATCTCGCGCTTGTCCTTCGCGCCGGCGCGCTCCCCGCTTCCATCAAATACCTTGAAGAGCGTACCGTTGGCCCCTCCCTCGGCGCCGATTCCATTCGCCACGGCGTGCAGGCTTCCGTCCTCAGCTTGATCGTCGTAATGGTTTTTCTTCTCTTCTATTACCGCCTCTCCGGCGCGAACGCGGTCGTGGCCCTGATTCTCAACCTCATTATTCTTCTGGCCGCGCTAGCTTATTTCGGCGCTGTTTTGACGCTGCCCGGCATCGCCGGAGTCATCCTCACCATCGGCATGGGAGTGGATTCCAACGTCCTGGTGTTCGAGCGCATCCGCGAAGAATTGCGCAATGGCAAGTCGGTCGTGAACGGCGTCGAATCGGGTTTCGACCGCGCCTTTCTGACGATCATCGACACCCACGTGACCACGGTCGTTTCCGCCTTTTTCCTGTTCCTCTTTGGTACCGGCCCGATTCGCGGATTCGCCGTCTCTTTGACGATCGGCTTGATCGCCAATTTGTTCACGTCCATCTATGTCTCCAAGACGATTTTTCAGTATCACCTGGCTCGCATGGACCGCCAGGCAGAGCTCAGCATCTAGTAAGTGGTTGTAGGGGCAGACTTTAGCCTGCCCTTCTAGAATTGACAGAAGAGGTGAGAGCAGCGCAAAGCTGGTGCCAATCCGGGAACATTCCCGCTCACCCTGGAGTCTAAAGAAGGGAAGCAAAAAGCGGCATGATCGAGCTCTTCAAGCAGCCCAATCTCGACTGGATGGGCAAAGCCAAGTATTTCTTCGCCCTGTCAGGGTTCCTCCTGCTTCTCGGTCTCCTCTCTTGGTTCCAGCAAGGGCGCTCGCTGCGCTACGGCATTGACTTCAAGGAAGGCACCAACGTGGACGTGCGCTTTGCCCAGCCGCCGGATATTGACCGCCTGCGCCAGGGCCTTGCGGCTCAGGGTCTCGGTAACAGCGAAATTCAGAGCATCCGCGACATCGCCAGTCCGAATTCCAGCGAAGTCCTGATCTTCGTGGAGCAAAAAGGGCAGGGCGACCAGGCTCTCGACGCCAGCAAGGCCCTGGTCCTCACGGCCCTCAATGCCACCTATGGCGTCACGGCAGGCGGCAAGCCCGACTTCAATGCAGCAACCGAATCCACGCTTGCTGCATTTCTCACGCAGCGCGACCCGCTCGGCCTCTCTACCGCGGCTGGTGACCGCTACCAACAGCTTGCGAAAAGGATTCTCCAGTATCGCGACAAAGAGCAGAACGGCGTCCTCACCAGTTTCGATTCGGTCGCTTCGGTGAGCGGGGTTACTCCCGCGGTCATCTCCGCGCTCAAAGACAATTACGCGCTCGGCTCCTTTGCCATCCGCAAAGTCGAAATCGTTGGGCCGAAGGTCGGCGCCGAGCTCCGCCGCCAGGCCGTCTACGTTACCCTCTATGCTTTGGCGGGCATGCTGGTATATATTGCCTTCCGTTTCGAGTGGATTTACGGGGCGGCAGCCGTCCTGGCTGTGTTCCATGACGTGCTGATCACCCTGGGCTTCTTTTCTATTTTCAAATTCGAGATTTCGCTCACGGTCATCGCCGCGTTGCTGACGCTGGTGGGCTACTCGATGAACGACACAATCGTTATCTTCGATCGCATTCGCGAGAACAATCGCTTGCTTCGCCGCGAACCCTTCCCTGACATCGTCAATCGCTCGATCAACCAAACCCTCTCGCGGACCATCCTCACCAGCGGACTGACTTTCCTCACCGTGCTCGTGCTCTTCCTCATGGGCGGCCAGGTGCTTCGTGCTTTCTCCTTTGCCCTGGTGGTGGGGATTGTGGTAGGAACGTACTCAAGTTTTGGGATTGCCGCTCCTTTGGTGGTCGCTTGGAACCGCTGGCGTGGCCAAAAACTTGCCGCTGGCGCCGGAACCGCAGCCGGCAACAAAACCCGGACGAACGAAACGCCCCCGGGGCGTCTCGCCACGGCCGGGAGGAGGTAGTAACCCATGTTTGACGATATGGTGGAAAGCACGGATACACGCGGAAAGACGAAAAAACCGCTGACCATTTTCCTGTCGGCTGTCTTTCAAGTTGCTTTCCTGGCCGTTCTTCTCCTGATTCCCCTGATCTACACCGAGGCCTTGCCGAAGACCATGATGGCCACGCTTCTCGTTGCGCCTCCGCCCCCTCCGCCCCCGCCTCCACCTCCGCCGCCTGTGCAGGTGGTGAAGATAAAGCCGGTGGCGCACCTGATCCAGGCCGGCAAGCTGGTTGCTCCCAAGGCCATCCCCAAGGAAGTGAAGATTATCAAGGAAGAGGCCGAGCCGCCCGATATGGGCAACGTCGGCGTTACCGGCGGTGTTCCAGGCGGCGTGCCCGGAGGTCAGGCGGGCGGCGTGATCGGCGGCATTATCGGTGGCGTGGTGGGCGGTCCGCCGCCTCCGAAGCCAACGAAGACTCGCGCCGTCGTGGGCGGGAACGTGATGGCCGCGAGAATCATCAATCGCGTACAGCCCGTATATCCGCCTCTCGCGCGCCAGACGCGCATTCAGGGCACCGTGAAGCTGCACGCCATCATCGCGAAGGACGGAACGATTCAGAATCTCGAAGTCATCGCCGGCCATCCCTTGCTCGTGCAGGCAGCGCTCGACGCCGTGCGCCAGTGGCGCTATCAGCCCACTCTGCTCAACGGCGAGCCGGTCGAGGTGGACACCACGATCGACGTGATTTTCTCTTTGAACCAATAGTCGGAATGGGCACGCCGGGCGTGCCGCTCGGCGTGCTTGTTCGGTTGACCGCTTTGCGGTCACCCATAAAAAGGACGGCTTTCGCAAACACACTTAAGGAGCAAACGAATGGTATCCACTCTCTATGTCTATGGGGTTCTTTTCCTGCAGGCCAGCACACAGATGGACATCCGCAGCCTCTTGAGCTCAATGGGGCTCCTGGCCCGCATCGTGGTCGGGATTCTGTTCATTCTGTCCATTTACTCGTTCGGTGTGATGATTGACCGCGCGTTGATGTACAGTGCGGCGCGCAAGCAGTCGCGCGTCTTCGTCCAGCAGGTGGCTGGCGCTCTGCGCGAGGGCAAGCTGGACGAGGCGATCTCCATTGCCGAGCGCAACAAGAAGAGCCACATCGCCAAGGTCGTGGCAACGGGCCTGTCTGAATTTCAGTCGGCCTCGCAGCAGGTTTCCGATGCCGAGGTCATTGACGCCGCTAAACGTGGCCTCGAGCGTTCGGTCGCCATCGTTCACGCCGAAATGAAGCGCGGACTTTCCGCCCTCGCCACCATCGGCTCCACGGCTCCGTTCGTCGGCCTCTTTGGCACGGTCGTTGGCATCATCAACGCATTCAAGGGCATCCAGGCGGAGAAAGCAACCGGTCTGTCGGCGGTCGCCGGCGGTATCGCCGAAGCCCTGGTGACCACGGCGTTCGGCTTGCTCGTCGCCGTCCCTGCGGTTTGGGCCTACAACTATTTCACCAACAAGGTCGAAGCCTTCGACGTGGAGATGGACAACTCCTCCATGGAGTTGATCAACTACTTCATCTTGCGGCGGGGCGGAAAGAAGTAAAAGCCATGGCCTACAAGCCGCAAGCCGGGAGCGTGATGGCTCAGCCGAACGTCATTCCCATGGCGGACATCATGCTGGTGTTGCTCATCATCTTCATGGTGGTCACCCCCATGTTGCAGCATGGCAAGCAGGTCGATCTCGCCACCGTCAACAATCCGCGGGATATGCCCGATGCCGAGAAGGATGATGCGATCGTCGTTGCCGTCACGCGCGATGGGAGCCTCTACCTGGGCACCACCAAGGTCGCGAAAGAGGACCTGACCGGACAGGTCAAGGACCGCATCTCGAGCCGGCTCGAAAGGACCGTTTACGTTAAGAGCGACGCTCGAGCCAAGTACGGAGATGTGGTTGCCGCCGTGGATGAGATTCGTTCAGCGGGCGTGGATACTCTCGGTCTTCTGACCGAAAGGTCCCAAACTGCGCGGCCCACTCCGCCGCCTCCGCCGGCCGACTGACGGAAGCGGCGCGCAGCGTGCCCGCTTGACCATTCGTTTGCGAACGAAACATCAATTGCATCCCGGCGAACTCGCCGCTGGGACGCGCAGGAGATACGGTTATGGGGATGCAAGTTGGAGGAAAATCGGGCGGCCAGATGGCGGACATGAATGTCGTTCCGTTGATCGACATTCTCCTTGTGCTGATCATCATCTTCATGGTGATCACACCGCTGACGCCGAAGGGCTTGGACACGCTTGTTCCGCAGCCTTCGCCGAACCAGCAGCAGAGCCAGGAGCTGGAAAGCAAGACTGTCGTCGTGCAGGTAACCGCGGGCGGCAAGCTCAAGATCAACCAGGAAGACTCCACTTGGGACGGTTTGCAGGGGCGCCTCGAACAGATCTTCAAGGAGCGCGCGGACAAAATCGCCTTCGTCAAGGGCGATGATTCCGTGCTCTTCGCCGAGGTCGCCCGCGCCATTGATATCATGCGCGCGGCCGGCATCGACAAGGTCGGTTTGATCACCGCCAAGCTCGAAGCGGGGCAGTAATCGGTCGGTCGACCGCTATGCCGTCGCTCTTAACGCTGTCGCAGGGTGTGAGAGTCCTCCTCGCAGGGGACATCTGGACGGGCGAGGTGGCTCATGGGCATGGTAATCGGCGGCGCGCGTTGACCGTTTTCTCGTGCCCCTCGCGGGGCGGAATTGAATCTGAGCAGGGATGGATTGCTTCCAATGAACCCTCATGCAACGGCCCACGCAACAAATCGGCTGGCTCGTCGCAGCACGGCGCTGCTGGCGCTGGCGCTTCTCGCCTTCACCGCGTCGGCTTGCAACAAATTGAAGGCCCGCGACCTCCTCAACAAGGGCGTTGCTTCCTTCAAGGGTGGTCAGTACGATGACGCCGTTGAGAAATTTAAGCAGGCCAAGGATCTCGACCCCGACTTGACGACGGCGCGGCTCTATCTCGCCACCGCCTACGCCAGCCAGTACATTCCTGGCGCTCCCTCCGAGGAAAACGTCAATCGCGGCAAACAGGCCATTCAGGAATACCAGGAAGTGCTTCAGAAAGTCCCCGGGAACCTCAACGCCATTGACGGCATTGGCTCGATCCTCTTCCAGATGGCTGCTCAGCCTTACGATCCGAAGAAGTTCGAGGAATCGAAGACCTATCACCAGAGACATATTGGGCTGAAGCCGGATGATCCCGACCCCTACTATTGGGTCGGGGTGATCGATTGGACGATCGCCTTCCGGGCCAACGCCGAGATCCGGGCGGACTACAATAAAAACAATGTCAAGAAGCAGGTGAAGGACACGGATCCGCTGCCCCCGGGCGTGCGCCAACAGTACGCCGAAAAATATGGCGCGATCGTGGATGAAGGGATAAACGCCCTCCAGAAAGCCATTCAGCTTCGCCCGGACTATGACGACGCCATGGCCTATCTCAACCTCCTCCTTCGCCGCAAAGCCGATATGGTCGAATCCGCCGAAGAGCGCGCCAACCTCCAAAAGCAAGCCGACGACCTCGTCGACAAAGTGAAGGAGATTAAACAGAAGAAAATGATGGCGCCGCAACAGACTTCGTAGCGGATCTTCCATTGACTCGTTTCTTGAGGGGCGCAGCCTGCGCCCCTTTTTTTCTTTTCTATTGGCAAGCTGCAGGGGACCATGCGAGGCTCATTCGATCCGGCATCCACGCCGGCGTAGAATACTCATAGATGTCCACGCGTCCCAATACGCCGATTATCTTCAATCGAGAGCGGGCCGCTCGTCAGCTCGACGCTCGCTTCGACGAGCTTCTCGAAAAGCTCCGCCGGAGCCGCCCGGGCGAAGATCCCTGGCTGGTTCGCCGCGCCTATGAGATCGCCGCCGAGCGTCACCGCAGCCAGGTCCGCCAATCGGGCGATCTCTATATTTCCCATCCTGTCGAAGTCGCTCACATCCTCGCCGATATTTGCCTCGACGCGCCGACTTTGGCTGCCGCGCTCTTGCATGACGTTATCGAAGATACCGAACTCCCCCTCGAGAAGATCCGCGATCCGCGAGCGCTTTGGCGAAGACACCGCCCGCTTGGTCGAGGGCGTGACGAAGATCAGCCGCCTGGATCTCATGGCTCCGGAAGCCCGCCAGGCGGAAAACCTCCGCAAGATGATTCTCGCCATGGTGAATGACGTCCGCGTCGTTCTCATCAAGCTCGCCGATCGTCTCCACAACATGCGTACGCTCGAATACGTCGATCCGGAGAAGCAACAGCGTATCGCCCGCGAAACGCTCGACCTTTACGCTCCGATCGCCCACCGCCTCGGCATGAGCCTGTTCCGCAATGAGCTCGAAGATCTCTCCTTCCGCTATCTCGATCCGGATAGTTTCTTCGCCCTGCAGAAGGAGCTTGCCGACAAAACACCCGCCTATCAAAAGTTTCTCGAAGAAGTGAAAACGGCCATTCGCGAAAAGCTGGTCTCGAACAGCATCCCCGCCGCGGTCGAGGGCCGTATCAAGGGCCTTTATTCCCTGCACCGCAAGATCGCGCGCCAGCAGCGCCCCCTGGACCAGATTTACGATCTCCTCGCCGTCCGGGTGGTCACCGATATGGAGCGCAATTGTTATGCCGCGCTTGGCGTCATCCATCAAATCTGGCGCCCCGTGCCCGGGCGCTTCAAAGACTACATTTCCATGCCGCGGCCGAATCTTTATCAGTCTCTGCACACCACCGTCATCCACGGCGGCCAGGCCCTTGAAGTGCAAATCCGCACCCAGGATATGCATCGCATCGCTGAAGAAGGTGTGGCCGCGCACTGGAAGTACAAGGATGGCAAGCCCGCTTCCGAGGATGACGATCAGCGCATCGTCTGGATGCGCCAGTTGATCGAGTGGCTTCAGGACATTCAGGAGCCCGGCGAATTCCTTTCCGCTTTGAAGGTGGATCTATATCCTCTGGAGGTTTATGCCTTTACGCCCAAAGGCCGGGTCCTGGAATTACCGCGCGGCGCAACTCCCGTGGACTTTGCTTATGCCGTGCACACCGAAGTGGGCCACCAGTGCGTTGGCGCGAAGGTGAATGGGCAGATTGTATCGCTGCGCCACGAAATCTCGAATGGCGATGTCGTCGAAGTCCTTACGCAAAAAGGCCACACACCCAGCCGCGACTGGCTCACGTTCGTAAAGACCTCGCGCGCGCGCAGCAAAATCCGCCACTGGATCAATGTCCACGAGTGCGAAGAAGCCACCGCCGTTGGCCGCCGGCTTCTGGAAAAAGAGTCGCGGCAATTTGCCCGCAGTCTGAGAAAAATCCCGGAGCAGGACCTGCTCCGCGTGGCCTCGGAATACGGTTTCAACAAAGTTGAGGACCTCTACGCCGCCGTCGGTTTCGGCAAATACTCTGCGCGGCAAGTCCTCACACGTGTATCCGGCGAGCAGCCCGGCGCTCCTCCTTTTCCCGCGGAGGAGTCTTCGCCCGCCCTCGTCAAAACCGTCAAGCGCATGCTCCGCATCGGCGAGGCCCCGCTGATTGTCAAAGGTCACGACGAGC
>WNGM01010853.1_pt1 | contig 10153 bp, 13 predicted proteins | sample 5400571 | NCBI WGS metagenome assembly WNGM01 (sample SAMN13153378, study PRJNA577476) | soil metagenome | isolation source: 100 cm soil or saprolite under Garry oak tree replicate 2 | place: USA:California | collected 2016-06-15 | reverse complement strand
CTGAGTCAACGAGAGGATACATCGTCTCCAGGACTACAGACTCTGTTTCTGCTTGCAAACCCTCTGCGGGCTTTTGCTCTTCGGGTGGAGTTATTTCTGAGGATCGAGCTCCCTCAGCATGGTTACGGGAGTTACGTTGGCTCGGAACGCCCCGAGTGCAATGGCATCCGGCTAAACGTGAAGTTGACAAACGGTTGACAAAACGGTTTTTTGAGGGAGAGCCCCGAAAAGCAGAAAAGTGAGAATCGCCGCGTATTTACTGGTGACTTGAATGGTGGGCCTGGGTGGACTTGAACCACCGACCTCGCCCTTATCAGGGGCGCGCTCTAGCCACCTGAGCTACAGGCCCTTCCAAAAGCGCGTGGCAACTGCTTGCAAGTATTTCATTCTACGATGCGTTAGCATGATTCGCAACTGATACATCACTTCGTGAGCTTAAGTGGCGATGAAATTTATGTGGCTCGTGGCTTCGATACATGTTGAAAACGTGGGGTTCTTCATTAGCTTTTGGATTCCAAACTCCACGTAACCGCAATTTGGTACGCGCCTTCGCCAGCATGGCGTTCTCAATCCAAGGAGGAATTCCACGATCTTCGTGCCATCGCGAACCGTTTGTGGAGGTGCGCGGCCCTCAAGGACGGGAGTCTTCTGCTGAACCCAGTCTTCAACTTGTTTCAGCGTCGTTAAGAAGGGCTTCATCGGATTCGTCGTCCCTCTTTGCCTGTGCTTTGAGTATTCTGGATCACGGCCAACAGCCTAATGCGCAGTCGAACGGCTGCGGCAGGTGGGCCATGCGGGGGTAACAATAGGCGAAGACAACCAGAGCGGGCAGCACACTGAGTGTGGCGACACGCACGCCAAAGACATGCTCCGGCAATTGACGCAAGGCGAGCGCAATAGCAACACCCAGAAACACCGCGGACGGGAAGTAGTAGTAATAAAATAGGCAAGATTGGGGCGTTATGGCCCACTGAAGAAAGTTGGCTGCATAGAGCAAAACGATTAGAGTTTCCGGAAGCGACCTTCCAAAGCGCCGGGCGCAAAATAGCAGTGCTAGCAGTCCGACCCACATGATGTACCAATTTCCAACAAGGTAGGAGAGGGACCGCAGCGGGTCGACTTGCAGCGGCCAGGTGTACCAGCGCCCGACCAAGAATACATTCCCGACTACTGCGCGATGGAATTTCCAAATGAAGATGTTCATCGAGACGAGTTCGTGGAAACTGAAGGGACGGTTCAGACTGTGAAGTAGCGGTATGAAGGTGATCGAGTATGCGAGTACGGGCACAAACAGAAGCGAAAGCGCGGCCCATGAAGTGCCAGCTTGCCGAAGGTGTTTAGCATAGGAGGCCAGTTCCGGATTGCAGGACCGTCTCGAAAGCCAAAGAAGTCCAATACTAGTGACAACGACGATGCCGAGTGTATCGACACCATTCCATTTGCAGGCGCAGGCGAAACCTAAAAACACTCCCCCCATGAGGAAAAAAGCGCGGCGGCCTGCGTCGCTAATGTTGTCCAGCTTGAGTGCGGCGGTAAAGGCGAGCAACCCAAAAATCACGAATCCAACCAAAAAGATGTCCATAAGAGCAGCGCGAGCCAGGACGAATATAAAATTATCCAGGAGCGCCAGAATTGCCGCGATTAAGGCAATGGAATAATCTTCAACAAGGAGTTGGACCCACAGGAAAAGGCCCGCCACGGTGAGGGCCCCAAAAACGACGCTCATAATGCGCCAGCCCAAGGGATTGTCTCCGAACAACTTTATGCCAGCAGCGACAATCAGTTTTCCGAGCGGTGGAGCCTCGGGATTGGGATTTGGCGAATGTGCCACAAGGGCATTGGCGGAGCCGACGTACTGGGATTCGTCAAGAAGGAAGTCGGGTGGATTACCGACGTCGCGGAAGAACAGTGCGAAGGACATCAGACACAAGAGCAGTGCGGTGACCGTTATTCTCATATGTCCTCGCTGAGCTGTTTCCCGCATATCATCATAGCGAGCTAGGGAGGAAAAGAAGTTTCAAGATCGCGAGTGAGTTTCCGGAGTGTAACGATGAGATCGAAAGCAGGGTGAGTGGGAGAGCGCGACGGGAAAATTTCTAGCAGGCGGACGAGGGGCGGCACAACTGCAACCTCTCGCGGCATGCTCCGGACCCGAACTCAGCCACTACTGAACGAAGCCCACGTTTGGCGCGGGCGTGCTTCCTTCCGGAGATTCTTTGATGGCCCCAAACTGCGCTTCATAGCGCGCCAAATTCTCCCCCAGCGCGCGCCAGATGCGCTTGGCGTGTCCCGGGCTGACGATCATGCTGTTCAGCAGTTTCCCCTGCGCGCCGTTCGGAAAAATGTAGATGAAATTCATGGTGAACTCTTCCAGATTGTGGTGAATCATCACCAGGTTGCTGTACTGTCCCTGTAATTCCTTCTCGTCCGCTTTGATCTGCACCTGGCCCTGCACTGGCTGCTGTTGATCCATTTCGTTTCGCTCCCGGAATGCCGTTTCGAACGTTACCACAAGCACCGCAGGTTCGCTGCTCGCGTCCGTGCCGGTGGGCGCGGCTATTCCTATCAGCAACCAGGATGCGGAATCCCGTTGACAAGTGAATGTATTAAGTGTAGTTTAGGAATGTTATTCAGCATAGTTAACATCGGCCATGGCACGCACGGTCCCGTCACAACTCGAAACCGACCCGCCCGTATCCGGTGAAACTCCCGCTGGCTTCTACCCACGGGCGGAGACTCCCGCGAAGGCCGCCACGCCGTCCTTGCCGGAATCCCATCGCACCATCCCTTTTTCGTCCGGGGCTTCCTGGTTTCGCAAGGTCCTGGCCTTCGCCGGCCCGGGATACCTCGTGGCCGTCGGTTACATGGACCCGGGCAACTGGGCCACCGACATCGGCGGCGGGGCGAAATTCGGCTACACACTTCTCAGCGTGGTCCTCATTAGCAACCTGATGGCGATGTTTCTACAAGCGCTCTCCGCAAAGCTCGGGATTGCGACCGGACGCGACCTCGCTCAGGCTTGCCGCGAACACTATTCCCGGCGCACGGGACTGTTCCTCTGGGTGATCTGCGAAATCGCCATTGCCGCGTGCGACCTCGCGGAGGTCCTGGGCTCAGCCGTCGCGCTAAAACTTCTTTTCGGCCTGCCGCTGCTCGCGGGCGTTCTGATCACGGTGTTCGATGTTCTCATCGTGCTCGCGCTGCAGGGCCGCGGCTTCCGGCTGATCGAAGCGTTCGTCGTGACGCTCATCGGCTCGATCGCCGCTTGTTTCGCTTACGAAATCTTTTTCGCACATCCGCTCTGGCGCGAAGCCGCCATCGGCTTTATCCCGCGCGCCGAAATCCTGCGCAACCGCGAAATGCTGTACATCGCCATCGGCATCCTGGGCGCCACGGTAATGCCGCACAATCTTTACCTTCACTCCAGTATCGTGCAGACTCGTGCGTTCGGCGACTCCCTGCGGGACCGGCGCGAGGCCGTGCGTTACGCTGTACTCGATTCCACGCTGGCCCTCGGCTTCGCACTTTTTATCAACGCCGCGATTCTCGTTCTGGGCGCTGCCGCCTTTCATACTCGCGGCCTTCACAACGTCGCCGAAATCGCCGACGCCTACAAACTTCTCAGCCCGGTGCTGGGAGCCAGCCTGGCCAGCACGCTGTTCGCATGCGCTCTGCTCGCTTCCGGCCAGAATTCCACGCTCACCGGCACTCTCGCAGGACAAATTGTCATGGAAGGCTTCCTCGATATTCGACTCAAGCCCTGGCTTCGCAGGCTTATCACCCGTTCCATCGCCATCATTCCTGCCGCACTGGTCATCGGTTTTGCTGGCGAGAACAAAGTCACCTCGCTGCTTATTCTCAGCCAGGTGATTCTTAGTTTTCAGTTGCCGTTTGCGGTGATCCCCCTCATCCAGTTCACCGGCAGCCGCGCCAAGATGGGGGAGTTCGCCAACTCGCGGCTCACCGTGGTCATCGCCTGGATCGTCGCCGCCACAATACTGTTCTTCAACGCCGAACTCCTCTGGCTCATCTTCCGCTCTTAGATCGCTCTAGACATCCTGCGCCCGCAGCCCGGTCCACTTTCGTTGGCACCTATGTTGTGCGAGAATTTTTCCTGGTCACAATGCCCACGAACGCGCAGCTAAGTCTCAAGACGCGCAAAATTCTTTTCGCCTCGCTCCTCGCCGTCATTTGCATTGTGATGGCTTACGCGGCTTTTCAAAAGGACAGGCCATGGGTTGTCCCGGAAGAGGCGAAAAAACTCAAGAACCCTCTGTCGTCCTCGGATTCCATTCTCAGGGGAGCCAAGGCGATCTACATGGACGAATGCGCCCAGTGCCATGGCGAACGCGGTAAAGGTGACGGCCCTGAATCGATGATGCACTCTCTAGCGCCCGCCGATCTCACCGACGCAGGGCACATGAACGGCATCACTGACGGCGAGATTTTTTACCAGATCAGCGAAGGCCGAAAGCCCATGCCCTCGTTCAAGAAACGTTTGACCGAAGAGGAACGCTGGGGGCTGGTCCTTTTTGTTCGCTCCTTCGTCCGTGCCAGCCTCGACATGGAGAAGCAGCCCGACCCTGGGAAAGAAGCTACTGCAACTCCGAAAAACTAGCGTGTTTCACGGTGACGGGTTTCAATCGGCGCCGCGCAAAAGAAAGGCGGGCGCTTCGATTCAACCGAAGAGCCCGCCATTCAATGCTTCATGCCTCTCCGGCTATTCTTCGCTCTAGGCTGTCGCTGCCTTTACTTGAGACAGCGCCGTCGCGACTTCACTCAAATCCGGCACCACCGGAATGTCATAGTTTTTGACCCATGCCACTTTGCCAGCCTTGTTCACGATGGCGATGGTCCGGCCGGTGATCCCCTTGTCTGCCAAATACACTCCGTACTTCTCGCTCATCGCCCCCCGCGGATGAAAATCCGCCAGCAGCGAATACTTAATCCCCATCTTCTCCGCATAAGCTTTGTGCGACCACACGCTGTCAACACTGACGCCGAGCACTTCGGCGTCCAGCGTTTCAAACGAGCGCATATCATTCACAAAGCAGGCGTGCTCGTTCGTGCAGGTGGGGCTCCAGTCCAGCGGGTACCACACCAGCACCACATTCTTCTTCCCCGCGAAATCCGAGAGCTTCACTTCCTTTTTTTCCTGATTCAACAGCATGAAATCCGGCGCCGTATCTCCAACCGCAATACTCATACTCTTTCCTCCTATCCCGCTTAAGTCTGCAAATCATCTTACCCAATCTTTATGTCCTGCACAAAATTCCAGTTCCCGTCTTTCTCGTAGTCATCCATCAGCTCTGTGAGTTAATTTCGTTCCTTCTTCCTGTCCCCGGCGGTACACTCTGCTCCGGAGGACCGATGAGTGCCGAAGCCGCTGGCCGCGCTCCCCTCATGTCTCTGAACGATTTGGTCCGTTTATATCGCTCTCACGCTGACAATTTTGGCGAGCCAGTCGCGATTTCTGTCTTCGGTTTGACGAGCGCCGAAGCCGAGCGCCTCTTCTCTGGTTACGACGAGGACTATCACATCAGCCGCTTTTTCCACTTTTCCGAAGCCGCTGGCGCCAAATTCTCGATCAACGGAATCCCCGCCACGCACGTCTCCCTCGACGCGGAAATTGAAACCATCCTCTAATTCGCTCAGCCAAATCTTTTCCCAAAATTTCATTTGAAAAAACCCCATTTTTGACTACCCTACAGCCACTTCGGAGGTGATTTGATGTCTGGTTCTCCGACTCTATTGCCGGAATCACAATTTGGGAGCACTCTGCGCCGCGATTCTTGGTGGGCCGAAATCGTACCCGTATGGATTCTTCTCGGCGGTTTTGGTATTTACGCCACCCTTCGCGCCTTCGAAAATGCCTATTATTCCTGGGGCCCGTATCTCTCGCCTTTTTACTCGCCGCTCATTGATCCGGATCATCACTGGTGGAAGTTCTCTCCTGCACTTTTGATTCTCGCTGGCCCTTTAGGCTTTCGCGCCACTTGCTACTACTACCGCAAAGCCTATTACCGGGCGTTTTTCATGGACCCGCCCGCTTGCGCTGTTGCCGAATCTCCTCGGCGGAATTATCGCGGCGAAACAGCTTTTCCTTTCATCCTGCAAAACGTTCATCGCTATTTTTTCTATCTCGCGGTTCTTTTCATCATTTTCCTTTGGTACGACGCGATCCGCTCCTTCTTCTTCGACGCCCGCTTGGGTATCGGCGTCGGCACGCTCGTCCTCACTCTAAACGTCTCTCTTCTTTCGCTCTACACGTTTTCCTGCCACTCGCTTCGTCATCTCGCTGGCGGCAAGCTGGATTGCTTCTCTTGTGCAACATTTGGCCGCTCCCGCTTTGCAGCCTGGCGCATTTCCACATTTCTGAACGAGCACCACATGCTTTTCGCCTGGTGCAGCCTCGTTTCCGTGGGCTTCGCCGATTTCTACGTGCGTATGGTAGCTAGCGGCACGATTCGTGACCTGAGGCTCCTGTGACCGCAAACTACGAAACCCGCGAGCACGACGTTCTCATCATTGGCGCCGGCGGCGCGGGATTGCGCGCGGCGATCGAAGCCCTGGCACTAGGCGCTTCCGTCGGAGTGGTCTGCAAATCGCTCCTCGGAAAAGCCCATACGGTCATGGCCGAAGGAGGCATCGCCGCGGCCATGGCCAACGTGGACTCGGCTGACAATTGGAAAACGCATTTTCGCGACACCATGCGCGGCGGAAAATTCCTCAACAATTGGCGCATGGCCCAGCTTCACGCCCAGGAATCGCCCGATCGTGTCCGCGAACTCGAACAGTGGGGCGCTCTTTTCGACCGCACGGAAAATGGCGACATTCTGCAGCGCGCTTTCGGCGGCCACACTTTCAAGCGCCTCTGCCACGTTGGCGACCGCACCGGCCTTGAGATGATTCGCACGCTTCAGGACCGCGGCGTCCAGCAAGGCATCGACGTCTACATGGAGTGTACGGTCACGCGCCTCTTGACCGACGGCGGCCGCATCGCCGGAGCCTTCGCCTATTGGCGCGAGACCGGACGCCTCATCGTCTTCAAAGCGAAAGCCATTGTCATCGCCACCGGCGGCATCGGCAAGGCCTGGCGCATCACCTCCAACTCCTGGGAATACACGGGCGACGGCATGGCCCTCGCTTACGAAGCCGGCGCCGAGCTTGTGGACATGGAATTCGTGCAGTTCCATCCCACCGGAATGGTTTGGCCGCCCGGCGTTCAGGGTATCCTCGTCACCGAAGCCGTTCGCGGAGAGGGCGGCATCCTGCGCAACAAAGCGGGCGAGCGTTTCATGGAAAAATACGATCCCAAACGCATGGAGCTTTCAACGCGTGACGCGCCGAGTACGTCAAAAAGAAACTCCCCAGCATGTATCACCAGTTCAAGGAGCTCGCCGACGTCGACATTACCAAGGAACCGATGGAAGTCGGTCCCACCTGCCACTACATGATGGGCGGCATTCGCGTGGATGCTGAAACGGCGCAGTCCACCGTTCCCGGGCTATTTGCCGCGGGAGAAGCTGCCGCCGGTCTTCACGGCGCGAACCGCCTCGGCGGAAATTCGCTCTCCGATTTGCTGGTCTTTGGCCGTCGCGCGGGGCTTGCTGCCGCCGAATATGCCAAGCGTGCCTCCGCCGCTTCCCTGGACGACTCACAGATCGCGCAAGGCGAAAAGGAATTGCTCTCCCCCTTTTCCAACACCGCGTCGGAAAGTTCTTATGCCGTTCATCGTGACTTGCAAGAAGTGATGCAGAGTCTTGTCGGAATTTTTCGCACCGAGGAAGATTTAAAAAAGGCGCTCGCCGAATTGGAAAAGTTGAAAGCTCGCGCCGCAGAAGCCGGTGTCGAAGGCTCCCGTCTCTTTAATCCCGGCTGGCATCTTTCCTACGACCTCAAGTCCATGCTCGTCGTTTCCGAAGCGGTCGCCCGTAGCGCGTTAGCGCGTACCGAAAGCCGCGGCGCGCACAGCCGCATCGACTATCCGAATCTCGATTCGGCTTGGGAGAAGAAACACAATATTATCGTCCGCGAGTCCGGGGCCATGGAACGCCGCGAATTTCCCATTCCGGAAATGCCTGGCGAGCTGAAGCAAATTCTTGCCGAGGAAAAGTCATGAACGGTCTTTCGATTCGCCCCGTCAAATGACGGATTAATGCTGGCTATGGACTCACCCTGGATCAAATTCGCCGCGCCGGACACGAACCGGGAGTACTTTGCCCTGCTTTCTTACTTGCCGCTGAACAAGTACCGTGCGTTCCCGGCATTCTTCAAATTCTTGTTTCAGATTCAAAGACAGTTGCGCTCGACTCCCGGAATCATCGGTTACTCGCTTCGCGCAAGGCCATTGAGCCGCAAGTTTTGGACGCTCTCCGCCTGGACTGACGAAAAATCGCTGATGGATTTTGTCGCGAAGGCCCCTCACGGTCATGCTATGAAGGCCATGATCCCTCACATGGGCCCGACGAATTTCACCAAGTGGAACGTTTTGGGCTCCGCTCTGCCACTGCCTTGGGAAGAAGCCATGCGGCGCTCGCAAAAAGGGGGACCCTCATGAACGAAGCCACCCTGCGCGTTTTTCGCGGCGATTCGAACGCCGGACAAACCGTGGACTATCGCGTCCCCGTCGCGCCCGGTATGGTTGTTCTCGACGCGCTCCATTATATTCAAGGGCACCTCGCTCCCGATCTCGCCGTACGCTGGAACTGCAAAGCAGGGAAGTGTGGCTCCTGCTCCGCGGAAGTCAACGGCCGTCCGCGCCTGACTTGCAAAACGCGCATGGACGATCTCCCGCAGGACCAGCCCATCACCGTCCTCCCAATGAAATCCTTTCCCCGCATTAAAGACCTTGTCACCGACGTTTCCTGGAACTTTCGTGTCAACCGCAAAATCCCCGCTTTCGAACCGCGGCCGGGCGTCCCCTGGAAAATCTCGCAGCTCGATGTGGATCGCGTGCAGGAGTTTCGCAAGTGCATCGAATGTTTTCTTTGCCAGGATGTTTGCCACGTTCTTCGCGAGCACGACAAGCAGGAACAGTTCGCAGGCCCGCGCTTCTTCGTTCGAATCGCCGGCCTGGAAATGCATCCCCTCGACGGCCGCAATCGTGCGCCACTTTTGAAAGACGAACTTGGCCTCGGATACTGCAACATCACGAAATGTTGCACGGAGGTCTGCCCCGAGGAGATTCACATCACCGATAACGCCATCATTCCGCTCAAGGAGCGCGTGGTGGACGAATTCTACGACCCCGTGACTATGCTGTTCCGGAAGATCCGCGGCCATTAACGCGCAACAGGAGGCTCCATGGCACACGAATTGAAATCCATCTCCAAGGCCGGCATTGCCGAAGCCCTCGCCAAAGTTGAGCTCTACCGTTACCTCAACGAGCCTGAAGAAGCGGAATCCATCTGCCGCGACATTCTCGTTGTTGATCCCGAGCACCAGCTCGCTCGCCGCATGCTCGGTCTCGCCATCACGGACCAATTCATTGGCGCTGCCAGCGATCGCTATCTCGAGGCGCAGTCCATCTTTCAGTCTCTGCGCGATCCCTACGAGCGGCTTTATTACACTGGTTTATTGCACGAGCGCCACGCCAAAACGCAACTGCTCGTCGGCTACGCCCCGCACATTCTGCTGCCATTGATTGAAGAAGCCATGAGCTGCTTTGCGGAGGCGGAGAAAATTCGCCCCGCCGGCAATGACGACAGCATTCTCCGCTGGAATCGTTGCGTCCGCTTGCTGCAAAGCCGCCCTGATTTTCATTTCGAGCGCCCGCCTGCCGCATTTGACGCCGAGGATATGCCGCCCATCAGCTCCCCTACGCGTCGCGCCGGCGGCCATCACTGAAGTTGTTTTGGGGATTTCTTACGCCGTGACCACGCGCTGAAAGCGCCGCGCCAGTTTTTCATGCTCTTCGCGAATTTGCCGCGGCAGCCGCTCGCCGAACTTGCCAAAAAACTGTTTCGAATCTTCCATCTCCGGCGCCCAATCTTCCGGGTCCACGCGCAGCAACTCATTCACCGCTTCCTCGGAAATCTTCATCCCGTCTAGCGTCAGCCCGTTCTTCGCGGGAACGTAGCCGATCGGGGTCTCCTGTGCTGCCCCTCGGCCCTCCACTCGCTCCAGAATCCATTTCAGCACGCGCACGTTT
>WNGM01005233.1_pt1 | contig 10153 bp, 10 predicted proteins | sample 5400571 | NCBI WGS metagenome assembly WNGM01 (sample SAMN13153378, study PRJNA577476) | soil metagenome | isolation source: 100 cm soil or saprolite under Garry oak tree replicate 2 | place: USA:California | collected 2016-06-15 | reverse complement strand
AAATGCTGCCCAAGCTTCACGCGGCGCTAGGTTTCCTCCGCCATAGCCATCGGAGCCGTAGAGGATGTGATCGACACCAAGCTGCCGAATCCGCGTGGCGATGAGACTCGCCTTCTCGGTCCACTTACCATATCCCGCGACGCCCGAAACATCGAAATAAACGTTTGTCATGCGCGGATCCTTGTTCGCGATCGCATCCACGAACACCGCAAGCGCTTGATCGACCGAAGGGTCGTTGTATCCTCCCGCCCCGGCAAGATGCGCGATTTGAATTGGGACATCAGGAGCTGTGGGAAAAATCTCGTTCAAGAAAACCCGCGCCTGGGCTTCACCGTACGGTCGCTTCCTCGTCACCGATGAACGCATATGAACGGCGATCGCCATATGTTGCTCGTTCGCCGCGCGAAATATCGACCGTAGTCGCTCGACGTGCTGTGGATTGTCAAGGTCAACGTCAGAATTCCCAAAGTGCAGCTTGAGTCCTATATGGAGCTGCGGATCTTTGGCGCAACGCGCCAGTTCTTTGATCGCATAGTCTTTCAATGGATTGACGCTGCAGAAGCCCCGCAAGCGATCCGGAAAGCGCGCTACTTGTCGGCTGGTCCACTCATTCTCGGATTTGACTTGGGCATACTCGTCTTCGACCGGCGGCTTGTTGGGATTGCCGAACTGATACGCGACCGACAATACCAGCGCTCGGCGAATTCCAGCCGAGTCCAAAAGCGCGATTAGATCACGTGCGTCGATCGATTTAAGGCCCGGGGACAATTTCGTGACGGCCGGACTAAAAAGGTGCTGGTGGTAGTCCACAAGCGGTTGTGATTGAGCATGCAGCGACGTAAATGGCAGCAAAGCGAACGCGCAGCATAGGATTCCGATTCTCATCTCGTCTCTCGAATTGTTAGTGAGCCTGGCGCCGCCACAGATACCTGCCCAGGAGCGCACCGCAAATCCCCGGAACGTCGTTCCAGCTGCCTGCTAACGGGACATTTCTCTCTCATCGCAGGTCGCCGGTCGCCGAACACACGTCGCAGTCCCTCAGAACACCCGTCCTAACTGGAAATACCACTTGCGGTGCCCGGAATCACCCAAACTCCCGCCGATCACCAGCGGACCAAACGCCGTCTCGGCCAGCACGCCAGCGTTGATATCGTTCGGGAACCCACTCTGCAACGGGGAGCCATACATTTTGGCGAATTCGTACGATCCGATTGCATAGATCTTCTTGCCAAGGAACGGCGGCAGAGTAAACAGGTCGTGCAGATACCCGAGGCGGAAAAGGTAGTACTGGTTGCCATAAAGCTCGTTCGTGCCGTAAGCGCCCAGCCGCAGCGGTCCGCCCAAGAAAAATTGCGGAACCGGACCGCTATCCCGCGTACCAAATGTCGTGCCACCCTGTGCGGTCACGAAAATCGAAGCAGGCCTGGTGATCGGCTGAAAATATTGAATCTGGGCTTCCATCGTGGGAAAACTCTCGAGCGCGCCCGGACTGGTGTCGTACCACCGGAAAGTTGTTTCTGCGCTATAGCCACGCCGCGGGATGACGGGGTCGTCCCCGTGGTCTACAAGAAAGTGAAGTTTCGCGTTTCCGGTACGCCCCGCGATCGACGGGAATTGCGCCTGGCCCAGCCGCACTTTCGCATCCAGGTCGCCGACTTCATATCCGACGCGAACTTCGCTGAAGCGGTTGAAGCCGTAGCCGATATCGACGCCGAGACTTGCATCTTTTCTGCCGTAAATTACGAGAGGATCGGAGCGTTGATAAATCTTAAATTGTGTGTAACTCGCCGAGCCATGCGGCGCGACAAACCATTTGCTCGCGCCCGTGAAAGGTTTGTAGAGTTCGCTGGAAACGCCGTACGTATTTCCGAAGCGCGCGTCGGTGCGCCACTCGGAGCGGTAACCAGCAACATCCATCAGCGTCAATCGTGCGGCCTGCGTAAACGTAACGTCAGCGGATTCCGAGCCGTCCACCTCGAATGCAAATTGCAGCACCGGTGGCGCGTAACTCTTTTCGTGAACCATGACGAGCAATCCCGTGCGAGCCCCGTCCTGAATTTGCCGGTAGCCCACGGAATCGAACTTTCCGATGCCCGTCAAACGCGTCAGTAAGCCGTCCAAGGTTTTTGCGTCGAGAGGCTTGCCAACAAGTGGTTGCAAAAAGTCCTCTATGTGCTTTGCAGCTCCGGCGCTGGTGCCTTCGACCCGAACGAATTGAGGCGTCAGGCCTGAGCCGCGACGGCGCGAATTCCGAGCACTTAAATAGTTTTGCCACTCCGCATCGTTCAGGGCGAAAGGTTCCAGCACGCGCGCTTTCTCTTCGCTTGCCTGCCGGCCTTTATCGATGATCTCTTTTGATTTTTCATATTCGAGGGAAGTGTATTCGTGCAGGTCCACTTTCACGACCAGGTCGGCGGCAGCAAGCCCGCGGATTTCGTTTTCACGGACGATCACATCAACCGAGCGTCCGAGCACGCTGAAGAAGGATTGAATTTCGTCGGGTTTCGCGGGCGCAACCTCCAAATGGATGGCGATAACAACTTCCGCTCCCATTTTCCGAACGACATCCGACGGCAAGTTTCCAACCAGGCCCCCGTCCACCAGAACCTGATCGCCATTGCGCACCGGCCTAAACAATCCTGGAATCGACATAGTGGCCCGCATCGCCTGCGACAGGTTCCCCTCGCTGAAAACAACTTCCTTGCCGCTTACCAGGTCGGTCGCGACGCAACGATAGGGGGTCGGCAAATCGTCGAAGGTGTTCAGATCTGCGTACGGAAGCGTTTCGTGATCGATGAGCAAGCTGATTTGATGCCCGGCATTCAAGCCGGCGGGCAGCGACAACCCTTTCTTCAAGCCAAACTGAATGTATGTCGGATAATCACGGGCATCTTCTTTACGGCGATACGACAAATCTTCATACGGAGTTTGCCCGCCAATGATGATGTCCCAATTTTGTTTTGCGACAATTTCCTCAAGTTCCTTCGGTGTTTTCCCGGTGGCGTAGAGCCCTCCTACCAACCCGCCCATGCTGGTGCCGGCAATGTAATCGACGGGAATACGATGCTCCTCAAACCACTGCAACACGCCAATGTGCGCAAGACCAAGCGCGCCGCCACCTTCGAGTGCGATTCCAATCTTCGGCCGTGGCCGCTTCGCTTGCTCGCCAGCATTCGCGGAAGGGTCGGCCTTTTCCTGCGCTGCCGCCAATGCAGGCAGCAGGAGAACAAAAAACAAGAAGCAGAGTTTGCGCGGAGTGCGCGTCATTGGGCCTCCCGGGAATGTGAAAGGTGTAGCAGTGAGGTGTTATTTTACTTTGCAATCGCAAACCAACCTCGCGATATTTCACGATGTTGCAAAGCGTTGTCAAACTTGCGATGTCGAAGCCGGGATTCGACAGCAACATTTCGCGGCTTGCCCAGCGATGCAGATGGCAACTGGACAAGGAAGAGGTAAAATGCCATTAGTTAGCGGACGCGATGGCTAATTCGCGGGGCTTGAACGGCGATTAGGGAGACAGCTTCCATGAGCAAAGAAGCGAATTTGGACACTCTGCATCACGCGGCGCTCCGCGTAAGAAATGTGAAGGAAACCGTCGCGTGGTACACCGAGCGTTTCCGCTGCAAAGTGGAATATCAGGACTCCACCTGGGCCATGCTTGAATTTGAGAATGTGCGGCTGGCGTTTGTACTGGCGGAACAGCATCCGCCGCACGTTGCGATTCTTGGCGACCCTGCCGTGTTTGGTGAGCCCAGTATTCACCGCGACGGAACTGCTTCTGTTTACGTGAAAGATCCCAACGGCAACAACGTGGAAATTATGGCGATTGCGCCGGAAGCTTCGCCTGCCGCCAAATTGTAAAATCGTTTTCCCCCCGGTGGTTTACGGGAGTTTTACGCCATCCTTGATTGTTTTTTTCGCTTTAGCAATGTCTAGCAGTGCCGGATAAAACTGCACGAAGGAATGTTCAACCGCTGCATTCTGATCATGACATTTCCAGCAATCGTTCCGTCCCGGAGAAACCGCCGAGGTCGACTTTTCCGTCGCGTCAAATCCGAAGTAGGCCCATTTGTCCGGAAAGCGCGATGCGTCTTTCACTTCCACGTCCAGGCCCATGAACTCGGTTTGAAAATGCCCGTGCGTGTTGATCGAACCCTTGGACTGCGAGCCGTAAAGTTCCAGCACGAACATGGTCCTTTCCGGCCAAGTTCCGTGCTCGAGGAAATAATCGTAGTCTGCCGGCGGCACAAACACGTTCGTAAACATCAGGTGGTCCTGGTCGGCCGATGCGCTCTGCGAATAGCTCATTCCATAACCCGATGAGAGGAAGACCCATTTGCGGTACCCCTCGGGCCGAACCAGTTTTCCGTCGGCCGTGAAGTCAGGCGTGCCGAGCGGCTTCGGCGAGCCCGAAGCTGCTACCCGAGGCGCTTTCTCAATCGCAAACACGGCTAACGCAGCGAATAGCACAGCGAAGTAAATCGATCTCGGCATGTGTGTTCCTCCCGCAGCTGATTGCCTGCCAGTAAGTGGGCACAAGTGTGACTTGCTTCCAAGTCGGCGTATAGAACAAAACAAACATCGCAAATTAACGGTTTAGGGCAAGGCAAGCTGGGTATGGAAAAAGCTGCGGAATTTTCCCGGCGTCTGTCCGGTGCAGGATTTGAAAATGCGACCCAGGTGGCTCTGATCCGCGAAACCGGCCTCGCTTGCAACAACGGCGAGATCTGACCAGCCGGACGCCAGTGCCCGGCACGCATATTGCACGCGCAGGCGGTTCATAAATTCCGCCATGGTGCAGCCATAGTGTTTTCGAAAAACGCGCGAAAGATGAATCGGGTGAACGCCAAGGCTCGCGGCGATTTCTTCGAGCGTCAAGGAATTCCGGAAAGATTCGTGGAGCAATTCGAGGGCGCGATTGAGCCAAGCGGGCCGCGCCGTTTCCTCGCTCATCCGCGATCCGCTGACGCGCTCCAGCATGTCGCCGCACAGCTCTTCCAGTTCGAGCGCGTCGAGTGTTTCGCTGGCAAACGAACGGTAGAGGCGCAGCCCGAGCCAGGTAACTTCTGATGCGCAGAGATCGGGAACGAATTGCGGCGTCGTCAAAAAGGGCCGCGTCCGCGACAGGTAAGCATCGCGTAACTCCACACAAAACATGCGCGACCCGGAGTTTCCCACCTCGTCTGAATGCGTGAGCGAGGGCGGATGAAATCCCATGGTGAACGGATCATACTCCGCAGCCCGTTGGGCGCATTTTTCGGCATAGCTACCCGCAAGCAGCAGACCGAAATAAGCCGACTCATGCGTGTGGCACGGAAGTTTTCGGCCGCAGGCATGCGCGACCTCGGTTAAGACGACATCGCCCAACTCGAACCGGCGTTGCGTCTTGCCGTAGAACTTTCCGGTTTGGAGAGCATCACTCATCGTAATCCGGTGCGAAGACGGTCACCACGTTAGACGCCAAGATGTAGTTATCGTCTCACGACGCGGTCTCAGGGCTCTCGCACTCACCGAATCCGGCGTTTGCCTCTCCTTCCGGGCGGCCGAGTCGATTCGCCAGGCCTACACCCACCAGAACGAGTGTACCTCCTGCGATCTGATAAACACTCAGTGGCTCGCCAAGCAGCAGCGCGGCCAGCACCGCTGTCAGCGGTCCTTGCGACAATAGGCTCACCGAAGTGACCGTCGCGGGAAGATGCCCAAGTGCGTAGGTCAGCGCCAAGTATCCTCCGAGTTGGGAAACCAAACCAAGCCCCAACAGTGCCAGAAAGGTCCGGCGATCAGGGATGCCCAGAGGCACGCGCAAAATCAGCGTGAACGCAAACATGAAAATGGTGCTGGAAAGAATTGCGAAGCGCAGAAAGTCCAGCGTACTTGTGTGCGCGCGAACCTGTTCGGTTGCGAGAAGATAGACAGCGAAGCACGCCGCAGCAGCAAGCGCCATCGCGTCTCCCAGTCCAAACTTTGCGTGTCTTGCAAGGTCAGCGCCCATGATCACGAGCGATCCGGCAACAGCCAGTGCCAGACCAATCCAGAACGAAGCGTTCGGCCGCCGACGAAAAACAAGCCACGTCAAAAGTCCAACGGCGATCGGAGTGTTATTGCCGAGCAGCGTGGCATTCGCTGCGTTTGTCTGAAGAATGGAAGTGTTATAAAACGCGAGATCGAGCGCAAAGAAAAATCCGCCGATGGCGATGATCGCGTAGCTGCGCCGGCTGAGTTTCTGGCCTCGTCCGGGGAGCATCCAAGTCGGAAGCAGCACAATCGCTGGAATCAGCAAGCGATAGAACGCCGACGCGGGCCCGGGCATCGAGGTCCACCGCACAAAAATTGCGGACCACGCGATGCAGGCTATTCCGACGATGAGAGCGGCATACGGCCACTTTTTGCTGCGAGCGAATTTGTCCATGAAATTATTTCGACGTGACCTGAGATCGCGCGAATGATAATGCGATTGAAAGTATGACACACGAGCGGGAATTTTCTTCTGCGAGAGAAGGTGCAACGGATCATTTTCCATCCAAAGTGGATTCAGTTACGAGGGGAACTAACGCGCAGCCAGTAGATCGTCGTATTCGGGTGTTTTCGCATGAAATAGACGGCGTAGGAGCAGCGCGGTTCCACTTGAAGATTTTCGGAGCGCGCAAAGTCGAGCGCGGCTCGCGTCATGCGCTCGGCAAGTCCGCGGCTTTCAAATGGTGGCGGAACTTCCGTGTGGTAAATCACAAGCTTTCCAGCACTGCGCCGATAATTGAGCAAACAGACTTCGGCTCCGATGCGCAACTCGAAACGTTCTTCCGCGACATTGTGCACAACATCCGATATTTTGAATTCTTCCGAGACTATTCTTTCCTTTCTTTCGGCAATGTTTGGGAAAACAAACGCGCCAGCTCGGCATGTTCCATTACAACGGCGGGATCGCGCTGAATCGCCGCGAAGTATTGTTTCTGGAACGCGTCGCCGCTTTCCGTAGGCGTAAACATTTTTCGCGCAAGGTCGAACGCGGTGTCTGAGTCTGACGGGCCAATGGGAGCCTTGCCCGTAAGCGCCTCGTCGATGCGAACCACAAATTCCGAAATGTTGTGAAGCCAGCTGAACTGCGGGTCATCCACGACCAAGCGAAAAAGCTCGCCGACGTTTACGACGCCGTGCTCTCGTTCGTAGTCTCGCCGTTCCATTTCAAGCAGTGCTTTGTGCAAGCGAAGGAGCGCGCCGCGAAGCGCAACCATTTTTTCGCGGGCGCCGGTATCATCGCCTTCGCGATGCAGCGCATTTGGAGACCCCGATGACATATTTATTTATGGTACCGCTGTTCTCCCACGGGCAGAGCGATCGCCAGGCGGTTGCCTGCGGGCGGAAGCGGGCACGTGGCGTAAGGCGTGTACGCGCAGGGTGGATTTTCCAGGTGATTAAAGTCCAGAACCAATTCGCCCGGCTGGTCAACTCCATGGTCAGGCAGAGCCGTGTAAAGGAAACGGCACGCCGGGTATGTTGACTCCGTGCTGGTAGCGTCCTTGAGAATAAAAAATAGCTTTGAGCCTTTTGGGTCTTCCAGCACAGGTTCGATACGGAACGATTTTCCATGCAGTGTGAATTCCGCAAAACCGGGAACCGGCTGCGAATAGCTGGTGCCTACAAGAGTCACAAGGGAAACACTCTTTGGCGGAACATACGGCGTCCACTTTGCAGTGACGCGATATGCCGAATCTGGATCAAACCACTTTAGCCCATGAAATTCGAGGAGGGAAGGCGACTTCGCATCCTTGATACGCAAGGCGAATTTTTCCGCTCGTTTGATCACGTAGAAATTCAGTGTCCCAATCGTCACATGCGAGTTGAACTTGTCTTTGTCTTGATCCGCGCGCAAGACCTGTTCTTTCGCGGGCGATCCGTCAATTTGAAGTCCGGAAGCAAAGCCCTCTTTTGGTGCGACTAATTTGACCGAGTCGTTCTCTAATTTCAGAACGGCGAGGTGAGTGGGAGCCGTGTTCGGCAAGTGAATCTTGTTGTCGCTGGCAGACCCAATGGATGTTTCGCCGGGCTCGAGCCATTCCAGCCCGATCAAGGATAGCCAGCCATCGGGCTTCTGCAAATCCGTTGCGTGCTGGGTGCGCCAGGCAAGTTCGTCACTTTTGGAGTACGGTTCTTGTGCCGGCAGCGAAAGCGGTAAGAACGCAATTAGAGCTAGAATCAGCAATTGGGGAAAATGGAAGCTGCGAAGGTGCATAAAAAATTATAACGTGAATCGGGTTGTTCGCGAAAACGAGCTCGATTGAGATCTATCCCACTGGTAGCAGCTGAAAACTGGAGAGAGCCGGATGAGAATCATAGTGATTGGCGCGGGTGGCGGACTGGGAAAAGCGGTTTCCGTGGAACTTTCGGTGTGACACGAAATCGTGGGCGTAGGTCGCACGAGTGGCGATTTTCACGCCGACATGCGCGAGATCACGAGCTTGCGGACGGTGTTTCAAAAAGTGGGCAAGGCGGATGCGATCGTCTGCACGGCGGGCAGCGTGCACTTTGGACGCTGGGCCGAACTGACGCCGGAAAAATTCGATATTGGATTGCGCGACAAGCTGATCGGCCAGGTGAACGTGGTTTTGGCTGGGCAGGAGTTTCTAAGCGATGGCGGTTCGTTTACTTTGACCAGCGGCATCCTGAGCGAAGATCCGATTCGTTACGGGGCGGCGGCTTCGCTCGTCAATGGCGCACTTGAAAGCTTTGTTCGAGGTGCGGCCATCGAATTGGCACGCGGGCTGCGGATAAACGCCGTCAGTCCGACCGTCATCGAAGAGTCGATGGGTTCCTTCGGGCCATACTTTCGTGGTTACAAGCCGGTGCCAGCCAGCGACGCGGCTCTAGCCTACAGCAAGAGCGTTGAAGGCAAACAAACCGGGCAGGTTTACAAAGTTTGGCGATAGTTGCTCCGACTTATAGTCGGACTTATGCGGGGCGCGCTACTTCTTGCTGTCGGATGAGCCTACGGTCAGATTGTTCGTGACTGAGAATACGTTCGGAACAGCACTGGCCCTCAGGTTCGCGAGATTCTTGTCCGATTCCGAATCGACCACGCCTTCAAGCGTCACGTTGCCATTTTTCACGATGATGTGGATGGAAGGAAGCGCGGACATTCCGTAGCGGGACAGTACAGGGTCGCCATAAATTGCGCGGTAAACCGCTCGGCGCAACTGATCGTCCATCGGCGAGACAGGCAAGACTTCAATTTGATTGTTGACTGAGGCCACGCCCTCGATACTTTTCACCGCGTTTTCGGCGTCGCTTTTCAGCGTGGGGCGTACAACCTGGCCGAGCAGTGTCACTTTATCGCCTTCCACCTTAAAGAGGAGATTATCGAACACGGAATAGTAGGGAAGCAGGAGCAACTGGTGACGCACTTCTTTGACCAGATTCTCTTGCATCTTTTTTTCGCTGCGCTGGTGAGAAGTATTCTGGCCCCTGGCTGGAGTTGTGGTGACGGCGATCAGTACCGCAAGCAGTGCAATCGAGGATCCGGCAAGATCGAAAATCCTTCGCATGGAGTAGCTCCTTTTGGGGCGGGGGGCGGCGGCATGTGACCAATGACACAGTATAAGCCGATATGCAAGGCGGCTCGTAGGGTAATTCCCCTATGCTCAAAGGTACGGTGACGATTTGCTGGGGAATAACTGCCTGCCGAGGGGTGATACGATTGGTTCAGTGAAACGGGCGGGCGGCTGCGAGTGCTTCAACGCCTTTGTGGAGATGCGTAATTGCTAGCGATTGCACATCGAGGGGCTTCCGGCTACGCCCCAGAGAACACATTTGCAGCGTTTCGTAAGGCGCTGGCCATGGGCGCCGGGTTCATTGAGACGGACCTGCAGCTTTCGCGCGACGCGCGTTTTGTTGCCATCCATGACGCTACGGTAAATCGGACGACGAATGGGCAGGGCGCGGTGCACGATCTGACGCTTGCGGACCTGCGCAAGCTGGACGCTGGGTCCTGGTTCGGCAGCGAGTTTGCCGGAGAGCGGATACCTACCATTGAAGAGATCCTGGAGTTTGCGAAAAAGCACGATGTCGTTTTCTATTTGGAGCTGAAGCCATCGGGCTCGTGGGGCGGCGAGCACGCCTTGATCAGCGCGCTACGCGAATCGGGAGAGATCGCGCGAACAGT
>WNGM01016400.1_pt1 | contig 10154 bp, 10 predicted proteins | sample 5400571 | NCBI WGS metagenome assembly WNGM01 (sample SAMN13153378, study PRJNA577476) | soil metagenome | isolation source: 100 cm soil or saprolite under Garry oak tree replicate 2 | place: USA:California | collected 2016-06-15 | reverse complement strand
GGTGTCGGGGTCGCGGTCCGGGTGTTGCAGCGCATCCTGGCGCTCACCGCCGCGATCTGGCACAACGACAAGACCGGACAGGCGACCCTGCGGTCGCTGGTTGCCTATGACCACTGACCCCTTGGAATCAATCGTCTAGACGGGGCAGATGCCCATGGTTGCCAACACGAAGTGTGCCTGGTCGAGCCACAGGCTCAGCGACATGATGGTCGCTGCTCCCAGTAGGAACGCCGGAAGGTAGACCAGGCCGCGTCGCAGGGAGGCCCTGCAGGGCCCGGGGGCGGGAGGAGCCTCCTCCATGGCCTGCAGGCGCTCCAGCACGGTGTCGGCGCTGGAGGAGAATGCGGCGACGGTGGCGCCCGGAGCCACCATGGCACGGGTCACGTGCAGCAGCGCCGCCCGGAGCGCCGCGCGGCCCTGTGGGCTGGCGCCTGCGGCCCGCTCGTCGGCACAGCGCTCCAAGGCGCCGCGCAGCGCCGCGGTGCTCCTGCGCAGGAACGGCAGCAGGACCAGCCCGTGCTCCAGCGTGGTGATCAGGACGAGGTAGCGCTGGTGGCGTCCTTCGATGTGGGCGGCCTCGTGGCGCAGCACGGCGTCCAGCTCGGCTGGCGGCAGCTCCTGGACCAGCCGCTCCGAGACGACCACCTGCGAGCGCGCGGCACGTCCGTCGCCGGTGAGGCTGAACGCGAACATCTGGTCGGTCGGCAGGACCACCAGCTCGTGCTCCCCGAACTGCTCGTGGCGGCCGATCAGCGACTCGACGTGCAAAGCCCGGTGGGCGCGCGCCGCCCGCAGGGCACCACGGCCGCCGATCAGCGGGATCGCCACCGCGGAGCCCGCCGCCCACCAGCCCACCACCGGGCCGCCAGGGACCAGGTCGCCAAGCATCCGCTGGCAGATGTCGGCAATTGCGGGCACGCCGAGGGCCCGTAGCACCGTGGGCGCGCCGAGCAGCACCAGCGCGGTCTCGAAGGCAACGGCGCCGAAGACGAGCAACGCCAGGCTCAGCTGGGCCCACTCCGCCGGCGGCAGCCTGCGGGCCAAGGCCAGGCGCCGGAGTAGGCAGGGCAGGCCGAGCAGGCTGAGCGAGGAGACGACGAGGGCGATGATCATTCGTCCCGACGACCCCTCAGCAGGCGGCGGAGTTGCGTCCGATCGGAGGGGTCGATGGTGTCGAGGAAACGGTTCAAGGCGACCGAGCGGTCGCTGGCGGTGGCAAGCAGCTTGCCCATGCGCGCCGCCACGTACTCCTCGCGGCTCTGGACGGGGTGATAGGCGTAGGCGCGGCCGTCGCGCTGGCGCTCAAGCTGGCCCTTCTCCCACAGGCGGACCAGGATGGTCATCACGGTCGTGTAGGCCAGCGGACGCTGGCGCGCCAGGACTTCGTGCACCTCGCCAGGCGTCGACCAACCGCCCCGGTCCCACAAGATGTCCATGGCAGCGGCCTCAAGCTCGCCCATCGGCCGCTTCGGCATGACGTCGTGCCCCTTCCCAACTGCTGACCGAAACTCGCGCTCCGGCGTTCGCTTACTGGATCGATCGCCCTGCCGCAAGAGTATGCCATGAGCCCTCAGTGGCCGTCCTGGCCAAGGAGCGAGCCGATCGGACCAGCAGCATATACTACATATCGTCGTAGTATTGCTGGCCATCGTCGAGACTCGCGGCTGCCCGGGGTCCGTGGGCTGGTGGGCTGGCCGCGAGACAATCGGTCGAAAGTACGCATTTGAGGGGTTTCCGTGTGCAGGGACGCACCCGCAGCGAGCAGCATCGGTCCTGGCCGAGCCCGTCGAATGCCGCGTCTGGGTCTGGGCCGCTGGCTGATCGTCTGCGCGCTGGCCGCAGCGCCCCTCATCGTCGTGGCGCCTGCGGCGGACGCTCACGCGTTCCTAGTGACGACCAGCCCTGCCGCGGGCGAGCGGCTCCCGGCCCCGCCGGACGGGATCACGCTGCGCTTCAGCGAGCCGGTCGTCGACGGCTCGCAGCGGCTCACGGTGCGCAGCGCCGGCGGTCGCGCGCTGGCCCCTGGCATGGTGCGCCTGGACAACGGCGGCCTGACGGTCGTCGCCGGGCTGCCTCGGATCGGCCACGGCGTCTACGTCGTCAACTGGAGTGTGCTGGCCAACGACGGCCATGCTTCGGCCGGGGAGTTCGCCTTTGCGGTCGGCAGCGTTGGCGCGCTGCCGGCGGCGAGCAGCGGCAGCGCTCAGCCGACCTCGTGGGCGGGAGCGGCCGCCACGGCGCTGTTTCTTGGCGGGCTTGTGCTGGCCATCGGCGGCCTGGCCAGCGAGATCGCCGTCTGGCGACCGATCCGCGCAAGCCGCAAGCTCGCCATGCCGCCGGCCCCCGTGCGGTCCAGCCTGGCAATCGCCCTGCTGGGCGCGGCGCTGCAGCTGGCAGCGCTTGCCGGCGGCCAGCAAGCTCCCGGCGTCGGTCTGGCATGGGACCCTCAGCGCTGGCAAGCGGCGCTTTCCAGCAGGCCCGGGCTGCTCACCGGGGCCGAGATCGTTCTGGTGGCCTACGCGCTGGTCTTGCTCGGCCATCGGGCGCTGCGGCCCTGGGCGCTGGCGCCACTGGGCGGCGCGGTGGTGGCCAGCGCGCTGCGGGGCCACGCCGGCGTCACGCCGTACTGGTGGGCCGCCCCAGCCAACGCCCTGCACCTGGCCCTTGGCGGCCTGTGGATCGGCGCGCTGGCGCATCTGGTGATCGTCCTGCGGCGGCTCGACCGGCCCGACCGCCGCCCCGTCCTGGCGCAGGCCGCCGGCCGTTATGCCCGGATGGCGATCGTGCTGGTCCCGCCCCTACTTGCGCTCGGCGCGGTCACGGCGCTGGCCATGCTGCACCGGCCGGGCGACCTGGTGAGCACCCCCTACGGGCGGGTCCTGCTCATCAAGCTCCTGCTGGTGACCGGCGCGCTCATCCTTGCCTTCATGGCCCGGCGCCATGTGCTGCCACCCGACGGTGACGGCCGCCGCCTGGGCCGCCTCCGCCGGCTGACCCGGCTGGAAGCATCGGCCCTGCTGGCGACGGTGGCGGTGAGCGCCGTCCTGGGGAGCGCGGCACCCCCGCTGAGCACGGCCGCCCGCGCGGACCTGCTCGGTCCGCCGCCGCTCACCGGCGCGGTTGCCCGCACGGCGGCGCTCGCGGGCCAACTGGCTGTCTACGCGGCCGCGGCGCCGGCCCAGCTCCAGCTCCGCGTCCTGGACCCGGGCGGGGTGCCCGCCCGCCAGGCGAAGGTGACGGTGGAGGCGCGCGCCCCGCGGGGCGCCAAGACCCTCTACCCGCGCTCGTGCGGCGCCGGCTGCTTCGCTATGGGCGTCGCCTGGCCCCAGGGCACCGTCGACCTCACGGTCAGGGCCTCCGCCAGGGATTGGACGGGCGGGGTGGCGGCCATGAGCCTCGACTGGCCGCCCGGCCCCGACGCCTCTGCCGCGCTGCGGCGGGTCGTGCAAGCGATGCGGGCGCAGCCGGTGGTCCGTTTGCACGAACAGGTATCGAGCGGGCCGGGCGCGCAGGGCCGCCCGGTGGACGCCTCCTTCGGTGGTCCCCAGTTCGTCGCCCAGGAGCTGTACGCCGCCGGCGCCACCGACGTGCGGCAACGCGCCGGACCGGCGGGGACGATCGAGCTGTCGCTGTACCTGCCGGGCTCGCAGATCTGGTATCGGCTGTGGGTCGACGCCGCGCACCGCATCCGGCGCGAGGTGATCGTCGACCCCGGCCACCAGATCGAACGCACCCTGACCTACGAGCCTGCCGGACGAGGGCAACCGCAAAGGTGAAGGTGACCATGTCAATACGGCGGGCATACCAGGCCAAGTGGCCATGCCGGTCGTGCCCACGCGAGCTTGTCGGCAGGGACGTGGCGGCCGATCATCAGGCCTGACCGGACAGCCGTGGCAACGGGGCGATCCGTCGCGCTCGGGCTGGACGTACACGGGAGGAGTGCATGACACACCCGGTGGTGCTGGCCGTGGACGACGACGGCGACGTCCTGGCCGCGCTCCAGGCCGCCCTGGCCAAGCGCTACGGGGCCGACTATCAGATCCTCGCCGAACGCTCCCCCGCCGCGGCGCTCCAGGTGCTGGAGCGGCTGCGGCGCCAAGAGATGGCGGTCGCGGTGATCATCGCCGACCAGTGGATGCCGCACATGACCGGCTTGGACCTGCTGGCCCGGGCGCGCGAGCTGCACCCCTCAGCCAGGCGGCTGGTGCTCATCGGCGTCTGGGACCGCAGCGCCAACCAGCCGATGAGCCAGGCGATGACGCTGGGACGGTTGGACGGCTGGGTATTGAAGCCGTGGGAGCCGGCAGAGGAGTACCTGTACCTGCCGGTCAGCGAGCAGCTCACCGACTGGATCCGGGCCACCGGCCAGCCGGGCTTTGTGGCCATCCAGATCGTCGGGGAGCAGTGGACACCGCGCAGCCATGAGATCCGCGACCTGCTGGACCGCAACGCCATCCCCTACCAGTTCCACCCCCACGACAGCCAGGCCGGCCGCCAGCTGCTGCGGGAGACCAGGCAGGACGGCACCCGTCTGCCGGTACTGGTCCTGTTCGACGGGCGGGTGCTGGTCGACCCGACCAACGCCGAGGGCGCCGCCGCCATCGGCCTGGCGACCCAGCCCGAGCCAGGCCGCTCCGACCTCATCGTGGTCGGCGCCGGACCGGCCGGGCTGTCGGCGGCCACCTACGGTGCCTCCGAAGGGCTGCGCACGCTCATGGTGGAGCCCGAGGCGCTGGGCGGGCAGGCCGGCAGCAGCTCGCTGATCCGCAACTACCTCGGCTTCCCGTACGGGGTCAGCGGCCGCACCCTGGGCCAACGGGCCGCTGCGCAGGCGATCCTGTTCGGTGCGGAGCTGGTCTACGCCCGCGCGGTCGGGCTGCGGCCCGCCGGCCGGGACTGGGTGGTCACCCTGGCCGGCGGCAGCCAGGCGGTCGGCGGCACGGTGCTTGTGGCCACCGGCGCGGCCTACCGCCGGTTGGACGCGCCCGGCGTCGACGAGCTGCTCGGCGCGGGCGTGTTCTACGGGGCGGCGGTCAGCGAGGCCCGGGCGATGACCGGCAGCCAGGTGTTTGTGGTTGGCGCCGGCAACTCCGCCGGCCAGGCCGCCCTGCATCTCGCCAAGTACGCCGAGCGGGTCACGATCCTGGCGCGCGGCGCCGCGCTGGGCCGGACCATGTCCGACTACCTGGTCAAGGAACTCCAGGCCAGCGACACCATCACCGTTCGCCTGGGCACCCAGGTGGTCGCGGCTGGCGGGGCCGGACGGCTGGAGCAGCTCACCCTCCACGATGCCCGCACTGGCGCGACCGAGACCGTCCCGGCCGCGGCGCTGTTCACCTAGGACCGATTGGCTGGCCGGGACGCTGGAACGCGACGAGCACGGGTTCCTGCTGACCGGCCCCGACCTGCTCCAGGGCGGCCGGCCGCCGCCCGGCTGGCCGCTGGACCGCCTCCCGCTGCCGCTGGAGACCAGCCTCCCTGGGGTGTTCGCCGCCGGGGACGTGCGCCACCGGTCGATCAAACGGGTGGCCTCCGCGGTCGGCGAAGGCTCGATCGCCATCCAACTCCTACACGACTACCTCGACGAGCACTGACAGGGAAGCGGATGGCGCTGCGTCGCAATCGCCGCAGTCCTTTGTGCAGCCTCAGGGTCAGGCTCTGAAGGTGAAGGTGAGGACGACGGTGCGAAGGGTGGAGAGGGAACTCCCGCGACGCGGCAGACGCGCTTGACCTACGACGCGCTGTAGTTTACCGTCCGGACGTCTCGAATTCCTTAAGCGAGACACTCCGTTGCCCTGGGCTGAGAACCTGGACCGGAAGCTGCCAAGCCGCGCACTGCCCATTCCTCACCAAGACGGGGCATAACCCCAGGCGCCCGTGTGGCGACCGCCAGGCACCAGCACGCTGCTCACCAAGGAGACCTTCATGCCACATACTCGACGGGCTCCCCGTCGCTGGCGATCTCGCCGGATCGCATCTGCCGCCGTGCTCGTGCTCACCATCGCGGCCCTCGTATCGGTCTGGGCAAGCCCCGCAGGAGCGAGTCCCGCGACCGTCCCCCAGGCAGAGCGGCACGCGACCAGCGTCGCGGAGCATCCGATCCACAGCCGAGGAGCGGTCGTGGAGCGCGCCATGCACGCGCACATGGGCGGGCAGTGCCAGCACTGTTGCACGCGCAACGCCCCCGACTGCTGCAAGCCGAATGCTCCCGACTGTTGCAAGGCCAACACCCCGGACTGCCGCAAACCCAACACCCCGGACTGCCGCACGCCGAATGCCACGACTGCTGCAAGCGGCGTCCCGTGAACGCCAGACGCGACTGAACCACCGGCGCCATGAAGGTCCCGCTGGAACCGGGTGTCCGCCCCCGCGGCACCCGGCTCCAGCGACCTGCGCCCGACTCCCCAGCTCCGGCCGCGGCAGGCTCCGGCCTAAATCGGCGGCCAGCCCGAGCGGACGAACAGGCGGATCAACGGAGTGAACAGTTGGGTCCAGTAGCCGGCGACCATCGCCACACCCATGGCGACCAGCAGTCCGCCGCCAAGCCGCGACACGGCGCGGTGATGGCGGCGCAGCCAGCCGATCCCGACCCGGCCATGGGCGACCCCCCAGGCCAGCACCAAGAACGGCAGCGCCAGCCCGGCGGTGTAGATGCCCAGCAGCGCCACGCCCACCGTGACGGTCTGGCTGGCGGCCGCCGCGGTGAGCAGGCCAGCAAGCACGGGCCCGACGCAGGGGGTCCAGCCCAGCGCGAACGCCGCCCCCAGCGGCATCGCGAACGCCGGCCCTCGCGGCATCCGGTGCAACGCGATCAGCCGCCGCTCCCTGGCCAGCCCCGGCACGCCGGCACCCAGCACGGTCGCGACCCCCATGGCTGCCACAAACACCCCAGCGATCCGTATGAGCACCAGCCTGTTGCCGAGCACTGCCGCCCCAGCCCAGGAGGCACTGGCACCGAGCGCCGTGAAGGTCACGCCGAACCCCAGCGTGAACAGGACGGCAGCGGCCATGGTGCGCCTGGGGTCAGGGAGGTCCTGGCCGCCGCTGACGTAGGCGACGTAGCCGGGCAGGAGGGGCAGGCAGCACGGCGACGAGAAGCTCACCACCCCCGCCAGGAACGCGGCAGCGGCCAGAAACAGCCCACTCATCGCAACCACTCCACGCCGTCGGTACGCCGCTCGCCTCTCAACATCATGGTGCTCGCCATACTATGACGCTCTGTCGTAGAGGTGCGGACGAGCCCGTCCAGGGGTGGCGCGCTCCGATCGACCTCGCTGGCGCGGCAGGCGCTGCTCGCCGTGCCCTCATGTGACGACCAGGGTGCCGGTCATCGCGGCCGGGTGGACGTCGCAATGATAGAAGTACCGGCCGGGCCGCAACGCGGGAACCCGGTAGGTGCGCCGGCCGCGGGCGAAGATTTCGCCACGGAACACGTTGGGCCCGCTGGCGTCGCCGCCTTGGAAGATCGACACGTTGTGCGGGACGGAGTCCTGGTTGATGAACGTGAGCGTGAACGGCGTGTTGCCCTTGACGGACAGGCAGTTCCTGTCGAACTGGATGTTCCTGGCCGTGATCTGGCCAGGAGTGGCGCCGCCCGGGCAGCCGCTCGCCGCCTGTTTGACCGCCTGCCGCAGCCACACCTGGTAGTCGGCAAGCGGGACGGCGCGGATCCGAAACAGCATCTTGCTGTGGTACAGGCCGCAGAACTGCGCGCACTGGCCATGGTAGCTGCCCGGGCGGTCGATCGTGATCTCAAAGGTGTTGGTTCGTCCCGGGATGGCGTCGCGCTTGAAGTTGAACGCGGGCACGTAGAACGAGTGGATGACGTCTCTGGACTGCTCGACGACGCGGATCGTCTCGCCCACAGGTAGGACCAGCTCAGGCGGCTTGGCGATGCTGCCCCTGACGGTCAGGTCTTGCGGTGGCGCACCGGGGCTGGGCGGCACCCTCACGCCCGCGTAGGTGAAGTTCCACGACCACTGGAAGGCCTGGACCACGACCCGAACGCGCGGATTGGACGTCTGCGTGTCGACCTTGTTGATCCCCTGCCAGGACAGCACGAACAGCACCGCGACGATGAGCAGCGGGATGGCCGTCCAGGTGATCTCCAGCAGGTTGTTGCCATGGAACTGGGCTGGGAGGCGGTCGTCGCGGCGCCGGTAGCGGATCGCCGACCAGACGATCAGCCCCTCGACCAGGACGAAGACCACCGTGGCCACGGCGAAGAACAGGTTGTAGAGGCCGTGGATGGCCCGCCCCTGCTCCGTCGCTCCCGGGTAGGAGCCGCAGCCGGACAAGGTCAGCGTTCCCGCCAACCCCAAGGCCATGGCGCTGGTAACGGTCAGCCGCCGGTGTCGCGCGGCGCCGGTTCCCGCTCCCCCGCCTTGGTTGCCTTGACGTGCCCCCATTACCCGCATGGCAAGCCAGGTGGCGAGCTCCGGCCCCCAGTGCGATCACGTCGCAGCTGCGCCATTGGCCGCTCCGCCTCCTCTGGTCCGGATGCCCCCGCTTGCTCGCCCGCTGCCGGCGTGGGGCTTCGTGTCCCATGCAGCCTGGTGGCGGCCTTCTCGTTCCGCGGTCCTCATCCAGCACTCTACTATAGGGTGTCGTAGTTTCAACTCGACTGGCCACGCGCTCCACGGATCGCGAAGAACCTGCAGAATCCAGGAATCGTCGAGCCGCTGGGAGTCGCGCAAGGCTGGTGAGCGCGCGGCCGGATACGACGGCGTGTAGCATCATCATCTCCCGCTGGGACCGCGGCGACTCAAGAGACGATCCCGCTCAAGGGGCCTCCCGGGCTGAACGGCTGCGTGCCGATGCGCGGCGAACAGGGATGATGTGACGGGGTCGTGCCCGTCAGGCCATGTCGGTGTCTGGTCCCCCGCAGCCGTCTAATGCTACGTTCCTCAAGCGCGGTATAGTTGGCCTGTCCGCCTCGTGTCAGTCGTGCCGCCGCCGGCGGACGAGGGGGAACCATGGCCAGGCCGCCGCTGCATGCCCGACCACCCACCACCCCGGCCGAGCAACGCACCCTCCGCAAGCTCGCCACTGCCCGCCACGCCCCCGCCAGCCTCATCCAACGCGCCCGCATCATCACCGCAAGCTGGGACGGCGCCAGCGTCGCCGAGCTCGCCCAGCGGCTCGGCTGCCACCCCAAGACGGTCTCCAAGTGGCTGCACCGCTACAACCAGGCCCACGGGCTGGACGGGCTGGCCGACCTGCCCCGCCCGGGCCTGCCCCGGCGGCTGACCGAGCACGAGCGCGGCCGGATCATCGCCCTGGCCCGCACCCAGCCGCCCGGCCGCCTGCAGCAGGGCGGTGAGGGGCTGCTGGCGCCTGCCCAGCCTGAGGCGCCGGCGCACTGGACCCTGGACGCCCTGGCCCAGGCCGCCCAGGCCGAGGGCATCCGGGTGGGCCGCAGCCAGGTCCGCCGCATCCTGCGCGCCGAACGGGTGCGCTGGCGGCGGACCCGCTCGTGGACGACCAGCACCGACCCGGACTTCGCCCCAAAAGAGCCAAGGTCATCGCCCTCTACACCGATCCGCCCGAGGAGACAACGGTGATCTGCGCCGACGAGCTCGGCCCGGTCATCCCGCGCAGCTTCCCACCCGCGCCCGGCTGGACACCCGACGGCCACCGCGTCAAAGCGCCGCTGGACTACAGCCGCGGGCCGGAGAAGACCTGGGTGGACGGCGCGCTCCGGGTCGGCGACGGGCAGGAGGTGACGATGACCGCACCCTCGCGCAACTCGGTCGGCTACCAGCGGCTGCTGGCCGCCGTCGAGGCCGCCAACCCGGCGGGGACCATCATGGTGATCACCGACAACCTGTCCAGCCACACCAGCCTCTCGACCCGGACCTGGCTGGCCGACCACCCCCGCATCCAGCACGCCTTCGACTCCACTGGCTATTTCGCGAAACGGCTGGCCTCAGCGTGGCTGGGCTGGTCTGAGGCGTTTCAGGCACGATGATGTCCTCATGGCCGTTTGTGCTATCCCGACCGGAGGATCGGTGCACTGATGTCGATGCAGCCCCAGCCCTGGCCTCGACCCGCTGACGAGGTGGCTCAGGCGGTACGGTCTATGTTCGCCGGACGGCGGGCGCCACTGCCGGTGGTGGTCCGCGACGAGTTGGATGAGCTGTTTGCTGACGCGG
>WNGM01005228.1_pt1 | contig 10161 bp, 9 predicted proteins | sample 5400571 | NCBI WGS metagenome assembly WNGM01 (sample SAMN13153378, study PRJNA577476) | soil metagenome | isolation source: 100 cm soil or saprolite under Garry oak tree replicate 2 | place: USA:California | collected 2016-06-15 | reverse complement strand
CTTAAAGTCCGTAGAGGCCTTGCGGAACTCGGCCATGAGCTTGCCCAAGCTGCGGGCAAGCTCGGGCAGCTTCTGCGGTCCGAAAACGACCAGGACCACGATAAAAACCACGATCATGTGAGGAATGCTCAACATTGCGCTCAAGACCCGTCTAATGGCCCAATGAGCATGATAGAAAGGGTGTTAGTTGCTGTCAAACCGGAGTTGACGGTGTGCTATACTTTTTATTCGAGTTGTCACACGAGGTCAGGATGAACTCACAACGTCGGGGACTCGTAGTCGTTGTACTTGTACTTCTCGTATCTGCTGTTCTGGGGGGCATTTACGGCCCCAACGTGCGCGCCACGGCGGCCTCGGCCGACGATTATCAGACGGCCGTCCGGGACTTTACCCGGGTTCTGGACGTGGTGCAGAACAACTATGCCGACCCGGTGGACGTAGACAAGACCGTTTATCAGGGCGCCATTCCGGGCATGCTGCGCATGCTCGATCCGCATTCCAATTTCTTTGATGCCAAGCAGTTTGCGCTGCTGCGCGAGGACCAGCGCGGAAAATACTACGGCGTGGGCATGGTCGTCGCGCCGCGGGACAATCACACCGTAGTGATGGCGCCATACGTGGGAGCGCCAGCGTATAACGCAGGGATCCGGCCGGGCGACGTGATCGTCAAGGTGGATGACAAGTCCACCGATGGCTTGGGCACTCCGGAAGTGGCAGATTTGCTCAAGGGGCCGAAAGGCACGGTCGTCAAGATAACGGTTTCGCGGGAAGGCTATACGGAACAGCTCGTTTTCACGGTGACGCGCGACGAAATTCCACGTCATTCCGTGGATATCGGTTTCCTGCTGAAGCCGGGCATTGGCTACGTTCGGTTGTCCGGGTTTAACGAGACGACCGATCGGGAAATCGCGGATGCCCTGAAACAGTTGAACGCGTCTTCGCTGGACGGTCTGATCCTGGATATGCGCGGGAATCCCGGCGGATTACTGAATGAGGCGGTTGCTGTCGGAGACATGTTCCTGGACAAGAACCAACTGATCGTTTCGCACCGTGGACGCACGTCGCCGGAGCGGAGGTATTACGCGGTGCGGGGCAACCAGGGCATGACCGCGCCGCTGGTGATCCTGGTGAGCAACAATTCAGCGTCCGCCACGGAAATTGTTGCGGGCGCGGTGCAAGATCATGACCGGGGGCTGATTGTCGGTGAGACGACGTTTGGCAAGGGCTTGGTGCAGACCGTGACGTCGCTGAGTGAAAACACCGGGCTGGCGCTGACGACGGCGCGTTACTATACGCCCAGCGGGCGGCTCATTCAGCGCGATTACAAATCGGTTTCGCTCTACGAGTATCACTACGAGCGCAAAGTGCCCGATCATCCGACGGAAGTGAAATTGACGGATAGCGGGCGCCAGGTAACAGGCGGAGGGGGCATCACCCCCGATATCGTGGTGCCGGCGCCAAAGCTGACGAAATTCGAACAGTCCCTGTACCGCAACGATGTGTTCTTCCCAGCCGAAACCGGTGTTGGCGGGTTCACGCGCTACTACCTCGGAACGAAGCCGACAATCGCGAAAGAGTTTGAAGCTGACGACAACGTGATGCGCACGTTCCGCGAGTACCTGAGCAAGCACAACGTTCGCTACACGGAACCCGAGATGGCCGAAAACCTCGACTGGATCAAGCGGAAGATCAAGCAGGAAGTGTTCATGTCCAGCTTCGGGCAGCAGGAAGGCCTCAAGGTTCTCCTCGAAGCCGACCCGCAGGTGCAGAAGGCCGTGGAATCGGTCCCACAGGCGGGGGCGCTGTACCAGAAAGTGCGGCGAATCGTGGCGCAGCGAACCGGCGGGGCGGTAGAGCAGCCGTAAGACCACTCACAGACTACATTTTTGGTATTGGGGACGCAGCGTGTTCCGCCCCCTACCTGTTTGCATGCCTGTGAACGCGTGTTGGCAGCTATCTGTGAGTTTGCTAGAATTTGCTTGCTACTCGTGGGCGAGTAGCTCAGCTGGGAGAGCGCCTCGTTCGCAACGAGGAGGCCGGGGGTTCGAATCCCCTCTCGTCCACCATCGTTTCAATAACTTACGCAGTTTTCCGTACCAGATGCAGTAGGCCAGGTTGGCCAACTGGAAGCACAAACCCCGTTCCCACACGCTCGGCCCAATCCAAACGGTAAGCACGATCGTTGAGAAGTTTCACGTACCTCTCGGATACGTGTGCCGGTGCGTGTCCGCTCCAAAAATGCTTGAGAGCCTCTGGGCAATCAGATATCTCAAGGTTAGTGATGCGGAAGCGCCGGAAGATGTTAAAGCCACCCTTGACGTGTTTCATCTCGTCGAGGATGGGGTGGAGGCTGTCTTGGAGAGTGTTCGCCTGCAGGAGTTGGGCGCCAGTGCTCGTGCAGAATAGCAGACCCGACGTGCGAAGGCCCACGTATTCCTTGAGCATTGCCGCGAGTGATGGGCAAAGGTCTACCTCGCGGATGCCGTTCTTGGTCTTTAGGTATGGCTGGATGATGCCACGCTTGGCTTTCTGTGCGACGGTCAGTGTGCGGAAGTCGGAGGAGATGTGCTTGTCGATCTCGAGCCCCAACGCTTCCCCGGCCCGGAGGGGACCGCAGCCGGCGAGTAGAGCGTAGAGCATCTGATACTGCCCTTTCGCCGCAGCGACGATGGCCTTGACGCCATCACTCGTTGCCAAGGGTTGGCGCTGTGCGTCAATCAGCGGGGCGTCGATGTACTCCTCGTTCCACTTGCGCGGAAAGAGTTCCTCGCCGTCCTCATTGATTGCCGACGCCACGACGCCCTTGACGATGTTTATGTAGTCGCGGATGGAGGCAGCGGACAGAGATGCGCTCATCTTTTCGACCAGTTCCTTTACGGCGCGGTTGCTGATGTCGGCAAGCAACCGGCCTTCGAAGAAGGGATAAATCCATTTGTCCAGGGCGTATCGGCGTGTATCGATCGTCGTCTGTTCGAGTGGATTGCGTTTACGGTTTGCGAGTGACTGGAGCCAGATTTCCCCTTGTTGTCGGAAGGTGCTGGAACAGGTTGACTCGATGAACGTCTGCGCGGAGTTGATGCCGAGCTGTTCGAGCTTCTCGGCCGCGCGGCGTTCGGCAATCGTGCGGGTGCGGCAGATACCGATAGCGACAACATCTCGCTTCGGATTCTCTTGCCCAGGAATGTCCCGCCAGAACTGCACATAGGCAGGAGCATCCTTGAGCCACGGGTTGGATTTCGGTCGATTCTTTTGGAATACATAGCCCTGCTGATATTTGCGCCTTGCCAGAGATTTGCCTCTTCTCTGACGCGGTGCTGCAATCGAAGAAAGTGTAGCAGAATCAGGCAAAGGCAAGAACCTCTTGGCTCAGGAGGTCGCGATTCTAATGTAGGGCTTGTCATTGCAGCTCGATCTCGTCGCGGCCCGAGTCAATTTCTTGTACTTTTTGTCCACCAGCGCCATTCCGCGTGCCCAATCTGCTTTCCATTTCGGTTTGCGCTTTCTCGACTGTGTGGCGGGCATAATAGGCGGGCTCGTGTTTGTCTTCGGCTCGATAATCGGCGATTCTCCGCATGATCTCTGCAGGATCGCCGCCACGGGCCAAGCAGCGCTTGGCGTAATCGAACGCGACCTTGTGAAGCAGGATGATGAACTTCACCAGATTCGTGTAGGCCTGCTGCCAAAACGGTTCCTTGCCACGACCGAAGAGGTTATTCAAAAGCGAGGCGATGTTGTGGACCAGGGCGCATGCATCCAGGTCGCTTTGAAGGGGGTTGTATCGATACTTGGAATCGAGGCTGATTTCGATGTAGTCTTCAGCCCTGCCGTGGCGTGCGAGGATTTCCTTTACTCTGTGGCAGAAGTCCCCTCTTACTTCAAGGACCAGGCCGCCAATTCCCTTCTCCACATCAGTCGCGCGGTAGGCCAGAATCTGTTCCGCGAATGGATACATGCAGCAGCTCGTTTTTCCTGATCCAATTGCTCCGAGTATGGCAACACCCGTGAACAGGCCCCTCTCGGGGATCACGAGCCACTGCGGGCTTTCCGCTGGCAGTTGTTTCCGTGGATTGTGAACCTCGCCGACGACAAGGAAAAGATCGTCTCTTTTCCGGGAGTCGGGAAAGAAGGACAATTTGCCCGCTCGGATTCGTTGCTTTGCCCTGAGTGCAAAGATGTATAAACCGGAGAGCACAACGGAACAGCCAATGTACGGGGTCGAGAACAGAAATAGAGTGTACGAGTACCTCAGGACCTCAAAGGCAGACGGCGACCGGAGAGCCATGACCCGTAGAAAGATATTGCCCTCAGGAAAGGGCACACGAAAATAGAGGGTCATACCCGTGGCCGCCGCCAAAACAAACGCGACGAGATTCTTCGAGTTGAGGATTCTCTGAATCATGCTCTTGCTTGTAATTTTTGCGTGCCGGTGATGGGGAGTTCTTTCCGCGCGGCCTGCTGTTGCTGCTTTCTCCAATTCATGAAGTGCTTGTCCTTCCACAACAGCATCTTCACCGCCGAATTGACGACGTGATTTAGGGTGCTGTCGATAAACGTGGCGTACTTCTCGACCACGAGAGCGACAGGCTCTTCCAACTCGTACTCTCGTTTCACGTGTTGTGGGGGCTTGTTGATGATCGACATGTGTTTCCTCCTTTTCTCCTGTTTCTCTTACCTGGGCACGGGCAAAACACTTCGCGAACAGAGCACTTCCCTGTTTGCGGGGCTGGAGCGACCCCACGGTTCTTTTGGGCAGCCAAAGGCTCCCAAAAGTGGGGTCGCTCCAGCCCAACACGGGTTTTGCCCGTGTCCAAATTGATCGTCGCGCCACGCGCAACCTCTACTTTCCCAACAACTTCCGTTCACCCACAGGGTGAACGGAACGGTGAACAGGGTGGTGATCTGTGTCTTTCACGCACCGTTCACTGCTCTTCCCCTCAAAATCGAACGGAGACTGATGACTTCTCACCAGGTACTTGTCAAAGAAAACGGTTCGCGCCGGCCTCAGCCGCAAAAACTCCACCCGCAGTTCCTGCTTACTGAGTTCACCAGATCGCCATGCGTGGTAGAGGCTCTCGAACTGATTCCCATGAAATCTTTGCCGGGCTACGTTCAAGAACTCCAGATCTTCAGTCACCGGGACCACATACTCGTGGTTATCCCACTTCTTGCGGATCTGGAAGTAGCGCAGAACCTCGCTCGACACGTCGGATTCCAGGGGCCTTTTTACCAATGACCGGAACCGTTCTTCCGCTTTCTGAAAATAGGCTTCTTTCGCCGCGATGTAGAGAAACCGGAATGAGTCGAGCTGCCGGAAGAGTCCATGATAGGCCGCAACATGTGAAACAAAACTCGATGGTGTTTCCAGTCCCGAATCTACGTAGCTGAAAGTGACCACAGGGGGAGCCCCGGAGAGAGGCGGAGTAAGAAAGAGGGGAAATTTGTCCACGAAATAACGAACTGTTGGCTGACTACCGGGACGGCCTTCGTAAACCTTGGCCGGAAGGCAGGCCTTGGAGGCACCCATCGTTTCGCAAAAAAAGCTGACCTTATCTTGTTCGGTCTCGAAATAGGCCAGAAATTGGTTGGCTAAGATGAAGTCCAGAAGGAGCAAGCGTGTGCGTATGAATTCGAACGAGTGCCTCCTGCGGTTACGGAGATTGTCCTTTTCCATTTGGCCGTAAACGGTCCTGGAAAACAGGTGGAAAACCGGTCCGACGCCCATGTAGTTCTGCAGAATTGACGAAGAGTGAAGTAGCCGGAGTGGACGGCCACGATATAGAAGAAGCGAGCCTCCGACTCAGTGTAGCCGAGGCTTTTGATTCGCTCGATTTGTTCATCTGGCATTTTCAAGTCGACAAAATCTCCGCTGTCGTTTCGCGCTCTAAACTGTTTGGCCAGCGCCAAGACACACGAGGAGCATTAGCTCCATGCAGTGGGTTCTACCTTCGCGTCCGGCGCGTCGTCCCTCGGCCGTCCGCGACGCCTGGCGGTTAACCCAGGTAATTCGGGGCCACCAGGCTGGAGAGGGAAAAGTGGGCGAGAATTCCCTCACTTATAAAGAGGCTTTGAGAAAGGAAAAAGTACGAAAAAATCTTTGGCCAGGATGTCGGTCGGCGGCGGCGTTCCATTGACACCGAAAACAAACGAATGGCAGGCTTTTATATCCCCTTCCCTTTGGCGGGCCATATAACGAGGCAACAATGGAGAAACCTGATCCGTACGGTGAATGGGTACTCCAGAAAGTTCAGCAAGAAACGGCCGGAAAGCAAGCTCCGATTCCGGAAGAGGTCTTGGCAGCTGCGCGAGCGACTTGGCCCCGCATCGTAATTCATGCCACTCGCGAATTCGAGCGGCAAGGTTCAAATCGCGAAGCAGTAGCTCTTGTAGCAGAGATTTGGGAAGCAGTATTGCGGTCCGTTGCCAAAGCGTTTGACAGGAAGGGCGATTACGCATCCTCTGTTGGAGACTTGGAGTCCTATCTCCTCACTGCATTCCACCACAGGTTTCATAGATTCCTCAGAACAGAGCAGGAGCGCCGCGAAGTTTTTCAGTCTGTTTCGGGACCGCTTAATCTGGACCTCCTTGAGTCGGCCCAAAGTGCCGAATGGGTTTCGGAACTAGAGCGCAAGATCGCTGTCAGACAGATAACCGACCGCATGGATGGTTGGACCAAGAAGGTTTGGCAGGCACGGCAATACGGCTATTCATGGAAAGAGATCTCGACTTGGCTAGGGATCACAGAGCACCAAGCGAAGATGAAGTTCCAGTACGGATTGGAAAAGACTCGGACAAACATTCTTCGATTACTGAGAGCAGCATCGATCAAGAAGCCTGGCTGAGGTCTATTGGATGTATATTCGCTCTTCAGTGGTTAAAGAGAGGCGAACCTGAACGCGAGAGGGTACTCGGCTGCGGACGAAAAGCGCATCTTGGATGCCTTGGGGCGGGGTCTGCTCAAAGAGTTCCCCAATCCTGGGCGTAGTGGCGTGCCCTGGCTCGGACGTTCTCAATAGAATCGCTTCTCGAACGATGCCTCTCGCGGAAGCAGAAAAATGGCTCAATCATCTCGGTTCTTGTAGTCCATGCTACAAGGATTTCTCTGAGTTGCGAAAAGTCCGCGAAGTTCAACGAAGTCGGACTCTGCTTGCTATCACCGCTAGCATCCTGGTTGTTGTAGGCATTGCTGGCTGGGTCTTAGTTCGAAGGCACAATGAAACTCTGGTTGCTCGGACTGCGGTTATCGACCTGAGGAATCGCTCTGTGTCACGCAGCCCGGAACCGAATCCGGGAGAGCAACCTCTGGAACTTCGTCGCGGTTTCTCCGAAGTGAATATTTATCTGCCGTTGGGGAGCCCTGAAGGCACCTACGAAGTCCGCATTGTGACGATCTCCGGGGATTCACTATTGAGCAAGGGCGGCACGGCACGGTTAAACGATGGAGTTACCTCACTGCAGGTTAGGGGAAACCTATTCTTTGCGCGACCTGGTCAATACATTCTGCAAGTTCGGAAACCGCCTTCCGAGTGGAACTCTTACCCATTAGTTTTACGGTGAGCGACTCAATACTAAAACTCCATAGCAACTGGAACGCGATCATGCGGGGCGTACTACCACGGCCCAAGCCAACGCCGAGTAAGCCAGTAAAGACGTAAGTGGTTGGAGCACCGCGTTTTATGAATTTTCCCATCTCGTTCGCAACGAGCAGGCCGAGGGCTCGAATCCCTTCTCGTCCACCATCGTTTCAATAACTTACGCAGTTTTCCGAACCAAGACTTAGGTCTTCACTCCCGGAACTTTCAACTTGATGCGGTACACACTGGTGCTGGCCGTAATGTAGAGCGTCTTGCCATCTTTGTCGCCCCAGGCCACATTGCTCACGGTCTCGGGGACTTTGATTGTCCCGAGGTGTTTCCCTTCGGGAGAAATAATCCACACGCCGCCGGGACCGGCGCCGTAGAGGTTTCCTTTTTTGTCCACACGGATGCCGTCTGGCCCCCCAGGCGCACTATCGTGGGAGGCATCGAGAAACAATACGCCGTCCGTAACCGATCCGTCAGGCTGCACTCGATAGCGCATCCAGATCTTCTTGCCGGAATCCGCGATGTACAAGTACTTCTCGTCCGGCGAAAAACAGATGCCGTTCGGCCGCGGAAGGTCCTTGATTACAAGCTGGAGTTGGTCCCGTGCCGGTTCTGTCCCAGGCTTCTGGTGCCGTGCTCCAGGAATGCGATAGACACCGTTGACCTGCAACTCCTTTTGCGGATCGTTGTCCACCTGGGTGGGCAGACCGTAAGGAGGATCAGTGAAGTACAGCGAGCCATCAGATTTGTACACCAGATCATTGGGGCTATTGAACTTCTTTCCTTGATAGGAGTCGGCCAGAATCGTGATTTGTGCTTTCGGGTCGAGGGACTCTATGCGCCATACATTGCGTCTGGCGTGTCCCGCCACGCTCACACGACCATCAGGATCCAAGATCATTCCATTTGAGCCTGGTTCCGGCCCTTTGAATGGCTCTGCACCTGTATATCCGCTGGGGTGCATGAAAACGCTCGCGCCCTTACCCGGGATCCACAAGTCGATGTTGTTTGCAGGGATCTCCGCAAACAGGAGAGTTCCTTCGTGCGTCCAAACTGGGCCTTCAGTCCACTTGTTGAAGCCAGTGGCTATGCGCTCCAGCTTGGAATCAGGCCCTACCAAGTGCTCAAGAGCGGGGTCGAGCTTCTGAATGTCCTGCGCCAATGCGGACACGGTGAAAGCCGTGACAGTCACGATCAAGAGAAAGAGCCGGTGTATCGCGATCGAGGTCATGGTGCGGCGAAAACCACAGCGTACTGGAAATGTGTTCATGTTTCCTCTTCGAGACTTTATTACTGCATCGATATATCAAACTACTGATATACACGAATCTGCCAGTGAACGCCACTTTCTTTCACCGCAGCACTAAGGGTCTGCTCCAATCCGACGGCCTTTGCAGCGTGCTTAGAGATCAGCGCGAACCTGCGTAAGCCGGTCGAGTTGACCAATTCACCTGTCGAAGGGCGCCGACAATAAATATCCAGGACAGCGAGCCCAGCAAGGCGATGACGGCAGTGATGATGAAAGCCCAAAAGAACCGTCCCGTCTTGTCCACGACCAAACCCGTCACCACAGGCGCGATCCACCCAGCCAGATTACCTAGGAAGTTTTGCAGCCCGGTCCACTTGCCGGCTGCTTGTGGTCCCGCAAGCGTTTGTGTAATTGCCCAAGTATTGGAAGCGCTGATTCCCCAGAACGCTGCCGCCAACAGCAGACATACTACCGAGAGCACTGGCCCGCTGACGACGCAGGCGGCAAGCGAGATCCCAGCCCCCACCTGTCCCACGACCATAAACGTCTTGCGAACCAGGGTTGGAGTTTTTCCTGAAATAATGCAGCGATCGGAGACCCATCCTGCGGACGTGGCTGCGACAGCCATCAGAAAATAAGCCAACCCAGCGATCTTCGCCATCGCGGCCAAGGAAAAATGACGTTCGTGCGTGAGGTAGAACGGCAGCCAGGTCAGGAGAAAGTACATCAAGTAGTTCATACAGAAGAGACCTACACACGTTCCCCATGCTGACCGCTGCTCCAAAATCTGCAACATACCGGGCGCGGAGAGTCCCGATTGCGAGGAGAAATCCCTATGGCCTTTGGGCATCCAGCGAAGCCATGGCAGTAGCCATAACAGGCTAGTCAGGCCCACCACGAGAAAAACTGGGCGCCACCCAAATCGGCTCATCAGAATTCCGCCAGCGAGCGTGCCGAGCGCTGGCCCCAGGGCCATGCCGGCAACTATGCTCGCATTGGCGAAGCCACGTTTGTGCTCCGGGAAATACCGCGACAAAATGGTCGAGCATGCTGGATAAGAAACCGATTCTCCTGCGCCCAGCGCCAATCGCGCGAGGAGCAATGTGCCAAATGCATGCACCGCACCGGTAGCCGCGGTTGCCGCGGACCAAAGGAAAAAACCGCTGGCGATCACCCATTTCACATCGAGGCGATCAACCAGCCAGCCGGAAACCGGCAGAAAGAATGAGTAGGTCCAAAAGAAGGACGACAGCAGAACTCCGAGCTGCGTCGCCGAAAGTTGGAACTCATTCTTGAGCAGCGGCGCTGCAATCGAGAGATTGCCGCGGTCCA
>WNGM01016985.1_pt1 | contig 10166 bp, 6 predicted proteins | sample 5400571 | NCBI WGS metagenome assembly WNGM01 (sample SAMN13153378, study PRJNA577476) | soil metagenome | isolation source: 100 cm soil or saprolite under Garry oak tree replicate 2 | place: USA:California | collected 2016-06-15 | reverse complement strand
CGGCGCGATACAGCTCATCCAGTTTTGCAAATACCAGCGGGAGATCACGGTCTGCGTAGTGCTGATCGATGAAACGCTCGAGGACGTCATCTCCGATCTCCGGTGTTTTCAGCTGCAAGTGCGCTTCAGCGATGCCGAAGAGCGCCGTGAGCAGAATGGAATGAGGAGTCCCCTCAGGCCTTTTCAGGATCGCTTGAAACATCCCAATCGCTCGTTCGGGCCGGTGCGAAATCAATTCCAAACGCCCACGTAAGACACGTCGTTCACGTCTTTCTGGAATTGAATTCGGTTGCATCTGCTCCAGGAGTCGACGTGCCTCAGGAGCATCGCTCAATTGGATGTACATCTCGGCGGCTCGTAACTGCGCTCGGGTACCCCATTCTTTGTCGTGAACGAGTACGAGAAATTTTGCCAAAGCTTCGGACCTTTTTCCCAACGCACGTAGTGTCTCGCCGCACCCAAAAACGGCTGCTTTCTGAAATGGCGAAGTTTCGTTTGCCAACTCCTCATACAGCGGCAGCGCCTCGGCCCAACGTTGAACAGTCGCCAACGCCTGGGACCGCCAGAATCTCGCCCATGGCAAGTCACGTAGCCGGGCGTCTGCCAACAGAACGAGAGTGTCCTCCGGCTCGTTCGCGGCCATTTGCGCTTGCGCCAGTTTTTCCACAACGGCAAGCCGTTCCGCTTCGGTCAGATTTTTATTTAGCAATGACTGCAACCGCACGACCGCCACTTCCGGTACGCCCTCTAAATTTGGCGCACTTGCCTGTGCAATTTCGGGCGAAACGTCGGCACGCGCGAGCGGCGCTACCCCGCAAACAATACCTATTAGAAATGACAGCCCTATGAGCCTCATCTTCTCTCCAGGATCTGCCGTAAATACTTTCCCGTATGGCTGTGCGAAATTGTCGCGATGACCTCAGGGGAACCCACTCCCACACCTCCAGCAATTTTTCAATGTCGGCGAAATGCAATCCGGTCGTCGGTTCATCGAGAATGTAAACGGTGCGACCGGTCGCCTTCTTCGCAAGCTCGGTAGCCAGTTTCACGCGTTGCGCTTCGCCGCCGGAAAGCGTCGTTCCAGCCTGGCCGAGTCGCAAATACCCCAGGCCTACGTCCAGGAGTGAATTCAATTTTTCCGCAATGGTCGGCACATTGCGGAAAAATCGCGCAGCTTCGTCAACAGTCAGATCCAGCACATCCGCGATATTCTTGCCTTTGTAAGTGATCTCAAGTGTCTCACGGTTGTAGCGTTTGCCGCGGCACACCTCGCATTCAACGTAAACGTCGGGCAAAAAGTGCATCTCGATTTTGATCAGCCCGCCGCCTTCGCAGTTTTCGCAACGGCCGCCTTTCACATTGAAACTAAAACGACCTGCGTCGTAACCGCGGACTCGTGCCGCGGGCAATTGGGCGAAGAGTTCGCGTATTGGTGTGAACGCACCGGTGTATGTGACAGGATTCGATCGCGGGGTGCGACCAATCGGGGTTTGGTCAATTACCACTGCCTTGTCAATCTGTTCCAGTCCGCGAATCGTCTCGTGAGCGCCGGGTTTATCTTTCGAGTTATAGAAGTGTCGGAAAAGGGTACGACGCAGAATATGATCCACCAAAGTCGATTTGCCGCTGCCAGAAACACCGGTCACACACGTGAGGCAGCCGAGAGGAAATGACACGTCGATGTTTTTCAGATTGTTTTCATTTCCGCGTGCAACTGTAATCCAGCCGTCGCGTCGTGGTTGAGCGCGCTGTTTTGGAATCGCGATGCGCGCACGTCCAGAAAGATAATCGCCAGTCAACGAATTCTTCGCGCGCAGGATGTCGTCGAGAGTCCCTTGTGCCACAATCTCGCCTCCACGCGGCCCCGCGCCGGGACCTAGATCGATGATGTGGTCCGCAGCCCGAATCGTTTCTTCATCATGCTCCACCACGATCACGGAATTCCCGAGATCGCGCAGTTTTCGCAGTGTTCCAAGCAGACGTGCATTGTCGCGCTGATGCAAGCCGATGCTCGGTTCGTCGAGAATGTAGAGAACGCCTGCCAGTCCTGAGCCGATCTGTGTCGCCAGCCGAATCCGTTGTGCTTCGCCTCCGGAAAGCGTGCCGCTCTCCCGATCTAACGTGAGGTAGCCTAAGCCGACCTCCGCGAGAAATTGCAATCGTGATCGAATCTCTCGGACAACGTCGGTTACGATCGTCTGTTGCTGCTCGGTCAGGTTGAGACCACTAATGAATTGAAGAGCATCTTCCACGGTCTTCTGGCTAAACTGGTGGATGTTCACTTCGCGTCCTTCTCGGCCCTTGATTGTGACGGCGAGAATTTCCGGTTTAAGCCTCGCACCTCCACAGATCTTGCACGCTTCGCGTGCCATGAAGGCTCGAATGCGATTACGCGTGAATTCACTCTGCGTTTGCTCATAAAGCCGCTGCATTTGTGGCACGAGTCCCTCGAACGGTTTTTTAATTTTCTTTTCGCCGTTGCCGGCGAACGCCATTTCGATGGGCTCGCCATTCGTGCCGAAGTACAGCGCGGCCTTGAATGCGTCGGGCAGATTTGCGAACGGCACGTCTTCGTTCACGTGGAAGTGTTTGGTCAGGGCATCTTGCAGATGACGATAGTAGGCTCGCATGCGTTTTGTGCCGCGGCGCCATGGTGTGATTGCTCCTTCGGACAGCGTCTTAGCTTGGTCGGAGATCAATAACCCGGGATCCATCACAAGTTGCGTCCCCAAGCCGTGGCAGGCGGGGCACGCTCCGAGATGGCTGTTGAAAGAGAAATGTCTCGGCGTCAGTTCGCCTAAATTGAAGCCGGTCTCGGTATTTCCGTATTCTGTGGAGTAACGACATTCTGCCCACTCTTCGCATTCGCCGTTGGCCGTTGGATGTTGGGTGTTTGTTGTTTTTGGATTCTGGCACAACGCGACAATGCGGTTGCCGCCCCATTTCAGAGCCGTTTCGATTGAATCTGTAAGCCGCACGCGAATCCCATCGCGGACGACCAGCCGGTCAACCACCGCCTCGATCGTGTGTCGCTCGCGTTTGTTAAGCCGGATTGGGTCGGGGCGATCCAGCTCGATCAACTTTCGGTCAATCCGCGCGCGAACGAATCCTTCACGCCTGAGCTTTTCGAGGACGTCCCGGAATTCGCCGGACTGATTCTCGATCAGCGGGGCCAGCACTACGATTTTGGTGCCAGCTTGGTAGGCCAGGATTTGATCGACGATTTGTTGGGGCGTTTGGCGGCTGAGAGGTCGGCCCGTCTGCGGATCATGCGGTTGACCCACCGCGGAAAAAAGGACTCGCAGATAATCGTAGATCTCAGTCGTGGTCGCGATGGTAGATCGCGGGTTCGCGCCGGCGCTGCGCTGCTCGATGGCAATCGCGGGCGACAATCCTTCGATGAAATCAACGTCCGGCTTTTCCATTTGATCTAGGAATTGCCGCGCGTACGCGGAGAGGCTCTCGACATAACGGCGTTGCCCCTCTGCATAAAGAGTATCGAAAGCCAGCGAAGATTTCCCGGAGCCGCTTAACCCGGTAATGACCACGAGCTTCTCCCGCGGAATCTCCAGCTGCAGGTTCTTCAGATTGTGCTGGCGGGCACCGGTAATTTTGATAACTTGCGCAGGCATTCTGACGAGGGATGTCGAACCTATCAGTCAAGCACAGCTGTTTCCTTTCACCAGCGAAATTGCCTTTTCGACCCGATGCCTCGCGCGGCGAAACGCCGTTTTTGTTGCGAAGATGAAAGTGTCCATCGTAATCCCTTGTTACAATGAGAAGAACACGATCGAGAAGGTCGTCGAGGCGGTTCGCAACGCACCGCTGAATTCTAAAGAAATCATCGTCGTGGACGATTGTTCGCAAGATGGGACGCAGACGCTGCTCCGCGAAAAGATTTCAGCTGTAGTCGATCAGATCATTTATCATCCGGTAAACCGAGGCAAGGGCGCGGCCCTGCGCAGTGGTTTCGCGGCCGCCACCGGCGACGTCATTCTGGTGCAGGACGCAGATCTCGAATACAGCCCCGACGATTATCCAGTGCTTCTGCAGCCGCTTGAGTCCGGCAAGGCGGACGCCGTTCTTGGCTCTCGATTCTTGGGCGGACGACCACATCGCGTCCTTTTCTTCTGGCACATGGTCGGTAACAAGTTTCTGACGTTACTTTCCAACATGTTCACAAATCTGAATCTGACCGATGTGGAAACAGGTTACAAAGCCTTCAAAGCCTCTCTCATCAAATCGATTGAGCTTGAAGAAGATCGGTTTGGGTTCGAGCCGGAAATCATTGCCAAGCTCGCGCAGAGAGGTTGTCGCGTTTATGAAGTCGGCATTTCGTATAGCGGGCGGACTTACAAGGAAGGCAAGAAGATTAATTGGAAAGACGGAATACGAGCTGTCTACGCGATTGTGAAATACAACGTCCAAAGATACCAGAAATGACTGCTCCGCAGCTGAGCTACGCCGGGGTTGATATTTTAGAAACGCTGGAAGGAGCAACCAATTACAATTCCTTGTTGCTGGGTCTAATCCGGGAGAGTTCTCAGGGACGCAGTCGAATGCTTGATTTTGGGGCCGGTACTGGAACGTTCGCCAAACTGCTTCGAACCAAGGGCATCGAGGTGGTGTGCGTCGAGCCTGATATGCACCTCGCAGAGCGGCTGATTCGTGACGGGTTCTTAACATTTAGCGACTTGAACGACGTGCCGGATGGTACATTCGAGTTCGTTTTTACCCTCAACGTCCTTGAGCATGTCGAGGACGATTGGGCCAGTACTATCGCCGTTATCGCCGAACAGACTTGGAGCGATTGGCTCGGTCGGCTGGGCTCAGTGTTTGTAAAACCCGATATATGGACACACTGGGTTTCTTTGCTGCTCTCGGTTTTAAGATTTTTGGCAACAAAAACGGCCACCTTAGCGCGCGAGCGGTCAGTCTTTACGATCGATGCGTGGTGCCGCTAAGCAGATGGCTTGACTTGCTGGTGGGCCGACTGTTCGGCAAAAATGTCTATCTGATTGCCAGTAAGGATTATAAGTCTTCGGCCGTAGCCCCCGAGCCAGGATGATCGCGATGTTGCGCAGGCGTCCGACGAGAAATCTCAAGAGCGATCGGACTCCGCTGTTCTGACGAGCTGCGCGCTAAACTCGTTGAATGAAATTACGTAATCCATGTTCGCGATCTCCTCATGCGTGAGTTGCTGCTGGCCGGCCACGTACACGTGCAGGGAACGATCGTTCCAGACGAGTGATGCGACGAATTTTGGATACCATGGGTTTTGGTAAAAACGCGCTTTGGGCTCTAGTAAAATTGTACTACCGAGAGCCGGATGCAGGTTTAGCGAGCGGAACGCCTGAATGACATGAAGCGACTTCTGTCCGGAACTCAGTAGAACGCGAGTCTGATCGAAGTGCTGACTTTGCCACTGGGTGAAAACGGCAAGCGCGACTGCCACAGCAGCTGTAGCAAGGGTGCGCAGCATCGTTGTGCTCGGTTCTGATACCGCGAGTACTCTGCCGGCCAACCCGACTAAATCCTGTAGCACCCGGGCGATGATCATCGCCCAGCCAAACAAAACGATATAAAGCATCGCTCCACCACGGGCTGGAATGAACGCCAACGGTAGCGGCGTGATCACTACCCAAAACGCCATCAGTTGCAGCAGCCGGTCACGGCGCCAAAACGCGTAAAGAAATATCACCGGCCATGCGACAAGGATCGCCCGACCAATGCGGGACACCGAATCATAAAGCAGTTCGTTGATGAAATGTGCATTTGTTAGGGTGAATCGACGCCAGGAAAACACCGGTCGATACGCCTCGAGGTGCGCCAGCGAATAAGCGCTATTCAGTTCGGCGTAAATGAAAATTGCCGTCACGAGGCCGGCGATCAGCGCCGGAACCGCCACGGACCAGTTGCGCAACGCAAACTGTTTCCAGTCGTGAATCCGTGGATATTTAAGGACCTCGTAAATGAATACGATCACCGGCAGACTCACCGCCATTTCCTTCGAGTTGAGCGCGCAAAGGTAGAGCGCGAGAAAGATCGCCAGTTGTCCCGCACGTAGAGCCACGCCTTGCTCGCGGATGCGAACGTAATAGGTCAGGGCGGCGAAATAAAAGAAACCACACAGCACGTCGTAGATGAAAGAGCCGCTAAACACAAGATTAGCCAGTTCCTGGTGATAGCACATCGCCAGCGCCACCAGAAACGCCACGGCGCGCGATCCAGAGAGCAACCGCGCCAGATAGAAAAAGATAGGGATTGTGGCGGTAAGTATACTGATATGAACTATCCGGTAAGGCAGAGGGTCGAGCGAAAAAAAGTGATACAGCGGCAGATAATACAGCGCACCGGCGGGCCGCTGCGGATATGAGATCGACCAGAAACAGAAGTTTGCCCGGATTGATCTGAACGCGCCTGGGAACCAATAGAAATACAGGTTCATCATTTCGTCCTCGCCAAACCCGGCCCTCAGTGCGGGCAGCGCAAAATGAAGAAAGTACGCCAGCAGCAGACCGATGCAGGCTGCATTCAGGAATCTACGATTTTGCTCGCGAGCGGGAGCAATTCTGATGAGCTGCGCAAGCATTCTGAACGGGAATCTCGACCGTGAGTAAAGACAACTTGGATTGTAACCGCGAGGTTTTGCTAGCTAGTCGGGGCGAGCCTTAAGATCGCCGCTTCGGCGCTCGAGTCTACCAGGTGCCAGTCGTAGCCATCGACGCGGGGCAATCGGCGTGTTTTTTCCTGCATTTCTTGCGTGGACACGAACAAGGCGTAGATCGGCAGCGATTGAATTAGCCCGCGTTGCACCAGGGCCAGCGCTTGCGGTCGATCGTAACGCCAGGTGTGACTCCATGTGTAGTGATGGTTCTCATCAATCGGGGCTGCGACGAAACTGCGGGGCAGAAGAGCGTTCAGGTAAACAGGATCGATGTCGGACAGAACAATTCCAGGTTCACCTTGAAACCGGCTGCCAAAATACCTTTGCGCGACAAATTGGATCGGTTCTCGTGGCGAAGTGTTGAAATGCAGAGCATCCCATGCCTGCGAGCGATTAATGTTCCTGCTCTTATGGCCCGAACGTGAAGGGTAACCGAGGCACGCTGCAGCAAATAAAACGAGGACCGCTAAAGCGAAAACACTGCGTCTGCCGGCAAAAAAGTTATTTACAGCCCAAGCGACGGGCAGGACAGCGACACTAACCATAATTATGAAGAGAGGCACGTATAACCGTCCATCACTACCAAACACGAAACATAGTCCCGCGAGAAAGGGGAAGAGCCACGCTATGAAAGCGCAACAAGAAAACCAGCTCGGCCGAACAAAAAGGGTCCCGACGCAACTCAGGAGAACGAAGGCCACAACAAACGAGGTGCCTGTTCCGAAGATGTCGACCGCGTCATAGCTGTGGGGTTGCAAAGTGAGTTGCCTCCAGAGCTCGCCAGCATTTCCCAGTACATAGTGAAACGAAAAGAAAACGTGTTTCTCGCTAAAATACGGGACCCAGAAGTCGTAGCCGGTTTTAAGCGGCGAACCAAACTTGATCGTATTCAACACGAGGATAGGGCTGGCCGCTGTGAGGAAAACAATCGGAACCGCAGCGCAATGAAGGAGCCACCGCAGACGCATTCCCCTCGTTGGGAGCATGGCCATAACGAGCAATAGTGGTGCAAAGAACAGCGACTGAATTCGGATATTTAATGAGAGACCCAGAAGAACCGCCGACAAATAGACTTTCCAGCGGCGTTCTTCCTTAACGCCCAAATAGGCGAACATGAAAGCTAAGACAATGAACAGGGACACACTGAGTTCGCTTAGTGAAGAGCGACAGAAAGTGAAGAAACTTGGAAGAGTCGCCAGTAACAATACCGCAAAACCTCCGGTCAAAGGCATTGCCAAGTAGATGTAAAAAACAAATATGGCCAAAAGCAATAGCAGCCCGATTGTCTGATTCGTCCGAAATGGGGCCAGAACGGAATGCGCTTGAGGAAGAATCTTCAGCCATGGGAGCATCAGCGCAGGATAACCGGGCGGATACCTTGACGGCAGCTTTTCGGTTCCGATCTGTATTGAAGGCCATTTGCCTCTCGATAATGCCTTGGCCTGAGCGAAATACTCGGTTGCGTCTGGGTGTGGCGCAAGGTCGGGCAGTGCTGTCTTTTGGTAATCAATCCTCAGCACTGCAAAGTAATAGAACATCGATGCGCAAAGCAGCAGCAGTAGTCCCCCAAGAAACGAGCTGTTTGTGATATCTTTCTTTGAAAATCCTGTCACAGACTGTGATTTTTCCTGGGTTTTGCCCATGAGTCGATTACGAAGTGTAACCCTTGAAGGATACTGGATTTGAAGGAAACTGCGGTGCAAAGTTGCCACGGAGTTCCTTAAGGATGTGCAGCTAATTACCGTCAACGACACCAGTATGGAAGCTGTGCTAAATGAGCCCGAGGCGAAGAAGGGTACATGGGGACCCGCTGCCCTCGAGCAGAGACGGGAACGGAGCCGGAACCATCTGGCCAAAATTGCTGGTCGCCGCGAAGGCTGGATCGACTGCAACAGATACTACTACGAGTTGCTAAATCGGCTTCTTCGTTTTCTGGTAGAGCCGCAGAAAAGAGTGCTCTCGGTTCGGTGCGGCACTGGCAATCTTTTGGCCAATGTCCAATCGACTGAAGGCAAAGGCGTTGACATTTGTCCTGAGATTGTCGAGATCGCACAGCAACGAAATCCTTCCCTAGAGTTTGCGGTGGCTTTCCCGGACAAGGAGGAGTTTCGCACTGTTTTCGAGCCGGAGGAGAAATTCGATTATATCCTCTTTAACGATATCGGCGACACAGTCGATGTCCTTCAAGCGCTGCGCAATTTAAAGCCGCTTTGTCGAAGACATACCCGCATATTGGTGATCACTTACAATCATCTTTGGGAACCACTCGTCACGTTTGCAGAATGGATTGGAATGAAGTTCCCACGTACGGAGCAGAACTGGCTTTCGACACTTGATATCGCAAATCTGTTGAAGCTCGCCGGTTTTGAAGCGCTCGAGACGCATCGCCTTGTCATTCTGCCGAAGTACGTCCCGCTTGTATCAGCTTTCCTTAATCGATTCTGCGCGCGGTTGCCACTGTTGAAACGGCTTTGTATGACGCAGGTCGTCGTCGGCAGGTTACTTCCGCCACCGGTTCCCAAAGAAGAGCTCTCGGTCTCAGTGATCGTTCCGTGTAAAAATGAGAGAGGAAATGTAGAAGATGCCGTGCAACGCATGCCGCAACTGGGACGTCAGACAGAAATTATTTTCTGTGACGATCAGTCAACCGATGGGACCGCTGAAGAAGTATTGCGGGTGCAGTCGCTCTATTCGGACAAGGATATCCGCCTGGAACGCGGACCGGGCGTAGCTAAATCGCGGAATGTCTGGACAGGTTTCGGTGCTGCCACAGGCGATATCTTGATGATTCTTGACGCCGATTTAACCACGATTCCCGAGGAGCTGCCCTACTTTGTCGATGTTATCGCCTCGGGCCAGGCGGAGTTTGTCAACGGATCTCGACTTGTTTATCCAGTACCCAAAGGAGCGATGACTACAGCCAACATGTTGGGCAACAAATTTTTCAGTATCGCATTTACGTACCTTCTCGGGCAACCGGTAAAGGATACGCTTTGTGGCACGAAGGCGCTCTGGAGAAGCGACTGGGAGCGGATCAAACCGATGCTGGGAAGCTGGGGAGTCGAAGACCGATGGGGCGACTATGAGCTGTTATTCGGCGCTGCAAAACTTAACCTTAAGATTCTGGATCTGCCCGTCCATTATCAGGAGCGCATATACGGTTCCACGAAAATGACCAGGGTGTTCCGAAACGGTCTCATCATGTTAAAGATGTGCTGGCACGGCTTCTTGAAACTAAAGCTTGGTTACTAACTCGGTGCCACATCCAAGAATTTTGCACCATGAGCCGATGCTCATTTGTTTGTAAGTCACAATCATTTGAATCCTCCAGTGCAAAAGCGCATTGTTAACGAAGTCGAGCATGGCCGTTTTTTGGCTCAACATGGAGCAGGGGAGATTTGGAACTGGGAAGGCCCGGCCGGCAGATTGCGCTGGGCCCGTCGGGTGAAAATGCTCAGCAACCACCTCTGTGTGGGAATGAATGTGCTCGAGCTCGGTT
>WNGM01006962.1_pt1 | contig 10166 bp, 23 predicted proteins | sample 5400571 | NCBI WGS metagenome assembly WNGM01 (sample SAMN13153378, study PRJNA577476) | soil metagenome | isolation source: 100 cm soil or saprolite under Garry oak tree replicate 2 | place: USA:California | collected 2016-06-15 | reverse complement strand
AACATTCAAGCCCGATTAGGCCATAGCAGTGTAGCGACAACGGGGAGATATCTGAAGCAGCTGGATAGCGCAACAAACGAGCATGTTTCTAAGCTGCTCGACTACTTTGGGGTAGAGGAGTAGCCCCACCACGTCACACATTTCCACCCACAACAAGCCCTGCTATTGCTCCACCACTTTGTACCCCCACACAGCCCGTTCGCACAGGTACACATGCCGCTCAGGCTGCTCGTCAGGGGTGATCTCAGCATAGGGTATCCCCTCCTGTGTCTCGTGCAGTGCGTAGATGACTCCCTGCTGTGGGGCCATGCCTGTTTGTAGACGCCAGAAGGTGACGCGATCACCTGGCTTGCCCATATGTGTCCTTTCTATGCTATACTTCCCTTGTGTAAGTCTGTGATATGTGGAAGGGAAGTAACCACGTGCTCAAGCTCAAGTATATCCGCCGCACCCATTACCTTGCCCCTGAAGATGACCGTGCTATTCTTGTTATCAAAGAGAAGTACGGCTGTAGCACCGCTTCTGATGCCGTGAGACTCGCCCTGCGTCTCGTGGCTGAGAGCCCAGTACAGATCGGCAAGAGGAAGGGTAAGGCGGGCTAATCTCCAAAGAAGGAACTGGCCCAAACAAAGTCAATGCCAGCGTTCTTTGCTGCTTGCTCGTCTACATCAAGATCACCGACATAGAGCGTCTCGTCAGGCCCTGTCTCGAAGTCTGCCATCGCCTCAAGGAGCATTCTCGGCCCTGGCTTGCGCCGGTCATCTTCCATCCGATACTCTTCTAGTTTGGCCTTTGGATGTGTATAGCAAACATAGAGGCCACCCACTGGAATACCTGCCAATCGGCACATCAGCACGAGCTGCGCTAGTATGGTTCCTTTCTGCAAGAAGCCATATGCCACGCCGCCCTGATTAGTCGCCACGGCCATACGAATGCCCTCTCTTTTCAACTGGCTTAGCTTCTCTAATCGCCCTGGCAGCCATTTCCAATCAGCGGCAAACTCACGAAACTGCTTACCGCTCTTGGTCTCAACCAGCGTTCCATCAACGTCAAAGATCACCAATTTGTACACTTTGTCCATTCCAATCTCCTTGCCAGTACGTGACTGGCCTAAACTACTTGCTCCTCATTACCGGCCCCTCCCAAGAGCCCATGATGCTGTAGGCATTCGCGTAGGCATCGATAAACGCCTGTGCTTCCGCCCAACTGTCAAAGCTGAAGTTCAGCACAGCCCCAGCTCACTCCTGCCTAACTGGCTATCTCAGCAGGCACTTTCCTGGCTTCCTTACGCTTGACGATCTCAACCCTGATTTGTTCGCATTGCGCTTTTTCAGTGATTTTCTCATCAGAGACCATTTCCCCGAAGACATCGCACTTCAGCGACTGCCAACCAACCAGATCGGTGATAATGCCTATTTCCATCGCACGGTCATAGAGCTTATCAAGCGCTTTCTTCGGGTCAAAGGCTTCTTGTTGTGGTTGTGGCAATGCTCTTGGAGCATTGCCAGCCTCGATCACATGACCATTAGCACGCTCCTCCTCAATGACTGTAACAGAGCCTTCAATCTCTCCATCATCCATATCGAGAGCTAGTTCTGTCGAGATGCCCATATCCCTAGCGGCTCGTGATTTTGCCGCCGTCTCGACCCTATCATACATACTCAACTTGCCCTGCTTAGCTGATGAGGCGCGTTTGTGCCCAAGCCCAACAGACTCTGCATAAGTTGGGCCGGTAAACATCCATGCCTTTATCAGCACAAAATCGCGTTCGATGTCCATAGCAACAACTTCAGTCTCAATGGTGATACTGGGATATCTTAAACGCAATTCATAGAGTCTCCATGCAGCAGGGTAATACTCCACTACGACGCTTTTCCCCTTCGCCTTGTCAAAAGCCGTCCATTTGACAAGATGTTCACGCGGATTATAGCTTTCCAGCATTGTATTTGATTGCGCTACTTGTAACGCTGTTTGTGTCACTTTACATTCTCCATTTCTGCTAACTGATCTATCTCACCCTGCGCCTGTGCCTCCAAGAGCATCAAGCGCAGGTCTACCGTCTTGTCACACTCCGAGCAGAGCGGCCACCTTTGGGACTCGTCATCCTCGTGGTAGACCGGCCCTGCTAGACCCTCGCCACATGCCCAACAGTCCATAAACTATTCTCCTAAAACGGCAACATATCAGATGGCAACGCATCCTCATCAACTGCCATACCAATCAATTCCTCTCGGCACGCGAACTGCTCTAACCACTGGCAAGCATCCTCATAGCCGTAGTGGTTGTTCTCATAGCGGGTGATTTTCCCGTCTATGAACCAATCATCAAAGAGGATGATGCACTTACCCTCTTTGGTCTCAACTTCAAGAACTTCACACCCGCGCTGAGAGGCAAGTTGCTTGACCTCTTCAAGTGTGCGGGTTGTGGTGGCTGGACGGCCACCGAGGAAACTGTTACTGCAATATCCGAACATCTTATTCGCTCCTTCGATATGTCTTGAGAATTTCAAGACGCCTTTCAGCATCCTTCATGCATTCCTCGTCAGATGCGCGCTCATCACCACACGTCTGACGATACAGATCAAAGTAGAGGTCTGCCCAGCCTGCCTTGCTGATCTTTGCAAAGCGACCCTCTAAGCTGCTATCCATCTCTGGAGGTCGTTTATTTAAAGCTGCCATTCTTTTTACATCCTCTCTATAATCTGGACTTCTCATCCAATCAGCCGTCAGAGCCAGCGTATCCAGCCAGCTCTGACGCATCCATTCCATACTCATGCGACGAGGCAGGGGTCATGGCGCTCGATGTACGCGGCCCGGAAGCTTGCGCTCAGGGCCTGCGTGTGCTTGCAGTTCCATCCCATCGTCTCGCATCCGCACTGGTAGCCGTGATCGTCGCATATTACCGTGTAGTACCAATTCCATTCAGCATCTGGAGCATTCAGGCTGTCGGACTTGACGTACCACACGTCGCCCTCACCCGCTACGAGTTCAGCGTCCTTGTGGATCTGGATAATTCTGCCAGCCTCTTCAAGCTTCTGGATACGCTCTTGCAGCTTCGCGTGCTTGCGAACGGCAGAGGCAACGCGTCTGCGCATCGTGGCGACTGACTTGGCGACTTGTGCGATTGTTCTTGTATCTGTCATAATGTTTTTACTCCTTTGAGACGGGGGAGATTGGATTTTGTTTTGTTCCCCGTCTCTTGAGTATATTATACCTCACGACATCGTGAATTGTCAAGGGGTTTTGGTACGAAAATCGATGAATTTTACGCCTTTCTTAGAATTGCATGGCTTGCAAAGCGGTTGGATATTGTCAATAAAATTAGTGCCACCGAGAGTAAGAGGCATGATATGATCTGCTGTAAGTTTAATTTCAGGCTCTCGCTTACCGCAACGCAAGCAGGTATAATCATATTTCTCTTTTACTGCTCGCCACTGCTGAGCGGTAAACATGCCGATTGCTTGTGATTTACGGGCACGGCGTCTTAATGATTTAAAATAGAATATCTCTTGATGCTTTTCTGGGCGCTCTGCCTTACGCCTCAAATAGGTTTTCTTTTGATTTACGTTGGCTTTGGCAAGGTATGCCTCATTTCGCATTGCTCTTTGTACCCTATGCCAATTCCGGTTACGTTCTCTTTCCCCATCTGGGTTAACTTTACGACGCCTACGATTGTTTCTACGAGTGAATTCCTTTACAGCATCGGGATGGGATTTTTGCCATTTATGTACGTGCGCTCTTGCTTGTTCAGGATGTGCCTTATTCCACTTTTTTGTATTTTCTCTTCTACGTTGTTTTATAGCCTCGCCCCCACGCTGGCTATTGCAAGGACGACAATAAGAGTTAAGATTTGTCGGAGCTATCGGCCTATCTTTCTTACGAAGTCCAAAATGACCAAAACATCTAACATCCTGACATCCAATGCACTTTTTCCCTTCACAAGTACATCCTTCGGTCACATGTTCCATTGCAATATCTCCATTTCCATGGTATCATTATTCATGATGTCATGAGAAGTATATCACAACGTCGTGAGAAAGTAAAGAGGTGAATTGTGCCAGAGAAAAGATATTATAGTCCACTGGAAGCGGTAAACTTCCTAAATGAAAAGTTTCATCCTGAGCCACCATTGAATGTAACAAGACTAGCAAGGATGCGTCGTGAAAAAAGAATAAAAGGGGAAAAGATAGGCGAACGAAACAGCGTTTTCACTCAGAAAGCTCTCGATATGGTGACATTAGCCGATGTTCAGGATAAGCGGAAGAAGGGCGAAACTGTAGAGAGTGAGCACTAACCCTGCTCACTCTCTTGAATAAGGCCAGTGACAGGGTGTGAGCCTGTATCTCTCAGTCTGGAGCTGAGCGCCTTTCCATTTAAGCTACACTGGCTCATCTTAAATCGATGCGTCGATATTGTTCACCATTCTTGTAGACAATAATCCGGTCAGTGACTTGGATGAGTGCCAGGTGTCCTACCTGCTTTTCCACCTCCTCGAAGTCGCGGCCCTCGTAGCCTATCTTCATCTCGTGGCTTCCATCGAATAAGGCGGTGACTTTCCACTCACAGGCACAATGCTTCTTGCACTTCTTACACACCCGGCAAGGCTGCCAGTCACAGCCACAGGTAAAGCCCCGGACGCAGCCTTGCCCCTCTTTCGCCCCACAACAAAAGCAGTATCTTGGTGGAGGCCCTTTGATTTCTGGATAGTGATATCTCATCCTGGTCTCCCTCTCAGTATCGCCTCAGCCGCGTCTAACGCCTGCTCGACTTCTCCCCGTCGCTCCCGTCTCCTCCGCCTGGCCTGGATGATGTAGCCAAGAGCGACGAACACGGCAACGACGAGAAATGACAGGTCCAGCATGGCACCTTGCAGCATGAGGAACACAAAGAGCGCGATTAGCAAGCCCACGGTGACACCTCCCTATTGTGGTCGAGGGAACTTGGGTATCGCCCGTGAGACGGCGGTATCCACGCCCGCGCCCCTCTGTAGTTGCCGATGGACCGCTACTGAAAAGCGTAGCCCTGGAAGCTGCTGTGTCGTGGTCGAGGCTATCTTGTCAGTATGACGCTCCTGCTCTGATGGCGCGTAGGCTGTGACAGGATAGACTTTGCGCTCGCCAGTGTCCTCCACTGGTGGCTTATCAATGGCTGCCTCACCTATCTTCACAGCATAGAGCGCATTGCACCAGCCACGCCAGTAGCCTTCCTCATAGCCACGACGTTCGCCTCGGTTCAGCCACATTAAGAATGTGAATAACATCCTCCGAAACATCCTCACTACGCTTTCCCTTTCTAGTTTGTTATACAAGAATAACTCATCAAAACTCCTTTGTGGAGACCCCTAGGCGCTACTCAGCCCTTGAATACCCAGTTTCTAACTATTCAATGAAAGTCTAGACGGCCATGAGACAATAAAGGCAGTACCAGCCCACAAGCTAAGGCACTCGCCCGCAAGGAGAGCAAATTGTTTCGCATGTCGGAGTACTCCGCATCGCTTAGACTGGTACCATGCACAGATCGGCATGAGGGTAAACGCCCTGTTTGCTAGTTTCACCTGTAGACTCCTTTCTGTGTAGGGCGCTTGGGATACGTCCCAAGGGGCTTTGGTGAAAAGCCTTGTCACCCGTCCTTGACGTGTCGTGTAGAACAACGGTTGGATACAATCAACCGACTCGCTCACAGATGCAAGCCCTTCCCGTTCACGGGATGCGGTATGGTGACAGCCGCGCCGCTCCTTGCGACTGAGCCACATTAAGAACTTGAATAGTAACCACCTCACATGAGCCACCTCATTGTCCCTTTCTAGTTTGCTCTTCTTCCAATAGTTTGCACAAAAAGTACTCATCAATCAGCCAGGCGTGCAAGCCACTGGATACCCCGACGAGCTGACCGAGGCACTGCGTCACGGCTGCGAGTCGCGCACGTAGTGCCTCATTCTCAGTGGTGAGCCGGGTGCACTCTGCTGCCAGCTCGTCTATGGCTGCCTGGGTCTCACGCTTGGTCATCTTCTACCGGCTCATACGTTTTTTCAAAGATATCCGGCTTACAGAAGTATTTTTCGCCAGCTACCCCTATGATGAGGTAGTAACCAGGATGCGCGTGCATCACCCCTTCCAGTGTCTCAATGTCCATATGCTCAGTCACTACCGCTGCTTGGATAATCACCGGGCGTTTGCGATATTTCTTAAATTCCATTTCTTACATTCCTTTCAATTGTTGCTGACAATTGTCTGTTTTGTGCACACCTCGCACAACCAGCGTGTCCCTCGTGGCCGGGTGTAGAGCGCTTTGTGCAGCGTCAACTTGAGGCAACGTAGGCAGTAGAACACTGTTTCCATCAGACTGTCTCCTTGTAGCGGCAAACTATGCATACTCTCACCCGTATAATCTCGATGCCTCCCGCCACAATCAGGCACTTGAGCACGGGATAGCAGCGGTGGAGACCGTCGCACAGGTCGCAGCGGGACACGCCCTCGTGGTCAGTGGTCAGGCTCATGAGTGTCTCCTTTCTAGCGACGGATGCGTACGTGCATACCGACACACAGCCCAACAATACCTCCTGGCCCGATGAAGTAGTAGCCGCCGTGGCCCTGGGGGTTCCCCTCTTCAGCGTAGATGCCTTGCGCGTGTTCTACGCTGCCCTTTACCCATTCGCCCCGTTGCCCGAAAAAGATTTCACAGACCGTTCCACTGGTGATATCCAGGCCATTTTCCCCCTCACCAATGCTGTAGCGGCCCGTGTTGGGCGACAGGCTCAAGATACCTTCGTAGAAGCTCATTGTTTACCTCTCCTTTTTTGTTGCCTTTTTTTACGCCTTTTTTGACACACTATCGTCTTCATCCCCGTCTACAAGGGGTTGCGCCGGCCTTATCGTAAAAGGAAAATGATAGTGGTTTTTCTGACAGTAATCCCACAAACTATTTAGGAAATCGAGTCGTTCAAACGGCGTCCATTTGTTTCGATCAACATTCTGTACTTTTGCAAAATGTTGAACATATGTATCAAACTGAACAGCCGTTGCCGACCATGCATCAAGCTCCTGAGCGGCGTCGACTCTGAATATCAATCGGCTCAGATCCCGTAGTTTGAACGCGCTTTCTACGGCTCCGGCTTGGTCGGTTTTCTGCTTTGAGCTCTCTAGCGTGTTGCTGCTTTTCTGCTCTGAGTTGTGCTGCTCGTTTGCCATTGCTGAAAAACTCCGGATATTCTCGTTTGTAGTACCGACGCATAGGAGATGCGACACTTTCAGGCCAACTCCCTAATTCGCGAACGGTCATCAACAACTCTACGATTTCGTAGAAGTAGAGAACCCGTCCAGGGCCTCTACTTCCAACATACTCAAAACTGGTAGGTGGTGGAGCCTCTTCTAAATTGCCTTCATTGCCTATGGGCGTAAAAAAAGGCGTCAATTTAGGTGTCAAAAAAAGCTCGTTTACAGGTTCCTCCATTCTCTCAGGTGGAGCAGCGTTTCCTACTGCTCCACCGTCCACTTCAGGCGCTACTGTTTGCCGTTCTGGTTCCCCTCGTGACTGGCCTGTGTCGGCACTTGGGGATAGTGTAAAGGGCTGGTGGGCCCGTTATGCATGTTCTGTGCAGAACTACGTATAGCCGCTATATGTGCGGCTCGACTGGTGAGCGTGCGGTCTAGGCATTCCTGACAGAGCCATACAGAGCCATCCAAGCCGCCTGGACCACCTTTACCACAAGCGTCACATGTCCGCTTAATTTGTGCTACCTGGCTCAACTGGCCTGTAACGGGTTGTGGACCAGCAATCTGTTGTTGCTGCATGACCGGAAGCCCGGTGATCTCATTGAGCACTTGCGCGGTCAAGTTCATGGCGTGCTGTTCAATGACGCTTTGCGCCTGCGGGGAGTTGAGCGCGGCTTGCAAACGCTGTTTGGTCTGGTCCAGGTAGCCATACTTCAGGTCCATATTGGCTTCGTGAACCATCAACTCATACTCTCGCTCTGAATCGTTCTTTTGCTCTTCCATTTCAAGTTGCGCGTGGCGTTCTCTTTGCGCTTTGTCAAGTTGGAGGATGAATATCCAGCCAATGAGTGCCACGAACGGGGTAGCGGGTGAGAAGATGCGCCAATATCCAGCTATGCCTAGGTTAGTATTAAGCGCGACAATGATGTTAAGCACATTCACAAACACTTCTATACCTGTGAAGATGTAAGCAATGATCAACTGATTCCCTGGCCGAAACCAGTACGCTTTTCCAAGCAAAAGAAACATGATCGATGCCGATGTACAAAACGCGCCTAACACCAGGAAGATCTGAAAAATCCAACTATCATAGTGACCTATGTTCATCCACACAAACACCGCATCGCCATAGAAGCTGATCAGTGCGATGATAATATAGATAAACACTTTGAGAATACCCACGCCTCCGCTATGCATGGCACTTTGCCGAAATCTACTAATCCTATTCATACATCTTGTTCCTTCCTTCGATCTCACTCGTTCGTTCTAACAGTGATCTCAAGCTTCAAAGAGATTAGGAACGGGGCGGTACCTCCGCCCTTCGTTCGTTAGTCTTCTGACCGCCACGTGCTGACATCCTTCTCCACGGCTGCAATGTAGCCCGCTACGTCATTTTCACTCGCAGGCGCATACCTGGGCACGATCTGCTCCACCGTGCTCAGATGCCACTGGCCGATATACAGCGTCACCCTTCAACACACTGATAGCCATCTGAGCAGCGAATATTCCCCAGGCTGAGAGTCGCCCGTGCCACGCCGCCAGTACCGAAGGTGCTTTCGTGCTCGAAGAATGCCAAGGCGTAGGCGTCATCGATGCCATACTTCACACTCAGGTCATACAGCGCCTGGCCGGTACCTGCTGCATGAGAACCAGCAGCCACGAGCACCTTATCCACAAATGCCGCTGATAACGTCGGCTTGCCCTCAACGCTACTGTGCTTGACTTCCTGCTCAATACGGGTAAGCGTGCTGTTCAATGTGTTTACCGCCTTGCTGGGTGACGTTTGCCACATGTTGAGAAACCCATAGATCACTGCTATCAAGCAGAGACCGACAATAACCTTTCTCATGATACTCCTTGCTGACTTGGGCAAGGAATGGGCTATGTTAAAATAACACTAGCCATTCCTGCCGCGTCCTATGTGTCCAGGGATGGTTAGTTTTCCGCTCATGCCTTTGAACCATGAGCGGAAAACGTACAAACTACAAATCTCTGAATTAACTACTAACCCCAACGCTACAATGCCCTGCTGAGCATTGCGTATTCGCGTAGGACGGTTTTCTGAGAGGGGTAGGTATATTCACTAGTCCAGACTCTGTAATGCCCTCTCTTGCGTACAGTAGACTCTCAGAATGCGTATTGTGCTTGGACATCCTCTTGTCGATTCGACGTGTTGCCCTCCTGTATCCCCATTGCCTCGGCCAAGACCATCATGGCCCAATCGTGCTCGGACAGACACCGGCGCGTGTGATTGTCGTAGCGGTGCATCTCCCACGGACGGATGACGGCGCGATGCTCTAGCCAGTTCTGCCACGTCTGGAAGGATTGGTGACACGCGGTACAGGTGATTGGTCGCTTCATGTTCATAAATCCCCCTCAAATCTGGCTCTTGGTCTCAGGTCACTCTCAGGTTTCCAAGTACGATAATCGACGACAGCAGAAATGCGAGATTCACTGACGCCATACTTTTGCGCAAGTGCGTTTCGTGATAGCCTCCCATTTGTATAGAGGTTTCGTATCTCATCAACTAATTCCCAGGTGAGCGTTCCGCTCTTTGGTCGGCACCTGTCATCATTACAATACTCTTTACTCCGAGGACTCCATTTTTGCCGTCGAAACTTCTTGCCGCAAGACTTGCATACATAAGTTACATAAGCGCCTGAACTGTTTCTTTTGCATCGAACATATTCCCGATCAATGGCAATAGCGAGACGCTTAGCAGTTCCATCCAACTTGAGAAACTGCAACTCTTTTAAGATTTTCCGTGTCTCTGGAGCATAACTACCCCATTCCTCCAAATCAGTCTGGCTCATCCCTCTTGCTCCTTTGCTAGCCTCGCCTGATACTGCTCTAACACCTGCTCGCCCTCAGTCACTACGCTGTACCCCAACCTGACTACCTCGTTGCCCAGCGCCTGCTCTCGCTGGTACGTCTCGTCTTGCTCCAACGTCGCAAT
>WNGM01017354.1_pt1 | contig 10178 bp, 8 predicted proteins | sample 5400571 | NCBI WGS metagenome assembly WNGM01 (sample SAMN13153378, study PRJNA577476) | soil metagenome | isolation source: 100 cm soil or saprolite under Garry oak tree replicate 2 | place: USA:California | collected 2016-06-15 | reverse complement strand
CCAGGGTTTACTCACCATGACGTTTGTTGGTGACGAATACCTGATCAATACAACCACACTAGGACGTCTCTGGTTAGAGCAATATAGCAGCGAGGGAAACAGCAATGTCATATGATGATGAAGAGGAGTTTCCGTATACCACTATTGGTACTGATGAAGCCAAAGGCATGATCGAAGCCGGAGCCCATGTAATTGATGTACGACAACCAGAAGAGTGGAACCGGGGACATATCCCTGAAGCCGAATTAGTTCCTCTCAATGGCATTTATTCGTTTGGCAAAGCCCTCAAAGATTTGAACCTGGCAGAGGACGAGGATGTCATCTTTGTCTGTGCCATGGGACAAAGAAGCGCCACAGCCTCGGAAATTGCAATGGTTGGGGGCCTGAAAAAGGTGTATAATTTGGCTAACGGTATGAATGGATGGGTTGCGCGGCGCTATCCTATTGAACGCTAAATTTTGAAAGCTAATTGGCGCGATCTCATGCAATAAATAACGACTTAGGAGGTGTTTACTTATGCCCCTGTTAGAAGGAAAAAAGGCCCTTATTTTTGGTATTGCCAACCATCGTTCAATTGGTTGGGCCATTGCACAGGCACTTGCCGCTGAAGGAGCTCAACTTGCTTTTTGCTACCAGGAACGCATGGAAAAATATGTGCGTGACCTGGCTGCAAAAATCCCTGGTACGATCGTGATGGAATGTGATGTACAGAATGACGAGCAACTCGATGCAGCCTTTGATCAAACAAGCCAGGCTTTTAACGGCGAACTCGATATTCTGATTCACTCTGTTGCCTTTGCTCCTGTGAGCGAGCTAGAGAAACCATTCTATGAGACAACACGGGCAGGATTCCAAACGGCTCTAGATATCAGCGTCTATTCACTCGTCGCTATGGCCAACCGTGCTAGACCCCTCATGCAGGCACGCGGTGGTGGCAGTATACTTACGCTCACTTACATGGCAAGTCAACGCGTGGTACCAAAATACAACGTCATGGCAGTGGCAAAGGCTGCTTTGGAGTGCAGTGTCCGTTACCTGGCCTACGAATTGGGGGAGCATAATATTCGCGTTAATGCCATTTCTGCCGGGCCGCTCAATACACTGGCTGCACGCGGTATCTCTGGTTTAAGTACGTTTCGTGATCAAATGAATGTAGTAGCGCCTCTGCGTCGCAATATTGATCAAAGCGAAGTAGGAGATACCGCCCTCTTTTTATGCAGTCCATGGGCTCGTGCAATAACAGGCGAGGTTTTGTTCGTCGATGCTGGCTACAATATTATGGGATTTGCGGGTACCGTATAATTACACACGTAAAATGGGCGCCTCCAAAAGGCGCCCATTTTATTTTGCGTTCTTACTTTCTTCATTGTTCAATGCGGCGGCTGGTAGGCGGTGGAGGAGCAGGCTCACCACAGATACTACAATAGCGTGCGCTGGGGCGATTCATATGCCCGCAGGGCCACGGTCGCAGTGTGCCAGAGAGCACGCTCTGTGCTGGTGTTGATTGCATTGACGACATTGGTGCAGGCGGTGCACCAAAAGCTGTCATCCCTTCATCATGCGGAGATGCTTGCAGGCGTTGCTTTACAGCTTCAGCAGGGCCTGACCTCTGCTGTGAAATAGCAGCGGGTGAAGGAGGACCCTGGAAAGCTTGCCCCGCAGCAGGAGCAGGAGCACTGGACGCTGATGACTTCCTGCGACGACGGCCAAAAAACAAACCAAAGAGCAGGACAGCAAGCAGAAGAATGATAACAATTGCGCCGATAATCCACAGGTAAGCAACTACAGGATTGCTATTTGATGTACCGGTCGTCCGTGAAGAGTTTGGTACCTGCTCATTTTTTGCCTGCGCCTGTGCATATGACAGGTATGGTGCGATAGCCTTGAAGAGAGGATAGTTCGCGGCAATTTTCGCAAATTCCTGTTGTGCCTTGTGCCAATGACCAGGGGTGCTGGCCGCATAATCTGAGAAAGCCTGGTCCCACGCTTTTTGAAATGCGCCAGGAGTGGTATCCAGATGAAGTGATTGGACCAGGCCTCGTGCGCTATTACTTGCCTGCAAGAAACTGGTACCGCCAGGTGAGCCTGCAGTGGACAGGCCGAAACTGACGATCCCTACGACTGCACCCGCATTATCTAAGGCGGGTCCGCCGCTATCGCCATGCTCGACATTGCCACCGACTTGAATCACTTCTGCCCCTGAATCGGTCGTCTTAATCGAACTCACATTGATTTTGTTGATCGACGAGGTAAGGAGATCAGTCGGTTTATTACTCACGTCGCCGTTGCCAGGGAAACCGATGATCGTTAGTTCATCCTGCTGCTGGACATTCGTTGAGTCCCCTAATTGGACGCTGGGCATATCATTGAGGCTGACATGTACAATGGCAACATCCTTTTCGTTGATGGTAGGAAGTACTGAGATAGACTTCACTCGTAGCTGGATCATATTTATGATCCGAGGCTAATTGACCATTGTTCAGTGCCTGTTCCACCTGATTTGACGTGGCTTGTGAAGAACCAGGCTTGGAGTTCTGGTTTATATAAGCCGCCACGTCAGAGGCCGCCTCGTGGTTAAGGAATTGGTCTAATGACTGGTCGTGAGGTGGGTTGATCACGTGATCTGCCGTCAAAATGTCACCCTGGGCAGTAATAAATGTGCCGCTGCCCGATAACAACAATGGATAGCCGCTACCACTTTGGGGAAAGGTTATATTGCTCGTATTGGAAAAATGCACAGTTAAGTGGCCTCCCACTGTGGTGATAATGCGCACCACAGCAGGTTCTGCTATATCGACCGCACGCACAACCGGATCAGTGACATTGCCGCCAGGTCTTCCAGCAGCATAGGTTGTCGTTGTTGTACTTATCACTGTCCCGATTATTGAAAGACACACGAAGCCTATCATCAACATTATCTTCAGTAATCTGAGATATCCAATCTGGTGTGTGCCTTGAGATGATGTTTTATACATACCTGGTATCCTGCCCTCATTTATAGAAAAAAAGCCTCTTTGGCAGTCTCATATATCATATCATATACAGATGAATACGTACTGAATTGACACGAGTTGTACGGGGTTTTTCGCAAGCAGGGGATCAGGAGCTACCTTGCCGCAGTCTATCTCGTTCCTACTTTGCCTGGTGAAAACTTATCCACTTATCCCCATCCTCTATAATACTATTAGATTCTTTATTTTAATTACTTAATATATTAACAGCAGTAGTAGGGGCTGTGGATAAGTGGACAAGTCAGCAAAACATAGGTGTTTCTCTTAGTCGTGAGAGATTTACATCAGCCTGTAAAGCCTTTCCAAGTCATGTGGATAGGTTATCCCCATCCTAAAATAGGGTGGATCAAATGTGCATAAAAGTGGATGGAGCGGGGATAAGTATAAGGAGCGATGGAAATGCCCGGTGTATTTATCCCCAATAATATAGGGAATGGGGATAACTTATCCTCAGAGTATGGGGATAAGTATTCCAGGTTATCCCCGGGCTGAGAGAAATGGGGATAAGTTATCCCAACTTGTTGTGGACAAGTTATTCACCTCTACTGTGGATAGCTGTTGGCAGGTTTATTGTATCAATAACGCAGGGACTTTTACACATTTTGACGGAGTTGTCCACATTTCTTGCCGATTTATCCACTTGATACACATTTTTCTATACAGTACAGCCGTTAAAGCCTTTTATTGATTCCTACCTGTTGCTTACTTCTTGCCATCTACTTTGTGGAAAGTGTGGAAAAGTTATCTACATTTATTGTTGGTATCTTAATGCCTCGCAATTCAATTTGTGGAAAGTGTGGAAAACTTGTCTACAATCTCCGTGGATAAATCGGAAATCGCAGCCTGCTTTGTGGAAAGTGTGGAAAAGTTATCCCCAAACAATGTGGATAACTCATATTTTACCGTTTGATTAGTGGATAATGTGGATAACTTATTCGCTAATTCTCTGGATAAATCGGAAATCGCAGCCTGCTTTGTGGAAAGTGTGGAAAAGTTATCCACATTTGTTGTGGATAAGTGGAAGTAGGGAAAAAAAGGAAAAAATCACCAGGTTATCCACATTTACTGTGGATAACCTGGTGGAAAATTGTGCAGAAGTCTGTATGATACCTGAAAGCGGCAGCATACTTCCCCTGTCAGAGCCTGGTTACAGGACTTTTCCTGGTAAGTGCCAGGTCAATTGGCTGCCTGGCATTCTTCTGGGCTAAAAGGTTGTAAACGCGCAAGATTTCGCCAGTGCTCAATGCAGAGGTAACACTGTATCCAGCCTGTTGTGGAGTATCACCGTCATATGCCCGCTCGCAGTTGCTCTTCCTGGTTTCCTTTGAGCTGGCCCTGGTACCCGGTTTCTTCGGGGGCAAGGGTACGTAGACCATATGGTGTCAGCAAGCGCTGAGTAACAAGCTCGAATACGGCTTGCCAGTACTCTTTATCGAGTACCGGGTAGCGTAATGACAGCGCCAGGAGTTGATTAGGCCGGAATGCTGTATCGTCTCCATCTAGTCCATCGACTGCGTCATAGAGGTAACCGCCACGAGCATACCAAAAGCGAAGGTGAAAACTCTCCTTGCATCGTTTACTCTGCTCTTCGTAATAAGCAGGGCCAGAGCTGGTCCTGCCTCTCTGCTGCTGCCACTGTGACCATTCTTGCATGAGAGAGAGGGCATGGTACCATAAAGCATTGACCTCAACGGGTTTTCCCTGCCGGGGCGTGGCAGGAACGCCGTGAACAGAGGCATTCATCCATGTGAAGGTCTTGCCTGGCTGATGCGTTCGCAGGAGCCCATCACTGGTATCCACCTGTATGCCATTATATGTTCCTCGTATGTACCAGTCGATAGTATCCACGAGGCGTTGATACAGCTCATCCAGCAGTTCATAATCATTGGTGGCTCGCAAGTAATGGTCGAGCGCATAAAAGAACCACAGCGTTGTATCCATGCTTCCATAAGCAGGTTCTTCCAGTGGACACCCAGGTAATGGCAGATAATCTGGCAACACACCTTGCTTAAAGAAACGGGCAAGGTTACGCAATATCTGCTGTGCTTCGTCAAAATGCCTGGTAGCCAGCAGCAGTCCAGGTAGTGCAATCAACGTATCACGCGTGCAGCTTTCCATGCCATAATAGTCAGTAAGTAGAACAGGGAGACGTTGCGGCTCAAAGAAGAAGGCCTGATTACTTTCCTGCTCATTTTGCGCTACTGTGCGCCACACAAGGAAACGGTCCGCTGCCTGGAGTAGCAGTCGTAAAAATTCTTCTCCTTCTATACGGAGATCGGAGGTTGTTGGCAACGGCAAGACGTCCAGCGAATGAGATGTTTCTCCACCTTCACCAAAATAACGTTGGGGCTGTAAGACATTACGCTGCTTCTCAACGCTGCGTTTGTAGGAAAGATTGACCTGGTTTGGACGAAGCGTGTATGAAGATGCATCTTCAGCTGTAGCTATGAGAGTCAATGTAGAACCCTCATCAGGCCAGAGTTTGGTACGAATGACACCAGGGAGATAAAGATCATCGACCGAGGGTCGCCCGGCTGCCTGGTCATGCCGGTGTAAGAAATGCCAGTACCAGACTCCGGTGGGAATAAAGGTTGTCTGGCTATCAGGATGGCCCATGGCAAATATGGAATACGCAGATGCGCCATCCCGGGCACGAATAGTACAACCGGCTACGCCCTCTGGAAACGTGATATGTTCTTCCGGTGTATCTTGCTTGCGGTTGTGTGCCTGTACCTGAAAATGCCATTCGTTGTTCCCGTATTGAGGCTGAGAATGTGGTCGATATGCAGAAAATGGAAGCAGTGTCAGATTGAGCACTCGTTGTGCTGCCTCTGGATACTCAAGGTAACGTCCGAAAGCTTTGTTTGATGCACCTCCGGCAGCATCGCCATTATTCCAACCTGTATTTCTGTGCCCGGATATATGCGTATTATAAGGATTGGAACTTATCTCTTCCGTTCGTAGGACACAATACTGAATGTAAGTCGTATTATAGCCGTGAGCCATCCAGATACGTTTTTCGAGCATGATACCATCGATACCACCCAGGCGATAGGTAAAAACTGGAAAGCCCTCTTCAAGATGAAATGTTTCAAGATGAACGAAGCCGCTAGGATTCAACATACCATCCCGGTACTCGTTCGTACCGAGGTAGTAGGTGCGTTGATCAAAGACAATTTCTTCATCAATTTTTGCCAACAAAAGTTGGGGAGTAGCAACTTCCTGGAGTGATGCTACAAGGAGGCCATGCTCCAAACGAGTCAGTACTCCTGCGACCGTCCCTGCTGCATACCCCCCCCGTCCATTTGTAATGAGCCACTCACGTGAAATAGTCTCGTTTAGATCACAGCAGACGCTGCGATCAAAGGCGATAGGCATGAATAAACCCTCCAACATATCGTCTCCCCTTGAGAACGATCCCTCAAAGGTTGAACTGCGACTACAGGCTCTCTCCTTCAATCTACTCTAGTGTAACACAACATGTGACCAGATTCAGCAAATTCTGATAAATATTTCATAAATGTGACGAAATTGTGATAAGATGCTTTGTATGCACAGCTTACAAACAACGTATTAGTGTAGGAGCATCCCTTACATCTGCTCTGCAGAAAGTCTGCACAATTCTGGTACCATGCTTGTATCTTGTGCTAGACTACGTTAGTTTTTCAGAATGCATTTTTATTATTCAGAGGAGGTTATTTTGTGAGAACTCATACCGCTAAAACCCAAAGACGACGAGTTCCGGTAAGTATTCTACTTGTGGGAGTTTTTCTTGTCCTGGCCATCTTGCTCGCTGCTTGTGGGAGCAATAGTAGCACCGGTGCAGTACCTACGCCTAATCCCAAAACTCCCACCGTTACTCCTCCCAAGGACCTGATTACTCCCGGCACCTTGACCGTAGGAAGCGATACAACGTATCCGCCGCAAGAGTATATTGACACGACAACCAATAAGGCTACCGGCTTTGATGTTGATCTCATCACGGCCATTGCTCAGCGCATGGGCCTGAAAGCCAATGTCGTTACTACGAAGTTTGACACGATCTTCGATGATCTGAGCAACAAGCGCAGTGATGTCGTCATTTCGGCAGTCACAATTAACCCGGACCGTCAGAAGAAATTTGATTTCATCCCCTACTTCAATGCCGGGGAGTCATTGTTGGTACAGGCTGGCAATCCTAAGAACATCAAAAGCGTTTCTGACCTGTGCGGCCAACCGGTAGGCGTGCAAACCGGGACAGTGGAGCAGACTGATTTGCAGACTGCCAGTGACGCCTGTAAGAAGGCGGGCAAGCCCGCGATCAACCTGACCATTTTGCAAGATCAGACGGCGGTGGTACAATTGCTGGCAAATGCTCGCGTGGTGGCAACCTACCAGGACTCGCCGGTCACCGACTATTACAATAAACAGCATCCCGGGCAGTTTACGGTCGGTGGCTCCGTCGTCAATGCGGCGCAAGAAGGTATCGTCGTGCGCAAGGGTGATACCTCCATGTTTACTGCTGTAAAGACTGCCTTTGATCAGTTGAAGTCTGCTGGCACCTATCGCACCCTTATTCAAAAGTGGGGACTCACCAACGAAGCAATTACCCTGATTGACCGTCGTACCATTTACGTTTGAAAAAACGCATTCCTGGTTTTTAAGGGCTAATGTGTCTAGAGGACGCTCATCCGCCTTTTGTGGGCACTCACAAGGGCGGATGCCATCGCCTCAGGACACTTTATCTTTATTTAAGGAGGACTCCATGTTCCGATGGGATCTTGTCTGGCATTTTCTTTTCGAAGATCCTAACCTGTTATTTCTCAAAGCTGCCTGGCTAACGCTCTGGATCTCCGTAGTTGCCCAGGCAGTTGGCGTATCTCTGGGCCTCTTCCTTGCCCTCATGCGTATGTCACGTTTTCCATTACTTACTTTTCCCGCTCGCGCCTACATCTGGTTCTTTCGCGGTAGTCCCCTCCTGGTACAGGTACTCCTGCTCTGGGATGGTCTTCCAAGGGTGATCAACGATCCTCGCTTCTTGCTGCCTAACTACGCCTGTGTCTTAGTTGCCTTTTCACTCAATGAGGGCGCCTACATGGCAGAGATCATCCGTGCTGGCATCACTTCGGTTGATCCAGGTCAGATGGAAGCGGCAAAATCACTTGGCATGCGTTACGCTCTGGCTATGCGTCGTATCGTGCTGCCGCAGGCTGCCCGTGTCATTGTCCCGCCGCTCGGCAATGAATTCAATAATATGCTCAAAACAACATCTATTGCCTCCGTCATTGGGCTGCTCGAATTGACAGGTACGGCTGAAACCTACGGCTCGCAAGATTTTGTCATCTTTGAATTGTTGATTGTTGCCACCGTCTACTATTTAGTCCTAACAACCTTGTGGGGCTATTTCCAGAGCTGGATTGAGAATCGCCTGAACCCAGATCGTGCTATCAAAACCGAACTCGTCGAGAAAAAAGGCTGGACCGAGCGCATGCTCGGCATTGGCCCGTCTGCACGTAGCGGCGGCACCCTGGTCAGCGGACGTTAGGAAAGAGGAAATATATACCATGAGCATACAACAGGTAAATGGCAATGATAAAGAAATGGTACGCGGCGAGCAGATTGTCAAGCGCTTTGGCAACCTCATCGTCTTAAACGGCGTCGACCTGTCCGTCAAGCGCGGACAAGTCGTCGTCATCATCGGCCCTAGCGGCTCGGGTAAAACCACCCTTCTCCGCTGCATCAACCATCTTGAAAAGATTGACGATGGGCGTATTTACATCGAAGGCGAACATCTCGGCTACCGTGAAGTCAATGGTCGCCTGGTGGAGGATCGCGGGACCAATATCGCTCGTATTCGTGCACAGATTGGTTTCGTCTTTCAACGCTTCAACCTGTTTCCGCACATGAGCGCCCTGGAAAACGTCATCGAGGCTCCCATTCACGTCTTGCACGAACCGCGCGCTCAGGTCGTTGAGCGTGCCCAGGCGCTCCTTGCCAAAGTAGGGCTTGCAGAGAAGGCAGACGTTTATCCACACAGGCTTTCTGGCGGTCAACAGCAGCGCGTTGCCATCGCGCGCGCCCTCGCCATGAATCCCAAACTTATGCTTTTCGACGAAGCCACCTCTGCCCTTGATCCAGAACTGGTTGGTGAGGTATTGAAGGTGATGCGCCAGCTTGCCGAAGAAGGCATGACCATGGTCGTCGTCACCCATGAAATGGGCTTTGCCCGTGAAGTAGCCGACCACGTGATCTTTATGGACAAAGGGGTAATTGTGGAGCAAGGACCGCCGAAGCAGATCTTTGATGCTGCTGAAAACGAGCGCACGCGCAATTTCTTAGGAATGATTGAAAAATAGTGCGTGTAGCGTTGGAACATACTTTGGGTCAAAGCTTCTGTGTCGTGGTGGACCTGGATATTGACATGCTATGCTATACTATAGCCATGCTCGCGTAACTCAGTGGTAGAGTATGCGCCTTTTAAGCGCAGAGTCGTGGGTTCGAGTCCCACCGCGGGCACCTCACAACTCGTAGTCTTTCGCTCAACGACCTTTCTTTTCCTGCTTATTTTGATTGGCACTTTTGGGATGCGGATTCGTGCCTCTGGGGTCGCTTATAGATCCGCTTGCGGGGCAGTGGGATACCTCCCCAGGCAGGAAACGAGGGCACTTAAAAAGTAACAGTGAAAGAGGGCAGAGTATTGGAGGCCGGGTGTATCATTACAACATTAGATCTTCCTTAAAGTTTACCCGTCCTCCGGAGAGGTTTCTCACGAGGGGATAGCAGATTTCGTCAAGATTGGCCAGGCAACCTGTTGTATATCATAGCGCATTTGTAGGTGTATATAGATTCAAGATGGTCTTGCCTGTTGACGTTTGGCGTGATACACTACTGTTGGGTCTTTGATCGAAAACTGGAATGACGATGACAGGAGGCGGCGTCTTCTGTCCATGGCTTGTGAGCCTGGATTGCTGCGCCGATTAGAAGTGACAAAACGCATACTTGTCGTTGACGATAAAAATGAGCTACTTCACCTGATGCGAAGAGTTCTAGAGGATGAACAGTATCAGGTCTCTATTTTACAGGATGGTAAAGATGCTTATACTCGCGTCAAAACCCAGTTACCGGATTTGCTGATTCTTGATTTGAAATTGGGAGATATTTCAGGACAAGATATTTTGAAGCAGTTAA
>WNGM01005707.1_pt1 | contig 10178 bp, 6 predicted proteins | sample 5400571 | NCBI WGS metagenome assembly WNGM01 (sample SAMN13153378, study PRJNA577476) | soil metagenome | isolation source: 100 cm soil or saprolite under Garry oak tree replicate 2 | place: USA:California | collected 2016-06-15 | reverse complement strand
GGGCCACATCGATGTCGCCGGTAACGACGGCGTCGAGGAGGTCGGGCAGCCACATCCGCTGCAGTTCGACAGTTACCTGTGGTGCTTCGGCGGCGAACAGGCGGATCAGGTGCGGGGCGAGCACTGGGGCAGCGGGCGGGGTGATGCCCAGCCGCACGGTGCCTGCCTCGCCGCCAGCGACGCGGCGCATGGCGGCCTTGGCGGCGGCGATCTCGTCGAGAATGACCTTTGAGCGGGTGAGCAGTTCGGCACCGGCGCTGGTGATGGCGACCTGGCGGGTGGTGCGGGTGAATAGCGGTGTGCCGAGTTCGCGCTCGAGGCGGCGGATCAGTTCGCTGAGCGTCGGCGCGGCGAGGTGCAGCCGCTCGGCGGCCCGCCCGAAGTGCAGTTCGGTGGCTACTGCCACGAACGCTTCGAGCTGACGCAGCTCCACATCCTGACGGTACCCCGGCAGGCTGCGATCGGATCAAATACCCCGGCCGCAAGATTGTTCGGCCTGGCCGAAGAGTGCGTTCGCAAGCTGCCCCTTTTTCGGCTGCGGGCACGGTGTCAGGCTCGCACCATGCGATCCAAACCCATGATCCTCGCCGCGCTGCTGCTGGCAGCGTTCCTCATCAACCTGGACACGACCCTGGTGAACGTGGCGCTTCCCGCCATGGTGCGCGAGCTGCATGCCACCACCACCCAGCTGCAGTGGGTCGTCGACTCCTACAACCTTGTCTTCGCCGCGCTGCTGCTCACCTTCGGCAGCCTGTCCGACCGGTTCGGCCGCAAAGGCATGCTCCTGGCGGGACTGACAGTGTTCAGCGCCGCCAGCCTCGCTGGCGGCTTCACTACCGACCCGGCGCAGCTCATCGTGGCCCGGGCGGTGATGGGGCTGGGCGCCGCGATGACATTCCCGGCGACGCTGTCGCTGATCTCCAACGTGTTCACCGAACGGCGGGAACGGGCCCGCGCCATCGGCTTGTGGGGCGCGATCGCGGGCGCGGCCATCGCGATGGGGCCGATCGTGGGGGGCTGGCTGCTGGAGCACTTCAGCTGGGCGGCCATCTTCATCGCCATGGCACCGGTAGCAGCCGTGACCGCGATCTTGGTGGCGCTGGTCGTCCCCACGTCGAAGGACCCGGACGCGGCCGCTTTGGACATCCCCGGCCTGATGCTGTCCTCGGCAGCCATGGCAGTGCTGGTCTTCACCATCATCGAGGCGCCGGCCTACGGGTGGGCAGCCGGGCGCAGCGTGGCCGGCTTTGCCGCCGCGGCGGTCCTGCTCGTGGCGTTCATCGCGGCCGAGCGGCGTGCCGCGCACCCGATGCTCGATGTGCGGCTGTTCCGCAACATGCGGTTCAGCGCGGCCAGCGGCGCGGTCACCGTGTCGTTCTTCACCTTGTTCGGCTTCATCTTCCTGATGACCCAGTACTTCCAATTCGTCCGCGGCTACGGCCCGCTCTCGACCGGAGTGCGCCTGCTCCCGGTGGCGCTGGCGGTCGGCGCCGGATCGGTCGCCGGGACCCAGCTCGCCGTGCGGGCCGGGACCAAGCTCATCGTCACCATCGGGCTGGTCGCGACGGCCGCGTTCTACGGCTGGGTGGCAATGACCACCAGCGCGACGATCAGCTACGGCATCATCGCGGCCCAGATGGTGGTTTACGGGCTGGGCATGGGCCTGACCTCGGCACCCGCCACCGAGTCCATCATGGGCGCCATCTCCCGGGCCAAGGCCGGCGTCGGCTCGGCCGTGAACGACTCCACCAGGCTCATCGGCGGCACGCTCGGCGTGGCCGTGATCGGCAGCGTTTACGCATCCGTCTACGGAGCACGGCTCACCGCCACCATGCCCACCCGCGTGCCGGGCGGGGTGGCGGCGGTCGCGCACCAGTCCGTCGGCGCCGCCTACGCGGCCGCCGGCAAGATCGCAGCCGTCGGCCATCAGGTCCTGGGGCAGGAACTGCAGCTTGCGTCCACCAACGCGTTCCTGCGCGGTCTCACCGTGGCCTGCCTTGTCGCCGGCGGCGTCGCCGCAGCCGGGGCCGTCCTGGCAGCCCTGTTCCTGCCCGCCCAGCCCGCCCAGCCAATCCAGCTCACCCGGCCAGCGAGCCCGGCGGCCGATGAAGCCGAAACAGCCGAAGACGCCCGCGAAGCCGAGACCCAAGCGCCCCCCGTCTCAGCGGTCCGGTAACCCTGCGGCAGCAAACAACTGCCCCGCCACGCCTGACTGACACCGAAGGGAACCAACCGTCATGACCGGACCAATCACCCGCCACCGCGACATCGAATCACTGAAAACAGCGGCCCGCTGGCCCGGCGCCGACCGGGCCACCACGGTCACCCTCGCCACCAGGCTCGCCGCCGCCCGCGCGGACGCCGAGGGATACCGCTACTTCTGCGAGCTGGCCGGCGCCCAGCCAGGCGAGGCACTCCCGCTCGCGCTCGCCGGGTTCTTCCAGGCGCGGCTGGGCGAAGATGCGGACGCCGCGCTGGCCAAACTCGACCAGGCCGCGGCCGCCGACCTCGGGCTGCCGCAGTACTTGCGCGGGCTGGCCCTGGCCGGGCTCCCGCCGGACCCTAAGCGGGCCGAACAGGCCGTGGCCGACCTGGAGTTCGTCCTGGCCGTCCGGGACCAGTTCCCGCCCCTGCTGCTGCGCTCCGTGCACCACGGCCTCGCCGCCGCCCATGCCATGCTGGGCCACGATGACCGGGCCGCCGCGGCGGAACGCAAGTCGGGGCTCGGCGCGATCCCGGCCGGCACGCGGCTGATGTTCGGCGGCTTCTGGGCCACCGCCGCCGACGGGTTCCGCTTCACCTCGCCCAGGATCCTCCGCCCAGAGCACAGTATCCAGATCGCTCAGGGCTACGACTTCTGCGATCTGGCGTTCATCACGACCAGCGCCGGCGTCATCGCGATCGACGCCGGCGCCACGGGAGACCGGGTCAAGGCCGCGCTCGGCGACCTCGACCCGGCTGCCGATGGTGCGATCAGCCACCTGATCCTCACCCACGCACACTGGGACCACGTCGGCGGCGCGGGCGCGCTGCGCGGGCCGCACACCCAGGTGATCGCCCAGGCCGGCTTCCCCGCCGGGCTGGGCCGTGAGCAGGGTGCCAGGCCACCGTTCCGCTACTTCGCCGGAGCCGCCGGAGATGTCCCCCTGGCCATCATCCCCGACCAGCTGATCAGCGAGCCGACCTCACTGACCATAGGCGGCACCGAGCTGGTCCTCTACCCGACGCCGGGCGGGGAAACCAGCGACGCGCTGATGGTCCACCTGCCGGCCAGCGGCGTGCTGTTCACCGGCGATGTGATGATGCCCTACCTGGGGCAGCCATTCACCGGTGAAGGCTCCCCGGAGGGGCTGCTGGAAACCCTCGCCTTCATCGGCACCTTGCGGCCCCGCCTGCTCATCCACGGCCACTCAACGCTCACCGAGGCCTTCACCGCCCAGGCGGCCCCCGGCCTTGAGGCGGCACTGACCCAGCTGCACGGCGAGGTGCTGGACGGCATCCGCCACGGCCGCACCCTCCCCGACATCCTGCAGGAGGCCAGCCTCCCGGCAGTACTCCGTGATCACCCCACCGCGGTCGTGCCCTACCTGGTGATCCGCGACCACTTCACGCAGCGGCTCTACCACCAGCGCACCGGATACTGGCAGCCAGACGGGAACGGACTCGAGCCGGCCACCGCGGCCGAGCACGCCGCCGCGCTCGACCTGCTGGCCGGAGGCAGGGAAGAGCAGTTCGCCGCCGCCGCTGCCACCCTCATCGGCCACGGCGATCACGCCCTCGCCCTGCAGATCATCCAGCCGGGCCTGCTGCGCCACCCCGCCAGCACCACGCTGGCCGGGCTGCGCCGCACCGCGCTGCACCGCCTCATGGAGCAAAACCAGCAGTTCGACCCGTTCAAGTTCCTCATCTACGCCGAACTCGCCGGCGCCGAGATCGGCCCGGTCCAGTAGCCGCCCGGCGCAACTGTGCCGGCGCGTCACAGCAGAACCGCAGCGGACATTGTCTTGACGGGCCCGGATCAGGCCGGCCCGCTGCCGCGCAGCCGGGCATATACGGGCGGGCAGGTTAGCCGGGCAGTGTCTCGGCCCGGGTGGCGGGATCACCCGCGACCAGCGCAACCAGCACGGAAGGAATGAGACACAGTGAGGCAGATACAGGTCCAGCGGCGCCCGCCGCGCCGCGCGGACAGCGAACCGCCGCGCGCGGAATACCACGACCCGGCCATCCGCCGGGCCCGGCAGGCCACCGCACGCGCCGCACGGAAGACGCGATAACTGATGACCTACGGCGATGAGGCGTTCCCGGCGCTCAGCGATGAGCAGTGGGCGCGGCTGCAGGCCTACGGATCTGCGCAGGAGGTGGAATCGGGCGTGCTGCTGTCCGGGGTCGGCGAGGCTACTCATGACCTGATCCTGGTTGATTCCGGAGAGGCAGTGGTCGTCCGGGCCGCAACCGCGCGGGCGGCCGAGGCCGTCGTCGCCCGTTTCGGCACGGGCCAGTTCGCCGGAGAGCTGGGCCTGCTCACCGGGCAGGCGACATATCTGAGCGCCCGGGTGTCCAAGCCAGGACAGGTCCACCGGATCTCGCCTGTCTCTTTCCGGCAGCTGATGGATGAGGATCCGGACTTGTCTGACGTGATCTTGAGGGCCCTGATGGCCCGCCGCCGGCACCTGCGTGCGGGTGAGGCTGCCCGGAGCATCGAAATCCTGGGCAGCGAGATGTCAGCCGGGGCGCTCGCATTGCGCACCTACGCCGCCCGGCAGCAGCTGCCCCATACTTGGGTCGAGATCGACACCCCGGCCGGTGCATCGCTCGCCCGCGCCGTTGCCGCGGCCGGCGCTGATCTCCCGGTGGTGATCACCCCGACCGCAGTGCTGCGACACGCCACACCCGCCCTGCTAGCCGGGCATCTGGGCTTGTCCTACCAACCCGTCACGGGGCCGCTCCTGGATCTGGTCATCGTCGGCGCTGGCCCGGCTGGACTGGCTGCCGCGGTCTACGGCGCGTCGGAAGGCCTCAAGACGCTCCTGCTTGATGCCGTTGCCGCAGGCGGGCAGGCTGCGGCCAGCTCGCGGATCGAAAACTACCTCGGGTTCACCTCCGGCATCAGCGGCGCTGAGCTAACCGGCCGCGCCGCGGTGCAAGCACAGAAATTCGGCGCCCGTATCGCAAGCCCCAGCCAAGCTGCCCAGCTGGACACCACCCACGAGCGTCTGCGGATCATGCTGACCGACGACACCACTATCGAGGCGCGAGCAATGGTCATCGCCACCGGTGCCCGCTACCGATCCCTGCCGCTCGACCGGTGGGCGGAGTTCGAGGGCGCGGGCATCTATTTCGCGGCGACCGAGCTGGAGGCCAGGGCCTGCGGTCCGGGCCCGGTCGGGGTCGTCGGCGGGGCGAACTCAGCTGGCCAGGCGGCGCTGTATCTCGCCGGACACGGCAACACCGTCACCCTGATCGTGCGCGGCAATGACCTGGCCGCCGGCATGTCCTCCTACCTCGCCGACCGCATCCTGGCTCATGCCGGGATAACCGTGCGCACCGCCACTGAGGTCACCGCGCTGCACGGCGGCGGCCATCTTGAGGCCATCACCGTGCACACCGCAGCGCCGGGCGACGACCGATCCGACAGCAACCAGCCATGCCGGGGCCTGTTCTGCTTTATAGGCGCCACCCCTGCCACCGGCTGGCTCGACGACATCGCTGTCGATGACGACGGCTTCGTGCTCACCGGCACCCACCTAGACGGCGCGTTGCTCGGCGCGACCTGGGCTGAGCTGGGCCGCCGCCCGCTGCCGTTCGAGACCAGCCAGCCGCTGGTCTTCGCTGTCGGCGACGTCCGGTCCGGGTCGATGAAACGCGTCGCCGCCGCGGTGGGCGACGGCGCCAGCGCGATCCGCTCCGTCCACACCGCCCTCGGATCGGCCGGCTCGTGAACTGACCGCCAAGCCGGCCTCCTCGAGAGCGCCGGCCGGTTGGCCTGCGGCCCAATCATCACCTCTCGAATGGCGGTTATCATTTACGTCTCTGAGTCGGCCACTCCCACCGTTCGCGGAAAGAACACCGCCAAGACGCACCCGCCCTGCCCGCTGGCCGCCGCCCGTGGGTGTGTCATGCCCGCCGATCCGGTCGGCCACGGTGGCTGCCGGCTCTGCCGCCTGGCCGGACACAGAATTGACCAATATGCGCATCTCCAGCAATGCGCGCCTGGTAATCCTCGCGCTCATACTCGGCGTTACGCGTGCTTGAGGGCACTGAAGGGCCATTGCCGCGCTCGCGCTGGGTAGCAGGCGCCAGCCCCGCTGGCGGTGTCCTCCAGGAAGGCCTCGCTTGTGATCTTGACGGGGACCTGAAGTGTCCGGGACGGCACGGCGATCCTCGATGGCGGCCGGCCGGCGCGGCGGCCGCCCAAAGGCGCCCGTGGCGCCGGCAGCTGGCCGGCCGGGTGCTCAGTAACTGGTGATGATGGTCGTGACTGGCAGCCCGAACCGGCGCTCGGCCTGGTGAGGCAGGCCGGAGTGGAGCCAGCGGGAGACGCGCCGGGGCAGGGCGGCCACGATGATCTCGTCGAACTGGTGATCGGCGAGCACCTTCTCCATGGCCTCCAGCGGGCTGGAACTGCCCAGATCGCCCGCGACGGGGACGCCCAGCCCGGCCAGGCCGGCCAGCATCAGGCGCAGCCGCTGCCGGGCCTGCGCGGTGGCCTCCTCGTCGGTGGCAGGGCGGGTGTAGTGCGTCGCCCACCACCACATGCCCGGCTGGGGGAGGACGCCACCGGCGGCAACGGCGTCATAGTCGGCGGCTTTGGTGTCCGGGACAATCACGAAGAAGGAACAAGACCCCGCGTCGATCTTCGTGCCGAGCTCGTCCCGCAGCTCGGCGGCCTGCAGGGTCTGGTTCGCGACCACAAGATATCTGCGCATGACGACCACCCGCCTCAACGCTATCCCGCCGCCGGACAGCGCCCCCGGGCCGGACGGCGCCGCCTCATGCCGTCCGCGGGCAGGCAGCAGGCGAACCCCGCCGGCCGTAGCCAGGCTGTCGCCCTGCCAGCGAGTCTGCTCCAGGCAGAAAACCGTGCTCTTTGTGCCCCTGAGAACTGCCAAGCGTGTCAGGTAAGACAAGACGATTCTCGTTGGCACTTGGCACACCTGGCACCCGCGGCGCAGGCATTGGGATGAGCCAGCGTGGTGCCAATGCAGGTGGCTAAGCCGCGGCAGGCAATGTTTGCCCCCGTCAGCGTCCAGGGTGGCCGCGGTGGCGGTCCTCACCGGCCGGTGTGAGCTCGAACACCGGGTGGCGGTCCGCCTCGGCGACGAAGTCTTCCGCCGGGGAATCTTTGCTGGCCTGGAAGTAAGGCCGGGTGGACGGCGCGATGCGGATGTACCGCTGGAGGACGGGCCCGGCCTCCTCCGGGGACGCCTCCCGGGTGGTGTAGTCGCGGGTGTCGCGGCGGCGGGTCAGGCTCACCCGCCCGGCCGCGCGGGCGTTGTGCACCCAGGACACCGGCCCGTACGGTGCGACCAGCCACCGCCGCCCGCCGTGCTCCACCGGGACCACCGGGTTGGTGCGCGGCCGGCCGGTCTTGCGGCCCCGGGTGGTCAGCAGGTAGGAGCGGGGCACCAGGCCCGCCCCGACGAGCGCGCTCATGACCGTGTTCTCCATGTGGCGGCCACGGCCGGGACGGTACTGCCGCGCCGCCCGGGGAGTCCCGCCGCCCCGGGCCTGGCTGCCGGCCTCGCCGTTGCCAGGCCCCTGGCCAGGCGCTGTGGGGGGCATGCTTTCTCCCTCCGCCAGCTGGCTGCACTGGACTGGGCCCTCGAGCCCCACCAGCTTGTTCCCGGTGGCGGAGCGGGTCAAGGATCGCGGGTGGACACCGCCCGGGAGAGTACTGTCACCATGCGATAGCAGTCGGGCGAACGTTGCCTGCTGCAGCGCCCAGGGTAGTCGCGGAGCGTAGCCGTCCAACAATAACGGTACGCGCGAAGAGCCGCCGATATGGTCGGCAACCTGGTCACCAGCCTGGCCGCCGGGGGACGCGCCTGAACGGGAGATCTGCGCGAGCGGTAGCGCGGGGTGGCCGACCAGGCCAGGTTGCTAGTCAGCGCTCGCCGGCCCGTTTGATCGACCTGGGCTGGTCACGGGCTGCAGCGCATGCTGGCAGCCGGTCACTTGTTGGCGCAATCGATGACACCCAGCGTGGCTCGACCTGAATTATCCGAACTAGCGATACTCACTTGCCCGGCGAAGCCGATATCCCGGTGAGGCTGGATGGTACCTGGGAGCAGACCGAGTTCGGCTGGTCGCGGGTCAAGGCGCAGAAGTCTGCGACCAGGTAGCCGGCGGCCGCTTCAGCGTCCCTGGAGACTGGGTCGGTGCCCGAGGACATGATGCTGGCGGCGGCCTGGAAGCTCACCTGCGAGATGGCGCTGGCGTCGTACTGGGCGGTGGTGAGGAGGAATTTGCCGCCTATGTAGGCGAACGGGAGGGAGGTCTTTATGGTCGTGTAGGGGCGCGGTCCCAGGCGTTCATCATGGTCATTTCCTGGATGGTGGGGGCTGGAGAAGGGGGTATTCCCCGGCCCCTACGTCGCTGTTGGACACCACCGAAGCCACCCGCTGGGCCAGCCGCAAGATGGACCGGCCCTTTACCATTCTCGGACTCATGTCATGGTCCTGAAACGGCGCTGCCGCCGTTATCGGGTTCTCCTGCGTCACTGCAGTAGCGGACCCTGGCCGGGTGGTCACCACGGTTCATGCGGCAGGGGCCAGGAGGGCACCCCGGTCGACTCGCGACTCGTCGCGATTACCGTAGCGCTCGCGTAGCGCCCGCCAGGCGTCCAGCTTCTCCGGGCGCATCTGCTGCCCGTCATACAGATCGTGCACGTAGCAGTAGAGCACCGTCTCCCCGCCTGGACCTAGGAACTGCACAGTCAGCGACTCCCGCCCGGCGAACGACGGGAACGGGTAGGGCTCGCGCACGAACCGGATCCCGGTGATCTCATCGACCCGCACGTCCATCGTCCAGCTGGCCGCGTCGTCGCCGAGCACGACATGCCACCAGCGCCGGTCGGCTGGCCCGCGAAAGACCGGCGTGGCCGCGCCGGTCAGGTGCGCGGTCCACCAGCCGATGCCGAAGACAAAGATCAGCTGCCCAGACTCTGACAGCTCCGCGATCAGGCGTTCTAGCTCGCTCTCGGGCTCACTGATACCTGCGACCTTGCTCATCGCTGCGCTCCTCACCCGCGCCGGTGCCGTCGCCGCTTGTGAACGCAGCGCCGCGCAATTTCGATACCCGATCAGCCGCAGCTTCGCGGCGGCCGGGCACGGCTGACCTTCCGCTTTCAGACCCACGCCACTGGCGCACCCCACCTGGCCGGATGGCACGACCACCAGCGAAACCACCCGCTACATCGACCAGCCCCTTCACCATCTCCGGACTCACGTCATGATCTTGAAACGGCCGTGGGTGACACCCTGCCCGCGAGGCCCCCACAATGTGAACAAAAGTAAAACAACAGGTGAACGCCGCGTTCCGCTCGCCGCGAGGAGGCTCAGATGCCGAGAGTTCCTTGGGAACAACGTCGAGACAAGCTCAGCGGCGCACTGTGGGTCATCCCGGTGTTGTTCATGGCCGGCGCGATCGCCGTCGGCGGCCTCCTCTCGCTGATCAACATCGGTCCGGATTCGGCGATCGCCCCGCTGCTGTTCCGCGGCCACGCCGACGAGGCTCAGAAGGTGCTGCTCGCGGTCGCCGGCACGCTGGTCGGCGTGTTGGCGTTCGTGATCGGGCTGACCATGATCGCACTGCAGGTCGCGGCGAACCGGTACTCGCCCCGGCTCATGCGCAACTTCCTGCGCGATCGTCCCGCGCAGATCGTGCTGGGCCTGTTCGTCGCGGCGATCATCTACAACGGCGCCGGCGTGTACATCGTCGGACAGCCGGCCGGGACAGCGGAAACCAAGTACCCACGCCTCGCCGTCACCGTCGGACTCGGGCTGTTGTTCGTCTGCATAGCCGTACTCGTCTTCTTCGTCGATCACATGATGCATCAGCTCCAGATCGACGCCGTGCTCGCCAGGTGCCGCCGATCCACGATGCAGACGCTGGCTACCGAACCGCCCGGTGTCGGACGCAACTGCGGTAAGCAGAAGTTCGACATGCCCCCGCCGTGG
>WNGM01005209.1_pt1 | contig 10183 bp, 10 predicted proteins | sample 5400571 | NCBI WGS metagenome assembly WNGM01 (sample SAMN13153378, study PRJNA577476) | soil metagenome | isolation source: 100 cm soil or saprolite under Garry oak tree replicate 2 | place: USA:California | collected 2016-06-15 | reverse complement strand
GCAGTGTTACGGCTGCGGGCAGTTTACCTCTCGGAGCATTTCGAGCAGTACTGGCCCTTCCATGTTGATCAAGACCAGAAGCGCCTCTTTCAGTCTGTGAAGTGGCGGAAGCTCGTTGCCAAAAAGTAGCCACACCCAATTGATTTGCGCTAGCCCTAAGAGAATAAGAGCACTGCAAATTCCAACCTTCATTTGCCACCTCCAGGCTGGTGCTGGAGGCGAAGTTGGGGTTGGTCTTTAGGTAGGACAATGGACGGCGGCTTGATTGCGGGATAATTGCGTCTTCACACCTAAGAGCCCGGTGTTTGACGTAATTATGATAGCGCACAGTCTTATCCAGAGGCTGGACCCCTTGGCAGGGCGTGCTAGACTCCGCTTAATGCCGTGGCGGAGTGCTGATGGCCCTTGAATCGCGATCTTCCCGCGTATTGCGGTTTGGAACCTTCGAGGTGGACCTGCGCGCAGGGGAGCTGCGCAAGCAGGGCGTGCGGATTAAGCTCCAGGAACAGCCGTTCCATGTCCTCACCCTGCTCCTGCAACGGCCCGGCGAAGTCATCACCCGCGAAGAGCTGCGCTCCGAGCTCTGGCAGTCCGAAACCTTCGTCGATTTCGACAACAGCCTGAATACTTCCATTAACAAGCTGCGGGAAGCGCTGGGCGAATCGGCGGACAATCCTCGGTTCATCGAGACTCTGCCTCGGCGAGGGTATCGGTTCCTGGCTTCGGTGAGTGGCATCGATGGGGATGCCCGCGGATACCGAAATGGCGAAGTGGGCTCCGGCATGCGACGTTTTCGCTGGACCGTGGCTCTCGTCTCATTCGCAGTGATCGCCGCCGCACTCTTCGTCTTGAACGTCTTCCGGGTACGTGATCGCATCCTCGGGAGCACTCGAATCCCCCCAATCCAATCTCTGGCGGTTCTGCCTCTCACGAATCTTTCTGGAGACCCCGATCAGGAATACTTCTCAGACGGCATGACCGACGCGCTGATTACCGACCTTGCGCAGATGGGGTCCGTGAAGGTGATTTCTCGCACCTCCATCATGCGCTACAAAAAGACCGACAAATCTCTTCCAGAAATTGCACGCGAATTGAACGTGGGAGGGATCATAGAGGGGACTGTCCAGCGGTCTGGGGATCGCGTGCGGATCACCGCACAGCTCATCGAAGGCGCGACGGACAAGCATCTCTGGGCCCAGAGCTACGAACGCGAAGTGAACGATGTGCTAGCTCTGCAGGATGAACTCGCGCGCTCCATCGCCGGTGAAATCAAAGCTAGGATGACACGCCAAGTGCAAGTCCGTAGCGGTGCCAGCCACCCAGTCAATCCCAAGGCTTATGAAGCGTATTTAAGAGGCCTGGCGTACTCGAAGCAGCCATGTGATGAGTGCGAAGGAATCAGCCTTGAGTATTTCAATCGCGCCATTCAGATTGATCCGAAATGGGCTCCTGCCTACGCCCAACTAGCCCGCAGTTACCACTATATGGCCAGCGGCGGCAAACCGGAGTTCTTTCCCAAATCGAAAGCCGCCGCCCTGAAGGCCCTGGAGTTGGACGAAGGTTTGTCCGAACCGCACATGTCGATGGGATTCATTCTGCACAACTACGATTGGGACTGGTCTGGCTCAGAACGGGAATATAAGCGTGCCCTGGAACTCAACCCGAACTACTCCGAGGCTCATCACGGCTACGCCCTTCTGTTGATGGCCGCAGGAAGGAACAAAGAGGCTGTGGCCGAAATCCGGCGGGCGGAAGAGTTGGATCCGTTATTTCTTACCGTGCGACTTAACGTGGGGCTCGTTTATTCGTGCGGCGGGGAGCATGACGAAGCCATCGAGCAACTGCAATCCATTGCAGAGCAAGAGCCAAGACATGACCAAGCACCCTTTGCACTGGGCATGGCTTACCTTCGGAAGGGAATGTTTCCGGAGGCAGTCAGTAATTTGCAACGAGCGGTCGACATGCTTACATACGACCCTGCCGAACCGATATACTTGGCCAACCTCGCTTATGCCTACGCTGCCGCAGGCCAGAGAAGCAAAGCGATGGCTCTCTTACGCCGGGTGAAAGAGATAGAAGCCGAAGACAAATACGTCGAGGCCGGCAGGTACGGAGGACTCTATCACCTGTATCTTGCTCTTGGCGAAAAAGACGAGGCTTTGGCTTGGTTGGAAAAGGCCTACAAGGCGAAGTCCTCCACCCTCCTTTACATGAGGTGCTGGCCGGAATTCGAGCGTCTCCGTGCGGACCCGCGCTTCGCCGATCTTGTTCGCCGCGTAGGCAACCCGTCCTAGCCCCATGGTCGCCACACACGTCGTTTTCCTGTCGATTCCACTTCTCCGATAAGCGCGTCAGGCCATTGGCGGAAACTCCTGCCATTATTGACAGTGGTAACCCGCCACCGATTCTCATATATGGTTGGCTGCAAGCACCACCTCGCCCCGAAGAAGAGGTGCCAAGTTCGATGAGTTCGCCTTCATTCTGCAGGACTGTTCTCCTTGCTTCTATCTTGAGCCTGGTTGGCCTGACCGCCGTCGCCGCTGCTCAGGAAGCTCACCGGCCGCACTGGGCTTATGAGGGCAAGGAGGGGCCTAAAGAGTGGGGGAATTTAGATGCAAGTTACGCGGCCTGCTCGATTGGTCACACGCAATCACCCATCGACATCAAGGATGCTAGAAAGGCGGACTTGCCGACGCTCAAATTCGATTACCACGCCGTCTCTCTGAACATCATTGACAATGGACATACCATACAGGTCAATTATGCTCCCGGGAGCACGCTCAAGGTCGGTGAAAGAATCTACACTCTGAAGCAATTTCATTTTCACCATCCGAGTGAAGAGCACGTGGACGGCAAGACCTTGCGTCTGGTCGCCCATCTTGTGCATGCAGATGCCGACGGGCACTTGGCCGTCGTAGCCGTCCTCTTCGAGTTGGGAAGCGCCAATCCGCTGATCGATACCCTGTGGACCAACATTCCATCAGAGAAAGAGAAGCCTCAGGACATCCCCTCAGTTTCCATTCAGGTGCAGGACTTGCTTCCCGACGAGCGCGATTACTTCACTTATGCCGGGTCGCTCACAACTCCCCCTTGCAGTGAAGGGGTATCCTGGTTTGTCCTGAAAAGCTACGCCACAGTCTCCCCGCAGCAAGTGGCTGCATTTGCCAAGATTTACCCGATGAATGCGCGACCCATCCAGCCAACAAACGGCCGCGAAATTCTACAGTCTAAATAGAGCCTCGCCACTCGGAACACAACCATAATCTTGGCGTGAGACGAAGCTGGGCAAGCCTGAACTTGATATCTTGAAAATTGTCCCGATGAAATGCCGTTTCGAGCGGGTGAAACCTAGGTTCTAGAAATCGCGAAAGCAGCTTCCAGCTGGCCACTTCCAGGAACGGTTGCGCGTTTGCCGCGGGATCGGCGACACCTAACGCATCGACAATTTCGTACGAGTCCGTTCGTGCAAAGCTGGGCGAAACTCGCACCTCGTAATTTTCGCTACGCCAACGTCCGAATTTGAAAATCAGGTTTCGTGCCCCAATGCAGACATAATCCATGTGAGGGTCGTTAGCCTCAGATCTCGGGTCACTTGAAGTAGACTCTTTGGGTGGAAAACGGGCTTCTCTCGAGTTAGCAACCGGAACCGGAGATGATTCATTCCGGCTCAACCTTGGTGTCACGCCCCAGAAAAACTGGAGATGTGACGCAGCTAGGGTTAACCTCACCAGCCGTGGCGGCGCAGGCCGCCCGCAACGGGCGGGCATGTTCTGCCCGTCAAACAACCGCCCGCCAAAACTCCCCGCCGAAGGCTGGGTAGTCTGGGCTGCGGAGGTGACATGACTCGTACGGCAGCTCTTGTCGCGCTATGCAGCTTCGTGTGTGCACCTTTCGCGTACGCCCAAAGCGGTCAGGTAAAGGCGGTCTTTGCAGCGGTGCCCTTTCAACAATGGGTGGAGGAAGGCGCGAAGGCGGACTTGCCATGGCACCCGCGAATTACTCCGCCGAGACTTACTCTGCACCAGAGGATTGCCGTGCGGGTCGAGGTGCAGCTGGACGGCAAGGAGTTGGTCAAGCGATGCTGCGACGGGCAAGCGATAGCGCTGGTCGAAATAAAAGACCAGCAGGGTCGCATCTACCGAAATTACGGCGAGAAAGAATTGAAGGACGCCGAAGCGGCCTTAAGCGAATACATGATCGACATATCCTGGGAGATTTTTCTGCTGCCCGGCGACTACAAGGCGACGATCGCTTTCTATTACAGCGGCCGAAATGCACACAGCCACAGCCTCACTGTACGGAACGTGCATGTCGGGTCTTTGAAGGGTGACCCATTGCCGGGATCGTGGCGGGATTTGCCAGCAGTGGAATTTTGTGACCCGCAGCCAGAAGGCCTCGATGCATTTCTCCTGCCCAATATCGAAGGACGCCTGAACCTTCCGGCAAAAACGAGCCAGCAAATCCACCTGGAAATCCTGGAAAATGTAACGCCGTATCCGAGCGAGCGCCGACGGCCGAAGCTGTACACGGATCGGCTCAGCGTGTTCTTGCCCATCCTGAAAACATTCGCGCAGTTGAGGATTGAGAATGGCACGGCCGGCGTGTTGCTGCTCGATTTCATACGTAGAAGGGTGATTTACGAGCAGCAGGATATTCGGCAGGGGCAAGTCTCGTGGGCGGATTTGAAAGATGCGATGGCCGCAGATTCCGCAGCGGCGGTCGACGTGCATGATCTTGAGCAAGGCGAGGAGTTCGGGCAGTTTTTCTGGAGCGAAATGGCCGGGCGGTTGGAAGATGCCGGAAGCGATGGAAGCATGCGGGTGTTTATCGTCATTAGCGGGCCGATGGAGCTCGGATCCAGAAAACCGATCGAGATCGCTCCACCGGCACGAGGCAATTTTGCGGTGTTCTACTTGCGGTGCGATTTCCTTCAGACGCCGATTTTGGAGCGTCCCCCGTTTTTCGCTGGGCCGGTCGCACCGAGCGAGCAAACAACAGAGAGACTAGAGGACGGGATCGGTAAGGCGCTCCGAGGACTGAAGCCTCGAATCTTAGCAGTGGACTCCGCGCAGGGTTTACGCAGGGCGCTCGCCGCGATTTTGAGTGACATTTCACGGATGTAGCCCGGCTGCCTGTCCAGTGCTTAATAAATCGGGTAACTCGTCAAGTTGGAACTGGTTCCTGCGGTGGCGCCAGGTCCCGTTGCTTTGGTGCCGCTACCACTACTTAACGGCGAAAAGCTTCTCGAGCAATTTTTCTGAGAGCTTCGCGCCTTTCTCGGATAACCACACCGACTTGTTTTTGTTTGCCGGATCGGAGATGTAACCTTTCTCATGCAGTGAGTCCATGATCGACCAGGGGAAGCTTTTCCAAGCACGTCTCTCCGTACCTTCCCCAAACGAATTCAAGTAAAGAAGGGCGAGAACGACTTGTTGCAATTTTTCCGCGTCAATATCCATGTCGCACCTCAGAGTTCTCAGTCACTGCCACCTGATAATCGACCTCTGCCTCATTTTGAACGGCGCGATTCGCGGATTGCCTGCAATGACGCGCTGGCGTAAACTCAGTGTCCAATGGCGGAAACCTTCTCGATTGTTAGTCGTATCGTCTCACACTACAGCATTCTGGAAAAACTCGGCGGCGGAGGAATGGGGGTGGTTTACAAGGCCGAGGACACGCGCCTCGGCCGGAATGTTGCCCTAAAATTTCTTCCCGAGGATATTTCCCAGGACCCTCTGGCGATCGAGCGATTCCGCCGCGAAGCGCGCGCGGCATCCTCGCTCAATCATCCGAACATTTGCACAATTTACGATGTCGGAGAATTCGAAGGCCGTCCCTTTATCGCCATGGAACTACTCGAGGGCCAGACGCTGAAGCATCGCATCTCCGGGAAGCCAATCGAAGTATCCGAACTCCTGGACGTCGGCACACAAATTGCCGACGGCCTCGAAGCCTCTCACGCTAAGGGCATCGTCCACCGCGACATCAAGCCTGCGAATATCTTTCTCGTCGAACGGGGGCAGGCCAAAATTCTGGATTTTGGTTTGGCGAAGCTAACGTCTGAAGTCCGACATGCCGCCGAATCGCTGGACGGCACATCGATGCGTACACTGTCGCATGTGCCTTACGAAGAGCAACTGACGAGTCCGGGCAGTTCCATGGGCACGGTCGCGTACATGTCGCCGGAACAGGCGCGCGGCGAGGAGTTGGACGCACGCTCGGATTTGTTTTCGCTTGGCGCTGTGCTGTATGAGATGGCCACGGGCGTGGTTCCATTTTCCGGCGCGACCGCTGCCCTCGTTTTCGGAGGCATCCTGCATTCTCCGGCGATTCCTGCGACGAAGCTGAATTCCCGATTGCCCTTGGCCCTTGAAAATATTCTCTACAAGGCGCTGGAGAAAGATACCGCCCTCCGTTACCAGACAGCCGCCGAGCTTCGCGCCGACCTGAAACGCTTGAAGCGTGACTTGGATTCCGGTCGCTCGGGGGCGACCGCTGCTCTACCGGTTGCGGTGGAAGAGGTTCGCGGAATCCACCTCCACCTTCGATGGCCCACTTGGGCAGTGGTGGCGGGCGGCGCTCTCATCACCACGACGGTAATTCTCGGATATCTACTCACACGCCCAGTGGCACCGCCCCGCGTGCTGCGAACCGTCCAGCTGACCAACACGAACCGGCCGAAATCAGGCGTACTCACGGACGGTTCGCGACTCTATTTTGGTGACGGCCAATCGGGCGTTGCCCAAACCTCCGTGACGGGTGGCGAGACGTTTCCCATAGCGGCCTCGTTGGAGGACACTGGCTTTTCTAACGTTTTCGATATCTCACCAGACGGGTCTGTACTACTGATGAGTACTGCCCTAGGGACGTCTGGCGACGGCCCTCTTTGGACTGTCCCTGTGCTTGGCGGTACGCCTCGTCGATTGGGCAATCTTGAGGGCCACGGCGGAGCGTGGTCTCCGGACCGAAAGAGCATTGCCTACTGCAAGGGGAACGAAATATTCCTGGCGAAGAGCGACGGCAGCGAACCACGCCGGTTGTTGATAACGGCCGGAAGGGCGAGCGACCTCCGGTGGTCGCCCGACGGGTCGATTTTGCGTTTCACCGTGAGCGATCCCAAGACCAATTACCGCTCCATCTGGCAAGCTTCAGCGGACGGCGGCAATCTTCATACCGTGCTTCCCGGTTGGAGCGACGCCCCCAACGAATGCTGCTGCAACTGGACGCCGGACGGAAGGTATTTCGTCTTCCAAGCGATACGCGACGAGACTTCAAACGTCTGGGCCATGAACGAACACGGTGGCCTTTTCCGCTCAACCCGCCAGCAGCCTATACAGCTGACGACTGGGCCGATGAATATTGGCGATCCCGTCCCCAGCCGGGACGGCAAAAGACTTTTCGTCCAAGGCTGGCGGCCCCGAGGGGAATTGGTACGCTACGACGCGAGATCAGGACAGTTCGCGCCTTATCTTTCGGGAATCTCGGCTATGGGACTGGACTTCTCTCGTGATGGAGTGTGGGTCGCCTACAATGACGGTACCGATGGCACGATGTGGCGAAGTAAGGTTGACGGGACTCAAAAACTTCAACTTGTTTCCCCGCCTATGCAGGCCTACCTGCCTCGATGGTCTCCAGACGGCAAGCAGATCGCCTTCTTTGGTCATCCACCTGGCGAACCCTGGCAAATCTATGTGGTTCCCGTCGCGGGAGGCTCACCCGAACTCATCTATCGCAGCGGGGCGAACCTGGCGGACCCCAGTTGGTCGCCAGACGGGAAATCGCTGGCCTTCGGAGAGAATTCACTTAACAATCAGGGCTCAGCCGTCTACGTCCTCGATCTGAAAACGCGAAACGCCTCGAAGCTACCCGGGTCCGATGGCCTTTTTTCTCCCCGTTGGTCCCCCAACGGACGCTACCTAGCGGCCATACCGCTCGATTCTCTCAAGCTCATGCTTTTTGAGCTCACGACTCAGAAATGGACTGAGCTCGCCAAGATTTTTGTAGCCTATCCGACGTGGTCCCGAGACGGGCGCTATTTGTATTTTAACGGCATTCTCGACAATCAAGAGGGCTACTTTCGCCTGCAAATCTCCGACCGCAAACTAGAGCGCATCCTAAGCCTGAAAGGGTTTCAGGCGGCCGGAGGAGCCTTCGGAAACTGGACCGGTCTCGCCCCGGACGAATCTCCGCTGTTCGTCCGCGACGCCAGCATCCAGGAAATCTACGCTCTCGATTGGGAGACGCCTTAATCCCCCTTGCGCGCCGTGACTCTACGCTAGGAGTCCAGGAAAACCCTCCGATTGCATATCGTTCACCTCGGGGGTCATTCCAGTTTGACTCTTTCCGCAGAGCCGAAGCCTATACACGTCAAGTCGTCAACCCCTGCTGAAGCCCTCGGACAATGTACCCACAATCGCAAGGTTGGCACCGGAGCCGCGAGGCGACGATGCATCTGCCAGCATAAGGTGGAGAGGGGCTAGGCTTGACACTAGCGTCAGAATACACAAATGCTCGTAAGCGTCGTTAATTTAGCAGAGCCTAATATGCTGCGCGGCTCTTTCCGTCGTGGGCATGGGGACTTCAAACTTCCTCATCATGGACAAACAACACGGCCGGCATATAGAGCGGACCTAACCAATCGGTCAATTCAACGGAACAGGATAAATCCGTATCGCTCCCTGCACAGGGAAAGTACGTCGAACGACGGACCGATGGCGGTGCGGACATGACATCAGGGAGGAAGCGAAGGCTTCTTTGTAATGGAGAAGATACCGGTTGCGTCGGAGATCGACAACATCACTGGACGCGAAAGCGGGCAGACTTCCCCGTGGTGCCTCACGCGAGAGAGCTGGGCAAATCGGCTTATGCGACAAAGCAGATGACGACGCAAGCCGTTGGTGCGGTCTCAAGCGAAGCGGCGGAATGGTATGCCATCGACTGGGCGATCATCCACCGTAACGTTCGTCGACTCCAAGTGCGTATCGCGCAGCTGCGGCGAAGGAAGGCAGATGGGGCAAGGTGCGAGCCTTGCAACGCCTGCTGACCCACTCCTATGAAAATAGCTGCCTATCGCGTTGAAAACAAAGCATAGGTGCCTGGGTCCATTTTCATCCTTCGTTGTGGCTCTCCGAGAGCCATGAGTTACTCGTACAGCGGCAAAGTTCTCGCCGTTCGACGAGTGACAGAAAACAGCGGCAAGAAGACCCCCGGTGTAGACCGAGAAGTCTGGGACACACCAGAGAAGGAAATACAGGCAGTTTATGAACTCAAGCAAGGGGGCTATCATCCTCGGCCCCTTCGACGCGTCTATATCCCGAAATCGGACGGCAAGACTATGCGCCCGCTCGGAAGCGGGGAAAAAGATCGGTCCGGCGTCCAGGCAAAGAGATGCAGGGCGCGCCAAAGCACGCGGAGTTTTCGGATTGGAGAGATGAGTTTTATGCCGCCGCGCTGATCCGGGGTGGAGAACGAAGTTGGATTTCGGCAGCGGTGAGCCGCTCGATGACCTTCATCGGTCCACCGCAGTCAGGGCAGCGATAAAGGTCGGGGGAGTCTCCCGTGGAGGAAGTGTGTTCTTTAGTGAGGCGGTTGTTGTGCCGCTCCCAAGAGCTGAAAGCAAAGCGGGAGGAGCTTAGCGTGTCGTCGGCTGGCCAGGAAGCCGAAGTGCCGGATACGCACGAAGCCTTGCGGAAGCAGGTGCAACAGAAAGCGGCTCAGGAACTCACCGACCGGTAGAGAGAGCAACTTCTGTTTGCTGCGGTCAGCGGAATCGCGCCAACGAAGGGTGACCTGGCCATCGGTGAAGGAGACCAGCCGATGGTTGGAGAGGCCACGCGGATGGGTGTAGCGGCCGAATTATTTCACAGAACCCCGAGCCGCCGCTTCCATCGCTTCGCAAAGTCTTCGCATGCCAGCGGGGATTCCGGCTTGTGAGCTAGGAACAACGGTTTCCGCATAGATGGCTACTTGCTCGCCAGAGAGGCTTACCCGTTGAGTGATTCGTGTCCGACCACTTACATCTTCAAAAGTCCAGACAAATTTCGCAACAAAGCCTGGCGCAGGAAACTCTAGTGTACTGTCCCAGGAATAACTAGCCAGACTATTCTTCTCCTTTCCGGCGGCGCCGGTGCTCGGTGCTGCCCGGTTTTATCGACTCCAATTTCGCCCGGGCGCGCTCAATCTT
>WNGM01012314.1_pt1 | contig 10189 bp, 10 predicted proteins | sample 5400571 | NCBI WGS metagenome assembly WNGM01 (sample SAMN13153378, study PRJNA577476) | soil metagenome | isolation source: 100 cm soil or saprolite under Garry oak tree replicate 2 | place: USA:California | collected 2016-06-15 | reverse complement strand
GCGCGAATCGCCCGACCGTCGATGATCTTGGACTTCCGGACGACGCCGAAGCACGTGCCTGCGAGATCCAGATCTCGCACGATTTCCGGCACGACGGCGATCTCTCCCCCGACGATCGAGACGTTAGCGAGCGCGGCACCGCGGTTCAGGCCGACGCCGATCTGGCGGGCGACCTCTCGGTCGTACTGCTCGATGGCGACGTAGTCGACGAAGGCGAGCGGCTCCGCGCCGATGCAGATCATGTCGTTCACGTTCATTGCGACGCAGTCGATCCCAATCGTGTCCCAGCGCCGCATCTCCTTGGCGACGAGGGTCTTCGTGCCGACGCTGTCCGTGCACAGCGAGAGCGCGTACGATCCGAAGTCAAGGAGGCCCGTGAAATGACCGATCTTGGTGAGGGGCCGTCCGGCGCCGTGCCGCTTGTACGTCAGCGCGGAGACGAGGGCGGCGATGTGCGCGGCCTTCTCGTCCTGGCTCACGCCAGCCTCGGCGTAGGTGCGCACCACGAGGCCACGAAGCGGGCGCGCATATTTCAAGCGTTGCGAGACGCCGCGAAACGATGAGGGTCTCGTACCCCCCATCCAAATCGTTATGGCCTTCATCCCCTTCGTCACCGGACGCACATGGGAAAGGCGTGGGTCAAGGCGCGCAAGCACGACCGATTCTACCGGGCCGCGAAGCGGCAGGAATACCGCAGCCGGGCCGCGATCAAGCTCTCGCAGATCGACCTCCGCTATGGACTCTTTCGAGACGGCGATGTGGTCGTTGACCTTGGCGCGGCGCCGGGGGGGTGGTCTCAGATTGCGCGGGAGCGTGTCGGGCGTGCGGGACGCGTACTCGCGGTGGACGTCGCTCGGCTGGTTCCTATCGAACGTGTCGAGTTCCTGCGCGGCGACTTCGGGGATCCGCGCATACGCAGCGAACTCTTCGAACGCCTCCGGAATCCCGCGGACGTCGTGCTGAGTGACATGGCCCCGAAGTTGAGCGGGAACCGGGCGGTCGATGTCGCGCGAGAGCTCGACCTCGCGGACACCGCTCTGAGTTTTGCAATCCGGGCCTTGCGACCCGGAGGTTCGTTCCTCGTGAAAGTGTTTCAAGGAGCCGGATATCCCGCCTTCCTTCGACGCGTCGGCGAGCACTTCCAGGCCGTCAAAGGGGTCAAGCCGAGCGCTTCGTCCGCACGCAGCCCCGAGATCTACGTCCTTGCGATCGGCCGTGCCTAGGCGGGCGCGGATGCGCCCCGCGAAATCGAGCGCGCCCGTTCGAGGCACTGCTGCGCCTGCTCGCGCGAACCGAGGCGGGCGAGCACTTCGCCGCGATTGAGCCACGCCGCCACATACTCCGGACGGAGCTTCGTCGCCTTGGTATGGCACTTGTCCGCCTCCGCGAACCGGTTCATGCGAGCGAACACGACGCCCTTGTTGTTCCAAGCGATCGCGTACCGCGGCCGAATTCCGATCGCCTTGTCGTAGCAGTCGAGGGCTTTGCCGAGCTGGCCCCTCTTGAAATACACGGTGCCGAGGTTGCACCACGCGACTTCGTTTTCCGCGTCGAGCCGGATCGCGTTCTCGTGGCACCGGAGTGCCTCGTCGAGCCGACCGAGGTACTTCATCGCAACCCCGCGGGACGTCCAGGCATACGAAGGCCGCCGGACGATCCGGATCGCCCGTTCGTAGTGGGCGAGCGCGTCCTGATACCGACCCGACTTGACGAGGCGGTCTCCTTGGGCGACTTCGCTGTTCGACACATGGAACAACGCAGCACCGGCCGCCATGCTCGCCGCCGCGACGGCCGCGAAGAGGATGAGCGGGAGCAGATTCGTGGGATCGAACGGGTTCGCATACATCCGGAAGTAGACGAAGACACCGACGAGGCCGGCGATGCCCCCGAACGTGACCAAGTCCATCATCCGACCCGAGATCCGCGTGAGCTTCCTCCCCTCCGTCTCCGCAGGCGTCGCGAGGACGGGCACCCGCTCAACGCCGCCGAAGTCCTGCGGGGCGGATTCCGCGACCTGGGATGGCGGCGGACTGACCGCGTCCTCCGACGGGCTATCGTGCTCGGAAGGCTGGATTTCCACTAGGAGCGAGTCGAACAGTTGCTCCGCGACCTCCTGGTCGATGTCGTCCGGCTCGTCGACCTCCGACGCGTCGGACGCCGCGGGAGCAGGAGGGCCCGTCGAGAGATCGAGGACACCCTCGAGGAGCGCGTCGACCCGCTCGCCAGAACCGGACTCCTTCAGAGAGAACCCGCAGGCGCCGCAGTTCTCGAGGTCTTCGGGGTTCAACGCTCCGCAGACCGGACAGGGGACGCCCGGCTCGTCCGACACAGGAGATCGGTCGCACGACGAGCGCGCATCCAATAAACGTATCGTCATGGGTTCCCCGGATGAGAGAATCTCCAAAGGGTCCCGCGGCCTGCGGCCGAACGGATGGACCGCTACCCAAATCGGGTGGCGGAAGTCGCGCGTTCCGACGCCGAAATGGAGGCGAAGAAAAGCGGACGGACCACAATAACCATTATATACTGGCATGGTCCCTCCGACGGCCGCTTCCGGAGTCGGGGCTCATCCAGCAATCGGGGAGGCCAACCGGGCCCGTCGACTGGAACCCCTCGGGTCCCCCCACCCCCCACCCTCCACCAAAACCCACACCGAGAGGCCGGCAGGGCGTCGCGGTCCTCCCGTCCATACGCCTGTCGGACTCCGCCCCTGATTCCGGAAGTTTTCGATGCCCTCAGTCCCAGAACCGCTTCGTCCTCGCGTACGTGATCTCGGCCGCGAGCACTTCCCGGAGGAAGTCCTCCTCCGATTCGTGGTAGCCGCGGAGGATCCGGGCGGCCGTGTCCTCGCCGACTCCTCGCGCCATGAGCGCAAGGACCGCCTTGCGCCCGTGCGCCATGACGAGGCTCGCGTTCGTGAAGAGCCGCTTCGCCTTCGCTCGACTCTCCTTGTCACCGCCTTCCAGGTCGAGCTTCGCAATCCGTTCCTTCTCGTACGGTGCGACGACGGCGATCATAACCGCACTGCAGCGCGGGCAGCGAATCTTCGCCGGGAGGTCCTTCACGCCCTCCCGCCACATCATCTTGCAACTGAGGCAGAGGAGCGTCGCGGTCTCCTTCTCGAGGCGGGCTTTGACCGCCATGAGCGTCGCATGGTCCGCTCTCGATGGGGTGACGAGGAGCCGGCCGCCCTCCAGCCCGGCGCGGCCGATCGGCGTTGGCTTCGTCACGACGAGCTCGATCTCCCCGGCTCGAATCCGCTTCAGGACGTCGATGGTCCGCGGGATGTCCATCCGTTCCCAGAAGACCTTGTCGAGCACCTCCTCGAAGAGCGGCGTGTTCTCGAACATCTTCAAGAGCCGCGGAATCGAGACGCTCTCCCAGTCGACGTCTCGCCGCAACGCCCCGAATTTCTTCGCGACGTAGACGAACGCCCAGCGGAGGAACGCGGAGTTCTTCAGGATCACCCGGAGGAGCGGCTCGAGCGCGTCCGGGTCCTCGGGCTGGAGGATCTCGACGATCTGCTTCGGGTTCACGGCCCGCGGCACTTCGAGGACGACCCGATACGGGTCCGTCTGCACCCCGACGCTCTGTCCGAAACGCGCGCTGACGAGCGAGGAGATGAGTTGGCCCAGGGTCTCGTTCACCCGCGAACCGAGACACGCATTCACGATGATCACGTCCCTCGCGGCCTCGATCGTGATCCGGCGATCGGTCGCAAGGGGCGCATCGCCAGCGGACGCGAGGTACTCGAGGAACGTCGTCACGCCGTGGTCGTTCAGCGGGTACGCGGACAGATCCTTCTCCCGCCGAATCCGGCCGACCTCCTGGGCGACCTCGAACGGCACGGGGATGTCTTCCCCCACCCACGAAGGGACGTCGCCGATCTCCTTGACGGGCTCGACGAGGACGTGGTCCTCCTTGAAGTCGACGAAGCGCCACGCCGTACCGCGCATGATGAAGCTCTGGCCGAGTTTCGCGTTCTCCGCGACGAACCACTCGTCGAGCGTCCCGATGACCCGGCGCGAGGAGAGGTCGATCACGCGGTACGTCCGGACGTCCGGGATCATGGAGATGTTTTCGAAGAAATAGGGGAGCGAGTTCGAACTCCGGCCGAGGCGGCCGTCCCGGGACCAGAGGATCCGAAGCTCCGCGAGCTGGGCGAGGACGTCATCGAACTCTTTGCGGTTGAGATCGCGAAACGGCCAGCTGCGCCTCACGGTCTCGTACGCCAGGTCCACGGATGCGAAGCGCTCGCTCACCGCGATCGCGACGAGCTGGTTCGCCAACACCGAGCGGTTGTCTTTCCGCACGACGAGCCCCTCGATCTCCTCTGCGAGGGCGCGCCGCGCGATCGCGCACGCCTCAGCGACGTCGTCCTCGTGCGTCGCGAGGATCACGCCGTCGGAGACCTCGCCGACGCCGTGCCCCGAGCGGCCGATCCGCTGGACGAGCCGGGACACCTCCCGGGGCGAGTTGTACTGGAGCACGAAATCCGCGCCCCCGACGTCGATCCCGAGCTCGAGGGAGGACGTGCACACAAGGGCGCGCAGGGTCCCCGCCTTGAAGTCGTCCTCCATCTGCACCCGGACGTCCTTCGACAGGCTGCCGTGATGCACGCCGATCGTCGGATCCTGGTACCACGCCGCCAACCGAGAGGAGAGGAACTCCGCCGTGTCGCGCGTGTTGACGAAGAACAGGGTGGAGGCGTGTTCCTTGATGAGCTCATAGCACCGGCGGAGTGCCGTCGCCTGTCCGACCTGCACCCGGAGACGTTCCGAGATCTCGGTGTCGCCCTTCGAAGGTGCCGGCATCTCCACCCGGATCCGCAGGCCCTTCGGGATACGCACGCGGATGACCTCGACGTCTCGGCCAACGCCGCCGAGGAACGCGGCGACCTCTTCCGGGCTCCCGACGGTCGCCGACAACCCGATCCGCTGGAACTCGTGCCCGATGAGGTCGCGCAGCCGCTCGAGCCCGATGGCGAGCTGGGCCCCGCGCTCGTCCGAGGCGAGCTCGTGGATCTCGTCTACGACAACCCACCGAATCGATCGGAGGTGCTCCCTCAGCCGGCGTCCCGTGAACAGGATCTGGAACGTCTCGGGCGTCGTAATGAGGATGTCCGGTGGGTGGCGGGTGATCGCGGCCCGCTCCTGCGGCGATGTGTCGCCATGCCGGACCGCGACTCGGACGCCGAGCCGGTCCGCGAAGAACGTCATCCGGCGGAGCATGTCGCGGTTCAAGGCCCGCAGCGGCGTGATGTAGAGGCAGGACGTCGGCTCGGGCGTCTCGCGGACGATGTGATCGAGGACCGGCAGCAGGGCCGCCTCCGTCTTGCCGATGCCGGTCGGCGCGACGAGCAAGACATTCGCCCCGGACCGGATGCGGGGGATCGCCTTCTCCTGCGGTTCCGTGAACGACTCGATCCCGAGGGCCCGGACCGCCTCGAGGATCCGGGGCTCGAGCCCGAAGTCGTCCATGCGGCCGCTTGAAGGGTCGCTGGGACTAAAAGTTGCTCGTCCGCGGGGCGACGAAAACGATGGGCCCGGCCGGAATTCCCGATCCCGCGGTGCCCCGAGGGACCTTTTGAACCGACGACCATCTGGTTATGAGCCAGACGCTCCACCGGACTAAGCTACGGGCCCTCGTCCGCGCAACCGCGCGTCGTTACTTAAGGGCATCCGTCCCCGCGCTCCTCTAATACGCGGGGGCGCGTTCTCGGCATGTGGCTCGCGCGTCCGCAGAGCTTCGAGTCCTCGAACAGCTCCTGCCGACCGAGAACGGGATCACCGTCTTCGACGCGGAGAACCAGGAGACGTCCTACGGAATGTGGTTCCTCGATGAATCTCCCCTTCATCTTCGACACCCACCGAAAGGACGGCCGGTATGTCGCGACGATCAAACTCATGACGGAGGTCGTGACTCCCGTCCGGATCCCGCCGACCCAGGTCCGTCGTTTCGGTGAGACGTGCCGCGACCTGGGTCTGCTTCCGCTCCCGTACTCAGGCTGCTTCTTCAAAGACAACCTCCATGTGTACTCGTTCTCCGGTCCGGTCCGAGGGTTCGACGTCGTGGCCGCCGGCCAATCGGTCGCTTCCGTGGAACGCACCCTGCGGAACCGCGTCGCGGCGATCTGGCCCCGCGTTCCGCACGAACTGATCCGAGCCCAACGGAGACTCCTCGAAGCGAAGCGGAGGGTCCGCCATGCCGCCGATCTCGAAACCCTCCGCGTGCGGTGGAGGGAACGATTGACGAAGCGACCATGACGGCCGCGCGCCCGCGCGTTTATCTGGCCTCGGACCCCTCCGGTCGTCCGATGGAAGGGGACGACGAGGAGGGCCGGCTTCTCCTGGCCTTAGCCAAAGACGCGTTCCGGAAACAGATCGCGAAGCGGGTCCGACTATCCGTCGGTCGTGCAGCGACACCGAAACGAGCTGCACTCCTACCGGGACGTCGTTATCGAAGTCCTCCGTCACACGAGCCTCGACGACCTGCTCGCGATCTGCCGCGAGACCCGGCCGGATCTGAACGACCTGTGGTCCAAGCCGGCGGCTCGCGAGAAGCTCTCAAGGGAAATCTCGAAGTCGATCGAAGCCGTCCGAGAGGCGTAGCGGCTCGAAGTCAAGAGGGAGCGCCGTCGTCCGGATTCGAACCGGAGACCACCCGGTTAACAGCCGGGGGCTCTACCAGACTGAGCTACGACGGCTCGCGTCGCGATAAAGGGTCGGACGCAAAATAGTTTCTCAACGAGAATCCGGAGCGGACTTCGGACCGGCTTGGGACGATTCCCCTGCATCCCCATCCCCATCCCACCGCGCGGTCCTCATCCGGGCGAGACTCGCTCGCTCATCCAAAGAAACTAAGTCCCTTTCGCTCCCGTTCGATGTCCGGCTCAAAAGACTTAGATACCCCTCTCCGCTCGCGTTAGTTCATGTTTCGAACCAGGTGGTCGGAGAAGAGGATCCTGGGCCTCATCGCCGCGCTGGTGGGCCTCGTGTCGGGAGTCCTCATCCTGATCGCCGCCACGGCGGGTCAGGGAGTCTCGCTCCTCACCGCGGTCGTCGGCCTCGGAGTCCTCTACGGGAGCTATCTGATCTATCGCGGCGAGACGAGACGCCTCTTCGGTTGGGGCAAGGCCCGCTTGGGAGCGTGGATCAACCTGATCATCGGTGTCGCCACCCTCATCCTGCACGGAGGCGTCGGAGGGACCGAATCGATCCTCGCGATCGTGAGCGGCGTCCTCGGGCTTCTTGCCGCGTAATCGGTATCGCCCAGGATCAACCGAGCGTCTTGCGGAGTTCCTGGACGGTCATCGACATCGAGTCCAGGACGCCCTTCAGGTAGTCGAGGAACTCCTCGAGCCGGTCCGTGGTCACCGCCCCTTCCGGCGAGGGCTTGATGAGGCCTTCCTGCTCTAGGATCCGGAGCGAGTACCGCACCTTGTGCTGCGGGAAGTTCAGGAGCTCCGAGAGACGGATGATGCCGATCGGCTGGTTCTCCATGATCGCCTTGAGCATCGCGACGTGCCGCTGCAGGAGCTTGACCTCGGCCTCGATCTTGCTCGTGAGCGCGCTCCTCCGGGTCACCGAAAACCTCCGCTACAAAGCGTAGCATGGTCCGTGATAGCGTGGCCGTTCTTAAAGCGTTCGGCGCCGCTCCGAGACAAACCAGGCCATCGACCGGTTGCACGCCTCTCCCCATCCGCGGCGGTCGAGGGCGATGACGCCGATCGGGACGTCCTTCGGGAAAAGCGCGAGGCCGCGGTCCGCGGCGTGTTGCGGTGTCATCCCGCCCGCAATGCGGTCGTACACGAGCTTCGAAAGGACGCGCTTCATGATCTCCTCGCCGATCCCAGTGACCGACACGGCTCCCTTCGGACCCGCGTACAGGCCCGCTCCGACGAGCGGCGAGTCGCCCACGCGGCCGGGGAGCATGAAGGCCGTGCCGCCTGTCGAACTCCCGGCCGCGAAGCGACCGTGCCGGTCCCGCGCGACGGCTCCGACGGTGTCGTGGAGTTCGACCCGTTTCCACTTCCGAGCGTAGCGAGGCAAGCGGCCGTTCCGAATCGCCGCGAGGCTCTCCTCGAGCCGCCGACGCGATTCCGGGGTCGCGGGGTCGTACGGGTCGTGGCCTTTCGATCGCGCGAAGGCGACGGCGTCCGGGCCGATGAGCAGGACGTGCGGCGTATCGAACACGTCCCGCGCCACCCGGATTGGGTTCTTGACAGCCTCGATCGCCGCCACGGCGCCCGCCTCGAGGTCGTTATCCATCAACGCCGCGTCCATCTGGATGCGGCCGTCCACCCGCATGCGAGAGCCGGTTCCCGCATTCAACCGCGGATCGTCTTCGAGGATGACGATCGCCTCGACGACCGCGTCGAGTGCGGTGCGGCCGAGGTTGAGGAGCGCCATCCCCCGAGCGCCGGCCGCGTCCGCGGCGTCCTGCACCGACGCATCGGACCCCGCGCCGCAATGCGTGAGCAGAATCGGTCGCACGGAGGGCCGGACGGTCGTGCCTCGTTTGAATCTTTCTCTGCGAAGACGGATCCCGGCCTCACACGGCCGGCAGGCGCTTCGTAAGGTCCTCGACGCGGCCCCGAAGGTTGTCGCGGAGCGCGCGGAGTTCATCCATCGACTTGCCGGTCGCTCCCGGCACCGGCCAGTCCTCTGCCTTCTCCCTGGCGCCGATCGGACAGCGGTCGAGGCAGCCGAACGTGACGACACGCGCGGCACGTTTGATGAGATCGGGCGTCACGAGCCGAGGCGTTTTCGGGCCGAGCGGGATCCCGATCTCCCGAAGTAGATCGACAACGACCGGGTTGATTGCCGGTGCGCCTTGGACGCCGGCACTCTCCGAACTCCAGCCTCGAGGCGCCAAACGGTTGAACATCGCTTCGGAGAGGACGCTTCGGAATGTGTTCTCGACGCACACGAAGAGGACGAACGGCATCGATCCGGCGAAAACATCGGCACTTCAAAAACCGTTCGGCCCTTCCTCATCGCGACAACGTATATGTTGTCCAAGGGCATTGAGGCGAAATGGCGCGGCCCGGAGTTCGGAGAAGGCGTGCCGCGAGGTCGGTACCATGGACGGAAGCTCCGCCTTTCGTCGGGCGGTGCACATCGTCTCGCCGATCTTCCTCGCATACTACCTGATCCCGGAGCCGCTCCCCGGCGGCATCACACGAACCGCTGTCACCCTGCTTTTCCTGGGGACCGCGGCGTGCATCGAGATTGCGCGCATGGCGCTCGGCATTCCCTTGCTCGGGCTCCGACCGTACGAAGGCCAGCGGGTCTCGGCGTACGCGCAAGGCGCCCTCGGCCTCGCGTTCGGCCTTTTCGTGATCCGCGATCCCCGGATCGTGATTCCGGTCTTCATCGGGATGGCGTGGATCGATCCGCTCGCGGGACTCTGCCGACGACAAGGATGGACCCGCGTGATCCCGACGGCCACCTATTTCGCGCTGTTCCTGGGGACAGTCCTCTTGATGCGCTCGTTCGCCATCCAAAACGCCCTGTTCTTTTCGGCGGCCGCGACGGCGGCCGCGATCCTCGTCGAAGGTCCGAAACACGTTCAGATCGACGATGACCTGTTGATGCAGGTCTTCCCGATGTTCGTCGTTTACTATCTCCTAGCCGGGTTCGGGACGGGATTCGGTGCCTCAATGTAGAACTTCGAGCTTCCCGTAACGCCCCGCACTGACCTGCATGTTGCCCCGCCACTCCCGCACCCACCCGTTCGTGATGCGGATCCGGTCGTTCGCCTGCACCCGCTCGATCTCGTCGTTCCAAAGGCTGACCGACACCTCGGTCCCTTCGTCGTCGACCGCCTTCGCGTCGCACACCTTGCCCGTCGACCCGGTCCGGCTCGAGAACTCCCGGGCGGCCCCTTTCTCTCGGATCACGAGGTCGATCGTGTCGACCTTGCTCTCCGGGCGCAGGTCTTTCACTTTCATGACGTCGTCTCACGAACGTCCGCATTTCGCATAAACGTTCCGAGAGGAGCGACCGTGGCCGAGCCACGAACCCGGGATGGCATCCGCGAGGACCGTCGAGCGGAAACGATGGTCGTTCCGCTGATTTCTCTGTCTCACCTAAATTCTTTCAACACTCGAAATAAAACTTATAACGCACCACCCAGATATCGCACGTCGGTCCTTTTGAATCGCATCAAGGTCGTGAGCGAGGTC
>WNGM01017676.1_pt1 | contig 10196 bp, 8 predicted proteins | sample 5400571 | NCBI WGS metagenome assembly WNGM01 (sample SAMN13153378, study PRJNA577476) | soil metagenome | isolation source: 100 cm soil or saprolite under Garry oak tree replicate 2 | place: USA:California | collected 2016-06-15 | reverse complement strand
TCCTCCCGAATCTTCCAGTCAATCCCACGCCTCAACAGTTCTCCGCCTATTTCTCCGCATTGTTTGGAGCACTACTCCTGCTCCTCGTCGTGATCTTCGTTGTGAATATCGTATTCTCTACCATTGCCGAGGGCAGCGCAGTCAAACTGGCCTCCGAACAGATTACGAAGGGACAAGTTAGCCTCGGAGCATCAATCAGATTCGCTGTCTCAAGACTTCTCTCGATCTGGGCCCTCAGCATAATCGTCGGGATCATTGTCGTCCTAGGCTTCATCGCTCTAATCGTCCCCGGAATCATACTGGCGATAATGTTCTCCCTCGCACTCCCAGTCCTTCTGATCGAGAACAAGGGAGTAATGGAGAGTATGGGGAGGAGCCGTCAGCTCGTCAGCCACCGGTGGGCTAAGACCTTCGGAACATTCCTCGTCCTCGGAATAATCGTCATAATCGCCTCGCTCATCTTCAGCGCGATAACCGCTCCTCTAGGCATCATAGGCCCAGTCGTCAACGGGATCCTCTCAGCACTCTACCAACCACTATTCCCGATACTATTGGCCGTCTACTACTACTCCAATCTTGCAAGAATCTCACAGCCTCCTCCAGGCCAGATGCCCATGGGACCAACCGCGACGTTCCAGGCTGGAATGAAGCTCTGCCCCACCTGCGGCACACAGAATATCTCCTCGTCCACCTTCTGCACAAAATGCGGAGCCAGGCTAAACTGAACGCAGCGACCTCCCACTAAAGAATCGCCGCGATACTATCACCGTTCTTACGCGTCAGAACCTGCAGTCCAGTATCGAGTAGGGCAAAGCTGGTAACCACGTTCTGAATCTAGAAACATTATCAACACATACCCAAAATCCTCAGCTCAGGCCATCAAACTAGTTGGGCAAAGAGGTCATATCCACTTCTCTGGAAGCCGCGAGGCGTCTAGCGGTCACGAAGGAGGATCTTGCGGGCAAGCTGCCGACAAGGGCAACAACGGAGCATATCCTGTCCGTTGTGTGGGGCTTGGCTTATGTTCAGTGGGATCCAATAGCCGCGATTGCATCGTCACACGTAATCTCACTCTGGAGTAGGCTCGGCAATTATCGGTTGTTGGACTTAGAAAGACTGCTGTGGGACGAGAAGAAGCTATTCCAACACTGTGCACCCATAGCCATGATCGTCCTCACCGAAGACTATCCGCTCTACTATTCGTTGATGAGCAGATATCCAGAATCTCTCACCAAATCCTGGGGATCACAGAGAGTTAGAGCCAGAATATTCCTAGCCGAACACATCGAGCTGCGGAAGAGAATACTGAACCAGCTCAAGAACGGACCACTACAACTGAGCCAATTCAAAGACTACGTTAAGACGAAGAGAAATCTAGATGGCTGGACCTCTGGAAGCGACGTCTCCCAAATGCTCTCCCACTTGCAGATGATGGGAGAGGTGATGGTCGTAGGTCATGAAGGAATCCAGAATATCTGGGGTCTGTCGGAAGGATTTCTCCCGGGCTGGACGAAGAGGACGGCGCTATCGGAGGAAGAGTTCGAGCTTGAGGCAGCCCAAAGGGCGATCAGAGCACTCGGCACCGCCTCTCGTCGCGAGGTTCACTACTATTTCGTGCGAGGTCGTTATCAGAACCTGGAGAAGGAGCTAGAACGTTTAGAGAAGGAATCTCTGATACGTCGGGTACATATCGGAGAGCTCGGCGGCGAGGATGAGCGGTACATCCACGATAAGGACATAGAACTTCTTGAATCCATGAATTCTGACGATTGGCAACCACGGATGTCCCTGCTCGCACCATTCGACAATCTGATCGTTGGGAGAGATAGAACGAATAGACTATTCGGTTTCGACTACGTCCACGAACAGATCCTCCCAGTAGAGAAACGGAAATTCGGAACATTCGTCCTACCCATTCTCTGGGGTGAGAAGATGATCGGCAGACCTGACATGCGAATGGATAGAGAGAACGAGAAGCTAATGGTCAACTCGGTGCACGAGGAGCCCGGGGGACCAAGAGACAAGGAGGTCGCGTCGAAGATCGCCGAGACGATAAACCAGCTGGCAGAATTCCTCAAGGCCAAGGAAGTCGTATACGCGGCTTGCGTTCCAAAAGCGTGGAAGAATTCTCTCCACTGAGAGGTCTATTTCTATGAATCCCCTTTGATATCCTTGGATGTACGCGATCCGCATCGTATACCCAGCTCTCTCGAGGTTTCGCACCGTCTGTGTTACACCCAACGGCAATTGTGTACGCACCGCTGATATTACGGAGAATGTCAGGGCTGTCTTATGCGTTTGAAACGGGCTAAGCTTGTTCGACCAATTATCATTCTACTTTTGATGAATGTAGCTGCGCTGGCCGTTTCTCAACTAAAGCCGGTGTATGCAGATTCCTCATCTGGACTGGACGGGGTGGGGGAGGGTTTAATCTGTGGAGGCCAAGTATGTTCTGCGCATTGTGGGGATCAATTCTGTGCTGTACAATCCCTTTCAACAACCAAAAGCGATGACGCGATAGTCCTCGTCGCCCAATGCGGATTCGTGAGCTGCAATGACACCATATCCTCGATCACAGACAGTAGCGGGCTAAGCTTCGCACAACGCCTGTCATATTCTCCTAACGACGCGCTGTGGGAGTTCACCACCATTGCTCCATCGCCCTTGACCGGAGACAGAATAAATGTCACTTACTCGGGAGATTATGGCTTACACATCCAAGTGATAGCCGTTGCCGGCGTCGACCCTTCCGCGATATTTGACCCAGACCCTTCGATACCTGCTACAGCGTCGTGCGCTACTACTACCCAGAACGGTATACACTATGACCCATGTTCTCTTTCAATTCAAACCTCTGCATCAGACTTCGTAGTCGCTGTCGTCTCCATCAATGATGCCGGGGCCTGTACCATACCATCAGGTTTCACTGATATAGTCGGTGGTGGCCATTTCGAGCTTGATTATCAAATAGCCTCCGCGCCAGGTGAGGTCGCCTATGATTGCAGCAACACAGATTCGATGTCACTGGTGATGGATGCTATCGCAGTGAGCGGAACGCCGACAGTGTACCAACCACACGCACCGATCATCATCAACGGCGATTCCGGATTTACATCGAGCAATGGAGTCACAGGCGGCAGCGGAACAAGTTCGGACCCGTACGTGATCGACAATTGGTATATCAACGGTGGGGGGTGGCAGAATGGAATCGACATTCGCAATACCGACGCATTCTTTGTCATCCAGAATGTCTACCTACATTCGATCCCCAACTCATACAACTCTCCGGTAGGAGTCGCGTTCTCCAACGTAACAAACGGAGTCCTGATAGATTCCAGGATAGAGGGCTTCCAAGAGGGAATCTCCAACAGCCCAAGCGGTGTATTCATCACCTCGTCGAACCTATACATCTCAGGCAACAGCATCACTGCTTCTTCCGGCACAGGAATATTCTTGCGGGCTCCAATCAACGTGGAGGTTTCGGCCAACTATGTTTCTAGCGATCCGAGCCTTGGATCTTCCGGGCTCAACGTTCTCTACGGCGACAACGTGTGGGTGGAGAACAACACTTTCATGAATCTCGATACAGCGATCTTCATTAGCCGGTCAACCAGCTTTTTGATCTCAGGAAACCAGGTTCAGTCAAGCATACATGCTGGAATCTCAATCGACCAGGGCAACGACTTCCAGGTCTTCTACAACCAAGTCTCCTACACATCGGGAGGAGCTCCGGGCATAGGGATTCGAGTAACCAACTCAGGTGGCAACGGACTCATGATCTGTAACAATACCATAACGCAGAATGATGTCGGCATTTCCCTCGAATCTTCCAGAGGCCTCTACGTTTCCGGCAACACCATCGACGGGAACGGCATTGGAGTCATCGCGTACAGCCCATATCTGGGCAACTCCGGCAGCACTGCGATCGTCCAGAATGAGATCTCGAACAATGGCAAAGGGGTTATTCTTCACTTTACCTTCGATATTGTCGTCTATCACAACAACTTGGTTAACAACTACATCCAGGCAATCGACACCAACAGCACAGCCAATTCATGGGACAATGGCTATCCTAGCGGCGGGAACTACTGGTCCGACTACAACGGTGTAGACAATTGTAGTGGGCCGAACCAGGATGTATGTCCCAACCCTGACGGTATAGGAGACACCCCCTACATCTTCAGCTACAACCAGGACAACTATCCGCTAATGAACCCGTACTCTGGCCAGTAGCTAGGCACCAAGCTCACGGCAAGGGCAGGTCTGCTCTCGCGTATGCAGCGGCTCAAGATCAGAGATCTCGGGTTAGCCTCCCATCGGCGAATGAAACGTTAGTCTACGACATTCTGACTTTGAGTTTTTGCATCTAGCGAGGCACCACTGGAGCAACTATGAAGAACAGTAGGAATATCACGACGACAAGTGTGATCGTGACGTTTCTGCGCATTCACGCGTCCGAGCCAGAGTAACGTGTCACTCAATACCAATTAAGAACTGCGGAGCAGCCTGCCATTTGAGGCAGACTCACTCTTACATAGCTTGGGAAGGCATTGGTTGATCATGAAAAAGTTGCGGGCCGGGGTGTAAGTTCAAGGACCACAATGCCTCTGGCACGACGCACCGCAGACGGCCTAAGGCGCGCAAGATTACAGAGCTTCAACGCCAGAACGTACTCGTCCCCGAAGGGGCGCTTCATGGTTCCTGGCCTTGTTCTTGGAGCTTCCTCAGAAAGAAAGTCCAGCCTTCAATGTGTTCGTCCCTTGTTTTCTTCGCTTCCGAGTTCTTCGAGTACCCTTCGTGCAGAAGTGTGAGTCTTGTCCCCCCGTTAGGAGTTGAGTGGAAGTGTAGTGTGACCCTGGTTACGTCGATGGATTCATGGTCCCACTTCCACGTGAAGCCGATGTCTTCCCTCTGTCGAACATGGAGGCCACCATTTCTTGAGCAGATCAGTACTTGTCCAGTAGTCGAAGAGTAGGGCCGGGCTGAGATGGGGAAAATCTGCCACAATGGTGATTCTGTCTCTCGCTGTTTCGACTAGTTCCAACTTGGGCCTGCTAATTGCCGTGTCGAGAAGCCGCCTAGGCCTGAGATTGGCGTTGGGAGTATTTCTCTGCATGGAGTACAATCGGAATAGGCGATTCAACTTCGTAGGCAAGGGGTACCACTGGGCGGCGTTAGGCACATGAAAGCTGACTGTTATTCGGATAGCTCTGCTGGTACCTTCCACAGCCGGCCCTAAAGCCTTGGTTTCCTCAATGTAATCCCCGCCCTGTTCGAGCCCTGAACATCATTCGACGTCTTCTTGGAACTGGGCTCAGGAAGGTGCCTCAGTGGAAAAAATACAATGCCGAGTTGAAGGCCGGGTCTGAGTAATTCGCGTTAATTCCAAGAAGGAAGCAGGTGCATAGTTTTGAGCTGACAGTCATCACGGTTAGCTTCCCTCAGATTGTTGCTCCATGCCGCGGTAGAGTTTGATGGCCCTGGTCAGACGCTGCCGCGCTTCGCCGGTGTAGGGCTCGACTTGAAACATGATGTGTTGGACGCCGAGTTTGGCATAGCCTTGCATTGCCGACGCGATCTCTTGCACCGTACCTGTCAGAGGATTGTCAAAGAATTTCGGTTTGTTCGCATGGAGATCCGGATACCAGAGGCCGATGAGCGTCGTGACGCCTAACGTCACGGGGTCGCGCCTGATCTCGCGGCACGCAATTTCGATCTTAGCTCGACGATCGGCCAGGGTCTCAGGTTTGCCCATGTAGCCAGTGTTCCAGAGGTCGGCGTACTGTGCGGTCAGCTTGAGCATGCGCGGACCCCCTTCGCTTCCCACCATCAACGGCGGCCCTTCTGACCGTGGACCGCGCGGCGCGATCTCGCAGTTTCGCGCTTGATAATAATGTCCGGCGAAGTCGACATGCCCGTCACGTAGCAGTGGTTTGAGGATCTGAAGGGCTTCTTCGAAGCGGTCCACGCGGTGATCGAAGGGTAGTCCGAACGCCTGATACTCGGGTTCGTTCCATCCCGCGCCGACACCAAGGATCAACCGGCCGTGGCTCACCTCGTCGACGGTCGTCGCCATCTTTGCTAGGATGGCTGGATTGCGGAAGGAATTGCATGTCACCAGCGTGCCGATCTCAAGGCGGTGTGTCGCCTGGGCCAGCGCCGACAGCATGGTCCAGCACTCCCAGATTCCCCGGGTCGGTTCACCAGGATTACGATAGAAGAAATGGTCAGGAAGCCAGATGCTGTCAAAACCATCCTTCTCTGCCTGCTCTGCGACTTCCCGGATCGAATCATAAGGGCGGGGTTTGTTGTTTTCGCGTTCGTTCGCGAGAAAGACCATCAGCCCAACCTTCACTGTTTTATCACTCGAAGAAGTCTGCCAATACCGGCGCAATGAATTTGGGCCTTACACCGTGCGTCTGGCCGGCCAGCATACGCAGTTGCGAATTTGGAACGGCTTTGGTGATTGCTTGAGCCGCATCGCGCATAGATGGAGTTCCCGCACCGCCGTGCATGACAAGTGTGGGAGTAGTAACGCGCGATAAGAGACGAGTAGGCAAAGAATGGCCCTCACCTAGAACGTCGCTGTCATATGCTAAGGTCGGGGCCATGGCTTCCAATCCTCGCCACATCGGCAAGCGTCTCATAGCCTGAATCTGCTTGTCAGACACCCCTACAAGTTTGATGAACAGAGCCACGGCATCAGCATTGCGTCCAGATTTGAGCAATTTCTTGAGCAGTGTGTTGTACTCTTTAGCGGCCTTGCGGGCATCGGGGTCTAAAGCGTAGGGCGCTTCGTATATGGCTAATTTCCTGATGTGTTGGCGAAGTCTGATTGCAGCTTCGAGAGCGATGGCCGCACCGGAAGAGTGACCGTAGAGGCATACCGGTCCACCAACCTCACCGATTAACGCCGCTACATCTTCAACTTCACGTTGAGGTGCATATGGCGCGGTATCAGTGCTACCGCCGCGTCCGCGCCGGTCATAGCTTATGACTGTGAAGCGAGACGCAAGCAGCTTAGCCAGACTCGCGCCAGACTTCCTTGAATTCAGAGCTCCGAGCACCAGTATTACAATTGGCCCAGTGCCCACTTTGTCGTATGCGATCTTTGTACCGTCTCTAGATTTCACGGTGGCTGTCATTACTTCTCAGCACTCCCTGCCGCCTTGCTTGCTGTTGTCTTCGCGGGTGTTGGCCAGAAAGATCATCAGCCCGATCTTCATCGTAAGCTCAATCGAATCTTCCCATGCAATATTGGCTATCTCTCGCAGTGCGGAGTGAAGATAATCGAACGCCGAGACTGACGTGAAGGACTACTCCTGAGCGATGCGTCTTGACGAGCGTTTTCGCGCGATTATAGACTCGACCACCTTGGACTTTGCGTCAGCGTAGTTCTGGAGGTAATGCCAGTCTTTCTGGGCCAGTTCTCTCTTGGTCCTCAGGTAGAAGTCTCGGTCATCCGGATTCTCGCGGAGCCAGTCTCTGAAAGTCAGCATCCTTTCTATCTCCTCATCGCCTTTGCTGAACGCGTGAAGGTTGATGTTCGTGTCCGGACCCTTGAACATTCGATGCTCATGCCAATCAGGTTCTCGGATTCTCAGCACGTAACCCGCCTCTTCGAGCGTCGGGAGATACGATTTCTCGTCTGCAGAACTCTCTACAACGAGGAGTATGTCGATGATTGGCTTTGCAGGAAGCCCTGGTACTGACGTTGAGCCCACGTGCTCTATGGAAAGAGCCTTCGCGCCTAAGGCCGACTTGATTCGCTCATTCTCCCGGGCAAATAGTACCGGCCATGCTGGATCATAGTCGACAAGGGCAACCTTCCCGCTCATCTGCTTCGGGGGTGGGCCGACCGTTATTCTCCGAATCTGCTCTTCAGTCATCGGTTCTGGAATGTTATGCGAATCATCTTCGCTCATGGAGATAGACAGTATGCAATTTTCGGTGCGATCCTAATAAGAGCCACTGGGAGATCGCGGGATTAGCTGGTGGAGGTATCTTAAGGAGGTCTGTGATTGCCGCGCTTGCGGCTGTTTTGATCGCGGTTGGGGCAGGTGTGACTGGTTACTACGTTACTCATAGCGGCTCTCCCGGGTCGGATCAGTCTGGTTGCATTGACCCGGATTCTATATCGAGCCACGTCTACAATTCGTACCGTCTCAACGTCATCAAATCCTGCGTGACAGCTTCAGGAGTAGTCGAAAATGTATTCGAAGAGGCTGACGGAGATTACCACTTGCGACTGGCCCTTGACTCTCAGTACAGCGGTCTCACCAATAGCGCGAATGACCAGTACCAGTACGGCGACCTGATTGTCGAGATAATCTGTGCACTGCCCATAACTCAGCCCGACGCGGTATCGGCCTGCGAGAACTACACGAACAACATCACGATACCCAGCGTCAATGACCGCATCACAGTCACCGGACCCTACGTTCTGGATACGGACCACTCCAACTGGGCCGAGATCCACCCAGCCTACACTCTCACAATATCGTAAGTTCACCGACTAGTCGTTCGCACAGTTCTCGATTGCATGTGCATATCATATTAAATACGAAATGATGTTTCCCTGCCACGCAGCCGTTGATACCTTCCAGATTCGTGGTCGGCGGTATCTTACCACTCACACTGATGATGGGTGTGTGCGCTTTCCCGTCAGCCTACGCGCAGCGTACTGGATCGAGTGGGCCTCAGACTTGGCATGTGTCGGTTGGTGGTCAGTCCCCCGATGGGGCTGTTCAGGGCGAAGCCTACTATCCACACGTGATAACAGTAGATGTTGGAGATACGGTGGTGTGGACTCTCAATTCTGGCGAGCCTCACACGGTCACCTTCTTCGGCACGCGTCCCGTCCCTGAAGATTGCGCCGCTGCCTCCGACTTTGCACCTTGTCCAGTCCCTCCGCCATCACCTTATGATGGGACAAGTTTCGCTGGCTCGGGCCTCATGCTTCCTCCAGGATTCAACTGGGACAATAACTTCCCACTCCCTCACGGCAACGACACGTTCTCGCTCACCTTCGGCAACCCGGGAGCCTTCGTCTACCTGTCTGTGGTCCAAGCTGGAATGCAGGGAGTGGTAATAGTCCACCCAGCTGGTACGCCCTATCCATTCACCCAACAGGAATATTCCGTCCAGGCCCGACAACAGTTGCAGGCTGACCTCACCTCTGCACGGCAGGCCCTCGCCTCAGTCCGGGAGCCCCAGACTACGACGGGTCCGGACAATACTGTGACTCACTACGTTGCAGCTGGCATAGAGGCGCCTGAGACCGCGACTGTGGCACTGACAGCAGCGGAAGGATCCACCGTATCGGGAACGGCCTCGCTCGATGTATCCGTCTCTAGCATATCCTCGACACTTTCCGTGAAGGTGAGCTTGTCAGGCTTGACTCCTCGCCAAGCTTACTCCGCTGGTATCGACTATGGAGTTTGCGGCGCAATAGCGCAGACGAGTCCGTTCCTCCTCGCCCCGTTCGCCCTGAACCCCATCACGGCTGGGCCGGATGGAACCGGACAGAGCTCTACGGAAATCACAACCCCGGTCAGCGGTAACGGGATCCAGAATGTTCGCATTCAGAGTGCCGGCTGGTTTGTAAACATAGGCCGAGCCGCCGGTGAGGCAGCCGTTAGCCCAGTAGCATGCGGAAACGTTGTCTTCCACAACGCCGAGGTGGTTAGATTTGTCCCGGAAAGAGTCCGCGTCCACGTCGGAGATACCGTAGTCTGGCGTCCACCAACGATCTCGGTCCCCTTCATAATATTCCCAGCCGGACAGCCAGTTCCAGCATTCCCAGATTTCGCCTTTGCCGATCCGACAGGCAATGCAACGGCCTACGATGGCTCGACTTTCTTTAACTCGGGAGGCTTTGCGCAAGGACAAACCTTCGTGCTGACGTTCACAGCCCTAGGATCCTTCCAATATGTAGATCCGCTTCAGCCAGGAATGTTCGGTACTGTAATAGTTCAAGCAAACCATCCCGACGACTAGATTCAGGGAGTTTAGTCCATGCAATCCCATGGAACCGATGCAAGCAGATACCTTCGCGTTGGCGGGATTCTTGCTATTATTGCGGCTACGCAGTGGATCATTGGAGTATTCATCGCCCAAGCCTACTACCCGAATTACAGCATTACTCAGAACGATCTTAGCGATCTGGGAGCTACCTGTCACAATGCAGTAATGCC
>WNGM01005202.1_pt1 | contig 10196 bp, 8 predicted proteins | sample 5400571 | NCBI WGS metagenome assembly WNGM01 (sample SAMN13153378, study PRJNA577476) | soil metagenome | isolation source: 100 cm soil or saprolite under Garry oak tree replicate 2 | place: USA:California | collected 2016-06-15 | reverse complement strand
CGTTCCACCGTCTTTCGCCCTGCCTCCCCATCCCTTTCTACTTCCTTCGTCACGAAGGCCATTAACCGCCGCACGCGCAGGCAGCCGACAAGCTTGCGATTCTCCTTGTGCTCGACGATCGGCAGGCTTTTCAGGCGGTATTCGCGAATCGCCGCCGCAGCCAGAGCGCAATCATCGTCCGCCGCCATGGCCACCGGGCTTTTCGTCATGAAGTCTTTCAGCGGCGTGTTTTCTCCGGCTCCTAGCGAGCGGCCGCGTAGCAAGTCTGTGATGGTCACAATGCCGTCGAGCGTCTGGCCATCGCCGGACACATAGAAAAATTCGTTGCCATGCTCGACGAAAGCGTGGCTGACGTCGCGCAGGGTCATATCGGGTTGCAGGATGGGCTGCGGGACCGGTTCCATCAGATCCTTCAGCTTTGTGCGTTTCAAAAGTTCGTAAACCTGGGGCTCGCCCGCCCAAATATCCACCGCTCGCCGATTCAAGGCCTGGGCCAGCGCATCCCGCAAAGGCGCCAGCGAGCTGGACATTTGCGTGAACACATTCTTTCCCATCGCCAACACGTCCACGGGTGTTCGCGCCCGCACATTGGCTACGCGCGGCTCGTTGCTGAGCAAGGCTTTCTCGCCAAAGAATGAACCGGGTCCACGAACCGCTACCACCTCGCCATTGGGATCTTTGTCCGTTGCGCGGACGACTTCGACCTCGCCTTTTTTGATCACGTAGAATTGCGTTGGCGGATCGCCGCGTTCGATGATGGTATCTCCCGGCTGAAAATGCGCGGTCGTTACGCGATCGGTTTGACGCGTGCGGACATGCGCCAAGTCGCGGGGAAATAGCAGCAGCCATGCCCAATCGAATCCCACCTGAAAGCGCCGCGCCCAGGTCGGCAGTTTGAATAAGTACACCCCGCGCCAAACGAACCAGGCGATAAATCCCGAAAGGTGCATCCCCAACAATATCGCCACTCCGGAATGACCTCCCAACGAACAAAGTTCGCCCAGCATTTTGAAATGGAACGGTTTTGTGTCCTCGCCTTTCATCACGCGAAGAATGTTCTGCGCGCACTGCCCCCCCTGACGCTCGGCGAACTGGCCGGTGGTCGGTGAAGGTTGACCGTTCCGTGTATTGATAATCAGCGCGCAATCACCCACGGCCCAGGCATTGTCGAAAGCGGGCAGGCGCATGTCCGGCCGGGTGCGAATCCGGCCCTTCTCTTTCTCGACGTCCATCCGTTCAACAATGGGTGAAAGCGAACTGCCGATGGTGCAAACGATGGTGCCGCCTTTGATAAACTCGCCGCCTTCCAACCCGACTCCCTCGGGAGTGGCTGAAGCCACGCGCGCGTTCAGAAGTATTTTGACGCAAGCTGCCTCGAGTTTCTTTCGCGCAAAATTGCGCAAATCGGGACTGATCTCAGGCAGAATTTGCTCGCGTGAATGAATCAGCGTCACCGAAACGTCCTCCCGCTTGAAGCTGCGGAAATAGCGCGTGCTGCTTCGCACCAGGTCATTGATTTCACCCGCGGCCTCGACCCCGCTGAAGCCGCCGCCGACAACGACGAACGTCAGCAGCCAACGCCGGTGTTCTGCGTCTTCGCATACCTCGGCTTTTTCCAATTGCTCCATCACCTGCGAACGCAACGCCGCGGCGTCACCGACGGTCTTCAAGGGAAAAGCGTGGTCGGCCATGCCGGGCACCACGTTGAGATTCGTCACGTTACCGCACGCGATAACCACATGATCGTACTCCATTCGGGCGATGCGCCCCTCAAAAGTCTGGTATTCGACTTGCCGGTTTTTTAAATCAACATTTTGCACCGACTCCGTGCGGCAAAAAATTCGCGGCAACAATTGTCGCAGCGGCACGACCACGTCCAGCGGGCTGATAGTAGATCCCACCACTTCGGCCAGCAACGGACTGAACACCAGATGGTTTTCCTCGTTGAACAGGACAATTTCCGTCTCTTCCGCTTTCAACCGCTTGCTTAACACCTGCGCGCATTTCACCCCTCCGAACCCGCCACCAACAATGACGATCCGCCGTTTGCTCACCTGGTTTGGGTTTGCCATTTACCCACGTCACACTTCACTAAATCCCCAATCCGGTCAATGGTTTCATCCGCTGCCGGATACCTGGCCACCAGCTTTTTATCCAAGGCATAGTGCCCCTGGCGAACAAACACAGTGGTAACTTTGGAGCGCCATTTCCGCTTTATAGCGGTGAGAATGTGAATCTTATCATCCACCATCACGTAATGCCTGGCGGGTAAGCGCTTTTGGACATCGCTCAGTTCGCGTTCCTTGTGGACATAGATGAGGGCATGTCCTTTCACTGCCTCGAGCAAGCCGCAACATTCAATTTTGCGCGGCTGAAAGACGACGTCCCCATCCGACAACACCGCGACTTCACCCCAACGTCTTATATGCCTGAGCACCTTCAACGCGTTCGGAAACAGTCGCTTCCGGAAATCGTACTCAATAAGGAAACGCGACAATTGCAGCAAGTGCGAATCGTGTGGATAGTCTTGCCGATACCGCTGTAGCGCGCCGAGATAATCGGCATATCCCAGGTGCATCCTTAACTTCCTGAAGATCCTCCAGTACCGATTCGCGCGCTTTCGGCCTACCTCCCGATTCAAAAACACCGAAATATCTTTCGTCACGCGATCGTTATCCAGCAGCGTATTATCCACGTCAAAGAGGAAGACAACTCCACTGCGCGCCGACTTTGATTTGCTCTTCTTAATGCAAAAGCCGATAGCCTCTCAGCCCTCGATGGGCAACCTTTTTCTTAGCGAAAGAGTCAAGTGAAAGGGAGACGGACCGCGGCTGGGTCGAAGACCAGCCGCAGCGCGTTCCGAAAATGGGAGCAGTCTGCGATGCTCAAGTCGCTGTCTTTTTCGACATGCTGCGGCTGGTCTTCGACACAGCCGCGGTCCGTCTGTTTTGGATTTCGGATTTTTCTCGTGCGCTGCCTCCCCGCCTATGCTCAACTCCCCGCCTATGTTCTCACTCCAACGTCTTTTAGGCAAAGAAGACAAATTTTTCACCCTGCTCGAAGCCAGCGCGCAGGAAGCCCGGACCAGCGTCCAGGCCCTGGTCAAGCTCAGCACGAATTTCGACCAGCCGGCGGTGCTTGACGAATTCGCGCATTCGCGCCGCAAGGACAAACAAATCACGCAGGATATCAGCGAGGCAGTCTATACCACGTTCGTCACCGCCATCGAGCGAGAGGACATCGAAGATCTCTCCAACGCGCTATATAAAATACCCAAGACGGTGGACAAATTTAGCGAGCGATTGCTGCTCGCCCCGCAACATGTGCGCGGCATTGATTTCTCGACACAGGTGAGCCTTCTGGATCGCGCCACCGAGTTGGTGCTGCAAATGGTCAAGACGCTTCGTGGCGGCATGGATCTCGAAAAAATCAAGGATTACAACGACAAGCTACAGTACTTGGAGGGCGAAGCCGACAAACACATGATGGCGCTTTACAAAGATCTCTTCGGTGGCAAACACGATCCGATCCAGGTCATCGTCTTGAAGGACCTTTACGAAATCCTCGAGAAGATCATTGATCGTTGCCGCGACGCCGGCAACGTCATCGCCCACATCGTCCTCAAAAATTCGTAGCCGCCGGCGTAAGGAGGCTCCATGTCTGTTGAACCCCAATGAGCATTGCGATTAAGACAGGGCGTAACACGCAATACCGCCTTGAGGCGGCCCGTCCTTTTGGATCTTGGAATTTGGGATTTCTCTGGAGTTTGGAGTTTGGAGTTTGGAGTTTTGTGAGTCAGAGTGCCCCTGGTATTGGTAGCCCCGCCACTTAACAGCATCTACTAACATGGGCTTACTGTTCACCGTCATCGCCGTCGCGCTCATCTTCGAGTACATCAACGGCTTCCATGACACGGCCAACTCGATCGCTACCGTCGTTTCCACCAAGGTGCTCACGCCGCGCCAGGCGGTCCTGCTGGCGGCCGTAACCAATCTGCTTGGCGCCATGTGGGGCACCGCCGTCGCCAAGACCATTTCGTCGGGGCTTGTGGATTCGAAGCTGGTCGTAATGAGTTCAGACATCATCATTTGCGCCCTGCTGGGAGCGATCATTTGGAACCTGCTGACCTGGTGGTTCGGCCTGCCATCGAGTTCCAGCCATGCGCTCATCGGCGGTCTTTGCGGTTCGGCCCTTGCCGCTTCCAATGGCAATTGGAACGTCATTATTTGGTCGCAGCCCAGCAAACAACATTTCTGGCTTGGCAAAGGCTTGCTGTGGAAAGTGATCGTTCCCATGCTCACTTCGCCCATTGCCGGCCTCATCCTCGGCTTCATCATTATGGGCCTGCTCTACTTCACGCTCCGCAATTCCCGGCCCGTTATCGTGAATCGCTTCTTTGGCCGCGCCCAAATAGCCAGCGCTTCAGCCATGGGCTTCATGCACGGCACCAACGACGCCCAAAAAACCATGGGCATCATCGCCCTGACGTTGCTGGCCGCCACCAAAGCCGGCCAGCTTAGCGGCCTGCCGGATTGGCTTTCTTTTCTTCACATGCCAGAACCACCTCCCGGCAAAGACATGGACATCCGCCTCTGGATTAAAGTCGTTTGCGCGCTCACGATGGCGGCCGGCTCCGCCGTCGGCGGCTGGCGCATCATCAAGACTCTCGGCCACAAAATGGTGAAGCTGCATCCCATTAACGGCTTCGCTGCCGAAGCCAGTTCCGCCACCGTTATCCTTGCCGCCACCCATCTCGGCATCCCGGTCTCCACCACTCACAACATTTCTGCGGCCATCATGGGTGTCGGCGCCGCCCGACGTCTTAACGCGATCAAATGGACCGTCGTCGAGCGCATGGTCTGGGCCTGGATCCTGACCATCCCCGTCACCGCCCTCCTCGCCTACGGCTTCGTGCGCCTCCTGCGAAGCGCAAGTTAAGCGGAGCGCGGACAGCCTTGTCCGCGTACATCCATCCGCTATAATCGAGCTCGCGGACAAGGCTGTCCCGCGCTCCGTGCAGCGATGCGAAGACCAATCAAAGAAACCATTGCCCAAAAACGCGAGTGGCACTACGAACCTTCACCAGAAGCAAAAGCGCTCGGCTTCAAAGGCTGGTATTCGCGAGGTTATCTTCCGCACTTTGATGCGCCGGGAGCATGGCAATTTATCACCTATCGCCTCGCTGATTCCATTCCGGCCCAACTGCGCCAGGAATGGGAATTGATTCGCAAACTCGAAGATGATCGCGAAAAATTCAGGCGGATGGAACGACTGCTCGATGCGGGCCATGGGCCCTGTTTCCTAAAAAATGAACGCATCGCTCGAATCGTTCAGGACAACCTCTGGTTCCATGACAACCGAAGCTATCGCCTGATTGCGTGGAGTATTATGCCAAATCACATTCATATTCTGGCCGAACTGTGGCGACCTCTGCCGGTTGTCCTGCGCAACTGGAAGTCCTATACCAGCGGCGCAGCCAATGCCGTTTTGCAACGCACGGGAAAATCTTTCTGGCAAACCGACTACTTCGATCGGTACATACGTGACGAGAACCACTATCGCAAAGTTGTGCATTATATTGAGAATAACCCAGTCAAGGCAGGATTGGCGAGGTGTGCGGCCGAATGGCCATGGAGCAGCGCGTATTACCGAGCAGCCCCGGAGCGCGGACAGCCTTGTCCGCGTGAACCTTTATCCGCTCCGGACTGGACCTACCGCGGGAACAAAAACGAAGTTCCACGCGGACAAGGCTGTCCGCGCTCCGGGGCTGCTGGCTGACTGGCCCGTGTGTCCTGCTCCCCGCACCTTGAATTTCTTGCCGGCAAAGATTGTGGACAAACTTTGCCCCTGTTTTTTTCCCGGGTTTGCCATAACTTGAAGGCGCAATGATTCCGGTAAACCATAGAGGAATGCTTTCTCGCAAACCCCGTAGGGGTGGCCTGTTTATAGACGAACGCGAACCAAACAGCTCTTCTTTTTGTTTTTCAGCGGCGCTAAGATCGGCAGTTTCGCTTTGCAGTCACAAATCCGGTGGGACAATCCGATGGCGTCAAAAGCCGTGGAACCGCGCCGCTGAAAAACAAAAAGAAAGGAGGATGGGGTGTAATTATACTATAAACAGGCCACCCCTACGGGGTTTGAAGACAGAACCTCACCATCTGCGCGCACCGGCCCTAGTTCTTGACACATGACACCTGACACTGTTCCCACCAGCGCCCAAATCCGCCAATCCTTCCTCGATTTCTTCAAATCGAAGGGGCACACCATCGTGCCCTCGTCCAGCCTGCTGCCCGATTCGCCCAATCTCCTGTTCACTAATGCGGGCATGAACCAGTTCGTGCCGATCTTCCTCGGCCAACGCGCGCCCGATGTTTCCAAATGGCCCGGCGCAATCCCCGGCAGCGATACGCGCGCAGCCGACACCCAAAAATGCATCCGGGCCGGCGGCAAGCACAACGACCTCGAAGACGTGGGCCTCGACACCTATCACCTCACCTTCTTCGAAATGCTCGGCAATTGGTCCTTCGGCGATTACTTCAAGAAAGAATCGCTCACCTGGGGCTGGGAATTGCTGACGAAAGTCTGGGGCATTCCCGCCAAGCGGCTCTTCGCTACCGTCTATTCGCCCGACAAATCTAAAGGCGATCCCGCCGAGTTTGATCAGGAAGCCGCCGACATCTGGACCGAGATTTTCCGCCAGGAAGGCCTTGATCCAAAAGTCCACATCGTCCATGGCAACAAGAAAGACAATTTCTGGATGATGGGTGACACCGGCCCCTGCGGCCCATGCAGCGAAATCCACTTCAACCTTCTCCCGTCAGACGAGGAGCAAGCCGCCCGCACGCTCGTCAACGCCGGCTCACAACGCTGCATCGAAATCTGGAATCACGTCTTTATTCAGTTCAACGCCAATCCCGACGGCACGTATTCGTCGTTGCCGGCCAAACATGTGGATACCGGCATGGGCTTCGATCGCATCGCCGGCTTCTATGCAGGCACCAAAGGATTCAAAGATTATACCAATCTGCCCTCAGCCTACGACACCGACATCTTCACCACCCTTTTCGTCAAACTCGAAAAACTCTCCGGCAAGAAATACACCGGCACTTTACCTGAATCCGGTCTATCAACAATCAACAATCAACAATCAACTGATATAGCTTTCCGTGTCATCGCCGACCACATCCGCACCCTCAGCTTTGCCATCGCCGATGGAATCCAACCGAGCAACACCGACCGCAATTACGTCCTCCGCCGCATCCTTCGCCGTGCAGTCCGCTATGGCCGCACGCTGGGTTTTCACGAGCCCTTCTTCTATAAACTTGTCTCCGTTGTCGCCGAAACGATGGGCCACGTCTTCCCCGAGATCGGGGCTAAGCAGGAACACGTCGAAGAAGTCATCCAGCGTGAGGAGGAAGCGTTTAACAAAACGTTGGATAAAGGGTTGGCTCTCTTCGAGTCGGGAGCTAAGCAGGATCAAATTAACTGGCACTGGGTGCAACTTGACAAAGCAGCGAAAGAAGTTCTCGCCGATATTCCGAGCACCCCGAGAGTTCTCCCTAGCGACCTCAAGTCTATTTCAGCAACCAGAGATCTTATCTGGCCCGAAGCCGCCAACGTTCGCCAATTGACGAACATCTTCGGATCGCGTGAAGAGCGGGAGTTTATCAAGCGGGTTTATCAGCTTGCCAACGACCTAACCGTCGCACAATCAGCGGAGGACCTCGACTGCCTTGTTCCAGAAGCACAGATCGTTGAGACTCTCGCTAAGCGAATTTTGGATTCGGCTGCTAGCGAACGAACGCAAGGCGTTCTCCCTGGGGGATTTGCATTTACGCTGTACGACACCTACGGGTTCCCTCTTGACCTCACCGAACTCATGGCACGCGAGCGGGGCCTCACTGTTGACGTCGCTGGCTTCAATAAGCTCATGGATGAGCAAAAGGCTCGCGCTCGCGCTGCCCAAAAGAAGCAAGTCATCGAACTCTCTCAGGTAGAGACCACTGCGCCGACGCAGTTTGTTGGCTACGACAAACTGGAGACACCGGCCAGGATACTAGAAGTCGTGAGCGTCAAAGATAGGGCCGCTGTCATCCTCGACTCCTCACCGCTTTACGCCGAGATGGGCGGCCAGGTGGGAGACACTGGAGAAATCAGCGGCAACGGCCAACTCTGGCGCATCACCAATACGCAAAAAGCCGGCAGCGCCTGGCTGCACTTCATCGCCCAAATCGAAGCACTGAATACTGAACACCGAATACTGAATACTGATCTTCCCCCCGTCGGAAGCACCGTCACCCTCACCGTTGATCGTCCGCGGCGCGATGCCATTCAGCGCCACCACACCGTCACGCATCTCCTCCACTGGGCCCTGCACGAAGTCGTCAGCAAAGACGCATCGCAGAAAGGTTCCTACGTTGGCCCGGAAAAACTCACATTCGATTTCAATTGCGCGCCTCTGACTCCACAACAAGTTGCCGATGTCGAAAAATTGGTCAACGAGCGCATTCTCGAAAACGCCGGTGTGAGCTGGACGGAAGTTCCGTATTCGGAAGTCAAATCGCGCAAGGACATCATGCAGTTCTTCGGCGAGAAATACGGCGACAAAGTCCGCGTCGTACAAATCGGCGGCAAGCCCACGGCGCTCGACGGCTATTCGATGGAGCTCTGCGGCGGCACGCACACTCGCGCCACGGGTGAAATCGGATTGTTCCGCGTCGTGGCGGAATCGGCAATTGCTGCCGGGGTCCGGCGCATCGAAGCCGTCGCCGGTCTCGAAGCCTACAAACAGGCCAACGAACAACTGCACCTGATCAAATCGGTGGCCGGCAAAGTGAATGCGCCCGTGACCGAACTCGAAAAGAAAATCGAGTCGTTGCTGGCGCAACAAAAGGAACTGGAGAAGCAGCTCAAATCCGCCCAACAAAAGCAAGCCGCCGAAACCGCGCGCTCCCTGATCGCCAAAGCCCAAAACATCGGCTCGACGCGAGCTATCATCGAAAACGTTGGCCTTGCCGACGGCGATTATCTCCAATCCATTGCGGATGCGTTGAAGAGCCAATTCAAAGGCGTCATCGTGCTGGGGGGCGCTTCGAACGGAGCGGTTTCCTTGATTGCCGCGGTGTCATCCGACCTGACGAAACAAGTCCAGGCCGGCAAAATCATCCAAGCCATCGCTCCTATTGTCGGCGGCAAAGGCGGCGGAAAACCGGACAACGCCCGCGGCGGCGGAAAAGACGTGAGTAAATTGGATGAAGCGCTGGCGAAAGTGAAGACGCTGCTGTGATCCAAGATATGCTTCCCGACGAACAACCTAGTCCGAAGCAAATCGAAATTCTTCGCCAGATGTCCGGCGAACGGCGATTGCGTGTCGCCGAACAACTCTATTGGACTGCTCGGAAAGTTAAGGCCGCCGGTGTTCGCAGCCAGCATCCCGATTGGTCTGAGGAAGAGGTAAAGGCAGAAGTGCGGCGAATTTTCCTGCATGCCCGAAGCTGAACTCTTTCTTTTGTTCGTCCGGCCAATGAATCGGGCCGGAATTCGCTACATTGTGACCGGCAGCATCGCCGCGATTTTCTATGGGGAACCGCGTCTTACACATGATGTGGATTTTGTCGTGTTCCTGAACCAGCCGGACGTCGAGCGCCTGAGCGAAATCTTTCCGGCGTCCGATTACTATGTGCCACCTGCCGATACGATCATCGCAGATTTGGCTCGGGCTCGGCCCGGAAGTTTCAACATCATCCATATGGACTCGGGGTTCAAAGCGGACATGTATCCAACCGGGCGCGATGAATTCAACGCATGGGCATTCCGGCGGAAACGTCCAATACAATTCGAAGGTGAAACAGTTCCACTAGCCCCGCCTGAATACGTCATCGTTCGCAAACTTGAATACTATCGCGAAGGCGGGTCGGAGAAGCACCTTCGCGATATTCGTTCGATGCTGAAGGTGTCAGGCGAGCAGATTGATCGGTCCGAATTGAATGAATGGATTCAGCGGCAAGCAGTGCAAGAACAGTGGAAGAAGGTTCAAGGCTAGAACGGCAGAGCACGACAGAAATGGCAGTTGCCGGAAAAGCGGCAGTCCTGTCGCGCCCGTTATCCGGTCAGTGCTGGCGGCGCGTCGGGGTCAGTCCTCACTTTTTTCGGGTTTGTGTTGGCGAAAAAAGTGAGGACTGACCCCGACGCGCCCG
>WNGM01005198.1_pt1 | contig 10200 bp, 9 predicted proteins | sample 5400571 | NCBI WGS metagenome assembly WNGM01 (sample SAMN13153378, study PRJNA577476) | soil metagenome | isolation source: 100 cm soil or saprolite under Garry oak tree replicate 2 | place: USA:California | collected 2016-06-15 | reverse complement strand
CGACTCGACGATCGGCACGCCGACAATCGCGTACTTCGGAAACGCCTCGGGCCACGCGAGCCCCAGCGACGCGAAGAGCGCCTCGCAGCCCAGGTCGTACCACTCGAAGAAGCGCGGGTAGAAGACGATGCCCGCCGCGTCCACGTCGCCCCAGCGCACCTGCACCGTCGTCGTGTGCTCGCTCACGCCGGAAAGCGATTGGCCTTCCAGGAGAACGCCCGGACGCACGTGTTCCAGAGCGACACGAGCTTAGTGACGATCTTCTTGGCCCATTTTGGCCCCTGATGAGGGCCGAAAGGTGTATATCGAAGTCGATTTGACGCTAGAGTTTCTCAACGGGGCGCGCGCTCCCACGAGCCCGAGTGTCCACCACTGAAACTGGTACGGATGGTCCTTGGCGAGTTGCTCCGCTTCCGCGAAGTCCACCGGCTCGCCGATCATCTTGTAAGTGCGCTCGATCTTCTTCCCGTAGGCGTCGAACAAGCGGGTCTTGATGAGGCTGATGGCGAGGTCGTCACCCTCGTTGCTGCTCGCCTCGACGATGCGCTCAAGTGGTGGCTCCGGCTTCTGCGTAGGGTATCCAAGACGCTCCTGGACCTCGATGACCTTTCCCATCCGCTCCTTGTTCCACCGCCAGTACCCTTTCACCCGCAGGTTACCCGCTTCGCGTCCACTTGGTTGTAGAAGGTGTAGCTGGGGTGCACCCCACTTAGTTTTCCGGCTGTTTAGTCCGGAAAGCGATTGGCCTTCCAGTCGAAGCTCTCCCAGGAGGCGTCGAGGCGGTCGATGATCCCGTGGAACTTGGATCGGCCGTCGGCGTGGGCCGTCCAGAGCTCCTCGATCGAATGAAACTGGGCGACCCAGGCCAGACCGTACTCGGCGGGCTCGGCCATCTTCATCTCACCCGCCAGGAAGCGCCGGTAGCCGTGACCCGGGTGGATCCAGAACCCTTCCGATGTCTCCTCGGTGAAGAGCCGTGGCTCCTGGTCCGCGGGCACGCGGCAGAGAAAGAAGCGCGCGGTGAAGCGGATCGGGCTCGAGCGGGGCGTGATGAAATGCGACAGGTAACGGAGGCCGGAGAGGTCCGAGTCCCACCCTTCGCGCGCGAGCAGCTCGGCGAACGGCGCCTCCCCCGCCATGAGCGCCTTGCGGCAGCCCTCGATCCGGGCCGCGACCGCGGGCTCGCGGGCGTCGAGCGGGCGGCCCGCAGCGTCGCACGCGAGCAGGATCCCGCTCTCCTCGAGGAGCTCGCGGACGGCGGCCACCCAGAAGGCGAGCGCCGGCACGTCCCTCGACCCGAGCAAGATCGCCTCGGCCTCGACGGTGTCGAGCCCGCGGCAGCGGGCGAGAGCGGCGGGCGCGCCGTCAGCTGGATCGACCTTGCCGCCGGGGAACGCGTAGAAGCCGCCGAGGAACTTCATGGACCGCTGGCGCCGGATCATGTAGACCTCGATCGCCTCGGACGCTCCCGGCGGCGCCGGGCGCACGAGCACGACGGACGCCGCGGGCTTCGGCTCCACCGGTACTGGCCCGGGTGATGAAGCCCGGGTGCTCATGCCCTGTTACAAACTAATAAGCTGCGCGACCCGCTCGCGGTGATACGTCGCGTCGCCGAAGGTGAACTCCGACGACTTGGCGCGCTTGAAATACAGGTGCAGGTCGTGCTCCCACGTGAAGCCGATGCCGCCGTGGAGCTGGATCCCGGTCGCCGAGACCTTGCGATACGCGTCGGAGGCGTACGCCTTCGCCATGGACACGGCGAGGGGCGCCTCCGGGGCGTTCTCGTCCACCGCCCAGGCCGCGTAGTAGGCCAGCGACTTCGCGTTCTCGACGTCCACGAGCATGTCCGCCGCCTTGTGCTTGACGCCCTGGTAGGTCCCGATCGGCTTGCCGAAGGCAATGCGGATCTTCGCGTACTCGGTGGTCATGTCGAGGACCTTCTGCGCGCCGCCGCACATCTCGGCGCAGAGCGCGACCGTCGCGCGCTCGATCACGCGCGCGAGCGGCGGCCAGCCGCCGCCCTTGGTGCCGAGCACGGCGTCGGCACCAACCGTGACGTCCTTGAGGTTGACCTCGCAGAGCTTCCGCGTCGCGTCCATGGTGGGCAGGAGCTTGACCGTCATCCCCTTGGCGCCCTTCGGCACGAGGAAGAGGCTGACGCCCCCCTCGGGCGATTTCCCCTCCGCGGTGCGCGCGACCACCACCATGACGTCGGCCGTGTGCGCGTCGAGCACGAAGAGCTTCGTGCCGGTGAGGACGACCCCGCCCTTGGTCTCACGCGCGGTCGCTGTGACGCCGGCGGCGTCCCAGCGCGCGTTCGGCTCGGTCCATGCGAGCGCGGCTTTCGCCTCCCCGGTCGCGATCCGCGGGAGCCATTCCTTCTTCTGCGCGAGCGAGCCTGCCTCGAGGATCGCGAGGCCCCCCAGGAGGACGGTCGAGACGAACGGCCCGGGCATCACGCAACGCCCCATCTCCTCCATCAGCACCGTGAGGTCGACGAAGCCGAGGCCGGTCCCGCCGTACTCCTCCGGGTAGACCAATCCGAGCCAGCCCTGCTCGGCGAGCTTCGCCCAGAACTCGTCGGTGACGCCCGCCGGCTCCTCCATCCGCGCGCGCACGAACGTCGACGTGCACTCGTTGTCCAAAAACTTCCGCGCGGTCGCGCGGAGCATCTCCTGTTCCTGGCTGAACCCGAAATCCATAACGTCACCTAGTCCTTCGGCAGGCCGAGCAGCCGCTCGGCGATGATGTTCTTCTGGATCTCCGTCGTGCCGCCCTCGATGGAGTTGGCGCGTGACCGGAGGAAGGAGTGCTGCCAGACGCCGCCCTCGACGGCCCACTCGGAGCCCTTCGCGAGCTGCCCGTACGATCCCTCGAGCTCCATCGCCAGCTCCTGAAGACGCTGGTGAGTCTCGACCCAGACCATCTTCCCGGTGGACGCCTCGGCGCCCGGCATCTCGCCGCGCAAGAGCTTCGTGATCGCCCGGGCGCCGGTGACGCGGAGGCACTCGGTGTCGATCCAGAGCTGGGCGAGCTTCTGGCGCCACAGCGGGTCCTTCGTGATCACGCGCCCGTGCTTCTCCATCCGACGCGCCAGCTCGATCAGGCTGTCGAACGCGATCCGGAGGCGCATCTGCAGACCGAAGCCGAGCGTGAGCCGCTCGTACATCAGCGTCGTGATCCCGACCTGCCAGCCGTTGTTGACGCCACCCAGCACCTCCGATTCGTGGACGCGCACGTTGTCGAGGAAGACCTCGTTGAACTCCGCTTCGCCCGTGATCTGCCGGAGCGGCTTCACGACGACGCCGGGCAGCTTCATGTCGAGCAGGAAGTAGGTGATCCCCTTGTGCCTGGGCGCCTGGGGGTCGGTGCGCGCGAGCAGCATCATCCAGTGCGCGACCTGGGCGAACGACGTCCACACCTTCTGGCCGTTGAGCACCCAGTGGTCGCCGTCCTTGACGGCGCGCGTCTGGAGCGACGCGAGGTCCGAGCCCGCGTTCGGCTCGGAGTAGCCCTGGCACCAGATCTCCTCGCACGAGAGGATCTTCGACGGATAGCGCTTCTTCTGCGCCTCGGTGCCGTAGGCGATGATCGTCGGGCCGGCCATGCCCACGCCGAGCACATTCAGGATGGGCGGCGCCTTCGCGAGCGCCATCTCCTCATGGAGAATGAGCTCCTCCATGAACGTGAGGCCGCGGCCGCCGTACTCCTTTGGCCACGTGAGGCCGATGAAGCCCGCGTCGTAGAGCTTGCGCTGCCACTCTCGGAGGAGCTCGTAGGCCTCCAGGCGCGGGATCTCGGAGCTCCCGAGATGCTTCCACTCGTGGGGGATGTTTTCTTTGAGCCAGGCGCGGACGGTCTGGCGGAACGCCTGCTGCTCCGAAGTCAGCGAGAAGTCCATTTCCCCTCCTGAAGTGGGGTGATGCGAAGCGGCTGAACGGTGGTTCATTCTAGGAACCCTTCTCGGGCGAAGTCAAGGCGATATACTCCACCTCCGTGGCCGCGATCTCGCTCGCGCGTCTCCGTTCACGCGTCGAGACGCTCGCCCGCTTCGGCGCCCTGTCGGGCGGCGGTGTCACGCGTACGTGCTGGTCGCCCCAGCACGAGGAGGCGCGGGCGTGGCTCCTCGGCGAGATCCGCGCCGCAGGGCTCGAGGCGTGGGTGGATCCCGCGGGCAACGTCTTCGGCGCCGTCGGAACCCGCGCGCTCGGCGCCGACGCCCCGGCGGTGCTCACGGGCTCGCACATCGACACGGTCCCCGAGGGCGGCATCCTCGACGGCGCGCTCGGCGTGTTGGCGGGCCTCGAGGCGCTCCAGACGATCCGCGAGGCGCAGGCGCCCCACCGGCGCCCCCTCGCCGTCGCGGCATGGAGCGACGAGGAGGGCCGCTACGGGAGCCTCTTCGGTTCACGCGCCTTCTGCGGCCGGCTCGACCTGACGCGGGTGGAGGCGATGACGGCCGTCGACGGCGAGCGGCTGATCGACGCGATGGCGCGTGCGGGCTTCGACCCGCGCCGGGTCGGCGAGGCGACGGCGCCCGCCGGTGCGGTCGCCGCGTACGTGGAGCTCCACATCGAGCAGGGGCCGCGACTCGAGGAAGCGGGGATCCCGATCGGCGTCGTGGACTCGATCGTCGGCGTCCGCCGCACCCGCGTCGCCTTCGTGGGGCAGGCCGACCACGCCGGGACCACACCGATGGAGCGGCGCCGCGATGGTTTCCTGGCCGCCGCCGAGTACGCGCTGAAGGCGCGCGAGCTCGTCGTCAAGCACGGCGGCGGCAAGAGCGTCACCAACGTCGGCGTGGTCCGCGTCCACCCGGGCGTGACGAACATCGTGCCGGCGCGCGGGGAGCTGGTCCACGAGCTGCGCGGGCCCGATCCGGAGACGCTGGCGGGGCTCGACCGCCGCTCGGTCTCGCTCGCGCGCCGTGTGGCCCGCCGCCGCGGGATCGAAGTCGAGATCCAGCCGATGTCGGCGACCGAGCCCGCGATCTGCTCTCCACGGGTCCAGGCCGCGATCGAGCAGGCGTGCGTGACGCTCGGTTTGCCCTCGACGCGCCTCTATTCGGCCGCGGGCCACGACGCGCAGAACCTCACGGCGATCACCGACGCGGGAATGATCTTCATCCCGTCCAAGGGCGGACGGAGCCACCGCGTGGACGAAATGAGCGACTGGGACGCGATCGAGCGCGGCGCTAACGTCCTGCTCCACACGCTCCTCGGGCTCGCGGCGTAGCCCACCCCGTGCGGACGCACGGCGCTTCGATCGCTTCAGGCGTTGTGAACCGACGGACGAGCGGCCGACCAGCCGTCCGCTCGGCGCTCGGGGCGCTCGTCCTGACGCTCGGCGGCTGCGCGTGGGACACGCCGATGACCACCCTGATCGCGCGCTCCGACTTCGGCCGCGAGATCCTCCACGTCTACTCGATCATCGCGTGGGCCACGGCCGGGATCGCCCTGGTCGTCTTCGGTGTGCTCGCCTGGGTGCTCGCGCGCTTCCGGGCAACGCCGGGCGCGCCGCTCCCCGCCCAGACGCGGGGCCACACGCTGCTCGAGATCGCGTGGACGATCGCGCCCGCGCTCGTCCTGCTCGTGATCTCGGTCCCCACCCTCCACGTGATCTTCCGGACCCAGGCCGCGCCGCCGGCACAGGCGCTCGAGGTCACCGTGCTGGGCCGCCAGTGGTGGTGGGAGTTCCGCTACCCGACGCTCAACATCGCGACCGCCAACGAGCTGCACCTGCCGGCCGGTCGGCCCGCCGCGCTCAGGCTCGAAGGCCCCGACGTGATCCACAGCTTCTGGGTGCCCCAGCTCGGCGGCAAGCGTGACGTCGTGCCCGGCCGGTCGAACCAGCTCACGTTCACGCCACAAGTTCCCGGGGAGTACTGGGGGCAGTGCGCCGAGTTCTGCGGGGTGTCGCACGCCAACATGCGGATGCGCGTCATCGTCGACGCGCCCGACGCGTTCGAGCGCTGGGCGGCGGCGCAGCGCGTGACGCCGGCCCCGCCGACCGGGCTCGCCGCCCAGGGCAAGGCGATCTTCGCGAGCGGAGCCTGCGTCGCGTGCCACACGATCCGCGGCGTCTCGGCGGGCGTGCTCGGGCCCGACCTCACGACGTTCGGCAGCCGCCGGACACTCGCCGCGGGCATGTTCCCGAATACCCCGGAGCGCGTCGCCGAATGGGTGAAGAATCCGGGCGGGCTCAAGCCGGGCGTCAAGATGCCGGCGCTCGGGCTGACCGACGACCAGGCGCGCGCCGTCGCCGCGTATCTGGCGAGCCTCAAGTGATGTCCTGGCTGACCACCGTCGATCACAAGCGGATCGGCGTCCTCTACGGCGTCACCGCGTTCGTCTTCTTCTTGCTCGGCGGCCTCGAGGCGCTCGTGATCCGGCTGCAGCTCGCCGGTCCGGGGCAGCACGTCGTCAGCGCGGAGATGTATAACGCGCTCTTCACGATGCACGGCACGACGATGGTGTTCCTCGCGATCATGCCGCTCAACGCGCTGTTCTTCAACTACATGGTCCCGCTGCTCATCGGCGCCCGCGACGTCGCCTTCCCACGCCTCAACGCGCTCTCGTACTGGATCTTCCTCTTCGGCGGCCTGTTCCTGAACGCGAGCTTCCTCGCGGGGACGCCGCCGGACGTGGGCTGGTTCGGCTACGCCAACCTGACGTCCAGCCAGTTTTCGCCGAGTCACGGCGTCGACTTCTGGCTGCTGAGCCTGCAGATCCTCGGCGTCTCCTCGATCGTCGCGGCGATCAACTTCATCGTCACGATCCTCAACATGCGCGCGCCGGGCATGACGCTCATGCGGATGCCGGTGTTCGTCTGGATGACGCTGGTGGTGCAGTTCCTGATCGTGCTCGCGTTCCCGCCGATCACGGTCGGGCTCATCTTCCTCCTGTTCGACCGCTTCTTCGGCACGCACTTCTACGACGTCGCGGCGGGCAGCGACCTGCACCTGTGGCAGCACCTCTTCTGGATCTTCGGCCATCCCGAGGTCTACATCCTGATCCTGCCGGCGTTCGGGATCGTCTCCGAAGTGCTGCCGACGTTCGCACGCAAGCCGCTCTTCGGTGCGCCGGTCGTCATCTACTCGGGCGTGCTGATCGGCTTCTTCGGGTTTGGCGTGTGGAGCCACCACATGTTCGCCGCAGGCATGGGGCCGATCGCGGACGCGGCGTTCTCGATCGCCACCATGCTCATCGCGATCCCGACGGGCGTGAAGATCTTCAACTGGCTGGCGACGCTCTGGGGCGGGGCGATCCGCACGACGACGGCGCTCCACTTCGCGGTGGGCCTCGTCGGGCTCTTCACGATCGGCGGCCTCTCCGGCATCATGCACGCCTCGCCGCCCGTGGATCTCCAGCAGACCGACAGCTACTTCGTCGTCGCACACCTGCACTACGTGCTGATCGGCGGCAGCCTCTTCGGCCTCTTCGCCGGCGCCTACTACTGGTGGCCGAAGATCACCGGACGGCTCCTCGACGAGCGGCTCGGCAAGCTCCAGTTCTGGGTGCTCTTCGCGGGCTTCAACACTGCCTTCTTCCCCCAGCACTACCTTGGGGCGATCGGGATGCCCCGCCGCATCTACACCTACGCGGCGGGCGCCGGCTGGACCTTCTGGAACGCGGTCTCCACCCTCGGCGCCTTCGGGATCGCGCTCGGTGTCCTCCTCTTCATGGTCAACGCGTGGCGGAGCCTGCGGGCGGGCGCGCCCGCGCCCGCGGACCCGTGGGACGGCCGGACGCTCGAGTGGCGGACGTCGTCGCCGCCACCACCGCACGACTTCGACACGATCCCTCCCGTCTCCGGCCGCGACACTTTCTGGCGGGAGAAATATGGCCGGCGAGCGGGCGGAGGCGGCCCCGGAGCTGCCCCCTCGCGTGACCATATTCATCTCCCCGCACCCTCCCACTGGCCGGTCCTGGTCGGGCTCGGCATGGCGGTCATGGCGGTGGGCGCGCTGACCCACCTCGCGACCGTGCTCGTTGGTGCGCTCGTCACTGTCGTCGGCGTCTTCCGCTTCGCGCTCGAGCACCACCGGAACCCCGCGCACGAGCACCAGGTCGGCAGCCTCGACCTGGACCACCGCAAGGTCGCGATGTGGGTGTTCCTCGGGTCCGAGTGCTTCTTCTTCGGCACCCTGATCGCGACGTACATCGCCTACAAGGGAAAGAGCGTGGTCGGGCCCGAGCCCCACCAGATCCTCAACATCCCGTTGACGACGGTCTCGACCTTCGATCTTCTGATGTCGAGCCTGCTCATGGTGCTGGCGCTGGCGGCCGTGCAGCGCGGCGACCGCCGCGAGGCTCGTCTCTGGCTCTTCGGCACGGCCTTCTTCGGCCTGATCTTCCTCGGCTTCCAGGCCTACGAGTTCACGCACTTCGTCGGGGAAGGGCTGACCCTCCAGCAGAACCTGTTCGGCTCCACCTTCTTCGTGCTCACCGGCTTCCACGGCGCTCACGTGACGGTCGGAGTCGTCTGGCTCTTGAGCCTGTGGCTCCTCGATCTCCGCGGCAACCTCGGGGTGACCGACGCGATGAAGGTGGAGGTGGCGGGGCTCTACTGGCACTTCGTCGACGTCGTGTGGATCGTGATCTTCACCCTCGTCTACCTGATTCCGTGAGGACCGACAGGAATGGGTGATCACCGGCAGGAGGGCGCCCACGCCTCCGCCTGGACCTATATCAAGGTGGCGCTCGTGCTCACCGGCGTGACGATGCTGGAAGTCGGCGCCATCTACATCCGGCAGCTCACCCCGATCATCGTGCCCCTCCTGCTCGCATTGTCGGCGGCGAAGTTCGCGCTGGTCGTCCTCTTCTACATGCACCTCCGCTACGACTCGCGCGTGCTCACCCTCCTCTTCGTGGGCCCGCTGGTCCTCGCGAGCGGGATCGCCATCGCCCTGATGACGCTGAGCGGGGACTTCCTGGTCTTCGGGCGATAAATGGAATGGAACGCGTCATGCTGAACGCAGCCAGGTCGCACCTCGTCTCAGGCCACCCACCGACACCACCGGCCCCGCGGCGCCCGCTACAATGACGCCTCCGCCCTTCGCCTGGACCTCGGGTGCGATCCACGCCGACGTTCTGCTCGGTGCCGGCCTCCTCGCGACGGCGTACGCGGTCGCCTGGACGCGCGGGCCGCGCGGGAGGGCGACGCAGCCCCTCCGCTTCCTCGCGGGCCTCACCGCGCTGCTCGCGGCGCTCAACGGCCCGCTCCACGATCTGAGCGATTACTACCTCTTCAGCGCCCACATGGTGCAGCACCTCGTGCTGACGCTCGTCGTCGCGCCACTGCTCCTCGCCGGCACGCCGGGCTGGATGCTCGACCGGCTGATCGGGCCGCTCGGCCGGTGGCGACTCGGCCGCACCGTCGTCCGCGCGCTGACGCGACCCGTGCCTGCGCTCGCCCTCTACGCCGTGGCGCTGATCACGTGGCACCTGCCGGGCCCGTACAACGCAGCCCTCGAGATCCACGGCTGGCACATCGTCGAGCACCTCGTCCTGCTCGCGACCGCCGTGCTCGCGTGGTGGCCGGTCGCCTCCGCATCCACGCTCGCGCCGCGGCTGCACTACGGAGCGCAGATCCTCTACCTCTTCGCGTTCGGAGTCCCGATGACAGTCGTCGCGTCCATGATCACGGGCGCCGAGCGGGTCCTCTACCCCTTCTACGCCGCAGCGCCCCGGCTCTGGGACCTCACGCCGCTCGCCGACCAGCGCCTGGGCGGCGTCATCATGTGGGTGCCGGCCGCCCTGATCCCGCTCGCCGCGTTCACGGTCGTGTTCTTCCGCTGGGTCGCCGCGGAGGCCGACGAGGACGCAGCGCCCGTCGGGAAACCTCTGCTATGATCAAAGCTCCATGAACATCTGCGTGGCCGGCACCGGGTACGTCGGGCTCGTCACGGGCGCGGTCTTCGCGGACCTCGGTAACGACGTCGTCTGCATCGACAACGTCGCAGAGAAAATCGCCGCCCTCCGGGCGGGCCGCATGCCGATCTACGAGCCCGGGCTCGAGGAAATGGTCGCGCGCAACGTGGCCGACGGCCGGCTCGCCTTCACGACCGACCTCGCCGACGCCGTGCGTCGCTCGGTGGTCGTGTTCATCACGGTCGGCACGCCGGCCAGGGAGACCGGGCAGACCGACCTCGGCGCAGTCGAGTCCGTGGCACGCGAGATCGGTCGGGCGATGGAGCGG
>WNGM01013532.1_pt1 | contig 10201 bp, 8 predicted proteins | sample 5400571 | NCBI WGS metagenome assembly WNGM01 (sample SAMN13153378, study PRJNA577476) | soil metagenome | isolation source: 100 cm soil or saprolite under Garry oak tree replicate 2 | place: USA:California | collected 2016-06-15 | reverse complement strand
CCGGTGGACGTGAGCTGGTTGTTCCCGGAATAGACGTAGACGGCCGCCGGCGCGCCGACCGTGGGCGGCGGCGCGAACGGCTCCATTTCGTCCGCGCCCGCGGGCCTCTCTTGCGGGACGAGCTGCGGCTCCGCCTCGGGGACGTTCGCCGACGGCTCGCAGGTGGTGCTGAGCGCCTCTCCCATCGCGGGCGCCTCCTTCACGGGCTGGAGCGGCGCGGTCCCCGCCTCGTGCACCACCACTCCGGCGCCGCCGAGCTGCACGCTGACGATCTCCGGGAACATGAGCGTCACCGCGACGTTCGCGCCGCCGCCCACGGTCGGCGCGCCGGCGGCCGTCTACGTCTATTCCGGGAACAACCAGCTCACGTCCACCGGCACCGCGTTCGCGAATCCGCTCGCCGTCCTGGTCGCCGACTCGAACGGCACCCCGGTGCCGAATACCACCGTCTCCTTCGCCGCGATCCCGTCCGCGGGCGGCGCGTCCGCCGGCCTGGGGACCGGCACCGCCACGACCAACGCGTCGGGCATCGCGACGCTGGCCGCGACCGCGAATTCGACACCCGGCACGTATGCGGTCAACGCGACGGTGAGCGGCGTCTCTTCGCCCGCCGCGTTCGCCCTCACCAACGTGGGCCCGCCCGCGTCGATCACCTACGTCAACGGCGGCAACTCGGCGGATCCGCAGGTCGCTCCGATCAATGCGCAGTACGCGGCGCCGCTGGCCGCGGTGGTCCGCGATGCGGCCGGCAATCCCATCCCCGGCGTCACCGTGACGTACACCGCGGTGCCCGCTTCGGGCGCCTCGTGCACCGTCTCGAACGGCAGCTCGAGCGGCGCGAGCGTGAGCGCCACGACCGACTCTTCCGGCATGTCGAGCGTGACGGCGACCGCCAACGGCACGGTCGGCGCCTTCACCGTGACCGCGTCCGTCTCCGGTGTCGCCACGCCCACGACTTTTCGTCTGCAGAACGTCTCCACCGGCCCCGCCGCCGTGTTCATCGTCAGCGGGAACCCGCAGACGACGCCGACCGGCAGCGCCTTCGCCAACCCGCTGGTGGTGGTGGTCGCCGACGCCTCGGGCAACTCGCTCCCCGGCATCACGGTGAATTTCGCGGCGCAAACCGGCTCGAGCGGAGCCACCGCGACGCTTTCGGCACCTTCAGCGGTCACGGACAGCTCCGGGCTTGCCAGCGTCACCGCCACGGCGAACGCAACCGGCGGCGTCTTCACGGTCACCGCCAGCGTCTCCGGCGTCCCGACGCCGGCGACCTTCACCCTCACGAACGACGGCGGCCAGACCATCCAGGTGCAGGCGGGCAGCCCGCAGACGGCCACGGTGGGAGCGGCATTCGCTTCGCAGCTGCAGGCGCTCGTCCTCGACGGGACCGGCGCCGCGCTCTCGGGAGCGGTGGTCACGTTCCAGGCGCCCACCACCGGGGCGACAGCGACGCTGAGCGGCGGCTCCGCCTGCGTCCCGGCCGCGGCGGGGTGCATGACGGCGACGACGAACGCGACCGGGATCGCGAGCGTCAATGCGACCGCCAACTCGATCTCGGGACAGTACGCGATCGCCGCCTCGACGCCCGACGCGCCCACAACGGCGAGCTTCGATCTGACCAACCAGTGCACCGCGGACTCCCAGTGCACGGGCATCGCTCCGATCTGCGACTCGACGACCCATTCGTGCGTCGCGTGCGGGACGAACGCGCAGTGCAGCAACAAGAACGCGTCGCAGCCCTTCTGCGACGCATCGGGCGCCTGCTTCGCGTGCACCGCGGACAGCCAGTGCGCCGGCTCGACGCCTATCTGCAGCCAGGCGACGAACTCGTGCGCCGCCTGCACGACGGACGCGCAGTGTGGCAACAAGGATCCGGCGAACCCCTTGTGCCTTCCCTCCGGCTCCTGCAGCGCCGGGTTCACCATCAGCTCCTCCGCGGGAGCGAACGGCACGGTGTCGCCTTCCGGCGCGCAGACGGTCGCGCCCGGAGCGACCCTGGCGATCTCGATCACGCCCGACGCGCACTACCACGTCACCGACGTGCTCGTGGACGGCAGCTCGGCCGGGGCGGTCACGAGCTATACGTTCACGAACGTCAGCGCCAATCACACCCTCGCCGCGAGCTTCGCCATCGACCAGTTCGCCGTGACGGCCAGCTCGGGCCCCAACGGCACCCTGACCTGCTCGACTCCGGTCGACTACGGCCAATCCTCGACGTGCACCATCGCTCCGGCGGCGGGGTACCAGCTCGCAAAGCTCACGGATAATCTCGTCGACGTGACCTCGCAGGTGAGCGCCGGAAGCTACCTGGTCACGAACGTCACTGCTCCACACTCGATCGCGGCCACCTTCATCAAGTCCCAGGGCACCTCCTGCGGCGGCGACAACGAATGCGCCACCGGGCAGTGCGTGGACGGGGTCTGCTGCGATCGCGCTTGCACCGGCCAGTGCGAGGCGTGCGACGTGGCCGGGAGCGCGGGTACCTGCTCGACGGCCACCGGCGGGCCGCACGGTACCCGGAATGCCTGCGCTTCCGACGGCACGCTGTGCGGCGGAAGCTGCGACGGCGTCCATCCGGCGGCGTGCACGTATCCAGGCGACTCGATCTCCTGCCGCGCCCCGTCCTGCGCGGGAGGCAACGCGACGCTAGGCGCCTCCTGCGACGGCGCCGGCGACTGCCCCGCCGTCCAGACGCAGACGTGCGCGCCCTTTATCTGCGGCCCGACCGCGTGCAACGGCAACTGCAACGCGGATTCCGACTGCGCGAGCGGTAACTGGTGCTCGGGCGGCATCTGCGCCGCGCTGCTCGCGCAAGGCCAGGCCTGCGGCGGCGCGAATCAGTGCGGATCGCAACACTGCGTGGACGGCGTCTGCTGCGACACCGCGTGCACCGGACAGTGCGAGGCTTGCGCCGAGCCCGCCAGCGCGGGCACCTGCACGCCCGTGGCCGGCGCCCCGCGCAACGCGCGGACGGCCTGCGTCTCCGACGGCTCGGTCTGCGGCGGCGCGTGCGACGGAACCAACCCGACCGCGTGCGCCTATCCGGGCGGCGGCACGACCTGCCGCAATCCGTCGTGCACCTTGGGCGTGGCGGTGGCGGCTGCGTCGTGCGACGGGGCGGGCTCGTGCCCCGCCGAGCAGGACGTCGCTTGCGCTCCGTTCACGTGCGGTCCCACGGCGTGCGCCGGCAACTGCACGGTCGACACCGATTGCACGGCCGGGAACTACTGCGCGGCGGGCGTCTGCACGCCCCAGAATGGACCCGGCATCGCCTGCGGCGGCGCGAACCAGTGCGCGAGCGGGCAGTGCGTCGACGGCGTGCCTGCGACGTGCCCGGGTCCGCTGGCACGTGCACGAACGTGACCGGCGCGCCGCACGGAGCGCGGCCGGCGTGCGCCTCGGACGGCAGCACCTGCGGCGGCGTTTGCGACGGGTCGAGCGCGACCGCCTGCGCGTATCCGGGCGCAGCGACGATCTGCCGCGCGGCGAGCTGCGCCGCCGGCGTCGCGACGCTTCAGGCCAGCTGCGACGGGGCCGGCAACTGCCCGGCGAAGCAGACGCAGGGCTGCAACCCCTATCTGTGCGGCCCGCAAGCGTGCTTGGGCAATTGCGCCTCCGACGCGGACTGCGTGTCCGGGGACTTCTGCGCCGCGGGCGTCTGCCAGCCCCTGCTGGCGAACGGCGGCGCCTGCGCCGGCGCAAACCAGTGCGTGAGCGGGCAGTGCGTCGACGGCGTGTGCTGCAACGCAGCCTGCGGCGGGCAATGCCAGGCATGCGACGTGCCCGGCCAGGTCGGTACCTGCACGAACGTGGCCGGCGCTCCCCACGGATCGCGGCAAGCCTGCGCCTCCGACGGCAGCGCCTGCGGCGGCGCGTGCGACGGCAGCGGCGCGACCCAGTGCGCGTATCCGGGGTCGGCGGTCGAGTGCCGCGCCACGACCTGCTCGGCCGGCGTGATCACCGAAGCCGCGCTATGCGACGGCACCGGCGCGTGCCCGGCGAAGGTGCAGGACTCGTGCGGCGGCGCCGCCTGCAACGGCACTGCGTGCGCGACGACGGCGTGCAGCAGCGACGCGCAATGCGCGCCGAACGCGTCGTGCGTGGCCTCTGCTGGCCCTCGCGCTGGTTGGATTGTGGCGCGCCTTCCGCCCGCGCCTCGCGCGCCTCGCGCGGCGCCGTGCGGCCGCGGTCGCGCGAAACGCCGTGCTCGCCGCGGCGCTCGCGGCCTCGGCGGTCGCGCGGGCGCAGACCGTGCCCGCGCAGCCGCAATTCGACGCCGACCGCTTCAACCCCGGCGCGGGCAGCTACGACATCCTCTCCGTGGGAAGCGCGTCGGTCCCCGAGCACCTCGACGTGCACGTCTCGATCTTCTCCTCCTACGCGCGCGACCCGCTGCGGCTCATCGCGGTGGGGGACCCGACGCAGCAGATCCGCTTGCTGCACAGCCAGACGCTCATGCACCTCGGCGCGAGCGTCGCGCTGTTCGGCAGGTTCGAGCTGGGCTTGACGCTGCCGGTGCTCGTCGCGCAAAGCGCCAGCTCGAACGACCTCCTCGGGACGCTGATCGCGCCTGGAGACGGCATCGGGGACGTGCGCCTGGTCCCGAAGGCGCAGCTCTGGCGGTCGGAGATCCTCGCGATCGCCCTGGCGGCGCCGCTGACGCTGCCGACGGGCAACGGAGACGCGTTCCTCAGCCACGGAAGTGTCACCCTCACTCCCGAGCTGCGGGTCGAATCGAACGCGCTGCCGGTCCGCCTGGCGGCATCGTCAGGCATCGTGCTCCGCCGCGGCCGTGAATTCGCGAATCTCACGGTCGGGAACGCCCTGACGTACGGCCTTGCCGGCGAGCTTCCATTCTCCTGGCTGGGGCAGCGCCTGGCCGCGCTCGCCACGCTGGCGGGAGAGGTGGAGCTGCAGCAGTCCGGCGCCGTCGAGCGCCCGATGGAGCTGCTCGCCGCGCTCCGCTGGCTGCTGCCGGCCAATCTAACGTTCACGTTCGGCGGCGGGCCCGGGCTGACGAACGGTTACGGCACGCCGCGGTACCGCGTGTTCGCGGGAATCGGGTTCGACCCGGCCCAAGCCGTTCGACGGGCCAGGCCCAGGCCACCGCTGCTGGTCCAGGATTTTCCGCGGCCCGCGCCGGTGCCACCGCCGGTCGAGCCGGCACCGCCGCCTGCACCGGTCGAGGTCGCCGAGGCGCCGCCTCCGCTGCCAGATCCGCCTCCGGTATCGCCGCTTCCGCCTGCCGCGGCGGTCCTCGCGCTCGCGCCGACCCCGGGCCTCCAGCGCGCCGTGCGGGACGGGCACCTCGCCCTGCTCGCCCAGGTGCAGTTCGCGCATGACGCGGCGACCATCCTGCCGGTCTCGCTTCCGCTGCTCGACCAGGTGGTCGGGGTGCTCCGGGACACGCCGGAGATCCACAAGGTCCGGATCGAGGGGCACACCGACGGGCGCGGCAAGCCCGCCTACAACCGCCGGCTCTCACAGCGCCGCGCCGAGTCGGTCCTGCGCCACCTCGTGGCGGCGGGCATCGACGCCTCGCGCCTCCGCGCGAAGGGATTCGGCGCGGACCGGCCGATCGTGCCGAACGACACCGTCGCTCATCGCGCGAAGAACCGGCGCGTGGAGTTCGTCGTGCTCGACGGGCCCAAGCCGGACACCGCGCACCCCTGAATCCACGCAGCCGAATTCGTTCCCCGCGCACATCTGCGCTTCGTTCACCGGTAGAACACGGATCGACCTCAGCTTCCTCCTGGCGCTGCCGCTCCTCGCCTACTTGTTCGCCCAGCAATTCGTGGCGGCTGCCCGCCTGGTCGGTATCCCGCAGGAGCGGATCGGCGGTGACCGGTACCTCTGCTGGTCGGGCCAGCACCCCCACGAAGCGATAGATAGCCGGCGCCCTAGCGGCGCGGCTCCGCTGGCGCGTTCGGGTGCCGCTGCAGAACAAGCTTCAACGCCGGCGAGCGACGGACGAGCTCCTGCCTCATGAGATGCGCAATCAGCGCGGGCGGACACGCAGCCCAGCGAGAGATGTTCTGCACCAGCAGCGTCGAGCTGTACGTACGGCTACAGAGGAGCGCGGCCGTCTTGCCGTCGATGGGCAGGCCGGCGAGCGGCGCGAGGCAGCGACCTTCGGTCTTGACGATGACCTCCACGCGCTCCTCGGCCTCGGCAGTCGAAAACCGCGTGCGCAACAGCTCTCGGGCAGCCCGGCGGGTCTGCTCCGGCACATCGCGCGAGACGACGAGCTTGTGCTGCTCGAGGAGTCGCCGGCCGCCATGCAGGCGTCGCAGCAGGCCGGTCGAGAGCTGCGGATTGCGCAGAAGCGCTCGACGCACGCCCGCATCCGCGGCGAGGGCGGCTCGCGCGGCGAGCGCTTCGAGGCCCGAGGGAGTCCGGTGGTGGGCCGCCACCAGCCGCGCCTGCGGGAGAGCGAAGCGCGGGTTATCGAGCAGCGCGTGGATGACCGCCGGCAGCGGATCGAAGCAGAGCGCGGAGAGCTCCGGCTCCTCTGCCGCTTTCGCCCGCGCGGCTCGCTCGTCCGGGGCGAGCTGCCCGAGAGTGGTCTCGTACAGCTTGCGTTGCGTGCCGGCGGGCTCGTCTCCTGCCACGGGCCCGCCCTCGTCGAGGACCTCGGGCGGCGACACCGCCCCGAGGGAAACGAGCCTCTCCAGCGCTGCCTCGATGCGCTCCGGCGACAACCCGGTGACGACCGAGAGGCCGTGAAGGCCGGTGATTCCGTCGAGCCGCGATGCGATGAAGCCCTCTTCCGGCGTGAGAGGCAGACCGCGGAGCTCGACGCCGGGAGTCAGCGACGGCTTCCACGGCTCCGTCTGGGTTTGATCTCGTCCCGCCAAGCCAAGGGAAACATAACCTGCCTACGATGTCGGCGTTGTACTGACGGCAGCGCCTCCTGCTCGGCCGCTCCTCTGCCGGAGCGCAGCGACCATCGTCACCTGACCGGCCGCTGCAGCTCCGCGTAGCGGAAGCAAGTGACGACGTGGTCGTTCACCATCCCCACCGCCTGCATGAACGCGTAGCAGATGGTGGGCCCGACGAAGCGGAACCCGCGCCCCACGAGCGCCTCGCTCATGCGGTCGGACTCCTTCGTGCGCGCTGGGAGCTGGCGCAAGGAGCGGCGCGCGTTCTGCTTGGGCGCGCCGCCGACGAAGCTCCACAGGAACGCATCGAACGACCCTTCCCTCTCCTGGAGCTCGAGGAACGCCCTCGCATTCGACACCGCGGCCTCGACTTTCTGGCGGTTGCGCACGATGCCGGGGTCCTTCAGGACCTGCGCGATCCTGCGGCGGTCATAGCGCGCCATGCGCTCCGGATCGAACCCGTCGAAGACCTCGAGGAAGCGCGCTCTCTTGTTGAGGATGATGGACCAGGACAGCCCCGCCTGGAATCCGTCGAGCACAAGCTTCGCGAAGAGCTCCCGATCTCCATGGAGCGGCGTTCCCCACTCCCGGTCGTGGTAGTCGAGCATGAGCTGGCTCGCGCCCTCCGCAGTCCAGCAGCGCCTGACGACGGGCGCCGCCGGGGTGCCGGCGTTGGCCCTGGCGGTCAGGCGCTTGCCCGCGCGACGGGAGGCTCGTGGTATCCCGTGAGCCGCTCGCTCTCCTGCCAGAGCCGCCGGGCGAGCGCGTCGTCCCGCGCGAGCGGCGCCGGGTCGACCACCCGGTCGTTCTCGAAATATTGGCCGGTGGTGCCGGACAGCTCGGGGCTCGCCACCAGGTGCACGATGCGGCGCGCGCCTTCCTCCGCGGAGATGAACGCAAACTTGCCGATGATCGAGATGAGGGGCTTCGCCCATGCCGGGGCTCCGGACCAGATCGCCGTATCCACCGCTCCCGGATGGAGGCAGTTCACCGTCACGCCGGTGCCGGCGAGCTTTTCGGCGAGGAGGCGGGTGTACATCACGTTGCCCAGCTTGGAGCGTGCGTACGCTCTCATGAGGAAGTAGCCGCGCTCGAAGAAGAGGTCCTGGAAGTTCATCGTCCCGCGGCGATGGCCGACGGACGCGACGTTGAGGATGCGCGCCGGCGCGCTCGGGACGATCCGCTCGAGCAGGAGCTGGGTGAGCAGGAAATACCCCAGGTGGTTCACGGCGAAAGTAGCCTCGATGCCCTCCTCCGTGAGCGTGCGCTTCTTGAACACCGTACCGGCGTTGTTCACCAGCACGTCGAGGCGGTCGTATCGCCGTAAGACTTCGTCCGCGAGGCGCCGCACCTCGGCCTGCCGCGAGAAATCGCAGAGCAGCGACGACACCTCCGCGCCGGGCGCGCTGGCCCGGACGTCGTCGAGGCAGCGCGCCGTCTTCGCCGCGTCGCGCCCGACCAGGACGACCTTTGCGCCTTGCTCGGCGAGGCTGCGCGCAGCCTCCAGGCCGATGCCGCTCGTGGCGCCGGTCACGAGCACCCGCTTGCCTCGAATGTCCCAGCTCATGGCGGAGGGAGCCATAACGGGGTCCCCCCAGCCACGCCAGCGTCTAGCTGACCGCGAGCACCATCGGCGGGTCGACTACCCCGTCCCGCGCGCGCTCACGGCAGCCCGGAGATGATCCTGCGGTACTCCTCCTCGGTGAACGCGCGCGTCGTCTCGGTGCGCACGTTGCCTTGAGAGCCGCTGGCAAGCGCAAACTTCGCCGCCACCTCGTCGTTCGGCGCCTCCGCGATGACGATCGCATCGAAGCGGCCTTGCACGAGGTAGAACGACTTCAGCTCGCCCCCGAGCGACTTCAAGAGCTGCCGGGCCTTCTCGAGCCGGCTGGGGCTCTCCTTGATCGTCTTGATGCCTTGATCCGTGTACTTGAGCAGCGTGATGTAGGTTGCCATGTCGCACCCCCTGTTTTGGTGCGGGCGCAACATACGCCCTTTGAGGGTCACGGGGGTAACGCCCCCTGGATCGATCGCCCTGCCCCGTCATCGCGACGGTGGCCCAGCGTGGGCCTGCGCGAAAGTGCTAGTAGAAAGACGCCACACGGCAAAGGGGGACGAAAATGCTCCTAGCTATCCGACGCGACTTCCTGAAGCTGCTCGCAATCGGAGGCGCGAGCTTCGGCACCGGCGCGCTCTCCTGGAGAACCGCTGCCGCGGAGCAGGCGCAGGGCAAACGCGCGGCGCGCGGCGCTGCCGATTTCAAGAAGATCAAGAGCCTCGCCTTCGACGCGTACGGCACCTTGTTCGATGTGCATTCCGTCGTCGCGCTCGGCGAGCAGCTCTTCCCCGGCCAGGGAACGGCCCTGAGCAACACCTGGCGCGTCAAGCAGCTGCAATACACCTGGGGTCGGAGCCTGATGGGACGGTACGAGGACTTCTGGAAGGTGACCGAGGACGGCCTCGTCTTCGCAGTCAAGAGCCTGAAGCTCGACCTCGACCCCGCCAAGCGCAAGCAGCTGATGGACGCGTATCTGTCCCTCGCCGCATTCCCCGACGTGGCTGCGGGCCTCGAGCAGCTCAAGACGGCCGGGTACAAGCTGGCCATCCTGTCCAACGGCGCCCCGCGAATGCTGCAAGAGGCGGCGAAGAGCGCTGGGATCGACCGCCTCCTTTCGCGGATCATCAGCGTCGACGAGATCAAGATCTACAAGCCGAGCCCGCGCGTGTACGAGCTGGCTCCGAAGAGGCTCGAGACCGCTCCGCAGGCGATCGGCTTCGTCTCCTCCAATTCCTGGGACGTCGCGGGCGCCGCCTCCTTCGGCCTGACAACCTTCTGGATCAACCGGGGCAAGCAGGCGATGGATGAGCTCGGGTTCCCGGCCGACAAGGAGGTCGAGAAGATCACCGACCTGCCCGCGCTCCTGAAGGCTGCCTGAGCTGGTCGGCGCCTCGACCGGGAGATCGCCGCAGCCGTGGACCGCGCGTGAGCAACCCGAAGGAACAAGAGATCGCCAGCCTGAGGGCATGGAGCGAGTCCGCTCCCTACTGGGACAAGCACGCCTCGGTGATCCGGGCGATGTTCGAGCCCGTCTCGGACGCCTTGATCGAGGACGCCGCCTTGGCGCCGGGAAAGTCTGCGCTGGATATCGCAGCGGGCACCGGGGAGCCGTCGCTCCGCATCGCGGAGGTGTGCGGTCCCTCGACCTCGGTCACCTGCACGGACCCGGTGGCGGACATGATCGCGGTGGCGAAGCGCGAGGCGCGCCGGCGGAGCTTGCGCAACGTCACCTTCGCTCGATGCGCCGCCGGCGCGCTGCCGT
>WNGM01019977.1_pt1 | contig 10208 bp, 6 predicted proteins | sample 5400571 | NCBI WGS metagenome assembly WNGM01 (sample SAMN13153378, study PRJNA577476) | soil metagenome | isolation source: 100 cm soil or saprolite under Garry oak tree replicate 2 | place: USA:California | collected 2016-06-15 | reverse complement strand
CCGCGCCGCCAAGTGTCTGCTCAAAATACGGACGCGCAGCGCGCTGTCCCATCCCAAGAATACCGCCGCTGCTTCCGAACCAACCGACATCAATTCCTTTCGCTCTGCCGTCGATGCACCAGACCAGACGCGTGAATGAGGGATAATCTCTGGGATGAATCGGGGCTGCGGAACCGAGCGCCACAAAATATCCGCCGTTTTGATACGGCTTGTCGCTGCGGTTCTCCAGATCAACGTTCATTTCGATCACGTAGTTGTCTTTTTCCTCTGAAGATTTTTGAAATTGGAACTTCTTTCGAATCGTAAGTTGCTCATCCGTCGTGCGCTCAAATTGCACAACTGAATCGGACACAGCAGATGCAGTAAACTCGGCGAGCGCCAGCGTCGCCGGTTGCTCGATGATTGCACCGATTGGTGTGGTCTGATTTGAATTCCGGACAACGCGCTGATCTTTCTCGGCTATCTGCCTCAGCAGGACCGCTTCCTTAATTCCTCCACCGCGATTCGTCAGATGCAGCTCGAGGTCTGAATTGCGCAAGGTTTCCAGCTTCTCGGCAAAGCTCGGAGCTGGCTCGTGAGCGCCGGGCGTGGCTTCAACAACGGGCGTTGTTGACGGCGAAGGGCCAAAGATTGTAGGAGCCGCAGAGGGAGAAACTTGCGTCGGCGTAGCACCGGCTGGAGCTGGTCTGTGAGCCATCTGTTTTGCCAGATAAACTTCCCACACGACGAGCCCAATCACGCAAAGAGCAACGACAACACAGGCAGTTCGATCCATAAATTTGGTTTTGCACGATCAGACGCGGCGGAGGTCAGCCAGTGCGCCATCGGACGGATTCGCCGGGGCGAACTTGGCTGAGTCGGCAGGCTGGCAGCCTGCCAACCGAGTCAGGCTAGCAGCCTCACTTCCGCCAGTCCGGCGCAGCGGCACCGGATCATGTCCAGATCCGCCCCACGGTTGGCACCTGGCAAGGCGCTTAAATCCAAGCCAGCTTCCGGAAAAAACGCCATGCACCTCAACCGCTTCCAAAAAGTATGACGAACAACTCGGCGTGAATCGGCAGCCCGAATCAGGGCCACACAGCAGCCGGAGCAAGGGCGAGAGCGTACACTGATAAACGCGAATAAAAAAACGAACCAACCGGACCATCAGAGCAGGATAGAAGCGCGCCTTGCCAGACGCAACACTTCATGTTCCAGCTCATGATAGCTCGCGTTAACAGCATCGCGTTTGGCGACTAGCACAATCCAAAAGCCGTTTCGCAAATCATGCTGGTGACGACGCACAATTTCTCGCAGACGGCGCCGGACACGGTTACGAGCAACTGCGCCTCCAATGCGACGCGAAGCGATGAGACCGACGCGGCACGGCACGGAACTCTCCACTGGCGCAAAATTGAGAATTAGGAGTTTGCCGCCTCGCGTAGAGCCGCTGTGTTTTACCTGATCAAACTCTGCAGAGTGCGTCAGGCGCCGATGTTTTGGAAAAGAGAACGAACTTGCCCGTGTCTTGGATGCTGTCATTTGGCGCCGGGGCGTACATGGGAGGTCTTCTCCCGGAACTCCGGAATAAGACTTCGCAAAAAAAAAGGTACGCTGCAGAATTTATGAACTTGGCGGCGGTGTCCCAGTTGGCGTCGCTGCCGCTGGAGATTCGCTTCTCGCAGCAGGATTGCGGTCTGCAGCGGCTGCGGCCGCCGCGGCTTCAGGCCCCGCGGTTGGGGCTGGAGTAGTCGCCGGCTGAGTTGTCTCGGTCTTTTGCTCGCACGCCGCGAGGAGTGCAGCACTGGCCAGAACACAGATGTATTTTTTCATAGTGCTAATTAGAAGCGGCACATTCCTGTAATTGAATATAGCGAGCAAGGCGGTTTTTCGCGGCGTTGGAATGTATTTTTCGCCGCGACTGCCAGATAGCCCTTCGCTAGAGTGGAGGCTCGTATTTGAGGCCATGCGCCTCCGCTACCGCCTGGCAAGTTAGCCGTCCATCGCGAGTGTTGATGCCGCCGATCAGGGCCGGTTGTTTTTTGCATGCGCCCTCGAGTCCGAAGTCAGCGAGCAACTCCACATAACGATACGTTACATTGGTAAGAGCCTGTGTCGCGGTGCGTGCGTACGCTGCGGGCATGTTCGCCACGCAATAATGCGTAACTCCTTCCTCAACGTAAACCGGATCGAGATGCGTGGTTGGTCTCGATGTCTCCGCGCAGCCACCCTGGTCGATTGAAATATCCACCAGCACACTGCCGCGCTTCATTTTCCGCAGCATCGCGCGCGTGATTAGTTTCGGGGCCTTTGCTCCGGGCAGAAGCACAGCGCCGATCAGCAAATCGCAATCCGGCATCAACTCGTACAAGTTCGCCTCGCTCGAATAGAGCGTGTTTGCATTTATGGTCGAGAGATCGAGGTAGCGCAAACGTTCAAGATCCACATCGAGTATCGTTACGTCGGCGCCTAAACCGGTCGCCATACGCGCCGCGTTGACGCCCGATGTCCCGCCTCCGAGCACAACGACACGCCCAGGCAAAACTCCCGGGACGCCGCCTAGCAAAACTCCGCTACCGCCGTTGTATTTGGCCAGAAAATTGGCGCCCATCACCACCGACATGCGACCAGCGATTTCGCTCATCGGTTCCAACAATGGCAAACGGTGGTCGACCTGAATCGTCTCGTAGGCCACCGCCGTGACGCCGGATTTGAGCAACGCCTCAGTGAGAGGCTTACTCGCGGCAAGATGCAAGTACGTGAAAAGGATTTGGCCCCTGCGCAACAATGGAAACTCCGCTTCGCGAGGTTCCTTCACTTTCACAATCAGATCGGCGCGTGCGAAAACGTCTTTTGCTTGCGCAACGATCTCTGCGCCGGCGTTGGCGTACTCTTCGTCTGGATAGCCAGAGCCGATGCCGGCATTCGTTTCCACCAACACCGAATGACTGCGGCGGGTGAGCTGCTTCGCGGCCGATGGCAGCAGCGCGACGCGTTGCTCCTGTTCTTTAATTTCCTTGGGGACGCCTATGATCATTGCAGAGAGTGAGACGTGATTAGTGATTAGTGAGAAGTAGGAATCAAGCCAAATCAGTTTTCACTTCTCACGTTTCAACTCTCACGCCTCGTCAATTCAGCGACGGATCGTCCGGCGCCGCGGCGAGCATCTTGTACCACGGTCCCAAGCCGCGCATGATGTCGAACCAGAGGTTTGGGAGCCGGTCGAGTTTAAGCAACGAAGGATTGGCTTTTTGAAGCAGCCACGCTTTCTGCTTCACCTCACTTTCAAGCTGGCCTGCTCCCCAGCCCGCATAACCCACGAACGCACAAAGTGTGACCAGGTTTTTTTCGCCGGGGGCGGCGCTGGCTTTTTCCAAAGCGACGTTGTGACTAAGTTTAACTCTGTCGCCCTTTTTCCATTCGAACGCCGCAAACATTAATTGATTCTTGCCAACCGGGCCGCCGAGGAACACGGGCACGTCGGCGAGCCCTAAGGGTGGTGTGTCGGTCACCAGATCGGCCACTTGTCTGTCGAGCGGGCGATTGATGATTACGCCCAGGGCCCCGTCGTTTGGGTCATGCTCGGAAAGAGCATATTCGGGTGAGCAACCAGCAACGAGCCCGCAAAACTTCGCGAGAAAGGTTCGCCACCCAAATCACGCATCCTAAAACTAGAAACCGCTGCGTGCGCTTGTGCAACCTTATCTCGCTCGCCTATTTGCGCGGCGTCGTGTTTTTGCCCATTGTCGTGGCCTGCAATCGCGCGAAATTTTTTAATAAAAAAATTGTTGCGACCAGGCTGAAGCTCGTTTAGTTGCCTCAAAGTTTTCGAAGATTGTTCTGGGGGGAACAGCCGCCCTTCACGCCCATCGGGTGTGGGGGGCGGTACTTTTTTGCTGACAAACGTCTGCCTCTTTCCTCTTGCTCTTGCTCGTGATCATGCTCTTCCTCGATTAGCGCCTGAAAGAAACGCTCAACGCACAACGCACAACGTCCAACGTCCAATGTTGAAGTCAGTAAATTCGGGTCGCGTCACGTGGCCAACTGCGTTGACGCTCGTGGCGCTCATCGTCGCAACGATGGTCATCGTGATTTTTGTGCGTCTCGAGACCTGGCCTGCGCGCACGGCGCAGCAAAGTACAGCCGAACTCGAACGGCTGGGGAAGGATCTGCGCGCGGCTTTCATCGACATTGCAAACCTGCAGCCGCGCATCACCATCAATAACCGCGTCTACATGGAACAAACGAAGCCAGTGAGCGAATTGGCGATCGTGTCACGACGGATCGAAGTTGAACATGAGTTCCTCCACACCTGGGTGGGCAGCTCCAAACGCGTCAAACTGCATGGAACGTTCGTTGCGAAAGCCGGCTTCGATCTGCAGCAGGACCTCTCAATCGATATTCGTCCCAAAGAAATAATTATTCAGCTCCCGCACGCTCAAATTTTGGGTGTCGATCAGGAACAGGTGGACGTCCTCGCGTTCGAAAACGGTTTGTGGAACCGAATCTCCGGACAGGATCTTCAAGACGAATTGTCGATGCTTCCTCAGCTTGCCCGAAAACGAGCAGCAGAAGCCGGGATGCCTGCCGAAGCCGAGCGCACATTGCAGCGACAACTTGAGGAAAGAATTCATCCGCCGCAGCCACTGCATTTGATCTTCAGGAACGCTGAAAAACGTGAATAGTGATCGCTGAACAATGACCGCAGCTTAATCAACGCAAGCGTTTATGATCACGGATCAGTTTTAACTCCTGCAAGCGATGCCGCGAAAAAATCATCTGATGCTCGTGATCTTGCTCGCACTGCTCCTGACGCTTGTAATAATTGCGTTTGCGCCGTTCGCCGTTTCAAATGGCGTCCGTTTCTGGATTTGGTGGAGAGCCCGGCAAGAGGGTTTTGCTGTTACCGTCGATGGGATTGACGCGCCATTTTTAAGTCCGCTTGTAATTCACGAAATTCACTTGAAGAGCACGCGCGATAATGCGCTGCGTATCGAAGTAACCGCCACAGACGCGAAGGTTGCTCTGAATTTGAAACATCTGCTCCTGCACATGCGCGGGCGCCTCATTCGCAATCTTTCAATTGAACAATTTCATGTAGAACTGCGCCGCAGCACTCCGAATGCGCAAGCCCTGACGCGGCAGGGCTGGGCGACCCTGCAGCGACTGCTTCCCGAGAGTCTGAACATTGCTAAAGCAGAAGTGCGCGTTGAGAACGGTCCGAATTTGATTCTGCTGCGAGGCGGCTCTCTGTCTGCGAGTGCCAGCGAGCCCGGCCGGTTCAGCGCTGCCGATATCATGATTGCATCGCCGTGGTTGCATCAAACCTTTTCGCAATTGCGCGGCGCAACTCACTGGGAAGCCAATCGCCTGACGCTCGGAGGACTCACGTTGAGCCGCGGTCTCGACCTGCAATCTGCCGCAGCGGACTTGTCGCGCCTGGGCAAGCAACGGGTGGGGTTGCAGTTCGATCTCGACGCATTCGGCGGCAAAATTCGTGGAAATGTCTCACACGAGTGGCGGTCTCAACATTCCAACTGGAAGATTGCCGGCGGCGCCAGCGACATCTCTCTGGCGCAAACGTCAGACGCGTTCGGGTTCGCCGACCGCGTGGACGGTTTGATTCACGCCGCCAACTTCACCTTTCGTGGAAATCTCGCCGAGCCGGACCGCGTAACTGCGTCGCTTTGGAGCGAACTGACCGGGCCTACCTGGCGCACTCGCACGGCCGAAGCAATCATGCTCGGCGCTGCGGTATACAATCGTAAGATTCAGCTCCAACAACTCTATATTCGACAGAAAACCAATCAGTTTACTTTAAGCGGCGAGGCAGCATTCCCTACGACTTCATCCGGTTGGCTAAGCCCGGACTTTCGCGGCAACATTTCTGCGTCCATCAATCAGCTTGGCGACTTCGCGGCTTTATTTGGCGCAAATCCCGACGATTTTGCTGGGAAGATCAGCGTCGAGGGAGCAATGGACACCCGCGATCGCAAGTTTGGAGGACGTCTCGCGGTTGAAGGCGCGTCTCTCACATTTTTTCAAATGGGTGTCGACAGTCTCACAGCAGAGCTGAATCTGAAAGCGACCGAGTTGGAGGTTGAACAGTTGGAGATCACGCGCAAGAACGATTCGCTCACCGGTCAAGGCAAAATCGAGATGTCGCACGAGAACAACTACTCGGGAACTCTCGATGCTCGAGCCGATAACCTGCTTGATTATTTTTCCCGCTTTCGTGGATCTGCCGGTAAGAAGCCAAACCCAATCCCCATAGATCTTCACGCGACCATCGATTCCAGCAACTGGGATGCGCACGGCGTAATCCGTGTGCCGGATTCGAGCCCGATTAGTTTCACCGCAAATTTTCCATTGCGCATCGGAACAGACTGGAACGCTTTCCAATTATCTCCGGTGAACATTACGGTCGATTTTCCGTGGATCCTCTTAGGAAAGGCGCCTCAGCTATTTCACCCCGGAATTTTCCAGGATGGCATTCTGAGCGGAAACATTTCTCTCTCCGAGACATTGCAATGTCCCCGCATTATTGGCGACATGCAGCTTGTGAATGGAAAATTATCAGGCGACGGCTGGCCTTCTTTTAATGTTACGGAAGCGAGCAGTCGGATTAGTTTTACCGGTAATCACGCAGCAGTGGAGTTTTTGAATGTAGCGACCAAGGACGCGGACCTTTTGCTGCATGGCGAAATTGACTTTGAGACTGTCAATGACGTGAAGATCAAAATGAGCGGAGCAACACCCCTATTCGATCTCACGGCGCAACAGATCGATTGCGTGAGCAAAATCAATATTACTCCGGCCACGTTGACCCTCGCACCTGCCGTAGCGGAGTTCGAGTTTCGTGGTGGCGTCTTTCAATCCGACTGGACCGTCACTCTGCAGGAAACCAACGGCCTCGAGTCGTTAGCCATGTTAGATCCTGACGGCGGCGGCCGAAAGTTTTCACTCTGCCTCGACACACCCTCCGAGGAAAAAACATTACTACTCGGCGCGCTTCCGCGGGCTGGCGACGAAACACGGGCGAAACGACAAGACAAGCGAAGATAGCAGCCTCAGAATCAGCGTATCTTTCCAAAAGACGTCACCAGCCAGCGGGAAAGCTTTTCCTTCAGCACCGGCGTAAGATTCACCCGAAACTCAGAACCCGCATCCAGGCGCAACGAATTGCCGTTTGCCCGATCGAACAACAGTTCGACTGGCTGCTGGCCCGGTGAGCTCGCCAGAATCTCGCGCACCTGGCGTAGCTCATCGCCTGTCGTAGCGGTAGAAAATTGCAGCAGAACAACCGATTCCTGGGATATATCTGCACATGTTTCACTCGCGCCATTGCCTTTTTCGGGTGCAAGCAATCTGATTTCCATAGCCGTAGCGCGAACGACTTCGTCGCGTTTGTCCAGCGTTCCTTTTATCTCAACAACGCGTCCCACAACGAGCGCATCCGAGACCTTCAAATAAACCTCATTCCACACGACTACCTCCAGGGTGTTCGTTAGGTCTTCGAGCCAGATAACCGCGAATGGTTTTCCATCCCTTCTCGTGAATTTCTTTTCAACCTGAACGATCGCGCCAGCGATCTTGAACGACCCGCGATCGTTGAGCTCGCCCAACGAAGCGATCGAGCGATAATTTTTTGCTGCGAATACGTCCGCGTACGCGTCGAGCGGATGGCCGCTCACATAAAAACCAAGAAGCTCTTTCTCGTAGGAAAGTTTTTCGTGCTCGCTCCAGCGGCTAGCGACCCTCTTTCTCGACGTGCTGGAAGCAGTTGTTTCGTCAAACAATGCAACCTGACCAGCCAGCCGGTCTCTCTGTGCCGTAACGGACGCGCTCACAGCATCGTCAATGCAGCTGAATAGTTCGGCGCGATCTCTGCCAGCAAAATCAAAAGCGCCGGCCTTGATCAGGCTTTCCAGCATCTTCCGACTGGCAATGCGCGAGTCCAGCCGGATGCAGAAGTCCTCCAGGGAAATGAAATCGCCTCGCTGCTCGCGTTCGCGAATTACAGCTTCCATGGCGGTTTCGCCAACGTGCTTGATCCCCGCGAGGCCGTACCGAATGGCGCTGTAGCCGGGATCGGTGATCCCGGTCTCTGGTTCCCGCTTCGAGCGGCCGGCATCACCGATGCCGGCTACAGTCTCTGGCATGAATTTCAGGCCGCTTTTGTTGTACTGAGCAGACCGGCCATGAATTCCACGGGATAATGGGCTTTCAGATAGGCGGTTTGATAACTGATCACGCCGTAGGCCGCACTGTGACTCTTGTTGAATCCGTAACCTGCAAATTTCTCCAGCAAATCGAAAATCGCGTTCGCTTTTTTCTCCGGGATCTTGTTCGTGCGCGCGCAGCCTTCGATGAAATTTTTTCTCTCCTTCGCCATCTTCTCCTTATCCTTTTTGCCCATCGCGCGCCGGAGAAGATCGCCTTGCGCGAGTGAGTAGCCCGCGAGTTTGCTCGCAGCAGCCATCACCTGTTCCTGATAAATCATCACGCCGTAGGTATCGGCGCAGATATCCTCCAACAACGGATGCAGATATTTAATCGGCGTGATCCCCTTTTTCGCCTTGACGTATTCGGGGATGAGTTCCATCGGGCCCGGCCGATAAAGCGCGATCAAGGCAATGATGTCGTCGAGTTTTTTTACGTCCAATTGCTTCGACAAACTCGTCATTCCGCCAGATTCCATTTGGAAAAGGCCAATCGTTTCGCCGCGGTTGTAAAGCGCGAACGCAGCGGTGTCGTCGAGTGGAATATTCTTCAGTGAAAAATTTGGCTCTCGTTTACGAATAAGCGCCACCGTGTCTTCGATGACAGTCAGCGTTTTCAAGCCGAGGAAATCCATTTTGAGCAGGCCGAGATCATTGAGCGGCCCCATGGGATACTGGCTGATCACGTCATTGCCTTTCACATCCCGACAAAGCGGGATGTAATCAGACAGATCCCGATCCGCGATCACCACGCCCGCTGCGTGCACGCCCGCATTCCGGGACAAGCCTTCGAGAACTTTCGCATAATCGAAGAGCTGGCGCGTCGCAGGCTCGGTGGCGACTGCCCGTTTCAGCTCCGGATTTTTTTCCACCGCCGAATCGAGCGTGATATTCAATTCATTGGGGATCATCTTCGCGATGCGATCGGCGTCGCGATAGCTCCAACCCATTACTCGCCCGACATCGCGCACCACGCTTTTCGCTTTGAGCTTGCCAAAGGTGATGATCTGCGCGACACGGCGCTGGCCGTATTTCTGCCGCACGTACTCGAGCACCTCGCCGCGCCGCGTCTCGCAAAAATCGACGTCGATATCCGGCGGAGAAACACGGTCCGGATTCAAAAACCGCTCGAAAATCAATCCGAATTGAAGTGGGTCGATGTCGGTAATTCCCAGAACGTAAGCGACCATCGAACCTGCGGCCGAACCGCGACCGGGGCCGACCGGAATGCCTCTCTCTTTGGCGAAATGGATGAAATCCCAAACGATGAGCAGATAACTGACGAAACCGGTTTTCTCGAGCACGCCAAGCTCGTAATCGAGCCGTTTAAGCAGTTCGGCGTCAGTCGTTGCGCGCTCGCCGTAGCGTTCGCACAGGCCCTGATAACAAAGCTCGCGCAAATAACCCTCGCGCGTTTTTCCAGCAGGCACCGGATATTCGGGATATTTCGAATGTCCGAACTCGAGATCGAAACGGCAACGCTCGCCGATTTCGAGAGTGTTCGAAATCGCCTCGGGGAAATCGCGGAAGATTTCATGCATTTCCGCGGGCGATTTGAAATACAACTCCGGCACATATCGCATCCGGTTTTCGTCCTGGACCATTTTGCCGGTGCCGATGCACATCATCACGTCGTGCGCTTCGTGATCGCTCCGGCGCAAAAAATGAACATCGTTCGCAGCAACAAGTCCGACACCGATGTCCCGGGCAATCTTCGGCAGGACACGATTGCACAGGCGTTGCTCTTCCATGCCGTGATCGTGCATTTCCATGAAGAAATTCTCCGGGCCAAGAATGTCGCGGTATTCGGCGGCGCTCTGTCTCGCTTTCTCCAGATTGTTCGCCTGAATTGCGCTATTGATTTCCCCCGAAAGGCAACCGCTCAGCCCGATCAGCCCCGCTGCATGCGCCGACAAAAGCTCTTTATCGATCCTGGGCGCATAATGAAATCCATCCAGGTGCGCTGCCGTAATCAACTTTACGAGGTTGCGATAGCCGGTTTCGTCC
>WNGM01012068.1_pt1 | contig 10216 bp, 15 predicted proteins | sample 5400571 | NCBI WGS metagenome assembly WNGM01 (sample SAMN13153378, study PRJNA577476) | soil metagenome | isolation source: 100 cm soil or saprolite under Garry oak tree replicate 2 | place: USA:California | collected 2016-06-15 | reverse complement strand
GGCCGTAGACTGGGGCACCCCCCCAGTAATCCCTCTCCCTTCAGGGAGAGGGCCAGGGTGAGGGCGTAAGGATGAGAGGAGCCAGATGAGCCAGAAAGTCAAGAAGACGGAAGCGGAATGGCGGCGGGAGCTGACCCCGGAGCAGTACCAGGTGCTGCGGGAGAAAGGCACCGAGCGGCCGTTCACAGGCGAGTACTGGGACACACGAACCCCGGGCCTGTACCGCTGCGCAGGGTGCGGAGCGGAGCTGTTCGTCTCGGAGACCAAGTTCGACGCCCACTGCGGCTGGCCGAGCTTCTACGAGCCGGCGTCGCCCGCCGCGGTCGAGGAACATGTCGACACCGGCCACTTCATGGTGCGGACGGAGGTCACGTGCGCGGAATGCGGTGGCCACCTGGGCCACGTCTTCGACGACGGCCCTGACCCCACCGGGCTGCGCTACTGCATCAACTCGGTTTCGATCAAGCTCGAGCCGAAGGAATAGGCCGGCGCGCCGGACATGATCTATAGCGAGCTGGCGGAGATGACCACCGCCGAGGCGCGCCGGGCTCTCGCCGGCCTGCCGAAGTGCGACTACGACGTGGTCGTCAAGCCGCTGCGCTATCGCTCCGAGCCGCACCTCGCGGCGCTGTGCGACTTCGACAGCCGCCGCATCATCCTGCAGGTCCCCAAGCCGTTCCATTCCTTCAAGGAGCGCGTCTATCACGGGGCTCGCCGCAAGCGCGGCAAGGGCATGCACTTCTCGTGGCTGTCGGAGAACGTGGTCTTCAGGTCGAGACGTGATGTTCTTCGCTTCCTCTACTGCCACGAATGGCTGCACTGGTACCTGCACGAGGAGCTCAAGAAAGGATCGGCGGCCGAAACCGCTTGCGATCGGTTTGCGCTCCGCAACTTCCGGCGCCAGCGAGTGACGACTGAGGACGCGAACCTTGCCCTGGTGCGGAGGCGGGCGGCCTGAGGGGATTCCTCATCGGCCTCGTGGTCATCGTGCTGGTTGGCACGACGGTCCTGACTCTCCGGCCGGGCGGATTGCGCCGCCAGATGCGTTACGCGGCGCGCAGATTCCGGCTTGCGATCGTGCTCGGCGGCGTGTACGTCCTTTGCTCGGCGATCGCACGCATCGTCTTCTCCGATACGTTCGTCACCGACTGGGGGCTGCCTGCCCTGGCGCTCGCGCTAGTCGTGCTCTTCCTCATCTTCGGGCAGAACCCGACCGAGCCCGTCAGGTCTGGTCGGTCCTGACCTCGGCGCCGTCCTGCGCCCAGCGCGTGTGGTACGCGCCCTCACGATCGGTGCGGCGATAGGTATGCGAGCCGAAATAATCGCGCAGCCCCTGGATGAGGTTCGCCGGTCCGCGCGCGCGGCGATACCCGTCGTAATACGCGAGCGACGACGCGAATGCCGGGATCGGCACGCCGGCGTCGACGGCGTGCTTCACGACGCGCCGCCACGCTTCTTGCGACGACTCGAGCGCTTCCTTGAAGAAGGGCGCGAGCATCAGGTTGGCGAGCTCGGTCTGCTCCGCGTATGCATCGCGGATGCGATTCAGGAACTTGGCGCGGATGATGCAGCCGCCGCGCCAGATGGTCGCGAGCGACCCGAGGTCGATGGTCCATTGGTACTCTTTCGATCCCGCGGCCAGGTGCTCGAAGCCCTGCGCGTACGCGACGATCTTGGCCGCATACAGCGCCTCGCGCATGTCGTCGACCAGCGACGCCCGTTCTGACGCTGTGACGTTGCCGCGACTCGGACCCGCCAGGATCGACGAAGCGGTCACGCGCTCGCGCTTCTGGCTCGAAAGCATCCGCGCGAACACGGCCTCGGTGATCCCGGTGAGGGGCACGCCGAGCTCGAGCGCGGACTGGCTCGTCCACCGGCCCGTCCCCTTCTGCTCCGCCTCGTCCTCGATCTGATCGACGAGCGCGGCCCCCGCACCGTCATCGCGCTTGGCGAGCACGTTGGCGGTGATCTCGATGAGGTACGACTGCAGCTCGCCCTCGTTCCATGCGCGGAAGATCGCGGCGAGCTCGTTCGCGTCGAGCCCAAGCGCCTGCCGGAGGAAGTCGTAGCTCTCGGCGATGAGCTGAATGTCGGCGTACTCGATGCCGTTGTGGACCATCTTCACGAAATGGCCCGCGCCGTCAGGACCGATGTAAGTGCAGCACGGCACGCCATCGACCTTGGCGGAGATCGCTTTCAGCATCTCTTCGACCCGGTCGTACGACTCGCGCGGCCCTCCTGGCATGAGGCTGGGTCCGTGCAGCGCGCCCTCCTCCCCGCCTGACACGCCCATGCCGAGGAATCCGAGTCCGCGCTGCGCGGCGGCGGCCGCTCGGCGGCGTGTGTCGTGAAACAGCGAGTTGCCGCCGTCGATGAGCGTGTCGCCCGGCTTCAGGATCAGCGACAGCGCGTCGATCGCCTCGTCGACCGGCGCTCCCGCCTTGACCATGATCAGAATCGCACGCGGCGGTCGCAGCGCCTTCGTCAGCTCTTCCAACGTGAACGCAGGATGGAAATCGCCTTCGCCGGCGAACGCCGACATGAACTCGTCGGTCCGCCTTCGGGTGCGGTTGTACACTGCGATGCTTGCGCCATGCGAGGCGAGATTGCGCGCGAGGTTCATGCCCATCGTCGCCAGTCCCACCACGCCGATTGCGTGCTCTGCCATCGAGCGATACGAGTGTAGAGGCGAATCGGAACGCAGGTAACTCGGGGTCGTAAACCCTGACAGAACCGATGGGTGCGGAAGGGGAGGCCACCGGCGCCGCAGCGCGTCCGGGCAACCGCGACGACTTCGATCGCCTGTACCGCGAGAACTACCCGCGGCTGCTGAGAACCCTGTACGCGATCACCGGCGATGCGGCGGCTGCTGAGGACTGCGTGCAGGAGGCCTTCGTCAAGGCATGGCGCGCCTGGCCGCGCTTCCGGCCCGAGCGTGCGCCAGAAGGGTGGCTGCACCAGATCGCCGTCAACACCGCGATCTCGTACCGGCGGCGCGCGAAGCTGCGGTCGGTCGGTGAGATTCTCCGACGGCTGGGACGGCCCGGTGCCGGCAGCGACCCCGGCGACGCCGCGGGCAGGTCGGACGTCGTCACGGCGCTGGCCGCGCTGCCCCCGCGCGTGGCCGCGGATTTCGTCCTCCGCTACCACCACGGCTACAACAACCGCGAGATAGCCCGTCTGGAGGGCGTTTCCGAGCGTACCGTCGGCGCACGCCTGGCCCAGGCTCGCGATGAGCTCAGCCGCCGGCTGGGGCCGGACTGGCGTGGCGAGCTTCCGACTTCGGAGGCGGCCGGCGTTCATTTTCCACGTGGGCGAAGTGGAGTCAGTGATGCCTGATCGCGAGCTGCCCGAGCACATCCGCCGGCAGCTGTCTGCGGGGCTGGACGGCGGAGCCCCGCTCGCCGCGCCTCTGCCCTCCCAGGCTCGCTTTGCGACGCTGCGAGGCCCGATTCCGGCGCCCCGCTGGAGGCTGCGCGGGCTCACGGTCGCTGTGGCCGCGGCAGGCATCGTCATCGTTGCGCTCGCGGGCCCGCCACAGCCGCGCGAGTGGGTAGTTCAATCCGTGAACGGCATCAGCAAGCAGGTGGGCCTCCCGGCGGGCTCGTCCTCGCCGTCCCCGTCGCATGGTGAATTCACCCCGGGCGAGCAAGGTACGAGCAACGAGTCGCCTGAGGCGAGCGAGACGCCGGAGGCCAACGAGTCGCCGGAGGCGAACGAATCTCCGGAAGCGAGCGAGTCGCCGGGGGAGGAGCATGAGCAGCCCACCACCTCGCCGACGGCTGAGCCCAGCGATGGCGGCGGCGGCGGTGACGACCACGCGCCGGAGCCGTCCCCCTCTTCGGGCGGGGACTAGTACTTCCGACTTTTCCGCGGCAGGGCGTTGATAGATCGCAGAGACGCTCCGTCAGGGCGTTCGATCCAATCAGAGGGAGAGTGCTGATGCGAAGACCAACCTTCAATCTCTTCACCGTTGCCGCTGGGGCAGCGCTGGTGGCCGCGTTGGGCGTGTCGGCGCACGCGCAGATGCCGAACGGGTTCGGCTCGTTAGCTGGCACGACGGTGCAAAGTTCAGCTACCTCGGAGCCAAGCGAGAGTCCAGAGCCATCGGAATCGCCGGAGGCGGCCGAGTCGCCCGAGGCGGCGGAGTCACCGGAGGCGCAGGAGACTGCTGAGCCGACCGAGGCGCCGGAGACCGAGGACAACGACAACAACGACAACGAGCAGGGCGATAACAACGACGACCAGGGCGACAACCACGATGGCAGTGGCGGCGACGACGGTGGTGGCGGCGACTAGCTGATCTAGAACTTCCACCACCACAAGAGGGGCCGGGCCGCTGGGGGCTCGGTCCCCGATTTTTCAGCCGATCAGGTCGCGCATCGGCTGCGCGGTCGCGGCGTTTGCCAGGCGCGGCACTCCAAGGATGTCCTCGGTGGTTGCGAGCAGCGAATAGTGGTCGTAGCTCACGGCGCTCACGCGGTGCTTCACGTCGGGCCGCAGCACAAGCGTGAGCACCTGGTTGTCGGTGCGACCGCTGTCCTCGTCCCACGTGATGAAGAGCACCGCGTCCGCCTGCCAGGCGGGCGAGCTCGTGACCATGCCGACCGTCTGTCGCAGCCAGTCGTCACCGGCCGCAATCGAGCAGTCGTGCTGGTCATGGCAGCTGTCCGGGCCGATCCAGGAAAAGCGGGTCGCGGTCGTCGGCAGGTCCCGCGACAGCTCGCTGAACGGAACCACGTTGCTCGGACAGCGACCGCCGTAATACGCGAAAGGATTGTGGTCGCCGTCATACGGCTGCGGGCTGTCGATGCAGCGGCCCGGGACGAGTCCCTCCATGTACGCGCGCCATCTGATGTTGGCCGATGTCAGCTGGTGGCCGATGTCCTCGGGCGGCAGCGCGCGGTAGATGTCGGCATTGACGCCCCAGGTCTGTCCCGATGTGATCGCGAGGTAGTTCGGCACGCTCGGGTGCGTGATCGCGTGGTAGTTCGTCGCCACGCCAACCTGCTTCTCCAGCTCCGTGGTGTAGGCGCCCTGCAGCGCCTCCTCGTACGAATGGTTCTCCATCACGATCACGAAAACGCGCTTCGGCTCCACGATCGGAGGCAGCGAGGTTCGCGTGCACGCGCAGCCCAGAGTCAGCGCCGCGAGCGCCAGGGCGATCCACCGGGTCACGCCGGATAAACGCCTACGTCCGTCGCTTTGAACGAAAGCCACACCTCGCTGCCTTCGGCGAGGCGCAGCTCGGCCAGCGAAGCCGGCGTCACCTCCGCGACCATGGGCACCGGTCCGACCACGCGCACGCGCGCCCGGTCGCCCGCGATCTCGATTGCATCTGCCCGCCCCCGCCAGACGTTGCGCGGGCTCCCTTCCGGGCGCTGGCGGTGAAGCGCCACCGCGCGAGGGTGAATGACCGCGAACACCTCGCCGGAGGTCGCGCCCGCGACGGCCACGACAAGCCCGCTGTCCGTTCTGACGGACCCTTGGCGGGCCACGCCCCGCAGCAGGTTCACGCCGACGAGGTCCGCAACGTAGGCGGACCGGGGACGCTCGGTCACCTCAGCCGGCGTGCCTTCCTGCACGAGCTTTCCGTTCTCGATGATGATCAGCCGGTCCGCAAGGGCCACCGCCTCGAGTGGGTCGTGCGTGACCAGGAGCCGTACGCCGTCGAACGAGGCCAGGTGGCGCTTCAGGTCGCGCCGCACCTCGGTGCGGGCGCTTGCATCAAGCGCGGCCAGGGGCTCGTCGAGCAGGAGCAGTCGAGGGTCGGGCGCGAGAGCGCGCGCCAGCGCGGCTCGCTGCCGCTGGCCGCCTGACAGGTGGCTGGGGCGGGCCGAAGCGAGCTCTTGCAGCCCGACACGCTCGAGCCAGCCGGTGGCCTTCTGCCTCGCCACGGCTGAGCTCGCGCCGCGCGCCCTCACGCCGAATGCCACGTTGTCGAGGACGCTCATGTGCGGAAACAGCAGGTACTCCTGGAAGACGAACCCGATGGGACGCTTCTCGGTCGGAACGTAACTCGCGGTGGCGCTGTCCTCCAGCAACGCGCCGTCGAGGCGGACGTGGCCACGGGCGATGGGGATGAGTCCGGCCAGCGCCCGCAGCAGCGTCGTCTTGCCCGCGCCGTTTGGCCCGAGCAACGCCACCACCTCTCCGGCGCGGATCTCGAGCGCGACATCGAGGTCCAGCGCACCCAGCCGCAGCTGCACCGCGGCCTCCAGCGTCACGCGGTCCCCAGCCAGCGATGACGCAGGCCCACGAGCACAGCCGGCATCGTCTGAGTGACGCCAGGAAAGTTGCCCGCGAAGGTTATGGTGGCGCCGAACTCACCGAGGGCGCGCGCCCAGCACAGCACGGCGCCGGCCGCGAGCGATGGCGCGATGAGCGGTACGGTCACCCGCCAGAACACGGTCCAGCGTCCGGCACCGAGAGTCCGCGCAGCGTCCTCGTAGCGCCGGTCCATCGAGCGCAGTCCGGCCTCGACCGTCAGGACGAGGAACGGCATCGCCACGAACGTCTCCGCCATCACGACAGCCGCGGTGGTGAATGGGAGGGTGATCCCGATCGAGGCGAGCCATGAACCGATGAGGCCGCGCCTTCCAAACGCAAGCAGCAAAGCGACGCCTCCCACGACCGGCGGCAGGACCCTCGGCAGCGTCGTGAGCGCGTGCAGCAAGCCGCGGCCGGGAAATTCGACCCGCGCGTAGATCCACGCGAGCGGAACGCCAAGCACCAGCGCCACGACCGTCGCGGAAATCGATGCGACCATGGACAGTCGCAGCGCGTCGAGCGATGCCGGCGCGATCAGCTCGCGGCCGGCGTCGGTCCACGGCGTGCGCGTGAGCAGGCCCGCGAGCGGTAGGACGAAGAATGCCGCCCCTGCGGCCGCGAGCACCGCGACCGGTATCGGGACCCGCTCTCTCCTCACGCCGGCAGGAAGCCGTACCTGTGTAGAACTGCCTGCCCTTGCGCCGAAAGCAGGTCGCCGATGAAGCCCTCGGCCCACGCACGGTTGCGCGCCGACTTCAAAACGGCGGCGGGATACGTCGCCACGACGTTCTCGCTGTCCGGAATGAGGACGCCCTGCACCTTGACGCCGGCCGCCGTGACGTCGGTGACATACACGATGCCGGCGTCGGCCTCCCCCAGCTCGCAGTGACGCCGGCCCTGGCGAGGATCTGCGAGGCGTACTTACCCGCCGGAACGGTCGGTGCCGCCGAGATGTAGATGATGTCCGAGCGGGTGAGATCGGCGAGGCTGTGGATCCCTTTCGGGTTGCCGACGGCAACGACTATCTCGAGCTTGTTATGAGCAAAGACCCTGGGCGGCTCGGCGAGCATGCCGTCCTTTTCCAACCTGTCCATGTTGGCCGTGTCAGCTGACGCGAAGACGTCCGCCTGGGCGCCGTTCTCGATCTGTGTGACCAGCGTCGGCGAGCCCGCGAAGTTGTAGATCCACGCAAGGCTGTCATGAGCAGGCAGCGCCTTGAATGCTTCTGTCAGCGAGGCGGCCGCGAACACGTAAACCGGGTGGACTCCGCCGACCGGAGCATTGGCCATCGGGCCACATGCGACGCACAGGACAACCAGCGCGCCCCACCGCATCAGCGCGGCAGCTCGATGACCACGTTGGTCGACTTGATGGAAGCGACGGCAACCACCCCCGGCTTGAGGCCGAGCGCGTCGGCCGACTCACGCGAGATCAGCGAGACGATGCGGTGCGGGCCAGCCTGCATCTCGACCTGAGCCATCACCGTGTCCTTGACCACGCGCGTGACGATGCCGGGGAACCGGTTGCGCGCGGACTCGCGGATCATCTCCGGCGGTTCTGTCTTCGCCTGGGCGGCCATGTAGCGCGCCAGCGCGGCGCTGTCGATCAGGCGCTGGCCGCCAGCGGATCGCACGGTCTTGAGCTCCCCTGCGTCGACGAGCCTGCGCACGGTGTCGGGGCTGACGCGCAGGAGCTCGGCCGCCTGTCCGATTCGTAGACGTGCCAATTCGACAGAACTTTAGCAAATGCGGCGATTTCCAGCGAATTGCTGGCAGGTGCGGGCTTTATTTGCTCTTGTATGGGGCGGTCAACTTGGCGAGCTCGTCGAGCTTCATCAAGGCAGGCGCCCTGCCGTCCGGCGAGACGTAGAAGATGCACCGCTCCACGCCGACCGCCGCAGCCCTCTCGATGTCCTCGGCGGTGGCGCGCGGATAGAACGTGACCTCGACATGGCCGCGTCCCGCCTCGGCCTCCATCTGCCTGAGCTCGCCGATGCGCTGCAGTGCGGCGCCTCGGTTCGGCATCCAGCCGTCGCAATAGGCGATCACCCGCTTCAGGGTGTTAGGGCCGTTGCCACCCAGGATGATCGGAGGGTGCGGCTTCTGCACCGGCTTCGGCCAGAACCAGCTCTTCTCGATGTGCACCATGTCGCCGTCGTACTCGGCCTCGTCCTGACTCCACAGCGCCTTGATCGCCTCCACCCGCTCACGCAGCAGCTTCCAGCGCGTCTCGAACGCGGTGCCGTGGTCGGCCATCTCCTCGCGGTTCCAGCCGCCCCCGATGCCGAACAGAAAGCGTCCGTTGGAGAGGAAGTCGAGGCTTGCTGCCTCCTTGGCGGTGTGGATGGGATCACGCTCGATGAGGAGGCAGATGCCCGTGCCGACCAGCAGCGTCTTTGAGGCGAGCGCCGCCGCGGTCAGCGCGATGAACGGATCCATCGTGTGCATGTACATGCGGGGCAGCTCGCCGCCCGCGGGGTAGGGCGTCAGCCGGCTCACAGGGATGTGCGAGTGTTCGGCTACCCACAGCGACTCGAAGCCGGCCTGCTCGACAGCCGGCGCGAGCTCGGTCATCGAGATCGAGTAGTCGGTCGGAAAGATCGCGATGCCGAACTTCACGGCAACAATCGTGAAGCTTTCAGAAAAGGAAGAAGGGCCGATGCGTGCCGGCCCTTTCCGAAAGTCGATCGAGCTGCTACGCGCTCGGCGATGCTGCTGGCGAGCCGCCGCCGCCGCTCGGAAGCTGAACAGGCGACTGGACCGTCGTCTGGTTCGGCGGCGCGGTGGTGGTAGGCACGGCGCCAAACCAGTTCCAGCGCGTGAAGCCGAAGAACAGCAGGATCAGCACGACCAGCGCGATGAGCGCCGCCGCCATGCCTGGCCCTGCGCCAGTCATGTCACCGCTTGTCTCGACGACCTCGGAGCCGGCCGGGCTCCAGTATCGCCGGACGCTGTATCCGCCGGCGCCAAGCAGCGCTGCGAGGACGATCACGACCAGGATGATGAACAGGAAAGTGCCCAAAACCGCGAAGACCTCCTCTTGTGAGAATTCCCCGTTTTGGTGCGCGAAGCTCTCCACGCCCCAATTGGTAACGCCCATCGAGGCGGTGTGTACGCGTACTTGAACTCGCCCTAGTGGGCGATGCGCTCGGCGGCGGACTTGATGGTGGAAAGCGGACGTTCGAGCCGGTCGCCCACCGATGTCGTCGCGTCGTGCAGCCGCATGACCAGGGTCCTCCGCCTGCGCCGGCGGACGATCATCACCGCGGCGCCGACGCCGACCAGCGCGGCAAGCGCGGCCGCGACGATGGTGACGCCGTGCCGCTCGACAAACGGTCGGGCGCGCTCGTCGATCAGCTCCACACCACTCTCCACGCTGTCGAGGATCGCCCTTGCCTGACGTTCGATCTCGGCCGTGGAACCTTTCATAACAAGAGCACAACGCTTGAAGCCGGTGCTTTACCGATAGGGAGGCGTTTAGCTCTTGTGGAAGCCGCGCCCAACCCCGTACGCCCTGCGCCGACGACGTTCGACCGCAACCTGTTCCAGGCCCTCCACGACCTGCCGCACTCGCCGGTGACCGATCGATACGGCAGCGCCATCTCCGACGCCGGCGAAGGGCTCGGCTGGGTCATCGCCGGCATCGGCCTGGCCTGGCTTGGTGGACCGAAGGGCCGGCGAGCGGGCATCGCGACCGCGCTCGCGAGCCTGTCGGCCAGCTACGTCGTGCAGCGGATGATGAAGCCGATCTTTCGGCGGCGCAGGCCGTTCGTGGATCGCGAGGTGCTGGTGGTCGGGATCAAACCGGCCGACGCATCGTTTCCGTCAGGCCACACGGCAGCGTCCTTCGCGGCGGCCACCGCGCTGACTACCTTCTATCCGGGCGCCGCTCCGATGGTGTTCACCCTCGCTGCCGGGGTCGGCATGTCGCGGGTGTACCTGGGGCA
>WNGM01005520.1_pt1 | contig 10216 bp, 8 predicted proteins | sample 5400571 | NCBI WGS metagenome assembly WNGM01 (sample SAMN13153378, study PRJNA577476) | soil metagenome | isolation source: 100 cm soil or saprolite under Garry oak tree replicate 2 | place: USA:California | collected 2016-06-15 | reverse complement strand
CAGGCGAAAATCCAGGCAGCGCTGGTTGCCCTCGCTACGTGGCTGAATACGTACTTCCATCATACTTTCGTTGATTGGTGCGCTGTAACGAAAGCGTGTTATGTGGCGAATAGTATAATACATCTGTAAGTGTCCTTCAATAAAAGTAGGCGCTTCGGCGCTTCCCCCCAATACATTTCAAATAAGAGAGCATCTCGCTTTGTCATCCTGAGCGCAGCGTTTGTCATCCTGAGCGCAGCGAAGGATCTCTCGCCGGACAGAGATCCTTCGCTGCGCTCAGAGCTTGCCCTAGAGCGAAGCGAAGGGATGACAGATGACGGGCGGCAACTTCAATCGGATAGGCAATATAGGCCTGGTATATCCCGTTGTGAATAAGTGCACACTGGTGCTGGATGTTCTCCAGGTATTGGTGCATATCGCCGCTGAAAATCTCCTCAACCTGGCCGTAGTCGAGTGCTGCACGCATGCGACCTGTAAGACGCTCAGCACGTCCTGAATTGCGCGTGCTGGTCGCTTTCATGATTGCCTGAAGCGCTTCCTGCATCATCGCGCTAGCAAAGCGTATCGACCGCGGACTTTCAGCGTTCAAGATCAGGAACTCGGCAATGTGGACGGGGCGAATTGTCGCGGTATAAACTTTGCAATACGCTTCAAATGAGGCACAGGAGCGCAGCAACTCCACCCAGCTCAGGTAGTCGAGCGGCTCGCTCTCGTCCTCAGTTTGCTCCGTCAGGAACACAGAGAAATGGGTGTCCAGTAAAGCAGCGGTAGCCGTGGCGCGTTCGAGAAAGCGGGCGACGCGTATAAAGTACCAGCCTTCGCTGTGACTCATAGTGGTATCGGTTATGCCCTGGAAGAGATATATGCCCTCTTTCACACTGTTGAGGAATTTATGTGGCTCGGCGTACCATATCTGCTCCATGCTGGTCCGCTTTACCTGCAAGGAAAGGCGGTTAAGCTGTTCCCACATCTCCGAGCTGATCTGCTCGCGCACCTGCCGCGCATTTTCGCGTGCAGCCGCGATACTGGACACAATTGATGAGTCGTTGCTCGCATCAAAGGTCAATGCCTGCGTAATGCTATATGCATCCACATTCCCTTCGGGCAAGGGCATGTGCAGACCACGCAGGAGCCGCTGCCAGCGCAGATTCGTATCCCCACCTGTCTGATCAAGCATATTGTTCAGGTGTACGTCGATGAGACGAGCCGTGTGTTCCGCTCGTTCAAGGTAGCGGCTCATCCAGTAGAGACTTTCGGCGACGCGAGAGAGCATGATGTAACCTCACTGGTCGATTGTTGCTGTAGGCTCAACCAGAACCCAGGTATCTTTACTTCCTCCCCCTTGCGAGGAGTTCACCACAAGCGAGCCGCGCTTGAGAGCAACACGGGTCAAGCCGCCGGGAATGATGGTGACATGCTCGCCAAAGAGAACAAAGGGACGGAGGTCGATATGGCGCGGTTCAACTTGATTGTCAATAATACAAGGCGCACGAGAAATGGCCAGCGTCGGCTGAGCGATGTAGTTGCGCGGATTCGCGATCACCTGCAAGCGAAACGCTTCGCGCTGAGCGACGGTGCTGTATGGGCCGATCAACATCCCGTAGCCGCCGGATTCTCCTACGGCTTTGATAACGAGTTCGTCTAGGTGTTCAAGCGCATAGTGCCGCTGTTTTTCGTCGGCAAGCAGAAAGGTCTCCACGTTCGGCAGAATAGGTTCCTCTCCGAGATAATAGCGAATGATAGTCGGGATATAGGCATAAATGGCCTTATCGTCGGCAACTCCTGTGCCAATAGCATTGGCAAGCGCGACATTTCCGGCACGATAGGCGTTCAATAAGCCCGGTACCCCGAGCCTGGAGTCAGTCCGGAAGGCGAGTGAGTCGAGATAGTCATCATCGACGCGCCGGTAGATCACGTCAACGCGCCTCAGGCCACCTGTCGTACGCATATAGACGACGCCATTATGCACCAGCAGGTCGCGCCCTTCCACTAGTTCGATCCCCATCTGGCGCGCGAGAAATGCGTGCTCATAATACGCGGAATTGTAGACGCCAGGGGTAAGCAGCACGATCACCGGCTCTGAACGTCCGGCTGGAGCCAGTGCCATCAGCGTACTGAGCAATGCCTGCCCATAGTTGTCAATGGGACGGACGCCATAGCTGCCAAAAAGTGAGGGGAAGACGCGTTTCATCACCTGCCGATTGGTCAGCATATAGGAGACGCCGCTCGGAACGCGCAGATTATCCTCTAAGACGGCGAAACGTCCATCAGGTAATCGCACGAGGTCGGTGCCATCGACTGCAATGTAAATGTCATGAGGAACGTGTACCCCGCGCATTTCGCGCCGGTAGTGCTGACAGCTATAGATGAGCCACCTGGGTACAGTCCCATCTGACAGGATGCGCCCCTCGTGGTAAACGTCCTTGAGGAATAAGTTGAGTGCGGTGATGCGCTGGGTTAAACCCCGTTCGATCGTTTCCCATTCTGCGCTTGTGATAATGCGTGGCAGTAGATCGTAGGGCCAGATACGTTCGGTTCCCTCGTCATCACCATAGACAGTAAAAGTTATTCCCTGGTTAAGGAACGCGGTATTGGCTGCTTGTTGCCGCTGGTAGAGCGTCTCGGTAGGCATCTCCAATAAACGATGATACAACTCCTGATAGTGAGGGCGAGGTCGGCCATCAACATCCAGCATCTCGTCGAATGCTGCACTGAGTGTATAATTCGAGAAAGGAGGCGGCAACGTGGGCCGTCCCGTGGCGTCAGATATAATCACGGGTAGGGTTCCTATACTTTCCTCACTGAATAAATAAAAGCACGTGAACTCGGATTCTGAGGCAACAGTGCCGGGGAGTATCCATCGGACAGGGTACTAATATACCACCAATAGTACTCTTGAAATGATGGAGATGTCAAGTTTCACCAACCCTGGGCCCAGGGCTGGTGAAACTGTGGGGGCAAAAGAGATACAGGCAGAGCCTCTGCCTCTGCTTATATCTCTTTTGCAGGTTCTGCGCATGGTGCATTTCCTGCGGAAATGCACCATGCGCAGAACCTGCAAAAAATCTTTCCGGTCGCCGAAGGCGACCATGCTCAGGGACCATCCTGCTCGGTTGAACGAGAGTATTGCCACCACAGTTTGAGAAACCCTGCAAAAAGCCCTGTTATATAGCTTTATTGTCTACAAAAGCCTATAATAGGAAAAGTGTGAACTATCATCGCTGTCAGAGGTCGCTAGTTGAGAGAGCGGAGAAACAATGCAAATCAAAGTTGGGTGCGAATTTCGTTACGAGGCAACCTGGCCAACCCCGGCTGTCATGCAGGTCCAACCGCATCAGGAAGCGGACCAGCGTATCCTCCATGAAGCATGGCAGCTAACGCCGCCGCTGGCTCTCCACTCCTATTTTGATCTCTATGGCAATACCTGTCAACGCATGGTGATACCTCCGGGCAACCAGGTACTCAACTACGATGCCACGATTGAGGTTTCCGAGTCGGCAGACGACGTTGCACCCGACGCGGTGCAGCTTCCCGTAGAAGCGCTACCCGACGATGTACTTCTTTATACATTGCCTAGCCGCTTCTGCCTCTCAGACGTACTCTCGGATATGGCATGGCAGCTTTTCGGGACCATGGAGCCAGGTTGGGCGCGTGTTCAGGCTATCTGCGACTGGGTACATAGCAATATCCGCTTCCAGTATGGCAGCAGCAATTCGCTCACAACGGCTGCCGATGTGTGTGCACAGGGGGTAGGCGTGTGCCGCGATTTCGCGCACCTGGCCGTGACTTTTTGTCGAGCGCTCAACATTCCTGCTCGTTATGTATTCGGCTACCTGCCAGATATAGGAGTCCCTCCACCGGATGATCCTATGGATTTCTGCGCCTGGATGGAGGTATACCTCGCAGGGCGCTGGTGGACCTTTGATCCACGCAATAATGAGCCCCGCATAGGACGAGTCCTCATTGGTCGAGGTCGCGACGCGCTGGATGTGGCAATGGTAACGACCTATGGATCGCCGCGCCTGGCGCAAATGACGGTCTGGGCAGATGCGGCCCCGCTCGCTCCCCCTCATCCGGTTGAACCAGTGGAGGCGCAAACTCCAATCATGAGAGGAGACTACCAGTAAGGATGAATCAAGAACCGGTTGACATCGAGACTCAGATTGCTGCCCTCAATCTCCTCGACCACCAGGAAATCGACTGGAAGCGTGTCCAACGCACAGCGTACCTGATCCACCAGCATTTTCGCTATGACTACCCCGGCCCCGTTCGTGACCTCAAGCAGCGCTTATTGATTGTTCCACCCAACACGTACGGTGATCAACAATGTATAGTCCATCGCCTGGTCGTCTCTTCCCAGACCGCCGAGACATCCAACCATGTCGATGAGTTTGCGAATCACGTGATAAACCTGTACATACCTTATATCGAACAAACCATCGACTTTGAAGCATGGATCGTCGTCGAGCGATTCGCATATCATGGTCCGCATATTCTACCTGGCGTCTCGCTCTCCGATCCGCGTTACCTTGAACCTTCTACACTTACGCAACCCAACGATGCCCTGCGAGAGGCCGCGGCTATCCTGGCCGCAGGAGATCAAGTAGGGGACCAGCCAGAGTGGCAGCAGTCAGCGGACCTGGCCGGCCGCATCAACACCTGGGTTCACCGCACACTCAGCTACTCGCATGGCACAACAGGTATTCATACGACAGCTGCCCAGGCGCTTGCGCTGAGAGGCGGAGTCTGTCAGGACTTTGCCCACGTCATGCTTGCTCTCTGCCGCCTCTGTGGGCTACCTGCAAGATATGTTTCCGGCCACCTTTTAGGTGAAGGGGGCACACACGCCTGGGTCGAAGTACTGCTTTCCACGCCCGAGACGCCCGGCGCAGCCATTGTGCGAGCATTTGACCCAACCCATGGCTGCGAGACCGGCCTGCACTACATTACCGTCGCAATTGGACGAGATTATTACGATGTCGCCCCCACGTCGGGGACATTTCAAGCGCCCTACCCCGGTCAACTCAAAGCGAATAAGCGAGTCGGGCCGATTTCACTAGAGTACGCCGATAAGGGATGAGCTTGCTAAGTAGCACCATTAGCTTGCTGAGCTTTCTTTGAACGTTTATTCTCACCATTTCCGGTCTGCCCCAGATGACCGAGCTGCGCTAGAAGCAGCAGCTCCCGTTCTCCACGCGCCACTAACTGCGCCTCCCACTCATCCTTATACTGGCGCAAGGTAGAAACGAGTGTGCGTGCCACGAGCAAATTGCGATACCACTTCTGGTTAGCAGGAACGATATACCAGGGCGCTTCATCAGTACTGCACCTGGAGAGAGCCGCCTCATAAGCCTCTTGATAATCGTCCCAGTATTTACGCTCAGCCCAATCAGCAGTAGTGACTTTCCATGCGTCCGCTTGATTCTTCTGCTGAGCCAGTAGGCGTCTTTCCTGCTCGTCGTAGCTCATATGCAAGTAGAGCTTCAGAATAATCATGTCATTCTGAGCCAGCAAGCGCTCAAAGTCGTTAATGGCTGCGTAGCGGCGATTCCAGGCTTCTTGTGGCACCAGGTTATGCACGCGCACAACCAGCACATCCTCGTAGTGGGAGCGATTGAAAATGCCCATGACACCCCTGCCTGGAGTGACCCGGTGCACGCGCCAGAGGAAGTCATGGTCCACTTCCCGAGATGTAGGGACTTTAAACGAACGCACCTCACATCCCTGCGGATTGACCCGCGAGAGGACCTGGTGAATCGTATCAGCCTTGCCACTCGTATCCATCCCCTGCAACACAACGAGTAAGCTATGATGGTGGGCCGCTGCCAGCAACTCCTGTAACTCACCGAGTTCCTTCCCGAGTTGTTCCAGTTCTGCCCTCGCCAATGCGGGATCCGTTTGCTCATCAACATAGTCGGGATCATAGTCCTGCAACTTGACGTTGCTACCTGCTTCAACTTTCCACGCAACTTGCATATTGTCTCTCCTTTCTCGATGTCGTCTTCCTGAGGGTGCAGGGGATCTCCCCTGCCGGGGTCCAAGGGGGATCCTGCCTGGGGGGCAGGTAATCCCCTTGCCTTTCCCTCTTTCCCAAAGAGGTGGGGTGGTTATGAATTAGCTACGTAGTAGAGGCTTTGCTTCAACGGGATTATCTCCTGCCTGCAGTAACTTCTCTATACGCGCAAGTTCCTGCTCTCCTCGCTTCACTAATTTGGCTTGCCACTCCTTCTTATATGGACGCAAAGTAGAAACGAGGGTACGTGCCACGAGCAAATTGCGATACCATTTACGATTAGCCGGCACGATATACCAGGGAGCTTCATCCGTACTGCACCTGGAGAGCGCATCCCCATAAGCTTTTTGATAATCGTTCCAGTATTTGCGCTCCGCCCAATCGGCCGACGAGAGTTTCCAGGCTTTGGTCCTATCCTCCTGACGAGCCAGTAAGCGTCTTTCCTGCTCCTCGAAGCTAATATGCAAATAAAACTTCAAAATAATCATGTCATTCTGAGCCAGAATGTGCTCAAAGTCGTTAATGGCTGCGTACCGTCGCCGCCACACCTTTTCTGGCACCAGGTCATGCACACGCACCACCAGAACATCCTCATAATGGGAGCGATTGAAAATGCTGATCATGCCTCTGCCTGGAACGACCCGGTGGATCCGCCAGAGGAAATCATGTACCTGTTCCCTGGACGTAGGCCCCTTAAACGAACGCACCTCGCATCCCAGCGGATTGACTTGCGCCATAACATGGCGAATCGTGCCATCTTTGCCGCTCGTATCCATCCCCTGCAGTACTATGAGTAGGCTGTGATGCTGCGCCGCCGCCAACAACTGCTGTAGCTCGCCGAGTTCTTCGCTGAGCTTTTCTATCTCTGCTGCTGCCAACGCGCGATCAGTATACTTATCAACAAAGTCTGGATCGTAATCCTTCAACTTGACTTTGCTCCCTTCATCAACCTTCCATGCGAGTTGCATATTGTCTCTCCTTTCGAAATGTCGTTCTCACTTGTGAATGCGGCAGGCACAAGATTCTCACAATGTTAAACAGCCCCGGTCCATGCACTCACCTCCTTCATCATCGTACCATATTTTCGTTTCGAAATGGTACGAAAAGCGTTACGAATTGCGGCGGCTCGGTGTCTTCCTGGGTGGATCTGATCTTCTTTGCCTCTGCCATTTATTCCTGTTGAAAGAGTTCAACGTCCTTCAGGAAGGAAAGGTCCTCACCTGTCGGCGGGCGCAACACGAGCTCCTCCACCAGGGTGAGCGCCGCAGCCAGGTCGCGCAAGTCGAGCAGCTCGACGGGCGAGTGCGAGTAGCGGCGCGGGATCTTCACCTCAAGTGTGGGAATGCCTCCGGCCGCCAGGTGCGCTGCCGCCGCATCGGTCACGCCGCCACCCGTTACCGCCAGCTGGTATGGCGCACCTACACGCTGCGCGGCGGCAATCATTGCATCGCGGGCGGCACGGGGTATCAGGAAACCAACATCGCCCGCACCGGAGGCCGGTGTGATCAGCGCACCTTGCCCGATACGCGCGGTGTAGGCCAGGTGTCGCGTGTCGGGCGTACCTGCCGCCGGGAAGGTATCCACGACGATGGCCAGGTCCGGTCGCAGGCGTGCGTAGGCCACCTCTGCGCCGCGCAGGCCCACCTCTTCCTGGACCGTGACCAGTGCCGTAAGGCGCCGGGAGAGCGTTCGTCCTTGCAAACGACGCAAGAGATGCAGCAGCAGGACGCAGCTCGCGCGGTTGTCTATGCCCTTGCCGGCCACGCGCGACCCCGCCAGGGCCCGCAGTTCGGAGAGTACCACCACGGGATCGCCCACGCCCACACCGAGGGCCTCCACCTCCGCTGCGCTATCGACGCCGAGATCAACGTAGAGGTCGGCCAGTGATAGGCCCTGCCCATGCTCCGTCCGAGGAGTCAAATGCCCCGAGCGCGCTCCAATCACCCCTGGTCGCCCGCCAACCCACACCGCTCGCCCCTCCAGCAGCCGCGGCTGCACTCCACCGATGGGCAGCAGTCGTAGGAATCCATCCGGTTCGATGCTTGCTACGAGCGCCCCGATCTCATCAGCATGGGCTGAGACCACAATATGCGAGGAGCCTGGCGGCCCCTCTCGCGTCGCAGTGAGATTACCCATATGATCGACGCTGACCGCATCGACCAGGGGAGCGAAGAGGTCGCGCAAGCGCGCGATCACCGGTTGCTCGGCGCCAGATGGAGCATGCAGAGACGTCAGCTCTGCCAGGTCGGTCCGCAAAGCATCCAGTAGGTCAGTATATGGCTGCATGAGAGTCTCCTGAAAAGGTGAATGAGTAGGCGAGACAAGCCTCTTGCACTCGCCGAGGACACGCTTTGCACATCTGAAGTGTTGAAACCTTTCGCAAGAAATGATAGCAAATATTATCAAATGAAAGCAACTATGGTATACTTCTTGCATGAGGTTAAGTCAGTACGAAAGGCCGAACGCCTCGTTGAACAGTTAGAAGCCAGGGATGGACAAGAGTGAGATTAGTCGAGCAGCACATTATCGAAAAGCATGATTCGCGCTATGGGGCCATTGATGCCGCTGCTTTTGCTGCTAAAAATCTCTACAATCAGGCCACTTACCAAATCAGACAAGCCTACATTCACGAAGGCCAGTCTCTCCCCTACGCGGAACTGTTCCATCGGGTAAAGCATCTGGAATGTTATCAAGCCCTGCCCCGCAAGGTCTCCAACTCCATTCTGATCCAGATCGATACGACTTGGAAGGCGTTTCGAGAGGGCCTCAAAGCGTGGTATGAGCACCCCGAAAAGTTCCGAGGAAAGCCCAAGATCCCTGGCTACAAGCACAAAGAGCAGGGGCGCTATCTCTTGATCTATGATATGCAAGCCATTGGCAAACGAGCCTACAAAAAGACGGGGATGCTTGTACCATCAGGGCTTCCCATCCAGATCAAGACGAAAGTGGCCTGGGAGGCCATTGATCAGGTCCGCATCATCCCGCGTCGAGATTTTTATGTGGTGGAGGTAGTGTATCAAAAAGCTGAACACCAGGCAGCCGTGGACCCAAAGCTGGTGGCGGCTCTTGACCCAGGAGTGAATACCCTTGCGGCTCTCACCTCCAACAAACCCGGATTTATCCCTCAGTTGGTCAGTGGGAAGCCGATCAAAAGCCTCAATCAGTACTACAACAAACAACGAGAACATCATCAGAAGCACCTTGCCAAACAGCAGCGTTTTACCTCTCGCAAGCTTGATCACCTCACGACGAAGCGTAATCGCCGTATCAACGCCTACTTACACACGGCAAGCCGTCGGATTATTGATCTGCTGGTAAGCGAGGGAATCGGAACGCTTTGTATTGGGAAAAATCCGCTCTGGAAACAAGAAGTCAAGATGGGCAAGAAGAACAACCAGCAGTTTGTTCAGATGCCTCACGCCCGTTTTATTGAGATGCTGCAATACAAAGGGGCGCTCGTGGGCATTCAGGTGATGACCCACGAAGAAAGCTACACGTCCAAAGCTTCTTTTCTTGACCTGGACGACATTCCCACCTACGATCCAAAACAAACGGAGCCACCGACGTTTAGCGGGAAACGGATTGCACGCAGTTGGTATCAAGCGGGAAACGGGCAAGTTATCCATGCCGATGTGAACGGCAGTTACAACATCGGCAGAAAAGTAGCTCCGACAGCCTTTGGCCGAGGAGTAGCGGGCGCGGCAGTTCGTCCCAGGCGGCTTGCTGTCTAAAATGCGAGTGATGGCGTATTTGCTATCATTTTCTGCTACTGTATTGTACCACCTGATGTGACCTGTGACGTTCCTCTTTCCTCCTGATCATTCCATGTGCCAATTCGCAAAAAGGGGCTTTGCATTTTGCTATTGTTATCGAAATGCAAAATCGGAGGTTATTCAAAGCTTCGATTGCTTACTTGCTCAGCCCCGAACGGCCTCCCCAGGCCATTTAGCCTCTGTCGACGCACAGGGACTACACGTCTCCTGGGCGTTATTTCAATCCCGAACGGGCTCCACAGGCCATTTAGCCCATATAAACGACGATCCCGCCACCTTGAGGCTGTATCGAGTTTCAAGCGAGATGACACCTCAGTGTCAGAGAAGAGCATGAAAATGGAATAGAATGAAACAGGTGGCCACGAGATGAGATCGTCGGGATTTGGTACTGCCAAGTCCGTGTTTCAAGCTGATCCTGGCGCGTCCAGCA